>JADMIO011081428.1_pt1 | contig 56487 bp, 61 predicted proteins | sample 8958161 | NCBI WGS metagenome assembly JADMIO01 (sample SAMN16585339, study PRJNA669376) | soil metagenome | isolation source: Crop rotation soil | place: USA: Cullars Rotation, Alabama | collected 2011
AACTTGTCCACGTGGAATTCTAAGCTTAGGATCCCAATGTGCTGGAAAGTGGCGATCAAAATCTTCTTCTGTCATCTGTATCAGTGGTTTGGTTATCATTGTTCCTGCATTATTTATAAGAATATCTAGCTGTCCATAGATAGAAAGCGTTTGCTGGAATAAATTTTCGATATTGGACACCTTGCTTATATCTGCTTTCACAGCAGTTGCTTCTCCACCGTCTGCTCTAATTTGAGCTACTACATCCTTTGCTTGGGTCATACTAGTCGCGTAATTCACCACAACCTTTGCTCCGTATGCTGCTAAGTCTATCGCCATTTGTTTTCCTATTCCTTTTGAAGCACCAGTTACTAATGCTACTTTCCCTACTAATTTTTTCTCCATTTCAACTTCCTTCTTTTAAGCTAGTCATGTCTTTTGATATCTCATATTCCTCTTCCATCTTCCGATAGAGTTTAATCTTCTCTTGAATTGCTGTTAGGTTTTGTTTTACTTCAAATAATTGCTGCTGCACTTGACGGTTGTAATCCTCCAACATTTCACGCCTTTGGGTAATCGTCTCGTCTCCTTGCATACGAAGTGCTGCGTATTCTTGCATTTGCTGGATGGGCATTCCAATTGTTCTTAGACGATTTAGGAACTCCACCCAGACGATATCTGCTTTGGAGTAGAGACGATAACCATTTTCCTTGCGACGAATAGGAGATATAAGACCAATCTTCTCGTAATACCGTAGAGTATGTGTACTCAGACCTGTGACTTGAGACATTTTCTGTATCGTTAGCATTTGCTTCATAGTCATAGCATTCACCTCAGAGGAAATTATAACGCACTCCCAAATTATTCTTCCTCTTTCTCAACCATCATTTGTTTTAATGTTGTAAAAGCATTAATCGCAGTTGGAAAACCAGAGTAAGGAACGGTTTGGATAATGATTTCTTCAATCTCTTTTGGTGTTAGACCAACGTTTAGCCCTGCACCGATGTGTACTTTTAACTGTGGTTCTCTTCCTGCCAACACTGTTAACATTGCAATTGCTGCGATTTCTCTTTCTCTTAAACTAAGCCCATCTCGACTATAAATATCTCCAAAAGCAAATTCTACAATGTATTTACCCAAGTCTCCGAGCGGGCTGACCACATCGTTTCCTGCTTGTCCATCTACCTCTGCTAACTTTGCCAGTCCACGTTCAAATCTTGTTTGTTCTACCATTTTTATCGGCTCCTTTTGTTTTTAGTCATGTTGTTTTGCCTTTTGTTCTTGCTTATGATGCAACTATACACCTTAGAGCATACTCTAATGCAAGCACCGATACAAAAAAAGTTTATTCATTATATTTTGAATTTAATACGTGAAAAACCCTTCTTTTGAAGGGGCTTAAACTAGATAACACGTTCTTCTGTATCCTGATCAAAAATATGTGTTTTGTTCATGTCAATCGCCAACTGAATAGAACTATTTGGGGTAAATGGAGTTCGTGCACTTACCCTTGCTGTTAACGATCCCTCTCCAAAGCCCCCCACATAGAGGAACATTTCCGAGCCCATATTTTCTACAACATCAATGTTGGCTTGAAAAATGCTATCTTTTAATGTCTCCATAACCACAGGTTCATCATGTAATGCCTCTGGGCGTATCCCTAGTACCACTTCTTTTCCAGAATATCCTTTCTGTCGTAGAATAACAGCTCGTCCCTCTGGAAACTTCACCTTCCCATTGACCGTATCAAAAAATAGTTCCTGTCCTTCTTCACGAAGTTGTCCTTTTACAAAATTCATTGCTGGGGACCCAATAAAACTAGCAACAAATTGATTTGCTGGGCGTTGATAGATTTCAGTAGGTGTATCTACTTGTTGGATAACCCCATCTTTCATCACTACAATCCGTGTCCCCATCGTCATGGCTTCGGTTTGATCATGAGTTACATAAATAACGGTGGTCTGTAAGCGTTGATGCAATTTGCTAATTTCTGTCCGCATCTGCACCCGCAACTTTGCATCTAAGTTAGACAATGGCTCATCCATTAAAAACACTGCAGGTTCTCGGACAATCGCGCGTCCCAAAGCTACCCGTTGGCGTTGTCCACCTGAAAGCGCTTTCGGTTTACGATCAAGCAAATGTTCTATGTCCAAAATCTTAGCAGCCTCTCTTACTTTCTCATCAATCTCTTTTTTAGGGGTCTTCTTTAATCGCAGTGCAAATGACATATTCTCATAACAAGTCATATGTGGATACAGGGCATAGCTTTGAAAAACCATTGCTATATCTCTATCTTTTGGATGAACATCATTAACTTGCCGGTCTCCGATGTACAATTCACCATCTGATATTTCCTCTAGACCAGCAATCATTCGTAGTGTAGTAGTTTTCCCACATCCAGAAGGACCTACTAAAACAAGAAACTCTTTGTCTTTTATCTCCAAATCCAGATTATCAATGGTAGTAGTATCTCCATAACGTTTGTAAATGTTATTTAAACGCACTCCTGACATAGATGAAGACCTCTTTTCCTTTTTTAAATTAATAAAGTATATTTGGCTAATTATTTATATCGAGACCTACTTATAGGATAATCAAAATCGCGTTTCACCACAAGAATTATTTATCTCTTTTTAAATATTTTATAGCATCAGACCCATATATTTACAGATACTAAGACACTAAACATCTGCTTTATAAAAATAAAGGAATATAACAACTAAAATCCTTTATTAACTGCCTCTGGATCGTTGCTTTCTGCCTCAAAAAAACCGTTACAAAACGATGATTTTGTAACGATGTATTTCATTACTTGCGAAAACCCTTATAAATCAAGGTTTTTCTACATTGAGAAATCTTTTAGTCATGATAAATATGCACCTAACATTCCTCATTCATGTAATAAGACTACATATAACATGACTGCGGACAGGCATCACCTCTAACATGGGAAGAATAAATAACCGAACTACTATACAAACTATTAAATATCGTACTAATGCAACAGATCATAGGCCATAAGGAAAGTTTCCTATGGCCTATGATAAAATTGTGCAATAAATAATACACGCTTAGATAAAGTTGTGAGATTCTATCCATGAAAAGCATGAATATGGTCGATTGCCCATTGCTCAAATGTACGAGGATTTCGACCCAAGATTTCTTTCACTGTAGAAAACTGTACATCCATCATGCGGGCGTTTTTTCTTCTCCAAATATATGATTCAACCAATTCAGCATTAGACATAAATCGCATCATTCTTGCGCGAGCAACCTCTTCTGAAATTTCTTCAAAAATAAGTTTTCGATCGAGTATTTTACTTAATATTTTCACTTGATCTGCAAGTGTAAGTTTTTCAAGGCCAGTCAATGGATAAATTTTATTTTCATGTCCTGACGATATAAGAGTCTGCACAGCAACAGCAGCAATATCACGCGGATCGATACAGGCTATTCCAACATCACCAAATGGTTCTCGAACAATTCCCTCGGACCGAATAGATTTTGCCCATTGGAGAGTATTAGACATAAATCCAGAAGGTCTAAGAAAAGTCCAAGCTACCCCAGATTGCCGGACTATTTGTTCAGCATCGAAATTAAAGCGTGCGATGGCATCGTCTATTTCTTCTTCGGTAGTTGCTGAACCGATTGATCCGGAAGAAAGCATGACAATATGTTGCACACCATACTGTTGTGCCATTTGAATCAAGTAATGATCTGTAACATTAGGTGTTACCATAAAAAATATTTTTTCTACCCCATCAAGCAACGCTGGAATAATCTTTGGATCACCTAAATCACCAGCTATTACGTCTACCCCCGTCGGCCAAGATGTTTTTTGAGGATTGCGACTAACGGCCCGAATATCGCAACCTATCTCATGCAATTGACTCATAACTTCTCTACCTATTGTACCTGTAGCTCCTGTTACTAAAATCATTTTTCACACCTCGTTTAATTTTTGATGTTATTTTTGAACACTACTGACTTTGTTGGACAAGCGGGTATTTCCCATAAAAATAAAAATAACAATAACAAACCAAGTAAAACAGAAATAATTGAAATACTCAGAGTAATTGAACCGAACCAATCGTTCGATGGTTTTATTTGACTGTTACTCAGCTTCAATGCTATGGCAATAATGAGGAATGCAGCAATGCCTAACGGGAGATTACTCCTTTCTTTCATTATTTGCATAAACCAATAAAGAAAGATAAAATGGATATAAATTTATGATATATACATATTGAGTATACTCAATATGATTTTATATTGTATTTATTTCTGTGTCAAGGAGGCTTTTATGAATAAATCAGAAGAAACTACCCCTTCAGCAGGGGAAGTAATGCAAGCACTCTTCCAATCCACCCATCATTTGCATCGTAAATTCGAGAAATATTTATCGAATCTTGACATACCATCCTATTTGACTGGACCAAGACTTCGCTTTCTCATTGCCGTTGCTGAAGCTGATAAAATCCGAATGAGTGAAATGGCTGCAAAAATGGGTATACAAAATCGTACGGTCACCCAATTTGTAGATGCCCTTGAACAAGAAAAACTGCTTGTTCGGCTACCTGACCCTGAAGATCGACGGGCTACATTATTACAAATTACGGAGATTGCTCCACCATTAATTGAAAAAGCTCGTTTAGCTATGAGTGAATCAGCTGAAAAAGTTTTGAAGTCTTTACCAGTAGAGAAGCGAGGTCAACTACTCGATATTCTTGATTGTCTTATGGATGACAAACTTAGAAGTGTGATCAACAACAAAGAACAATCGAAATAATGAGATGTGGATTTATTTTGCACATCAGGAAAATGCGGATTTACAACGTTAAGGAAATTACAATATTAGAAGCCCAATTTCTCAATCTTAATAATGAAAAATTGGGCTTCTTTCGTTATCCAGAAAATCATCCGTGATAAAAAGTGCAAGTGAAACAGATTGCTCAAATAATTGTTGAAACTTTGTTGCATACAAAGTCTCCTCTTTGGGTAAGTCTGTGGTCATATCTTTAATATACTGCACGAATCCTTCTGTAATTTTATGAAATACATCTTCCTTAGTAGGAAAATACTTATACAGCGTTGCTGAAACTATTTGACCTCTATGCTTACTTAGGTTATTACATCATGAAAACAGAGATGAATCGAACAAAAAATCACATTGAATCTTTATTCAAAAAAGACACCATTTGAGTGTCTTATTCCGATACCAGATAGTAGATCCTATATTAATTTTTATCTGAATATTATTTAAACTATTCTCAGAAACCAGACACTTGTATCAAAGTAGTTTTAAAACCATACTATATTTGTAGTAACATTAGGGAGAGGTGATCTTATATGAAATATACCACTATACTATTCGATCTAGATGGAACACTTATCGATACAAACGAACTCATTTTAGCTTCTTTTGAACATACTTTTGATATCCATTGCCCTAACAAATTTACAAGAGAAGATGTTATGCCGATTATGGGAGAGCCTTTGCCTGATCAAATGCACTTTTTCGACCCCACTCAAGCAGATGAAATGGTAAAAACATATCGCCTGTATAATGAAACGGAACATGATCGTTTGGTAGAAGAATTTCCTCATGTTCTTACCTGTTTAGAAAAGCTATATCAAAATGGGATTACAATGGGTGTTATTTCTAATAAACGTCGAGCTGCAGTCGAACAAGGGTTAAGACGTTTTGGTATTGATAAATGGATGAAAATCATTATTTGTGCTGGTGAAGCAGACCGCAATAAACCTCATCCTGATATGCTGCTCCTTGCTATGGAGCAATTAAATGTCACTGCTGGGGAAACGCTTATGGTAGGAGATAGTCGGTATGATATTTTATCCTCACAGCGTGCAGGTATCGATTCTGTTGGTGTAGCATGGAGTTTGCATGTCGAAGATGTAAGAAACCATCAGCCTACCTATTGGATAGAAGATATGCAAGAACTTTTACCAATTATAGGAGTAAAAGATGAGATCACGTAAAAATCGTCACCTTTAGAAAGGGAATAACATATGCAATCTGTTTATGAAAAAATAGGTGGTGCAACGACGATTCGGAAAATCGTGGAGGCTTTTTATCCTCGTGTTCAAACACACCCAGAACTAAAACATTTATTTCCCGAAGACCTCACGGAAACGATGGAAAAACAGTACCTTTTTCTCAGTCAATTTTTTGGTGGTCATCCTCTCTATACAGAAAAAAGAGGTCATCCTCGTTTGCGAGCAAGGCACCTCCCCTTCCCAATCTATCCTCAAACAGCCCAAGCTTGGTTATCTTGTATGGCTTCCGCGCTAGAAGAAGTCGGTATTGACGAGGAGATCCGAGAAGAAATGTGGGATAGACTAGTTATGACTGCTTATCACATGATTAATCAAAATGATGAATCATCATTTGAAACATACTAGAACAATCGTAGTGTCTAGTAATTGTTTTAGATTCATTTTATAGAGGAGAGATTGATCGATAATGGCACCGCAAAATGACATCAAACAACGCAAAGCGGAGCATGTACAAATAGTTTTGGACGAAGATGTAGCAGCAAAAGGAATCACGTCTGGTTTTGAACAATATCGACTTAAACACGAAGCACTACCTGAAATCGATTTTGAATCTATTTCTCTCGAAACTAGCTTTTTACAACGCAACATTGCAACACCACTTCTCATCAGTTCGATGACTGGTGGTACACAAGAAACAGGTAATATCAATCGTGTCCTAGCCACTGCCGCCCAAGAGCGAGGTTGGTCCCTTGCTCTTGGATCTATGCGTGTTGCTATTGAAAATCCAGAGACGCATTTCACTTTTCAAATGCGACCTTATGCACCTGATGTTCCTATTCTTGTAAACTTAGGAGCTATCCAGTTGAACAAAGGGTTAGGTGTAGATCATTGTCGACAAATCGTCGATATAGCAGAAGCAGATGGGCTAATTTTGCATCTCAATTCGATGCAGGAAGCATTTCAACCTACTGGAGATACCAATTTTGCAGGATTGCTTAATAAGATCGAGGAGATATGCACCCAATTGCAGGTTCCCGTTGGTGTAAAAGAAGTGGGCTGGGGTATTCACGGAACACTAGCAAAGAGACTATACAATAGTGGTGTACACTTTATTGATGTTGCTGGTGCTGGAGGTACATCTTGGAGTCAAGTAGAGAGCTTTCGCACCACCCCTATTCTAAAAAAAGCAGCAAATGCTTTTCTCGACTGGGGTATCCCCACGGCTGAATGTATTCACGATATCCGAAAAAAAGCACCAGATGGACTAATCATTGCAAGTGGTGGGCTTCAAAATGGTGTGGATGTTGCCAAATCAATTGCACTTGGGGCTAATATAGCAGGATTTGGCCGATTTTTATTGCGAGATGCTGTAAATGATCCTGCCAAATTAATAGAAAAAATGTCTCAAGTGGAGTTGGAATTAAAGCTTGCCATGTTTGGTGTAGGCGCAGACGAGATTGATTCTTTGAGGCATACAACCATCAAAAAAATAAGCTAAATCGTTCAGAATCCGTTCCTTTTGGTACGGATTTTTCCTTTTCTTTCGTCCAGAACAAGCCTTAAATTCAGTTCAATTACCCATAAAAATAGTCATTAGCGGATAACAATTACTCCTGCCCATACATAATTTATCCAGTAGATATTTCAGAATTCAAGGAGTGGGGGATAAAAATGTTTCCGAAACGAAGAAAAAGAACAAAAAAACAAAATCCATATGGTTTGGGACCTCGAGTAATCGTAAAAAGAGGTCCTACGGGACCAGAAGGTCCTAGAGGTAAGAGAGGAAAAGACGGAGATGAGGGTCCTAGGGGTAAAAGAGGATATCCTGGACCGGAAGGACCTCCTGGACCTCCCGGACCTCCCGGACCTGCTGGATTATTTGGAATAGAAAACGAAACGGTTGGAGTTACTGGACTTCAAGGACTTCAAGGACCTCCTGGACCTCCCGGACCTCCTGGACCACCCGGACTCGAAGGACCTCCTGGACCTATGGGACCTGTCGGTAGTTTTGGGCCTGCAGGCCCTACCGGACCTGCCGGACCTATAGGGCCTGTTGGACCTATGGGACCTGTTGGTAGTTTTGGACCTACAGGGGCTATGGGACCTGTCGGACCTATGGGACCTCCTGGACCTATGGGACCTGTTGGACCTGTCGGGCCTACGGGACTCAGCATTATCGGACCTGTCGGACCCACTGGGGCTACTGGACCACAAGGGCTCAGTGTGATTGGACCTACTGGGACTACGGGAGCTAGTGGGACTACGGGACCTACTGGAGCTACTGGAAATACTGGTGCTACTGGACTTAGCATCATTGGACCTACTGGACCTACTGGTATAACCGGGAATACTGGAGTTACGGGGGCTACTGGCATTACTGGAGCTACTGGTAGTACTGGTGTCAGCATTGTTGGACCTACTGGACCTACTGGAAATACTGGGGCTACTGGAAATACTGGAGCCACTGGGGCTACTGGAAATACTGGTGCTACTGGTCTTAGTATCATTGGGCCAGTGGGAGCTACTGGAGCTACAGGAGCTACAGGAACAACTGGAGCTACTGGGGTTACTGGAGCTACTGGATTTAGCGTTATTGGACCTACTGGTCCTACCGGGGCTACTGGCAGTACCGTAAACGATTATGCTATTTTCTATAATGATGTAGCAGTGACCATACCTGCCGTTCAAGATGTAACAATCCTGCCCTTTAGTAAAAATGGAATAGTCTCAGGAGATTTTACTCATACACCAGGCCAACAAGCAATATTGATCAATCAAACAGGCGATTATTTTGTAGAATGGAGTATTACTTTACCCTCTGTCGCATTGAGTACTAACTTCGCTGTAGGACTTCGCCTAGGTGCCGAAGATATACCTGGATCATTTGAAGACATACCTGGATCATTTGTTGGAGTGACCCTTGCACCAGGACAAAATACAATACTATCTGGCAAATTTATTATCAATATTCCCACACCTGAACTGTCTCTCCTACTCGTCCTTTATCAAGATTTAACCGTACAAGTGACTTTGCCCATCACATTTGCAGGTATAGCATCATCCAATATCCGTCTAAATATATTAAAGTTAACAACATAATTTTTAACGCCTCCATCAGGAGGCTTTCTTTTTTCCTCACTTGCAATAAAGGGATTCATCCCAGAAACAGAAAATATATTACTAATAACCCTATATAAGCGAGGTTACTCATGAAAAATATAACCTTCCTCCAGTTAGCCGAAGGTATCCTAAACGAAACGAAAAAACCAATGTCAACGGAAGAAATATGGCATTATGCCGAAAAAACAGGTCTTAGCCAATCATTAAACTCAAAAGGAAAAACTCCTTGGGCTTCCATTGGTGCTCAAATCTACATCAGTATGAGAGACAAGCCAGAGAGTACTCCCTTTATCCACATCGATTCAAAACCAACCAAATTTTTTTTAAAAGAGCTTGCTGATTCGATATCTGTTTCCCAAATATCAGACGAAGTAGAAAAACCTCAGAAAACCAAATACACTGAAAGAGATCTCCATCCCTTCCTTGCGTATTATGCCAATACATACTTAAGAGTGTTTACCAAAACCATCTACCATGAAAAATCGTCTCGAAAAGCATACACACGTTGGTTGCATCCTGATCTTGTTGGTGTCTCCTTTCCCATCAACGAATGGGAACAAGAAACACTAAATCTTGGATCAGCTCTTGGAAGCCAGCTAATAAAGTTATACTCTTTTGAGGTTAAGAAAGAGATCACCTTTGCAAATCTAAGAGAATCTTTTTTCCAAGCCGTTTCCAACTCCTCATGGGCAAATGAAGGGTATTTGGTGGCCGCGAAAATATCGGAAAATGAAGAATTTATCAATGAACTCAGGAGACTCACATCTGCCTTTGGGATTGGCATCATCCGTTTAAATATCGAGGATCCAGACGCTTCAGAAACGATTTTTGCTGCAAAATATAAAGCAGATATGGATTGGGAAACCATCAATAAATTATGCAAAGAAAATCCGGACTTCAAGCAATTTACGATTCGAGTGAAAAATGACTTGTCCAATAAAGAAATTATTACCTCGCTCTATGATAAAATATATGAACCCAACCACCTCGTAGGAATGATCAAGAAATAGCAACCATCAGCTTTCTGGCTGGCCACGACTATGATTGATTAGGACTCCGAAGGGCTCACAAAGTAGCACTCTAAAACACTTTTCTAACTAGACATAAAATACTTTAAATAAAAAAGGACTCAAAATTAGCAAAGAACATACAAAAACTTGTTATAACAACTACTTCACAAAATAAGAATACCATCGTAAAATGAAACGAACTTGCCTTCTAAAAATAGTTTCTGTAAAAAACTTGTTTTCTTACATCTGGGAGCGTGTTTATGACACAACAAAAAGTTATACAAGATTATATTGATTATTTACATACACCTATTACCAATGGACAAGATTTAAAACAAGATCAAACAGCATTTCAAGAACCTGCTATTGAACAATTGCTTCGTTTTGCCGTTGATAATCGAGATAGTCTAGATGAAATACTTACTAGTATTGCAATGGTTTTGCCTCTAGATTTAGATATGTACAAAAAAGGACTTACATGTCTTATATGTGGAAGTCTCATTGAGTTTGGTGGTAATCCCAAAATTGTAGTCGATCACATCATCCAACAACTAGAAAACCATTTAACTGCAACTGAATCTTTCTTATCCTTAGCTGAACAGGAAGGCTGGAATGGCAATACTTTGTCTCCAAAACAACTAGATTTCTTTTTTGCCAATGATGCAGACGCTCTGAAGGCAAGTATTACCTCTTCGTATGTTGTATTGGCAACTATGACTTCTATTTGTCGCTTAAAAGAAGCAAGACAAAGTATAAGAACAAACACCCCTCTTATTCATCAAATCATCCAGTTAGAAGATGATGTTGACAATCTCTATTATTTAAAACAAGTTTTATACAGTGTAGACGATTTCAAAATGATCATCATCCATCCGCAAAGCGAAACAGGGTTGAAGATCAAGGCAGAGATGATCCAAAATAATTTTCACTTCTTTACACTACTACAGGATCTGTATCTCACTCAATTTGGATCTCATTCAACCTTTGCGGATCTCCCGAGAAACGAGAAAGCGATTCACCTAGCGAAAGGAGGATCCCTTTCTGATAGCGAAGAGCATTTAAGCGATCATGCACTTTTTGGATTTTATGACTTAAATGCCTTAGACGAGGATGGAAATCTTCCACCAGCTGTAATGCCAGCACATTGGCTGTTCGGCGAAGGTACACTTCATCATATTCCAAAACTCAATGGAATTCCTATTGTGATTCTAGGAGAAAATATGCTAGGAGATCGCTCTTGGGATATAACATTTTGTACCCCTGTGCATGAAACATTAAATCCTAGATTAGAATTACTCGAAGTGCTATCATCTGATCAAGTTCAACAATATATCACTTCGATTCAACTTCAAAATAGATTGGTAGACATTTAAAAATTTGGAGGGATTTCTATTTATACAGGTTTCTGTTACACAGAAAAGGATGAACGGGTAGAAATAGAGGAATTAGAGGGAGATTCAGAAGCATACCAATATGCGGGGCAGCATCATCTCACCTATCCACGTGTAGTCATTAGAGATACACTATCAGAATTTGTCGTCTTAGAAGTTCGAAATAGCAAAATTGTTTTTCCTGAAGAATTACAAGGAAAAGAACCTTGGAAAAAAACAAAATAAAGAAAAAGAACCAGCTTTTCGTAGCTGGTTCTTTTCTTATACTGAGTAGTTTTGAAAAGATGGGTTAAATTGATGAACCATAGCTTCTGCTATTGTATCCGCCATATGCAAAGCTTCTGCCTCAATGGTGTCATACACAGCAACACCTGATTGGTAATCTTTTTGAAGCATATACACAGCTTCAGACTTTGTAAGGGCTAAATGTTCGTAAAACATTTTCCTCATTTCATTTATTTCTATATATGGATTAATTTGATTCAAAAATTCTACGATTTCATCTCCATGTTTTAGAAATTTCAGATGTGTGACTGAAAGATGTTGTAGCATTTTTCCTTGATATTCGCTAGAAATAAAAAAACGCGATTGTCTAATCGCGTTTTTTGTTAATTATTTTTTAGTTTCTTTAACGTCGTAATCCATATCGTATAACCGTTAGCCCACAGTGTTATTGCTGAACCAAATCCTATGAATACAGATCTTGCTATCAGTGTCACTCCCGAAATAGTAACATTCAAAGGAACAAAAAAAGCAATGATTCCTAGAATACAGAGTGCAGCTCCTGTTACATGGTGAGAGTTTACCCGAAATAGCTGAGCCAATGGAAAAAAATGAACACCCACGATGATTGCCATGATTGGAAAGAATAGTTCAAAGTGATCTGTCAAGTTACAAATCATACTTGCAAGAGCGATAGCAATCCCTTCTAATCCAAAGACTAGAATGAACTTTTTATTCACCTTTTTCCAATGAGCTTGATCTTCAGGTGTAAAATTATTTGTCAAATGACGACCTTTACCAAATAAAGCAAAGGAACCATATATCAGCACAAGTGTCACCAGACCACAAATAATAAGTAACCAAGGACTAGCGAAACCATGTGAACCAATAATTCCAATCGAAGCCCAAAGAGCTCCGAAAAAAGTCATAAACATCATACCATTTGCTGCACTTTGAACTGCTACTCTCGGTAATCTATTTGGATTATCCATGAATATGAAATTACTCCTTTATCATTACTACCTTCATAACAATGAAAACATGCTTTTCTCATCTTGTCTAGGAGAATAAAAATATAATAACAACTATTTTAATAATAAGAAAAAAACAATATCTTAATACAATTATGCTATAATTTCTGCTATAGCTATTTAACAACCTGTCACGCACCGAGAGGAGCTATTTTCTATGAAACCTTCCGATTTTCCTAGAGATATCCGTTTTCGAACAGCAGGTGATGCATTTATAGAAAATGGTGTTGCTCATTTACGAAACTACGCAGATATTAAGCGAGTAATGTCAGATGATGAAGGAATAGAATTCACTCAAGATACATCTTATTGGGCACCACAAGATATGCGTATCCATATTAGCTGGTATTTTATGTGGGCCACAGGAAAACATCGCGCAGATGGATCCCCCGGGAGGCACGGTTTGTTACGAAGTATCATTGAACCTTACTTTCGGACGAAGCCAGTAAAAGAATTATCATATCAGATTGAAAATGATTCAAAGGCATTTATTCGTAAAATTATCGAAAAAGGTACTGGTCAGTTTAATATGGCTGATGAGTATGCTTATCCCCTCGCGCTTCGTACCATTTGTTCGATGGTTGGTTTGCCTTTTGAACGTGAAAAGTGGATGAAGAAACAGTTAGAAATCTTCACTCAGACACCTGATTTGGAACAGCTTCAACAAGAGCCTCAAGAAGTAGAAGATTATTTCCGTGAAGTAATACACTCTCGACAACAACATCCAGGTAATGAGGCAATTGATATCTTAATCGCTGCTTGGAAAGAAGAAAAGATTTCAGAATTAGAATTGATGGGCTATATGTGGGGTCTCTTCCAAGCTGGAACAGATACTACAGGAACTAATATTATTAATGCATTTAGTTTGCTAGGCGAATACAGTCTATTAGAGGAAGCCCGTGAACATCAAAACGATGAGAATTGGTTCAAAAAAATGGGAGAAGAAGTACTTCGTTTTGGTACTCCCTTTGCCGCTGGTCCTTCTTTAGCAATCAAAGATGTAACGCTTGACAGTGGCTTGCACATTCCAGCAATGACAATGATACGGCTTTGGTTCAGTGCGGCCAATAGAGATGAACATATCAATGGTGGAAATTCAAATGCTTCTAGCCCAGAAATTTTCGATATCCATAGATGGCCCAACCAACATGTCACTTTTGGTTTAGGTATGCATTACTGCATGGGTTCACAATTAGCAAAATTGGAAACACGTATCGCCTTTCAAACCCTGCTTCGCTACTTACCTGATTTACAATTTGATCTGAGCAAACCTTTTGATCGCTTTGCAGGGATTGTAGATGGAGTAAGAGAGGCACACTTTACTTTTGACCAATATAAAGCTGAGAAAATGCTTGGCGAATGGTAGAAACCTAACGACAAAAAGAGCAGTGTAAATTTACACTGCTCTTTTTGCTGAATTGCTATCATCTATTAAAAGCATATCGACAAGCCCAGGGCTATGTTCATTTGTTAATTCTAGCAACTCAGGTACAGGAAATTCATTTGGAGGAGCAGTGACACGAAGTTCTCCTCCATTTCGACTTGGTGTTTGTCCTTGGAATATCTCTGCGATTAATAGACGAATAGGAAAACCATTGTTTTCCCTTGTGCATAAGATGATTAAAGTAGTTTCGTTTGGAGGGAGAGAAGATGGGGTGTCGTCCAAATAAAAATATCGTCAAAAATGCAATTTTCATGCTTGCTTGTTGTGGGCAGACGAGAAACTTAGACAACCGACTTCGTTTTGTTGTTCCTAAAAATGTAGGATACCGATTGGTTCGAGTCTTTTGTCTTCCGAAAAAATATGGACATGAGGCTTTTGGGTATCTGCTTGAAAGCAAAAATAATCTGATACTTGCCTTTAAAGGTACCAGTATTCGAGTTTTTGATCTTTCTATTGATCTAAATTTATATCAAGCAAAATATCCTTTTGTTTCTGATGCTGGAAGAACACATGAAGGCTTCACCTATTTATATAGCTGCCTACGTCATTTGATTATTCCCAGCTTATGTGCGTATGCCAAACAGGGAAAACGAGATTTGTATATCACTGGATATAGTTTAGGAGGTGCTATTGCAACATTAGCTGCTCTAGATATCTCCAAACATACTCCTTTCCGTTATCCAAAAGTGTATTCATTTGGTGCACCTCGTGTCGGTGATCCTAATTTTGCAATGGCTTACGATTTAAGAATAAAAGAGAACATTCGGGTCGTAAACGTTCATGATTATATTCCGCTAGAACCTCAGGCTGTTATTAGACCACCATTTACAAAAAGAGGATTGAATTATCAACATGTAAAAGGCTATTTCCCAATATCCTTCCAATGCAAAAAAGGGAACTCACCGCTTAAGTTCCCCTTGCTAAAAAATCATCAGTTGGATACTTATTTTTCTGCTCTTTCACGATTTGCACCTAGTTACACCGAACAAATTTGCCGAGATAATCCAAGGTTTTGTCCACCTGTTCGAAATGACTTACGTGTAAATCACCTTTTTTATACCGATACTCTGGCATCCTCACCGAGTCCAAAATAACGATGTAAACTCTTTGCTGCTTCAATTGCTCTATCACGATCAATCACACATGATAACTTGATTTCAGACGTAGATACCATTTTTACTGCAATATTTGCTTCACTCAGACAAGCAAACATACTTGCTGCCACACCGGGGCGAGTCATCATTCCAACCCCAACAGCAGAGACTTTTGCTAGTCCTCCTTCGAACAACATATCTTGGAAACCAAGAACACTTTGTTTCTCTTGTAATACATTCTTAGCTGCTTCCCCTTCGGCTTCGGAAATACTAAAGGCAACATCGATTTGGTCTGTCTGATGTTCACTTTGTACGATTATATCTACATTAATATGGGCATCTGCTAATGTGGTAAAGAGCTGAGCCAAAATATCTGGCTTGTTTGGCAATCCCAATAACTTCACTCTCGCTACATCCATATCATGGGCAATACCTCTAACTTGTAAACTTTCTTCCATTTGATCTTGCTCCTTTATCCATGTTCCTGGTACCTTTTCAAAACTTGAACGCACAATTAAATTTACTTTATGGATCAACGCACACTCAACAGAGCGCGGATGTAATACTCCAGCACCTAAACGCGCTAATTCTAGCATCTCTTCATAAGAGATTTCATCTATTTTTTTTGCTTGATCGACAAATCTTGGGTCAGCGGTATAAACACCAGTAACATCTGTATATATCTCACAGTATTCTGCGTTTAATGCTGCAGCAAGTGTTACAGCAGTTGTATCTGATCCACCTCTGCCAAGTGTTGTAATCTCTCCTTTATCTGTTACACCTTGAAAACCTGCTACAACAGCAACTTCTCCTCTTTCCAAAGAAGAAAGTAGTTTTTCTGATTTTACTTGATTTACTACAGCTTTTCCATGCACTTCATCTGTTACAATACCAGCTTGCCAACCAGTAAAGGAACGTGCTTCTAAGTTTAATTGGTGTAAGGCCACACTCAATAGAGATATGCTAATTTGTTCTCCTGTTGTCAGTAACATGTCTAACTCTCTTGGAGAAGGTTGTTGATTTAGTTCCTTAGCTAAGTCGACCAATGTATCCGTTGTTTTTCCCATCGCTGATAATACAACAACACATTTATATCCTGCTTGAACTTTTTCTTCTACTCTTTTGGCAACTTCTCGGATTCTCTCTGTACTTCCTACCGAAGTTCCACCAAACTTCATTACAATGATTTTCAACAGTATGTCTCTCCCTTTTTTTAGCAGATAAGAAAAACAAATCATTAACTTATCTGGATAAGTCCACCTAAGCCCTTGTCTATACCCTGAAAGTCAAGACACATCGCCAAGTTTTTTACAAAATAAAAAGACCACAGCAGAGAGAAACACAAGCTGTCGTCTATTAGCGACTTCTCTCTGTGAGATAGTACTCCACAAGAAAAAAACTCTTGTGACAGTGTCGCATCTATTTGACCACGACCCCAATCGAAGATTCGTATGGGCGAATCTTCAACTTCGGCGATAAAACCTTTCCTCATCCTTCACTGGACCCTAATCCTCTTTATGAGTACTCTTCTTCATCGCAACCTCTACTACACAGGTGAAAATGTGAAATTTTATATATTCTAGCATATGTTTTACTAGAATAACAATAAATTTTTCAAATGGAGATTACTAGCATTTTTAATAACAATATCAATGCCTCCTATATAGAATACCATAATCTACAAAAAAAATAACCCTCTGCTAGATTGAAACAAAGAGTTAGTTATGAAGAACTGTTAGATTTGATGATATATCTACATTTATGATCTCCATCAGACATACAAGTTGTTCGTTCGATAGAATCTACACCCAACACATTCTTAAACAAAGAGAGCTCGCATTCGCATGCTTTTTTATATTTATTTGCTATTTCGAAGATCGGACAGTTGTATTCAATAAACTCAATTTCTTGATCATTCATTTCTTTACTTTCTACCATATATCCGTTTTCCAATTGAATACTTTCCAGCTCTGCTACTTTCTCTTTAAATGTGGACTTTGATGCAATTCGCTTTTCATATTTTTGTTTCAATCTCTCTTCTCGTCTTTGAAAAAGCATGTCCACTTTTTCTTTTCCGTCAATCGCTTCTATGTCTTCTAGAAATTCAACTGACATTGCCCCATAATTTTGTGGAAATAATTCTTTTCCTGCTTTGGCCAAACGATACAGAGTAACTGGTCTGCCTACAGATTGTTTGGTTTGATGTGTGGTGATCAATTGATCTTTTTCCAATTTATTCAAGTGTTTTCGAACAGCCATATGAGTAATTTCTAATTCATTCGAAAGAAAGTTGACGCAAACTTCATCATGGCGTTTGATTAACTCCAAAATCTGTTTGGTGGTGGTATTCATATGCAACATCTTTTCACCTACTTTCATATACATAAAGGTAATGGATACACTTTTTATACCATAAAGTATAAAATATATACAACCATTATTGGATGAATTTGTGTAATCGGCGAAACAATGACCAAAAAAATGTGAAAAAAAGTTTTGCAAAAACTATTGCCATTTGCAAAGCTTTGATGTTAAATAACTATATACTATTTTTATACTTTAAGGTTTAAAAAGTATAAAAACAAAGGAGCGATTATCCATGTCCAGTTTTACTCTGCCTGCTCTATCTTTTTCACCTGATGCATTAGAACCTTATATTGACAAAGAAACAATGCAGATTCACCATGGCCGTCATCATCAAACTTATGTGGACAAATTAAACGAAGCACTATCTGGTCATCCAGAGTTAGCTGATAAATCGTTAGAAGATTTATTACAAAACATAAGCGAACTACCTACATCCATTCAAACTGCTGTACAAAACAACGGCGGTGGCCATTACAACCATAGTTTATTCTGGGATATTCTCACTCCTGGTGGTGCGAAACAACCTGTGGAAGAAATCGCCAATGCTATCGATGATCAATTTTCTAGCTTCAAGTCATTTCAAAATGAATTTACCAAAGCTGCACTTGGTCGATTTGGCTCTGGATGGGTATGGTTGGTTGCAGATGGTGATCGTCTTGAAATTGTACATACACCAAACCAAGACAATCCATTGATGACTGGTAAGCAAGTAGTATTGGGATTAGATGTTTGGGAACATGCATACTACCTGCGTTACCAAAATAAAAGACCTGACTATGTCGCTGCTTTTTTCCAAGTGATCAATTGGGATGTTGTCAATGAAAAATACAAACAAGTGCGTGGTTAAATTTCATGATTCTCGAAACGCTACGTCAAAAATTACTTGCTCTAGAAGGCGTTAAGGAGCAGACACATCAATTTGGTGGAGTCGAATTTCGCTATCGATCTAAAGAACTAGGTCATATTCACGGTGAGAAACTTGCTGATCTACCTTTCCCTAAAAAAATTCGTAATGAGCTCATCCAATCAAAATTAGCACAACCTCATCATATTTATCCTGATTCTGGCTGGGTCAGCTTTTATATCAAAAGCGAAGAAGACATTACTCCATTGATAAAGTTATTCCATATGCAGTATGAGAGAATGAAAAATATAGACCAATCAAAATAACCCCTTTTAAGGAGAAACACCATGTCTAAAGTATTATTTGTTAAAGCAAACAATCGTCCGAGTGATCAAGCTGTCAGCGTACAAATGTATGATGTTTTTTTAAAAAGCTACCGTGAACATCATCCAAATGATGAAATTACCGAATTGGATTTATTTCAAGAACATCTTCCTTATTATGATAATGTCATGCTTACAGGTATTTTCAAAACAAGCCAAGGTTATGAACTAACTTCTGAAGAACAAACAGCAGTAGAAATTGCAGACAAATTTTTAAATCAATTTTTAGCAGCAGAAAAAATTGTTTTTGCTTTCCCATTGTGGAATCAAACTGTTCCAGCTGTATTGCACACTTACATTGACTACCTTAATCGGCCTGGATCAACCTACCGTTTTACTCCAGAAGGAGCAATTGGGCTAGCGACTGATAAAAAAGTAGTGATTCTGAATGCACGTGGCGGAGATTACTCGGGAGAAAGAAATACAGGAGAAATGGCTGTAAACTTTATACTTTCCAATTTGCAACTCTTCGGTGTTACGGATATTACTTCCGTTATCACAGAAGGACATAATCAATATCCAGATCGTAAGAATGAAATTATCCAACAAGGAATCGAACAATCTGCAAAAGCAGCAGAAACATTCTAAATAAAAAGAGCAGGTGTGCAAACCTGCTCTTTTTATTCATTTAAACATTTAGTATTCCAACAAAGTAGACCACTTTTTATCTTTTTTAGCGAGGTCTTCTTCTACCAAAGGAATGGTATTAAGTGCATTGATTACGGACATTACCACGCTTCCGCCAATGTGAGTACTACTATCTGTATAGTAGAGTCCATTGACTCTTTTATCTTTTATATTCGGTTGAAAAAAACTGCTAGCATTTACTCGATCGATCGAAGCATGTTTGGTGCCAATCATCCCCTCTAATTCTTGGGGCCCATATACCTTCTGAGTAACGATCGATTTATCCAAATCGACTAAACCTAACTTAGTTTCTAACCAATGAATAATAAAATCACGGTATGCATCATAGTAGGATGCTTGGTGCAAACGGTGATTTTTATCATAGGAAGGTACATTGACATGAATCGCTAAATTGCTTCCGTTATTGGCTCGCGATGATTCCGAATGCCCTGAAAAAGCTACATGCAGAGTGGGTGTTAACGACCACTCTTTTTGTTCAAATATGTCAACATATTCCCGACTATGATCTAGTGGATAGAAGTAGTTATGATGATGCAAATGTTTGTATTTCTTATCCACTCCCAACAGACACAAAAATCCAGAAGAACTCTGTTCCAAATTCATTTTGGGTTCTGGTTGATCCGTTCTCATCAAATTTTGGAATGTGGACATATCAACACTAGAAATCACAAAATCTGCATCCCACAAATACTTTTCTGTCTTTACTTCAAAACGAAAATCGGACTTCACTGTAATTTGTTGTACAGGTGTCTGGTGAAAAATATGGACATTTACCTCAGAAGCCAATCGTTCAAATGCTTCTACTAAACGATAATTTCCACCTTCCACATAATAGACACCTTGTACCAATTCTAGATAAGCAAAAAAACCTAAAGCTGCTGGTGCACGATAAGGAGAAGAACCTACATATGTCGCATAACGATTCATCATTGCTAAGAGTCTTGGGTCATCAAAAAATCGTTTATGAAAAGCATCCATCGTCAGATGTGGATAAACAGATAAAAAAGATTTTAACCAAGGAAAAGATAAAAAATCAGACCAATTGATATTAGGATTTTCGAAAAATTTTGCATCGGCAATTTCATATAATCTAGCGGATTCCATCAAATAATCAATAAATCCTTGTCTATTTTCAGGAGAAAATGAGCGCATCTGCTCCATCATATAATCTGGATCAGATGTAAGATCAATGATCGTCCCACTTTCAAAAAAATTCCGGCTATTTACAGCTAATGGAATAAAGCGAAGCTTTGGATCAATCGTCTTTCCTGCTTCTCGAAAGACTCGCTCAAATATCCAAGGCATCGTAATCATTGATGGTTCAAAATCAAAATGATATCCATCAAGGTGCAACTCTTGCAGTTTTCCACCGAGTTTGGGTTGTTTCTCCAGTAGTACTACGTCATGTCCTCGGGCAGATAGAATAGCGGCTGAAACTAAGCCGGATAATCCCCCTCCAATCACTACTCCCCTAGCCATCTCGTCGTTCCCCCTCACAAAAGATGCATTTTTTTAAGCAACTCCATATAGAAAAACAGAGACTACGGTTAAACTCAGCTGTGTAAGTGCAGCTTCATCTTGTTTTTTGGCAAATGCTTTTTGGGACAACGAATCGAGCAAACCGAGCCATACATCTGTCAGCAAGTCAACATGATCCAATTGATTTTGCAACTCTCCACTATTCATACCCGCTTGGATCAAGTTACTCTGTGGTTTCACGATATATTGCTCATAAGCAAGATTTACTTTACGGATTAATTCATCAGATAAATGTTCATCTGCATCTCTCATCAACATAGACATACACATGGAAGCATATCTAAAAAAACCATATGCCAATGAAAATAGTTTATCTCGTATGCCTGAATTCGTTTCTATACTTTTGATAATCTCTACACTCACACGCTCCAAACGTTCACATAGCACCGTTGCATATAAATGTTCTTTATCTGGAAAATAATGATATAAAGTAGGTTTGGTGATTCCTACTTCTCTCGTAATTGCACTTATTGATACGGCTGCATATCCGCTTTTCATAAATAAACGTCCAGCATGAAATAAAATTAGTTCTTCTGTATCTTTTACATCACTATTTTTTGTTCGCTTTGGTCTGCCTGGTGGCCGCTTGGAATTGGTTTGAGGAATGATAAGAATCCCTCCTTCACTCATAAAATCTTAATAATATTAATTATAATTGATAAGTTTAAAGTGAGCAAACGCTAGAAAATAATTCTTGATGACTGAGTAAATCATATAAACTATGTATTTTCATCGTTGAATAAAAATATTAATCCAACTTCACACATAATCTTATTTGCAAATTACAAAAAGTCCGTTAAAATATAACCAAGCAAGATTTGCAGGTTAGCACATTCGTGAAACCATGCACATCTTGTAACGGTTCCGCAACAACAGAAGGACCAAGCATGAACAAGGCACAGCTCGTCGAAGCCATCGCGGACAAGCTCGGCGGTCGCCAGCAGGCGGCCAAGGCAGTCGACTAGTCCTCGACGCCATCGTCCGGGCAACCGTCGCCGGCGAACGGGTCTCCGTCACGGGATTCGGCTCCTTCGAGAAGGTCGATCGACCGGCCCGCTACGCCCGCAACCCCCAGACGGGGGAGCGGGTACGGGTCAAGAAGACCAGCGTCCCGCGCTTCCGCGCGGGTCAGGGCTTCAAGGACCTCGTCGCGGGAACGAAGAAGCTGTCCAAGGACGAGCCCGCCATCAAGAAGGCTCCCAAGGGAAGTCTCTCTGGCGGGACTGTGACCAAGAGGGCAGCGACCAAGAAGGCGGCGGCCAAGAAGACCACTGCGGTCAAGAAGACCACTGCGGTCAAGAAGGCCACTGCGGTCAAGAAGACCACCGCGGTCAAGAAGGCCACCGCGGTCAAGAAGGCCACAGCGGCCAAGAAGGCCACTGCGGTCAAGAAGACCACGGCGGTCAAGAAGACCACAGCGGCCAAGAAGGCCACTGCGGTCAAGAAGACCACAGCGGCCAAGAAGGCCACAGCGGCCAAGAAGGCCACAGCCAAGAAGTAGTACCGGTACTGAGACAGTGATGACTTAGTGCCTCCCCCTCGGTTCATCTCCTGATAGGAGAGAACCGAGGGGGTCTGTCTTTTGACCACTTTTTTCTTTAAAAAATAAGTACTAATTTTGTTTAATTATTTGTTAGGAAATGCTTTTGTATGATTTCCGCCAACTTCGTTGGTATTCCTGCTTTTTGTAATTCCTCTATACTCGCTGACTGTATCTTATCCATCGAACCAAAGTACCGATACAACTGTTGTTTTCGTTTCTCCCCAACTCCTGGAATACCATCAAGCTTCGATTGGAGAAAGCTTTTGCTTCTTGTCTGTCGATGAAAAGACAAAGCAAAGCGATGGACCTCATCTTGAATTCGTTGCAATAAGTAAAATCCATCTGTTCCTCTCTTCAACGGGACTTCCAACGGGGGCTCTCCCATGATCAAAGTGGAAGTTTGGTGCTTTTCATTCTTTGCCATGCCTCCTACTGGGATAGCAAGTCCCAATTCATTTTCCAACACATCCAACGCTGCAGCTAGTTGACCCTTCCCTCCATCGATCAAAATCAGATCAGGTAATGGCAAGTTCTCTTTCAAAGCCCTTGTATAACGCCGTCGAACCACTTCTCGCATCGTGTCGTAATCATCAGGGCCTTTTACCGTACGAACTTTGTATTTGCGGTATTCTCTTTTAGCAGGCTTACCATTCACAAATACGACCATCGCGGAGACAGGATCAGTCCCTTGAATATTGGAATTATCAAATGCTTCTATCCGTTTGGGTAAATCCATCCCAATTGCATCAGCAAGTTGAGTTAATGATAAAGTTGTTTTGCTCTCATCGCGTTCCATCAAACGAAGCCGTTCGGTAAGGGCAATCTTCGCATTCTCAGTGGCCATATCGACCAATTTGCGTTTGGAACCTCTCTGTGGAATTACAATCTTACCTTCTGGAATCAGCCCAGATACCAGTTCTTCATCAATCCCCATCGGCAATACGATTTCTTTTGGCAAGGCAGGTGTATCATAGTAGAACTGACCAACGAAACCGAGAAAATCTTCTTCTGGCTCTTGAAAGTGGGGAGAAATGGAGACATTCCTCTCCAAAAGTTTACCTTGTCGAATAAAAAATACTTGAACACACAAATAACCTTTTTCTACATAATAACCAAATACATCTCGATCCACTTGATCTGCAAGGGAAACGTGTTGTTTCTCCATCAATGTATCAATATCAGTGATAAGATCGCGTAATTCTTTTGCTTTTTCAAACTCTAGAGATTCAGCAGCTTCATGCATTTGTTGACTTAACTCTTTCTTTAAATTCGGGTGATTTCCTCCTAAAAAACGAGTGATCTTCTGCGTTAACTCCTCATATTGCTCTTCCGATACTTCATATTCACATGGAGCAAGACATTGTCCAAGATGGTAATATAGGCAGACACGTTTAGGTAAGGTGGTGCATTTTCGCAGTGGAAAAAGGCGATCGAGTAACTTTTTCGTTTGCTGTGCAGCACCCGCATTGGGATAGGGACCAAAATATTTGGACCCATCTTTGACGAGCTTTCGGGTAACAAGTAATCTGGGATGTCTTTCTTTGGTTAACTGTATATAAGGATAAGATTTATCATCTTTTAGCATGATGTTATAGTGTGGATGATGTTTTTTAATTAGATTGGATTCAAGTATCAATGCTTCCAAATCACTCGATGTAACAATGTATTCAAAATCAACGATATCCATCACCAATCGAGTTGTCTTGGCATCATGGGAACCGGAAAAATAAGAACGCACTCTATTTCGTAAGTTCTTTGCCTTCCCCACATATATAATTTCCCCTTGGTCATTCTTCATCAGATAGCAGCCTGGCTGATTTGGAAGTAAACTCAATTTATCTTTTAACATAATTTCTCCCTCGCTTGTTCTCCTCTCTATTTTACGATATCTAGACAAATCCCTCCATTATGTAACTATATTTGGCTTTTTAAGCGGTTATATGCTTTCTGATACTTGGTAATACGTTCCTTATCTTTAGCACTAGCCTGTGGAATACGGTCTAGATTCATGTTCTCCTCTAAATCCGCTAGTTTCACTTCTACTGCTAAACAATTCTGAGCAATTCGCTCAATAAAAGCATCATAAGTTTCATTTGCTCTCCTCGTTACTGCCAAAATTGCTTCTCTTATGTGGATGGGAAAACCCTCTGTCTCTAACACTTCGCTTGTAATCATCGTATCTTCAATCACATCATGAAGAACAGCAACAATTTTAGCATCAACAGATGTAACCCGTGACATCACAGCTAAAGGATGAAGGATATATACTTGTCCTCCCTTATCTATTTGTCCTGCATGTGCTTTGGTAGCGATCAAAATAGCTTTTTCCAATAAATTCATTTTCCCACCTCTTTATTCATTTAAAAAAGTGTCCATATTGGACACTTTTTTGTTTACATCAATTCTTCAAGCCATTGGATCAATTGTTCTTTTGGTTGAAGCCCTACTGATTTAGATTTCAACTCGCCATTTTGGAAAGTGATCAATGTAGGAATGCTCATCACTTCAAATTTGCTAGCTGACTCTGGATTATTGTCCACATTTATTTTTACAATCTTTACCTTATCTCCCATTTCTTCAGCCACTTCTTTCACAATCGGACCAAGAACTTTACACGGAGGACACCAAGGAGCCCAAAAATAAACCAAAACCGTTCCACTATTTTCGCTTTCTACATCTGTTGCAAAGTTTTGATCTGTACCTTCTATTAGAGCCATTTATTTTTCCTCCTCATGATACTTACCTTTCAAGAAGTAGTATAACATTTGAAAAGAAAAAGAATTGCATCAAAAAAAGGAATAGTTTTGAACCCGAAGGTCTCAAAGAAAAAAGTGCCCGCTTTCGGACACTATTTCTTCTTACATATATTCTCCTAACCATTGAACCAATTGTTCCTTTGGTTGAAGCCCTACCAGTTTAGATTTCATTTCCCCATTTTGAAATACCATCAATGTAGGAATGCTCATCACACCAAATTTACTTGCTGATTCTGGGTTGTTATCCACATTTAGTTTAGCAATAGTCACTTTATCGCCAATTTCTTCGTTTACTTCTTCTAATATAGGAGCAATAATTTTACATGGTCCACACCAAGGAGCCCAAAAATCAACTAAAACTGTTCCACTTTCTGCACCTTCTACATCTGTGCCAAAATTTTTATCTGTTACTTCTACAATTGCCATTTGTAATTCCTCCTAAGTGGTACTTACAATTCATAAGTTAGTATACCACTTTTACACCAAATATCAACTATTTCGCTGTTCGAAACAGTTTAGGAGGGAGAGAGGATTTTTTTCAATTCTTTTGTTAACAATGGAACTACTTCAAACAAATCTCCGACAATCCCGTAATCCGCAATCTGAAAAATCGGAGCGTCTGGGTCTTTGTTGATTGCCACAATTACTTTCGAACTAGACATCCCTGCAACATGTTGAATTGCTCCAGAAATACCACAAGCGATATACAGATCAGGAGTGACTACTTTACCTGTCTGACCAATTTGCAGGGCATAATCACAGTAACCTGCATCACATGCTCCTCTCGATGCCCCTACTGCAGCATTTAAAACATCTGCTAATTCTTGCAATGGCTGAAATCCTCCTGCACTTTTTACTCCTCTTCCACCAGAAACAACTATTCTAGCTTCTGCTAAATCAATACCTGTAGTAGCTTTTTTTACTACATTTGTGACAATTGTTCGCAATAAATCATTTTTAATTGGAACAGTTAATTTATCAAACTTAGCATTCCGAGATGGATCAGCACCCAAAGGGAGGATATTATTAGGACGAATAGTAGCAAAATGAACTCCAGATGAGAAAGTCTTTTTTACAAACGCTTTTCCAGCATAGATAGGTCTTGTGTAAATAATTTCATCCGTAAGAGATTCAATTGCTGTACAATCTGATATCAATCCAAAAGAAAAATGGGCTGCAACACGAGGAGAAATATCTTTTCCAATGGTTGTGTGACCTGTCAGGATATAGTCTGGTTTTACATGTTCAATCACCTGTTGCCATACTAAAAAATAAGCATCCGTTGTATATGTGTCGAGTTGGCTATCTTCGACGAGAAAAACATGATCTGCTCCATGATGTGCAAGTGTATCCACTTCTTTTTGAGCATCTGAACCCAGTATTGCTACAACAACTTCACCATCATTTGCAATCGTTCGAGCCGCTGCAATACTTTCAAATGTAACTTGCCGCAACTGACCTTCTTTTCGATCCGCAAAGACAAGTACTTTTTTACTCATCTCGTCACCCTCCTCTATAAAACCTTAGCTTCTTTGTCCAGTTTCTCTACTAAAGAAGTAACTTGCTCTTCTAAACTCCCTGACAAAATCAGGCCTGCAGTCTTTTTGGGTGGTAAAAATATTTCTTTTTGTGTTGTTTTTGACTGGATTGTTTCTTCAGAAAGGGATAAGTCATCTAATTCATATCGAGTGAGAGGCTTTCTTTTAGCTTTCATAATGCCAGGAATAGTAGGATATCTGGGGTCATTTAATCCTTGTTGAGTGGTGACCAATAATGGTAATGATGTCTGAATATGCTCTGTATCACCTTCGATGTCTTTTTCGATGACCACATTATTACCATCGATGGTAATCTTAGTAATCGTAGATACATGTGGAATTTGTAATAATTGTGCTAATCTTGGACCTACTTGTGCAGAACCATCATCAACTGCCATATAGCCACACAGAATCAGGTCAAATTCATCCTCTTCCTCTTGTAATGCTGCATAAATAAGCCCAGAGATACTGTGTTCATCTAGTTCCTCTTCTATTTCTTCTGTTTCCACTAAAATCGCTTTATCTGCACCCATCGCCAACGCAGAACGAAGTGCTTGTTCCGCACGATCAGGACCAATCGTGAGTACCGTTATTTCTCCACCGTGCTGTTCTTTTAAACGTATTGCTTCCTCTACTGCGTATTCATCATAAGGATTAATAATAAATTCAACCCCGTCTTCGCTTATCTCTCCATTTTTCAACACGATTTTCTCTTCTGTATCAAACGTTTGTTTTAAGCAAACTAGAAAATTCATGTTATTCCTCCTCTTTCGCACGTAATCCCGTCTACAAACATTTGGTAAACTGGCTTTGCTAGCTCTCGTAAGGAATATTTTTGTTGATGAATCACCCATGAAGTTACAAGATCATCTAAAGTTCCAAAAATCATTTTTCGTGCCAATCGTATATCCAAATCTGCACGAAAAACACCTGATACCTTACCTTGTTCCATTACATGCTCAATTAGGTTTAAGTATGCTTGCATCAATTCCCCAATTTCTTTGCGTACATATGGATTAGACTGACGTATTTCCATCTGAACGACTACAGCTAGCAATGGATTTGCTTCTAGATAACTTAAATGTAGAGCGATGATATAAAACAATTGTTCCTTTGCATCTTTCGCAGTAGAAATTTTACGTTTGGCTAAGCGAATAAAGTAGCCGATCTTCTCCTTAAAAATAGAAATCAACAAGTCCTCTTTGTTTTCAAAATATAAATAAATGGTTCCATCTGCTACACATGCTTCTTTGGCGATTTTAGACACTTGCGCTCGATGATAGCCATACTTAGCAATAACTCGAATAGACGCTTCTAAGATGGCATCATATTTTTTGCTAGTCCGTTTTGCCATCTGCCCTATTCCTTTCTCTACTGAATAGTGATTCATTTCTATCTTAATTTTATAAACACATTTTTTCATTGTCAAACAAAAAAAGAAAACAATGTAAATTATATTGTTTTCTTAGATTCCAAACTGCGTAGTATACAATTCTTGATAAAAACCTCGCTTATCCATCAACTGTTCATGTGTTCCTTGTTCTATCACTTCACCTTGATGAATAACCAAAATTTTATCTGCATTTTCTATCGTTTTTAAACGATGGGCAATCACAAAACTAGTACGTCCTACCATTAAATTTTTCAACCCTCGCTGAATATGCAGTTCGGTTCGGGTATCAATATTGGAAGTAGCTTCATCCAAAATGAGAATATCAGAATTCATTAGAATTGCTCTAGCAATTGCGATCAACTGACGTTGTCCTTGGCTGAGATTTGTTCCCCCTGAGACGATTTCCGACTCGTATTGTTTTGGCAAATGTTTGATAAAATAATGTGCCCAAGCCATCTTTGCTGCATTTTTCACTTCTTCTTCTGTAGCGTCCTGTCGACCATAGCGAATATTTTCAAGAATGGTCCCAGAAAAAAGATAGGTATCTTGTAGTACAATACTGATTCTCTTACGTAAATCATCGATCCGATAATCTGTGATGTCTTTGGAATCGATTGAAATTTGGCCAGTTCGAATATCATAAAATCTGGTTAACAAATTGACAATCGTTGTTTTTCCCGATCCAGTAGGACCAACCAACGCGATCATTTCCCCAGGTTTTGTCTCTAAATTTATATCTTTCAACACGAGTTGATTGGGATCATATCCAAAAGAAACATGCTCAAATCTCACTTGACCATTAAATTTATTTACTGATAACGCATTTGCTTTATCTGTTATTTCTGGTACTTCATCCATGATTTCAAAAACACGCTCACCACCAGCAATAGCAGATTGTATCGTGTTTAATAAAGTTGCAATCTGACTTATTGGTCGAGAAAATTGTCTAGAATAGCTGACAAACGACGCAATGATTCCAATTGTCATACTACCTTGTAAAACCAATAATGCACCCGCACCAATTACCAATCCTAAACCTAAATTATTAATAAAATTAATAATCGGATTGATAAACCCAGAAAATGTGTCTGCTTGTCTACTTGATTGACGTAAACGATCGTTAATCTCACGAAATTGTTCTAATGTTTGAGCTTCTTTGCCATAAAGGGCAACTACTTCTGCACCTTGAATGTTCTCTTCCACAAAACCATTTAATTCTCCAATGTCTCGTTGCCTCTTAATAAAACTACTGCTGCTATATTGATAAATCTTTTTTGTAGAGAGAATCATCAAAGGAACAATAAAGAGTGTGATGATGGCCAATATCCAGTTTAAGAAGAACATGGCAATCATAACCCCAACGATAGAAATAATGGAGGAGATCACTTGCGTTACACTTTGAGACAGAGCACTGTTGAGATTATCAATATCATTCGTCACTCTACTCATCAAATCACCATGGGGACGATCATCGAAAAAACGCAGTGATAAAGTTTGAAGTTTTACAAATAGATCAAATCGCAATTGATTAATGGTTTTTTGGGCAATATTAATCATTATAAAAGTTTGTAACCAAGTAAGAACAGTGGTAAGTAAATAAATTCCTGCCAAAAGTAAAATCATTCGAACAGAACCAGCTACATCATGTGGAATGATATAGTTATCGATAATTACCCCAATATAATAAGGCCCAAGCAAACCGAGTAAGGAAGTGAGCAAAACAAGAACAATTGCAATGATCAAGCCTATACTTTGCCTTCCTAAATAGCCCCAAATGCGTTTTACTGTATTACTTGCGTCTTTTGGCTTTTCCATTTGCATACCAAAACGGCCACCACCACGAAATCCAAACCGCGGCGGTGAATCTGAACGTGCTCTCGTTTCGCTCATACTAACTCTTCCTCCCCATCTCTGTTACATATTCTATCTGTCCTCCTTGAGATAGATAAATTTCGCGATACACTTCACAAGTAGTTAATAATTGAGTGTGATTACCCACACCGACTAATTCACCGTCTTCTAACACCAAAATTTTATCTGCGTCCATAAGAGATGAGATCTTAGATGCTATTAAAAAAATTGTCTTATCGGAAGACCTGCGCAGTGCAGACTGAATCGTTTCTTCTGATTTTGCATCTATAGCAGAAGTAGAATCATCCAGGATTAGTATAGGTGCAGAGCGAACAAAAGCCCTCGCTAAGGATAGTCGCTGCTTTTGCCCGCCAGATAAATTGGTAGCTCCTTGTGTGAGTGTATAATCATAGCCTTCTGCAAACCGATCGATAAATTCAGTAGCACAGGCAGCGGCCGAAGCAGTTTCTAGTTCAGATTCATCCGCGTCATCCTTGCCGTATCGAATATTTTCTTCAATGGAGCCAGAAAATAAAGTAGCTTTTTGTGTAACAAAACCGATGGAAGAACGCAATGATTGGAGTTGATAATGTTTGATATCGATACCATCAAGTAGAATTTCGCCAGAATCGACATCATACAACCGAGCGATTAGCTTTACCAAAGTGGACTTTCCACTTCCTGTTGAACCAATAATGCCCACTTTTTCGCCTGCTTGCACAAAAAAAGAAACACTTCTTAAGACTTGCTCCTCATTTTTGCTATAGCTAAAAGATACATCTCGAAACTCCACTTGTCCGCTCACATGATTTGGCTGGTAGCTTTTTGGTGATTCGGTAATCGTAATTTTTGTATCCAACACTTCATTTACTCGTTTTGCAGAAGGAACAGCACGTGTAATGAGAATGGAAACCATACTGACAGACATGAGTGCCATCAGGATCAACATCAAATAATTGATAAAAGCTAATATTGCACCTACCTCCATGCTATTACCTGCAACTTTATAACTGCCTAGCCATAATGTCCCTATGATTCCACCGTGGATGACGAGCATAATCATTGGCATCATAATCGAGATTACTTGCACTGCGGATCGATTCGCTTTGGTCAAGTCATCATTAACTTCCCCAAATCGCCCGATTTCTTGTTTTTGTTGTACATATGCTTTTATGACTCTCATCCCTGCTAAATTTTCTTGTAGTTTTGTATTCACTTTATCTATTGCTTCTTGTACTTTTTGAAACATCCGATTTGAGCGACTAGCAATAAAAAAGACAGTAAATAACAAAACAGGTACAACCACAAATAAAACAGGGGAAAGTCCCTTTGCAGAAAACAAAACGATTACCATGCTTCCTATAAACAAAAGCGGGCCTCTAACCAGTACCCGTAATGTCATGGTAAGTGCTGTCTGGAGTGTAACAATATCATTGGTAACAATCGTTATTAATTTTCCAGAACCAAAACGTTCTCGATTTTCTCCAGAGAAGGTAATAATCTTACTCAATACAGATTGGCGAACATCTCCCGAAAAATTCACAGCCGTTTTCGTAGAGAAATAGATACACCCTAATCCACCACCAAGTCCGATCAAGGCAGCTACAACCATTAGTAAACCCATGCGAATCACATAGCCTGTATCTTGATTTGCGATACCATGATCAATAATATTTTGCATAATAGTAGGTTGAAGTAAGTCCATGGTAACTTCCAACACCATCAATAGCGGTCCTAATATCGCAATTCCCTTATATGGTGTTAAAAACTTTCCTAATGCACGAATAGACTCCATTACATTTCACCTTTCTTACAATCCGCTCATTTACACTAATGAGAATTTTATGCCATATTCATATATTTAGCAACTCGAAGTAGTTATTCAGAATGATTTCCAATCTATATGTAAACAAACATTATGTCTGAGAAAGTCGTAGAATAGAGATTTGCGGCCTACAATTGAAACGAAACGGCAAAATGGTAGTCCCAATACCCCTATTCACATAAACATTTGTTTGTTCAAGCGAATAAAAACCATCCGTATAGATTTGTCCACCTGGTGGGGTTATCATGGCTCCAAGCATTGGAAATCGTATCTGTCCACCATGACTATGCCCAGATATTTGCAAATCAATTTGATTTGCTACTATATTACCAGCAAAATCAGGACAATGAGCAAGCAATAAAGTACATGCATCCGGTGCACCTTTGATTGCTTGGTATAAATTTGGTTTTCCCATCAACATATCCTCTACTCCTGCAATTACCAATACTTCTCTTTCTTTTTTGATGAGATGATGGGAATTGCGAAGAACGTGAAAACCAACTTGGCTGAGATTCGTTGCAACTAGATCTCCTTGGTAATCATGATTGCCTAATACAGCAAATTTACCAAGTGGGGCATGTAATTTTTGGAGATGAGGGAGGATTGGAAAAAGAACAGCTTGGCTGTCATCTACCAAATCACCAGTAAACAACAGTAAATCAGGTTTTAATGCATTTACTTTGGAAACAACATGAGATACATCATTTGTGTTCATATGAAAGCCAACATGTAAATCACCAAACACTACAATTCGTATTCCTTCAAAAGCTTGAGCCAATCGAGGCAAACGCACTTGTTGCTCTACCACTTCAATCCATCGTGGTTCAATTCCATAACTATAGCCAGCCGTCAACGGGATAAGACTGAGGAAACCGAAAAGTGACCGCTTCAAAAATGAGCGGCGACTGAGATGTTGATTCATAGCTGCTCCTTAAGAGTAAGGTTTTTCTGATATTGATTTATCAACACACAATTAAACTTAAAGACATTATATTTACATTTTTAGGTATAATTATATATTCCATGTAAGATATGTATATCCTGCTAACCCAAGTGATGGTCCTCTTAAAATAATATAATATTTTTCACCATGGTCCCTGTTATTGATTTATTATATTTATAAAACAATTTCTAAAAAGTAGAGTTTTGTAAATGGATAATCTGCCACCACTATTGGGACTGATGCACAATTTTCGAAGTGATCAACGATGAAGCAGATGAAGAGGAATATGAAGAATGGGATGAAAACTACCATCCACCAATGTCTAGTTATCAAGTTATCTTCCATCCAGAAGACCCACGTTGTTTTATTTTGGTAGTGAATTGGTATGATGATTTTGCCTATAGCACAGTCTATCACCTTCATGTACGTTGCCAGAAAAAATATGATAAAACGATCCACTCTTTATTTGAAAATTGGTTCACACCAGATACAGAGGATGAAGATGGATCACAAGAGTTAACAAACGAAGATCAAGAATTTATCGACCACTATAACTTAGGAACTTATGTTTATGAGTGGGACAAAACGAAAATAACCGACGAAGTTGCAGCAAGATTAGAAGAAGCAGAGAACTTTTATTTATTAGCAGTCAAGGCTATTCACGATAAAAAAATAGCACCTATTTTATAAAGCCCTTCCAGCTTATTGGAATGGGCTTTATTTCATTACTGTTGCAGTTCAGCTCCAGCTTTTTGCACAAGCTTCTGCCAATCCGCATTAAAGGAATCAATCGACGCATTTAAACTATCAAATACTTTATTGTACTGAACTATATCTTGGTTATAACTGTCTATTTGTGCATTGGTCGGTTCATTTCCTTTTTGTAGCGTGGTGAAAAAATCTCGTTGCAATGCACTTGATTTTTTTGCTTGCGCAATATAGGCCAATTCTGCATCGATCATTTTTAAATAACTATTGATCGTACTATCTCCTAACGCTTTTACTTCTTTGGCATTTATTTTGGTTACGGATCCCTGCAACTTTTGTAAATCTGCTTTCGCTTGATTCAATATTTTTTCATAAGCCGGGATTATTTTTGTATCCAATCGATCAAAATCAGCTAATGCTTGTTCCATTTTCTTTTTATCTGTCGTATTCGAATCCGCGGCTAATATTTTATCAACTTCTATTTGGTCTTTTTTTGCTATGCTATCAGCTTGATCCATTATCTTTTGAATTTGATCCGAAAGTGTAGAAGCGGTATACATATCCTTGACTTCTTTTACTTCCGAACAACCTACTAATAAAATGAAACTAAAAATAAATACAGATATCCATAATTTTTTTCTCACATTCATTCCCCTGACCCTATGTAAAGTTATTGAAGAGAATTCAAATTATATATAATTATATTTCGTTTATCAATACATAGAATTAAATAGAGCAGGTTATTTATTCCCTTTCTTTTTGTTTTCACCATGACTTTTCGAAAACCTATAAAAAGGTATCTCCGACTGAAGGGATTCTTCCCATGCGCAAGAAGCGTATTCGTCTGGTCGCTGCTCTCGCCACTGCCGTGCTGGCCATGACTTCGCTCGCTGCCTGTGGTGACGTCGACGGCAGCAGCAAGAAGTGCAAGAAGAAGGTGTCCGCTTCCGCGGAACTCGTCGCCGGCGGCAAGAAGAAGTGCAGGAAGTAGTGGCCTGATACCAAACGGCGGTGTCGCTCCAACCTCTTTGAGGGAAGAGCGGCACCGCCGCGGCATTTTACATGCTTTACTTTTCCCTACCCTATTTTTTATTAGACAATACCGTAAACCACAAAAAGCCCAGTTTTCACTGGACTAATTTTTCTTCTCTTGTTTTATTTCATCTTGTAATACACGTCTCAATATTTTCCCAATAGCGGACTTCGGTAATTCTTCTCGGAATTCATAGAGACGAGGCACTTTAAAACTTGCTAGATTGTCACGACAATGTTTATCTAGTTCCGTTGATGTGATAGACATACCTTTCTTGACCACGATATACGCTTTGGTCGTTTCTCCCCGATAAGCATCAGGTACACCTATTACTACAGCCTCATCTACTGCCGGATGTTCATATAGCACTTCTTCTACTTCCCTTGGATAAATATTAAATCCACCTGCGATGATAAGGTCTTTACGGCGATCTACAATATAAAAGTAACCATCATCGTCCATCTTCGCCATGTCTCCAGTCGACAACCAACCATCTTTGATCACTTGAGCTGTCTCCTCTGGACGTTTCCAGTATCCTTTCATCACTTGTGGTCCTCGGATCTGTAATTCACCAATCAACCCTGGAGCCAATTCTTCGCCGGTTTCCATCGAAACTATTCTACATTCGGTGTCAGGCCAAGGAAGACCAATGGTAGAACTTTTTTTGCGATCCCAAATTAGATTGGTGTGCGTAACTGGGGATGTTTCGGTTAAACCATATCCCTCTACCAATCGACCACCTGTCAATTGCTCAAATTTATCTTGCACCTCAACTGGTAATGGTGCCGAACCGCTGATACATGCATCAATTGATTTTAATTGGTATTTATGAATACGAGGATGATTGATCAAGGAAACATACATCGTTGGCGCACCAGGAAAAATGGTTGGCTTCTCCTTGGCAATCGTTTTGAGGATTTGATCTCGATCAAATTTTGGCAATAAAATCATTGTCGCTGCAAGTTTAATCGCCAGATTCATTACAACTGTCATTCCATAAACATGAAAGAAGGGGAGTACACCAAGAATTTTCTCCTGACCTTCTCTTGTCTTGTACATCCAAGCTGATGCTTGGTGAGCATTTACAACCAAATTCCGATGTGTTAACATCGTTCCTTTTGCCAAACCAGTCGTTCCTCCAGTATATTGAAGTAACGCCAGATCATCAGGCAGCTTTGATGTCTTTCTGGGATTGGCAAAGGGGACAAGGTGTAACAAATTTTGAAAATGATACACATGGTTTTCGCGAGGAATTTTCGGCAATGATGTTTGGGTGAGAGGATACAATAATTTTTTGCGAAGTGGCAAGTATTCTGAGACACTAGTTACAATAATACGCTTGAGGTCAGTCTTCAACTGGATTTTTTCGACTCTGTCAAATTGAATATCGAGACAAATAATCGTAGTCGCACCTGAATCCGTCAATAAGTGAAGCAATTCACGCTCTGTATACATTGGGTTTACTTGAACGACAACGCTACCTAAAAACAAACTAGCATAATACGAAATGACTGCTTGAGGAATATTGGGCAACATGATAGCTACTCGTTCATCTGCTTCCACTCCCACTTCCTCTAGAGCTTGTGCAAAACGATATGTTTCATCCAATAAAGTACTATAAGATATTTTCTTACCTAGAAAATGTATGGCTTCTCTGTCCGGATACTGTTTTACTGCATCTGTCAACAACGCAGTAAGGGCTACATCTGGATAAGATAATGTTTTAGGAATCTGAGGCGGATATTGGTGTAGCCATGGTTTTGACACCGTCATCCAGGCTCCCTCCTAGAGGTGAATAAAATCCACCGAATAAAAGTAATACTGCTAACTATATTGTATCCAACTATACCTAAAGTTTGCATCTTTTCTTTTTGACTTTTCACTCATTTTATGCCTATTTTCCAGTTACTTCGATTTCTCTTTCCACACCTGGTCAAGCAAAATGACGATAATCACACCGACTAACAAACCATTACCAAAAATGTACTGAACCACTGAAGGAAATTTTTGAAAGATAGGCAAAGGCAAAAACATGATCCCTACACCAAGAGATACCGATAAACTAAAGATGGTAATTCTGCGATCATCCAACTTCGTATTTAGCAGCGTACGTATTCCAATCGCAAACATTTGCGCAAATGACGGTAAAATAGCAGCATATGCAATTTGGCTAGGTAAGTGCGATAAAAATGACATAATAGGCGGAAAACAAGACAAAATAACTAATGCGATGCAGGCTATTTTTAGTACATTTGTTTTTGTTTGATTGGTTGTCTTAACAAAACCTGCTGTCACAGTCAATGAAACCATTCCAAATGTAGCAAAAAGAGTAGATACAAGGTGAGATATGCCACCTATCCAAGCAGACTGATTTAATTCTTTCTTTTCTGCTTTCTGGTCTTTTGGTACGACTTGGTTAACAGCCGCAATGCTTGCCACTGTATTGGACATGAGGACAAGTCCAATAATTATACCTGAAACAATTCCCCCTAAATCAAACTGAGGAATCCCCCATGCAAAAGCTTGCGGAACGGAAAAAAAAGCATGTGTGCTTAGTTCTTTGCTAGGTGCATCGATAAACAAAAAACAAATCCATCCCAATGCTATTCCAATCAGTACATTGTAGGTTTTCATCCAGCCTTTTCCCCACATTGATAAAATAAATACCAAAATAAAAATAAAAATAGCTACTGTTGCTTTTTTTAGTGGAAAATAAGTAATATCTGAAGTGATTCCTAGCATTCCTTTTAAAAATACACCACTTAGTTGTAAAGAAAGTAATACCAAAAAAGTACTTGTCACTAAAGAAGTAAAAACAACTAACATTTTACTAAGTAGACCTGTTAATCCAAATACTACAAGTACAAAACCAGCAACAGTCAGCATACCAGCCAAAGATTGTAAGGTATTTTTATTCGCTGCGATTTGTCCCATAACAACAAACACCCCAAGCCATATCCCTGCTGGTCCATCAATCAGTGGTAAGCGATGCCCAAAAGCAACTTGAAAAAAAGTACTGATTCCAATGACAAAAAATGTTCGTTGAATTAATTCAGCAATTTCAGTGGGAGATAAGTGATATAATTGTCCAATTACAATAGGTACAGCGAGACCATTGGCTATTAAAAAAATAAACCATTGTAGAGAGCGTAAAGAATAACCCATTTTAAAGCCTCCAAGTTTTTTAGTAAGATGTTTTCAGATGAGAAAATACGATTTTAGATTAATAGGAGCTACAAATGATGAATGCACTGCCAAATGATTTCATAACGGAAATAAAAAAAGAATTAATGAATAGATTCGATGATTTTCTTGAAACTTATGATCTACCTGCTGTAAAAAGCCTGAGAACCAATATAATGAAAGTTTCACCTAAAACACTCGAAAACATGATTCCTTTTCCATTGGAAATGATCCCATGGTGTCCAGATGGATTTTACTTTCCTGCTCATACTCGACCGGGAAAACATGTCTATCATGCAGCAGGCCTTTATTACATTCAAGAAGCAAGTGCGATGGCACCTGTTGAAGCACTCCAACCAAAACCTGGGGAAAAAATTCTCGATATGTGTGCAGCACCTGGAGGAAAAACGACACAAATTGCCGCCAAGATGATGGGAGAAGGTATCTTGGTCGCCAATGAAGTAGATGGCAAACGCTCAAAAGCACTTATCAGTAATCTAGAACGTTTTGGTGTGACAAATGCTGTTGTTTTAAATGAACAACCCCATCGGTTTAGTGAACGCTTTACTGCTTATTTTGATCGTATTTTGGTAGATGCACCGTGTTCTGGTGAAGGTATGTTTCGAAAAGACCCTGAAGCTTGTGAACATTGGAGTATAAAAAACAGTGAGAAATGTGCTGATTTACAGCAATATATCCTCACAGAAGCTGCTAATATGTTAAAATCTGGTGGTCGACTTGTATACTCCACCTGTACGTTCAATCGAAGAGAAAATGAAGATACAATAGAACATTTCCTTCAAGTACATCCTGATTTTGAATTAATAGAAGTTCCCAACCACCAATATTTTCAAAGTGGATTAACACCAGATACGGTTCGAGCTAGCCGTTTATGGCCTCATTTACTTCAAGGAGAAGGTCATTTTTTAGCGGTACTACAAAAAAGAGAAACCACAGAAGGAAAAGAACAGGAAAAGAAAGGAAAAAAAGGGACAAAAATATCTCGTATCCCCAAACAAATCAGTTCCGTACTGGAAGCCTTTATAAAAGATACTTTTATAGAGCCTATCTCTTTTTCTGGGCAACTGATACTTTACGGAGATCATCTTTATGAAATGCCTTTTGATATTCCTAATTTGGATAAGTGTAAAGTTGCTCAACCTGGCAGATACCTAGGCGAAATCCGGAAAGGACGCTTTCTCCCATCACACGCTTGGGCGATGGCACTAGGGCCAAAGCAAGTAAAACATATCCAATCTTATCGTAGCACAGATTCCGAATTATATCGTTTTTTACAAGGCGAGACAATACCAACACCTCATAAGGCATGGACACTCGTTACCGTTGATGGATATCCACTCGGGTGGGGAAAAGGTGCTGGAGGCATATTAAAAAATCATTATCCCAAATGGCTTCGTTTTGCCTATGATAGGCCAAATTAAATCCTCATCTGCCCAAGCCCTCTTACATATACTGTAATTGCACGAATGTAGATCATGTTCTACGAAAAACATATGTAAGGAACATAAAAAATGACGCTAAAAGAGCCTGCGGCAAATAAATATTGGATTGCACTTGGGATGATCCAACCTGAATGGATCTATATGAGTCACTTTTTAGAGGAAGAAGAGACAGAAGAAGAACTTGTCCCCCTTGTCATAGCTCCTGAAATGCGGATTGTCTTTCATTCTAGAATGGATTGAAGAAAACACATTGTTCAATCACAATGTGTTTTCTTAGTTGCTAATCGATCTGCTCTTTTTGATCAAACTCTCTATCGCATATAGCAAATCGTTTTTTCTTTTCGTCAAATCATGATAGGGTATGTTGGGTAACTCTTGTAATTCCGATTTCAATTGCTGTAAATATTCCATAGGATCTTCGTCATGCCTAAAAAGTTCTATATTCCAGTATTTCATCTGTTTCTCTAAATCAAGGATATAAAAAAATATTGCTATAATAACAAGTATCTCGACATACAAAATGAAAGAGGATAAACATGACTACACAAAAACGACTAATTGTTGGTATCAGTGGAGCAACCGGTGTTATCTATGGCATACGCATACTAGAAGTTTTAAAGAAACTTGAAATTGAAAGTCACTTGGTATTATCCAAAGCAGCGGAGATGACATTGCACTATGAGACCGATATGAGTGTAAAAGAATTGCGCAGTTTAGCAGACGTAAATTATGGTATCCAAGATGTTGGTGCTGCGATCTCAAGTGGTTCTTTTCACACTATGGGAATGATTGTCGCACCCTGTTCGATCAAAACCATGTCTGCGATTGCTCATACCATTACAGATAATTTGTTAACTCGGGCTGCAGATGTAGCATTGAAAGAACGAAGAAAATTAGTGCTTCTTCTCCGTGAGACACCGCTGACTGCGGCTCATATTAAAAACATGTTAGCAATAACAGAAAGTGGCGGAATCATCGCACCTCCTGTACCTGCTTTCTATATTCGACCCAATTCGTTAGAAGATATCGTCAACCATACCGTCGGTCGAGCTCTTGATCTTTTTGGTATAGATACAGGAACAGTTGAACGCTGGGGAGAAAAATAGAACAAGCATCCTCTTAGATTAGAGAGGATGCTTGTTCTTTAGAATGTAAAATATATTGAGCTGCTAGTTTTGCACTTGCCATCGAGCTATCTGCAAGTCTTCCCTCTTTTCCTACCCAATCACCAGCGACATATAGCCCTTTTATTTCTGGAACTGCTGGATCAGGGGCTGATCCAGCTCCATGATGCGCTATGGTATGGGTATCATTGGCCACCAATATTTTAGGTAAATACCTTGTAGCGACAACTTCTTCTTCCCATCCGGGTTGGAGCAGATCAAGAATCTTCATTAGTTCTTGTTTATCAGCCTTTGCATCTGAATTGGTTTTATTATCGTGGTATTTTAAAACATGTAACACATGAGAGTCATTATTACTTAACGAGACGGAAAGCGAATGAACACCATAATAAATCGATTGATCCAATCCAATCGCAAATACATGTTCAGGATGAGGAAGTTTTTTCAAAGCAACATCAAAACTAGCTGCATATAATGGACGAGAATTGGCACTCCATGCTCCCAAACTTATATTCTCCGATTCAGACACGAGTCTGCTTGCCTCAGATGGTCCTAAAGCAAGGATGATATTGGAAGCAAACACCTTTTTCTCATCTGCAAAAAGTATTCCTGTAACCACACCTTCCTGATGATCCACTTGAATCACCTTGCTGCTGGTTTGAATTTCTACCCCTAGCTCCAAAGCTTTTGCCTCTAGTATGTCGACTGCTGTTTGCCAACCTTTTTCCACATAACGCACTCCATTTCCAGCAAGCTGCCCTTGACGTAACACATAGCCGGCACTTAATACTTCTGGATTATCACAATACGACCATTGTCTGCACAGTGCATAGAAAAATTGTTTTACTTGACTTTGTTTTACATTTTCTTCTGTCCATTGTTTCAGACTAATCGCATTAATGGCTTCCACATCAATCTTGTTTAGCCTTCCCATTAATTGAATCCACTCTTCATTCTCTTCCGTTGATAAGTCAGTCGGCATATGTACAACATGACCATTTCTTATGCCAATTAGTCCGCTATTTGTTTTCTTCGCATACCCCCCTGCTGGTAGACAGTCTAATTCGGTCAATATTTGAAGCGCCGCTCCACCCTCATACATAGCATGTGGTCCAAAATTAAACAGAGCACCATTTTTTTCGGTGGTTTGCGCATAACCGCCTAATCGTCCTGATTTTTCAAACAGAATAACAGATTTATTTTCTTTTGCTAAATAAATAGCCGAAGTCAGCCCCGCTAAACCTCCACCAATCACTACTACATCATATTGTTTTTGACTCATGATACATGACCTCCATTATATAAAGAGATAATACAGATAATATTTATCCTTAATTGAGTTAAAAAAAATGGAACTTGAATTTTACTATTTAATGAATTGGGAAATTCAGCACTTCTTTCCTTTATTCTTATATTATAGATAACCTATATCCTTAATATAAATCACATTAAAAGTATTGTCAATAATAAAAACCTATTGAAAATGCGCGGCGACCAGAACATGATGTGCTGGTCGCCAGTCCCCCTCGGAAAGAGGAGGTGCGCAACTCACCCTTCGGCGGGCACGAAGACGTTGTCCCCGTTCCTGTTGAGTGTGACCTTGTGGCTGTCACATCCGCTGAGCGCCCCGGGGTGCATCGAGCAGACACCACGCTGCGCGTACGCGGCGGCGTTGGGGTTGTGCTTCGGGTTCCGCCGCTCGTCGACGGGGAACTCCAGCATCGCGGTGGAGCCGTCGAGCGTGGCCTTCCAGTCGTTGGGACCCTCGTAGACACCGGTCTGGCCGGAGCTGAGGGTCAGCGTGACGGTGCCGAAGTCGATCGTCTCCACCGTGAGCGAGTCACCGAGCAGGACAGCGTTCTTGATACCCGAGCGGTTCATGGTTGCCCATCCTTCAGGAGAATTGCGTGTATGGTATGTAAATCATAACATAAATACTATTTTTAAAAAACTACAAAAATCATTACGAAAACCGTATAGGATGGTAGATTGATAAAATAAAAAAAGCCTACGCACAATACGTAGACCTTTCATACTAAAATTATCTTATTGGACAAACTCCGCCCTTACATTCTCCTATTACATCCGCATCGTCATCTTCTTCTATTCTTACTTCGCCTAGTAATTCCCATGGTTTTGCTGTTATTTTCGCTTTCTTTTTCTCATACGCTTCTTTCGTAATAGCTTCCAATGGCATTTGCGGATACGTATTGGAATCATGTGGTAGAAGAGATGTAGATTTTAGCGTTTGTTTGGACTGTTCCAATACTGCTGCGATTTCCCCGATACTGTTTTCTTCTTTTCCAGCCTCTTTATTAAATGTCAATGTTGCTGAAACTGCATTATCCGACCAGTATGATTGTAACAAAGCTTGTACCGCAGCCTGTTCAGCTAAAGGAACATCATCTTCAGCTTGAAATTTTGGATGTTCTGCTGTAGGTGCTTTTGTTGGAAATTCTACCACCAGAGTATGTTGATCGATCTTAGGAGTACCATCTTTTTGAAATCCAGATATAACAGGTTCCACATAATAGCCACACTCAATTAGAGCCGGAATCAACGGTGAATTTGCCGAAAAACGAACACGCCGAATCATATATTTCGACCAATGCCAGTGCATACCAGGGCTTACACCCATCAGTAAGGACATAGAACCAGAAGGTTTGACAGTAGTTAACTTGATAGAAGGTTGTGCTTCAAGTTCATCAGCATGCGTCAAGTTGGTTTCTTTGACTGCCTGATATAATCCATCCAATGCTGTTTCTACATCTTTATTAAAAATAGGTTGATTTTGCTCATCAAAGCCAAGAACTGCTCGATCTCCAAATTTCATCAATACCCAATCCGCAATCCCTGTGATGCCAACACCTAACCTGCGATGTTTTTCGATAATATTTCTTGTTACTTCCCATTCATAGTTTCGAAAGGTAATTCGATATGCGTATCGAGTAGCCAACCAACTTGCTTCATTGTAAAGATTGCTATCCTCTTTACCAGAGCCTATCAATTCGTGTATTTTTGGTAAGTTTATCTCAAAAAGGTTGCATGGGGATGCATTAGGTAATGTTACTTCCCCACAAGGATTAAATCCTTCCACATCTCCGTCAATGTTTACTTGTAATCCATCTGCAATTCGTCCATGATGTTTGGAGAGTTCAATATTCACAATACCTGGTTCACCATTGTAATAAATGTTCTTCGCCATCTCTTCTAGTTCAACTGGTGTTACCTCTTCATCGATCGCAACGCTGTTATTGCTAGCCCAACGCCATTGACTAGCTTCTTGATTCTTTTCTAGACTATAATTTTTTGATTCAATAAAGTCTCTGTCTGCTTTATCCCCAATCAAAATAAGCGCCGTCCGACGGACATTACCCGCAACCACACAACAACCGATATTTTGGATGATGTCTCCCCATTCAACAGAGGTAACTTGCTCACCTACTCTTTTATTGAGGATTTCATTTACTTTGCTTAGCATTTGAACAAGAGGAGCAGGACCACTTGCAACCCCACCAAAACCTTTTATTTCTGATCCACGTGGACGAACTTCTGAAATATCTAAAACAAGGTACTTGTTATCTTCAATAAAATGAGAGTCAATAACTAATTGCAGTGCTTCTGCCCATCCTTCTCGGCTATCTTTTACTCGATAAACGGTTGTATCATCTTTTGCAACAACAGGAGCTACTCCCAAATCATTCAGTTCTTTCAAATAATCATCATGGTTTGGATCACTAATAAAATATACAGTAATCTCATTTTCAACTTTTGGCATTAAATCCGTATTTTTTCGTTGCAGATTTACGCCAACTCCTCCACCCTTCATCGCTTGGTCAAATGTAAACACTGCAGGCATGGAAGGTAAATGATCATCAATCGAGCCAATGGCAGGCTTGATCTTACTCTCTCCATATTTCTGTGGACGCATGGAGATGAACCAACAATTGTTTTCTGCATCTCCAATTTTCTCCGCATAAGGAGTTCCTGACATCCATAAACCACGCCCAGGTGGTGTAAGTACAAGGTTAAACATCAGATGGTAAAAACGTTCCATTTCTTCTCGTACGTTTGTTTCTTTTCGATAATCCCATTTTCCAATTTCTTTGAGACGTTTTTCTTCCAGAGTAAAATTACCCTCGGTTACCCTCTTTACGGTTTCCCACCAAGCTTCTTGTGTTCCATCAACTTTTTTTCGGGAATACGTACGTAAGTAAACCATATACCCGAGCCCTTCAAATCCCCATCTTGGATTTTTGCCTATGTATTGCTCTAAAAATGTATCAGATAAATGCATTTTCCTCAGTTCCTTTTCTCGCTAATTTATGGATTGGAATAAATACCGATGTTTTTTAAGTTGATCAAAATATGTCCGTATCAATCAATATGTAGCCCTATTAGAGTATAACCTATACTATATATAGATGGAAGAGGGGAATCGCAAGTGAAAAGAATCTAATTTTTTGCAAAATAATTCATCCGAATGAGAACGCTGCATCCCCCTATTTTTATTTTTAAAGCGTAAATTATCAGCAAAAAAGAACCAGTTTCATCTATGTTCAAAAACTGGTTCTCACTATATTTTAGCTTGTTCATAAACTTATCCTGCTAATAATACAGCAGCTAAAAATATCAATTGCAAGATGGTGCGAACCACGATTTTAGGTGTTGGCTTTCCGTCTATTGTCAAACCTTCTCGTGCTGCTTTTATATTTGCTGGAAACATCGCGATCAACATGATCGCTAATCCTAATGAAGCATATAATGATGTTTGTGGAAGAACAATCCCTATAGCCCCTAAAATCTCTAACCATCCAGTAACACTTACCAATATATCTGGTCTAGGAAAAGAAGTCGGTACCATACGGATCAAATCTTCCCTACGTCTTCCCCAGTGTGCGGAGGCAGTAAGTAAAAACATAATGGCTACAGCTGCCTGTAAAGATGTGTGCCATTCATCAAAATAAGACACTCCTGCAAATCCCATCACACGAAAAGTGAAAAAAGATAAAACCAAAGCGATAAAAGGTGCCATATTAAATCCTCCTTGATGTTATTTTTCCTTACTCAATAACTGTTTGTTGATAAATGAAATAAATTCTGGTACACCAAACGATATTTCTACTCCTGGGATAACAGCACGCAACCGAATTCCATAAGAAATCAAGACAAACATTTCTGCTGTTTTTTTGGCATCTAATTCTTTTGAAATAACCCCATGAATTTGTCCTTGTTCAATCCATGCTTTGGAATAGGTGTATGTTTGATCATAGAAACGCGCCAGCACTTCTCCTACCACTGGTTGATCTGCTCTGCTGAGAAGATACATCCACACCTGATTGGTAATATCCATTTTATCCTCTAATTCCCACAAACTATCGGCAATTTGATTCATTGGCTGTTCAAAGTTTGGTTTTTCAGCCACTTGTTTCATAAAGCCAGCATTAATTTGCTCTAAGCGATCTTGCAAAACCCAAGTAAATAGCTCGTCTTTGCTCTTAACATAGTGAAAAATAGCACCTTTGGACAGTCCAGAAGAGTTGACAATATCAGCCATCGTAATGGCATCGCATCCTTTTAACTGGATCAGAGTTTTGATGGTATCAAGTAATAATTTTTTAGTTTGTTGCCGACGCTCTTCTTGCTTCATAATTTTACCTCCGGACCTGATAAGTTTATTATATATACCGACCATCGGTTTGTAAATACCTTTTAAAAAAACCTAGGTATAGATCCTAGGTTTTATATTGTGGGACTCCTGAGTGGTGCAAGAGCACCACTCAGGATCGGGATCATGCAGGCTCAGCCTGCCATCATCACCTGTTCCGCCTTCTTGATGCTCGTCGCCTTGATCGTCAGTGTGGTATCTCCATGCGCTGAGAAGCCACGCTGTCCGTTCTCGTCACTCAGTTCTACTGAGCAACGGGCGGGCAGCGTAAGCTTGAGTTCTCTGGCTTCCTCCACTTCCTCACCTTCTGAGGAAAGAAGAGGAATGTCATCCTCAACTCCTCGCACGATGAGCGTTCCACCACTCCTACTGAAGTGGAGGGGGATGCTGGAATCTCCCCAGAACATCTCCCCATTGCTGACGATGAACTGCTGGTCACGAGTTTCAGCGTTGTTAGTCATGTTTCCCTTGTTGAGTAAAGGTTGTTTTACACCTTCTGTGGCATTATACCACACAGCATTAGAATTTTATTTAAAATCTTTGTTATATTCCTATAAAATCTAACAATTACAAAACAAGTATTGCATCATAGCACAAATTGTTTTACAAAATATGCTGGATTTAAAGCCTCTCCAGTCGCACCCTTAATTAGCCCACGCCAATCTGTGCGATCTCCCGGCTGAAAAACTTTTTGAATAAAAAACTGTCCTGTTTGCTCGGTAAAGATTTCCGATGACACATGGTCTTGAATATAATAGTTCATCTGTGAAGCCATCAATTCACCTAATAAATAGTTTTGGTAGTACACCGGTGCAATCGTGAAGTGAATTTTTGCTGCCCAATGCGGATAATTTTGATTTTTTGGTGGTTCTATCCCTTGGATTTCTTTCACCAATTTCCACCAGAGTGTATTCAAATCTTGATCTGGATTACGATATAGTTCTCGTTCAAAAAAGACAAATGTAATGATCCAACGAGCCATGATTAACATTTTTCGTTGCTGCATTTTTTGTTGCATTGGCATCCAAGATGCCAGTTCTTCTTTAGATAAGCCCATAAACTTTTGTAACCATTCTTCTTCTTTAGCCATTCGACCAAAAAACATGGCAACTGCTTCTGTAGTGAAGATATGAGCATGTGTACGTATAATAAAGGGAAGATCACGATCTACGTATTTATCGTAGACGGCATGCCCAAACTCATGAAGCATCGTTTCTAACCAATATTGATTGGGTTGAATATTACATAATACTCTTACATCTCCTTGTCGATCCATATCTAAGCAAAATGCATGTTGGTTTTTATTTGGGCGCTCATAAAGATCGCTTTTCGCTAGTAAATCACGAATTTCCATCCCGAGGGAGGAAAAAGTTTCAATCGTAAGTTGCTCGATATTTTTCCCTTTTAACTGCGGGGTCAAATCCGTACCTGGTATAGATGGTGCCTCTTGGAAAAACGGATCATGATAATGCCATGGGTATAGCACTTTATCTGTTATTCCATATTGCTGTCTTAACTCATCATCTAACTCAGCTTTTACCCGTCGAAATGGTTCATCTGTTTGACGAACAAGATCTTCAAAAATCGCAAAGACTTCTTCTAAATCTAACTCAGCTAACTCAAAAGACATTTCATAATGATCTTTGTATCCTAGGGATTGCGCTGCTTTGTTACGAAATTTTACCAGTTGGATCAACCCAGATTCTACTTCTTTTCCGATTTGTTTGCTCGCATGCCATATTTTTTCACGTTGTTCGATATCTGTACTCGTCAAAAGTGTTTCTCGAATCATATTTTCTGTTACTTCTTTACCATCTACTTTTGCCCGAAATGTATTAAATTGATTGCTCAAAGTAGATGAAAGCTGCACTAATTCATGGATAAACTCCGAAGAAAGTTGATTGGAAAATGCATCTTGATATAGGCGTTCTACTTGTCTAGCCTCTAAACTATCTGTTACTACTTCTCGACGCAATTGTTTTAGCTTTTCAAATCGTTCTTTGTCAGATACATATTGGCGATAGGCTTTTTCCGCTTCCATCTCCGCTTTTTGCCATTTTTCTTCCCCTGTAGTATTTACGTTCCACATTGCTTCACTTAACGTTTGTAACATGGAACCCAATTTTTTATTCTCATCACGAAGAAAACGTTCCATTTCATGTTCCTCCTATTTTCTCGTTCATCACTACAACCTGTAACGAGAAAGACTGCTTACTTTGCCAATCTTTTTTTGATCGTCAAATATCTCCTAATCTCATTCATAATCAGAAAAAGCGTTGCTCTCATATCGAATTCTTCTTCTGTTTGCGGTAATGGCATTTTACGATATTCTTCTGTCATTTCAGCTAGGTGCTCTAAATACAAATCGGCTGTATTGCCAGGATGAACTCCTTCTGCCAACTGATCTAAAAAATCCGCCAGTTTTTCACCACGATTTGAATAAGGTTGGAAAGAAACCAAATGCGGAATCAGATGATCAATTACATCAAATTGTTTATCTCTCATTTGAAAGTAGCGATAAAACTTTAATTCCTCATCATCAAAACGGTTTTCTACATTGTGTACAGCTCTTTCTTTTGCCTCTTTTAATAGTCTATTTGTCTCGACAATCTCCATTCCACTCCAGTCGTGATCGCCAACACGCAAATATCGCGCCATCTCATGAAAAATAGTCCGAAAGTTTTCTTCGATTTTTTGCTGATATCGACGTAACTCTTGGTCTGCACTAGGCATAAACAAATTAAGTATCAAACCCACACTAATACCAATCACCATAAGGGCAAGTTCGTTCATGATAAGTTGCCAAGTGATATGTTTGAGCACATACAAATGAAAGATAAAAACAGAACTCGCAATAACACTCTCTTTTGCTTTGAAACGGATCATCAGCGGAATGCTAATGAGCAAGATGAGTGTAATTGCCCATGGGTTATAACCTAAAACGGTAAAAGTCGCAGCAGCTACGCTTAAACCGATCAAACAAGCTAAAAAACGTTGCCATGCAATCTGATATGATTTTTTTCTCGTTCGTTGGATGCACAGCATAGTTACGGTACCAGCAGATGCGTAAAAAGTAAGCTGAAATGCTTGGGCAATCGCAATAGAAATACCCGCTCCAATAGCTGTTTTTAGGATTCTAGAACCAATTTTCACTATGTGTCACCTTCGATTGCTGTGTCTAATAGAATTCAGAATTTATGTTGCATGATAATAAAACCATAGAATACCAATTACCAAAAAGAGCAGGGATACCCCGCCCAAAATGGGAGGTAAATATTTCATCCTACTTCCCTCACTTTAATTCTACTACAGTAACTCCTAAACCGCCTTCGTTATACTCTCCATTTCGAAAAGAAGCGACTCGACGATGTTTCGCAAGAAAAGCATGAACTCCTTTGCGCAGCGCTCCTGTGCCTTTCCCATGAATAAGGTGTACTTGCTTGAATCCAGCGAGAATCGCATCATCGAGGTATTTTTCAATATCTACAAGTGCTTCCTCTACCAGTTTACCTCTCAGGTCTATTTCCGATTTTACAAAAGATCGGCTTCGTACAGAAGTGATTGGCTTCGTAGCAGTAGCAGTTGATTTTAGTTTGGTGAGTCCAGAACGATCTAATACCAACTTTAGAGAACCAACTTGCACACGATATTGATCACCTGCAAGTACTTCCACTACAGTACCTTTCTGCCCAAAGCTTTTTGCCTTCACTTCGTCTCCTACTGTCAAAAGTTCCCCTTCTGGAGCAAACGTTTCCGTTGGAGCCACCAACGTAACCCCTGGATTGGCTTGCTGTAACCTGCTACGTGCTTCTGTCAGCTTATGTTCCTTCACATCTTGTGGGCGTTCTTTGGCCCACTGACGAAGCTCTGTTAGCACTTCGTCTGCTTCTCTTGTTGCTTTATTGACAATCGAGCGAGCTTCTTGTCTTGCTTTTTCTTGTAATTGAAACTTTTCATCTTCCCAAAGTTGCCATTTTTCTCGCACGTCTCGGTACAATTGTTCCGCTTCTTCTCGTAGTTGTTGAGCTTTCCTACCTTCTTCTTCTGCCTCACGTTTTGTTTTGGCTAAAGATGTGATTACTTCTTCTAGTCTGCTCTCTTCTTGAGATATTTCATCCTTTGCAGCTTCGATAATTTCTTCGGAAAGTCCTAATCTCTTCGCTATCGAAAAAGCATTGGACTCACCAGGCACACCTATTTCTAACTTATAGGTTGGACGAAGTGTTTCCACATCAAACTGAACACTAGCATTTACTGCTTGTGGATGGGTATGGGCAAACACCTTTAATTCACTATAATGAGTGGTGGCTACAATCGAACAACCTTTTTGCAAAACATGATTTAGAATGGCAACTGCCATTGCAGCTCCTTCTGTTGGGTCTGTTCCTGCACCGAGCTCATCAAACAGAACTAGACTATGTTCGTCAATCTGATGTAAGATACGAATAATTTTTGTCATATGGCTGGAAAACGTACTCAAACTTTGCTCAATACTCTGCTCATCCCCGATATCAGCAAATACCCCGCTATAAACAGGCATTACTGTCCCTTCTAATGCTGGTATCGGAAATCCGCTTTGAGTCATTAATGCCAGCAGACCAACCGTTTTTAAAGTTACTGTTTTTCCACCTGTATTTGGACCAGTAATGATGATCGCTTGAGTATCTTTTCCTAGTACGATATCAATCGGAACGGCTATTTGACGATCGAGTAAAGGATGACGAGCCTGTTTTAACCTTAATGGTCCATTTCGAGTAAGCTTAGGAACCATCGCTCGCTGCATTCTTGCAAACTCAGCTTTGGCAAATAATCCATCTAGTTCTCCTAAGATTGCTACATTTGCGGTCAGTTCATCTGTTACTTCTGCGATTAAATTAGATAAAGCAGCAAGTATTTTGTCCACTTCTCTAGATTCTTCTAATTCCCATGTTCGTAGCTGGTTATTGAGGGCAACCACAGATTGAGGCTCGATGTATAAGGTTGCACCTGAGGCAGATTGATCATGAATGATTCCAGCAAGGGATCCACGGTATTCTGCTTTTATCGGAATAACATACCGTTCATTTCGAATGGTGATCAACGATTCCTGTAACATTTTTTGGACTCGTGAAGAACGGAGTATTTGTTGCAACGTTTCTTGTATCCGTTGTCTTCCTGTGATCAGTTTCTGTCGGATAGAGCGAAGCTCTTCACTAGCTGTACTCCTCACTTCCAAATCTTCACTCACACATCGTTTGATCTCTTCTTCCAGCTCATCTAAGCTAGCGATTTGCTCACAGTTCTTACGCAAATAAGGTAGTGCTGCACTTTCTTCTGGGAGTTGTCTCATTGCTGATTTTATTTGTCGACCCGCATGAATCGTTGTTGCCACTGACCAACACTCTTCAATCTGTAAAATACTCCCCTTTGTTACGCGTTTCAGTGCAATGCGAATATCTTCTAATCCATAAAGCGAAACTTCTCCCCTTAGACGTAAAAAATCCATCGCTTCCTCAGTAACTTGAAGTCGTTGTTGTACATGGATGTAATCAGAGGATGGCTCAATAGCTTCTATCTCCTCTTGTCCAAGCGAAGTCGCTGTTAAATTTTTTATCATTTGTTTTATCGTCGTGTATTCCAATGTATTCCATGACGAATGTTCCACTATGTAACACCTCCGTGCCTGCAAACATTCTTATTATACCATTTTAGGAGTAAAAAACGGCAATGGATGCAGACTATATGTAGGGAGGTAGATATTTTGCGCCATATTATTCGCTTTATCGTGTCTGCGATTGTTTTAGCTCTGGTTGCCTTTTTGGTTCCTGGATTTCGGATTTCTGGTTTTGGCTCTGTGTTGCTTGCTGCTGTAGCAATTATGGTAGTTGGTTGGTTAATCGAAAGCTTAACTGGAAATAGAATAACTCCTTATGGCAGAGGGATTGTCGGATTTTTAGTGAGTGCAGCCATCTTGTATCTGGTTCAATTTTTGATTCCGGGTTATCGGATTGGTTTTTTCTCTGCTTTGGTTGCATCTCTTCTTATCGGGATTATCGATATTTTCGTTCCTACCACAAGATCGAAAGCAATGGATTAGAAAAAGGTTACTGGAGGAAATCCAGTAACCTTTTCTACTTACAAAAAATGTGCTTGCCAATCTTTTTAATCTGTGGTCTACTCCAAATCCACTTAGATGTTGCAGTCACTGGATTAAAGTAATACGTTGCCCCACCTGAAGGATCCCAACCATTGATGGCATCGGAAACTGCCTTTCTAGCAGTACCATTAGGGGTTAGCCAAATTTGACCATCTGCTACAGCAGTAAATGCCAGTGGTTCAAACAAAATACCAGAGATGGTATTAGGGAAATTGGGATCTTCCAAACGATTTAAGATGACAGCGGCAACTGCTACTTGTCCAGTGTACGGTTCTCCTCTTGCTTCTCCATATACTGCTTGGGAGAGAAGTTTGAGATCTTGAGCAGATAAGCCATTTGAAGACTGTACAGGTTTACTTTTACTAGTAGTGCCACCTGGCCTCCATGCTTTCGTCGCTTGCCACAACTTTAGTTTTGTCTTTGCGCCTACACGTCCATCCGATTTTAGACCAAACTTCCATTGAAACCATGTTACTGCATTTTTTGTTTTTGCTCCAAAGGAGCCATCTATTTTGCCAGCATAGTAGCCTAAATACTTCAACCTACCTTGCAGTTCATAGACATCTCCCCCACGGGAACCATAACGGAGCGTTGTTTTCCCAAACGGCTTTGCCTCCACCATTTGGTTACTGACTAAAAAGGGAACAAGTAAGACAAATAAGAGGGTTAAAATAACCCATTTGTTTCTCAACTGCCATACACAACCTTTCTCTAGGTTGAAATCTAACAGTATTATTCCTCTTACGAATTTCCCTATACATCCATAGTTTTGTGAAAAAAGTAAGATATATCTAACTACGTTATTGAATATTACAAATATATTCTTTAAACTGAATCTGAGGTCTCGTGAGGGAAACTCCCTTCTCGCCACCTCAGGAGCTCCAATGTATCTTGCCATCTCCCCCAATGGGTCTGGCGACGTGCCGTTCGCGATCACCGCGATCGTGCTGGGTGTTGCCGTCTGTGCTGTTGTCTGGGGGATCGACAGATTCCGCCGCAACAGAAACAGATGAGTTGTCAAGCAGTGAGCTCATGCAGTCGGGACCTCCTTTGGTCCCGGCTGCACGACTGATAATAATGAACCTATAAATAAACAAAAATCCACTTCTCATACAGAAGTGGATTTTTACATTCCCTTAGATCGTTTCATCTTCAACTAGGTGCATGAGTTCATCAAACTCTTGTTTTAGTCGCAAAAATTCATCAGCAATGTTACAAGCAGATAAAACAGCTAATTTGGTGGTGTCTAAACGTGGGTTCATCTCCGCAAGTTCACGCATCTTGTGATCCACAAGACTAGCCACCTCACGCATGTGTGCTGGGTTAGCTTTGCTGACTATGGGGTAGGATTGACCATATATTTCGACAGACATTTTATTTTTGCTCATTGAACCACCACATTATTGTCTCAATTTTGCCTCAAACGTCTCCTCCAGATATGCTATAACGCCATAATGTACCTGTTGAACTTCTTCATCTGTTAATGTACGATCATCCGATCGATAGACGAGGTTGAAGGCAATGCTTTTCTTACCATCTTCTACTTGCTCTCCTGTAAACACATCAAATAAAGTTACTGTTTTGAGTAATTCTCCAGCAACAGCTTTAATCCCTGCTTCAATCTGACCAACAGGAATAGAATCATCTAACATCAGAGCCAAATCTCGTGTTATCCCTGGATATCGTGGAATTGGCTGATAAATAAGCCCATCGATGGAAGCATTTAACAATTGCTCCAAATCAAGTTGACACACTACTGTATCATCCAAATCGTATTTTTTACTCAAAGCTGGATGTAGTTGACCCAATACCCCAATTACTTGGTTATCATGCTTCACAATAGCGGTCCGACCAGGATGGAATCCTTCCATCACAATTGCTTCATAATCTACACCTGTAACATTCAGACGTTCCAATAAAGAAGTGAGTACACCTTTGGCAGTGAAGAAATCTCCACCTTTTTGAGCTGCATTTTCCCAGTTAGCTGAATGATAATTCCCTGTCATCAAAAATGCGAGTTGAAAACGCTCCTCTGGGAGGGTATGTTGATTATCATCGCTGGCAAGGTATACCTTTGCTAACTCATAAATAGAAACATCAACAACACCATGATTGCGATTGCGAGCTGCAACTTGTACCAATTGTGGTAACAAATTGGTTCGTAAGATCGCATGTTCGTTACTCATTGGCATCGCAATGGGAATAGGCATATAGGGCACTGTTAACGGATAAGCGATCTCTTGCTCAAGGGAATCTGAAGTCAGGCTATAAGTAATGACTTCATTTAATCCAAGATCACGCAAGGTGTGACGGATTACTTGGCGTTTTTTCTGCGTCCATGTCCTTCCACCTGCTTGTTGTTGTCCCCATGGCAAAGATGTTGGAATACGATCGTAACCGTATAGGCGAGCTACTTCTTCAATCAAATCAACTTCCATGTTTATATCAGGTCTACGGATAGGAGCGGTTACACGGTATATTCCTTCTTCTGCGATAGCAGAAAATTGTAGACGCTCAAAGATATTCAATACTTCTTCTTGTTCCAACTGTACACCCATAACAGTAGTGAGACGATCGTGACGCAGCATCAGTTCAACTGCTTCTACTTCTCCAAAGCCTTCCACTACCATCTCCGATGCTACTTCCCCATAAGCAATTTCACGCAATAGTTGCACGGCACGAGCCAAGGCTGGCTGTACACGCTCAGGGTTTACACCACGTTCAAACCGATGGTTTGCTTCGGAACGAAGTCCGATTTTACGTGATGTGCTGCGAATAATTTGCGGATCAAAGTATGCGGATTCCAGTAAGATGGTAGAGGTCACAGGAGTGACTTCACTTGATTCTCCTCCCATAATCCCAGCTAAACCTAAAATCTCATGACCATCTGTAATGAGCAACGTTTCATCATCACATGTACGAGTAACACCATCTAATGTAACCAGTTGTTCCCCTTCTACTGCTCGACGGACGATAATCTGACCACCACGCACATGTTCATAATCAAACGCATGCAGGGGTTGACCTGTTTCAATCATGACATAGTTAGTAATATCGACAATATTATTGATTGGACGAATACCAGCAGTGATCAATCTATTTTGCATCCATTGTGGTGAAGGACCGATACGCAAGTTGTGAATGACCTGTGCAGAATAGATCGGACAATCTTCTTCACTTTGGATGGTAATCGATAAAGGAGCAATTTGCTCTGGAGATTCTTCTACTTCTACTTCTGGTAAATGGAGCTCTCGATCAAAAATAGCTGCAATTTCGTAAGCAACACCAAACATACTTAAACAATCAGAACGATTTGGTGTAAGCTGCAATTCAATCGCTTGATCATTCATCCCTAAATAATGCTTGATATTTTGACCAATGCGAGCATCTTTGCCAAGTACTAAAATACCATCTTGTTGTTCCTTCATCAGAACTTTATCAGGAAGCCCCAACTCTTTTGCAGAACAGATCATGCCATTAGATTCCACTCCACGAAGTTTGGTTTTTTTAATTTTTATGTCTCCAGGAAGTGTAGCACCTTCCAAAGCGACTGGTACCAATTGACCAGCTGCCACGTTCTTTGCCCCACAAACAATTTGCAAAGAAGTAGCGTGCCCAACATGTACGGAGCAAATATTTAACCGATCAGCTTCTGGGTGAGGTGTACAACTGAGCACCTTGCCGACTACTACACGAGAAACACCAGCATCTCTTGTATAAATAACTTCTACTTCTATTCCTGTACGATTTAACTCCTCAGCGATATCTTCTGGAGAAATACCCTTCAGGTCTACATATTCTGATAACCATTCATATGAAACTAACATGTTTTACCCTCCTTCTTAAACCGACTTGAACTGTTTAATAAAACGCAAATCATTTTGATAAAAATGGCGAATATCATCAATATCATATTTTAAAATAGCGATTCGCTCTGCACCGATGCCAAAAGCGAATCCTGTATATTTCTCCGAATCATATCCTGCTTTTTCTAGCACATTTGGGTGCACCATACCTGCACCCAGTATCTCAATCCACCCTTTTTCCGGATGAAAGATATCTACTTCCACACTAGGCTCAGTGAATGGGAAATAACTGGGACGCAATCGAACCTCAGTCTCTTCTCCAAATAATTGATGGATAAGGTGGAGGAGTACCCCATGTAATTCACTCATGGACTTTCCAGCACAGTGGGATCCGAAGCTTGGAATTCACGTGACTTGAAGTCGCGGC
>JADMIO011631530.1_pt1 | contig 56487 bp, 38 predicted proteins | sample 8958161 | NCBI WGS metagenome assembly JADMIO01 (sample SAMN16585339, study PRJNA669376) | soil metagenome | isolation source: Crop rotation soil | place: USA: Cullars Rotation, Alabama | collected 2011
CGCGACAACTTGTCCACGTGGAATTCTAAGCTTAGGATCCCAATGTGCTGGAAAGATCGAGTGCTGGCGTCTGGGTTGTCATACCAGTGCCTCCTCACAGGCTGTGCGGAAGATTTCAAGCGCATCATCCAGATCACGATCTGTGGCGACCAGCGGCACGAGAACGCGAATGATATTGCCATACATGCCCGCTTTGAGCAGCAGCAATCCGCGCTCACGGGCGATTTCGACAATGCGGTTGACCTGCGCCACAGCAGGCGTGCGTGTCTCACGATCCTGCACAAATTCCACGCCGATCATTGCACCCACACCGCGCACATCCCCAATAGCGGGATGCCGTGATTGCAATTCCTCGAACGCGCTCATGAGATATTCGCCAATGTGATTCGCCCGCTCAAGAAGCTTTTCGTCTTCCATAATATCAAAGACAGCGAGGGCTGCCGCGCATGCCATCGGATTGCCGGCATATGTCCCGCCCAGGCCGCCCGGTTCCGGTGCATCCATAACCTCAGCACGGCCTGTCACGCCGGAGAGGGGCAGACCGCCCGCGACACTCTTGGCGAACACAACCATATCGGGCGTCACGCCGCTGTGTTCAATCGCGTAGTGGCGTCCTGTGCGCCCGAAGCCACATTGAATTTCATCCGCGATGAGCATAATGCCATGCTGCGTCGTCAGCTTGCGAAGTGCCTGCAAAAACTCGAATGGGGCGGCCACAAATCCGCCTTCACCAAGCACGGGCTCAATGATGATGGCCGCGACCCGCTCCGGAGCGACCTCTGTCTCAAAGACTTCATTCAGGCTTTCGAGGGCGCGTTCTGTCGTCCAGCCATGATAGCTGTAGGGGTAGGGGGCATGATAAATTTCGGGCGCAAATGGCCCAAAGTTTTGTTTGTAGGGGCGCGATTTTCCGGTGAGGCTCATACCCATGAGCGTGCGCCCGTGAAAGCTGTGGGTGAAGGAAATCACGGCAGAGCGATTTGTCGCGGCCCGCGCAATCTTGATTGAATTTTCGACGGCTTCCGCTCCGGTGGTGAAGAGAATCGATTTTGCGGGCCCCTCGCCGGGAAAGACCTGATTGAGCTTTTCCGCGAGGCGAATATACGACTCATACATCGTCACCTGAAAGCAGGCATGGGTGATCTGTTCCAGCTGGGCTTTTACCGCTTCAACAACGCGCGGATGGGTGTGCCCGACGTTCATGACGCCAATACCACCGATGAAATCAATATATTCACGGCCTTCCGCGTCCCACAAACGCGCACCGCTGGCACGGGTTGCAATCAGAGGGTGGGCGGTGCCAACACCGCGTGCCACATGCTGCTGACGTTGGGCGATAAGATCCTGAGTATGAGACGGGGTTGTGATTGTCATTTAAAGACGCCAATCTTCTATCGCTGAATAACAAAAGCATACCGTATGCCTTCACGCGAGGCAACACAGGTCAGTGCGCTGCCGGAGCGATACTCCATCGAAAATAACCTCTCGGCATGCTATCCTTCCTCTATTGTGACAGGCACAGAATGGGGATATAGATGCGAGTTCGGCAAATACATAAGGGTTGGTGGGTCTTACTTTGCATTCTTATCCTGGGCTTCTGGGTGCAGCTAAGTGGATATAATAACGGGCTTGTCGTGAAGGATTGGGATGAAGAGCTCATCTACGTCAATATGCTCTATCGCCTGGAGGGGGGCAAGGCTCTTGATAAGGATGAATTGATCGGGTATCCCCCGCTTATTTTTGTCTTGCATGAGGCGGCACATCGACTAACAGCCGACCCATCACGTCCCCTACTCACGCCGCATCTGCTCCCTACAATCTCTCTTCTAAAGGTGTGGGCAGCGTGTATCAACTGTCTCACGCTTGTGATTCTTGTGTTATGTGGGCGGCTTCTCAGTGGGTGGAGGGTGGGATTAAGTGCGGCTCTGATCTGGATTCTCCTGCCAGGGGTGGCAGGTCGCACAGTTTTAGGCTTAACAGAAGCATGGCAGGTCTGCGCGATTACTTTATCAGCCTATTTTATGTTGATTTCCCTCTATCGAGGCCACCGAGGAGCTGCGGTCGCGTCAACGGGAGCCGCCCTGGTCGCTCTGCTCTTTAAATACTCCAACATTCCTGTCTTTGGGCTTGGGATTGCCGTGACCTTGTGGTACTTATGGCACACGTATACTCCCGCCAAATCTCATATCTCAGATATATCCCCTCGTGTGGCAGGGTGGCAGCTCTGGCGCAGACGATCTGCTTTCTCCCAATGGGTTATCGTACTCGCCCTACAGGTAGTCTTGATAGGTCTGGGCGGCTTTGTCATGCTGCATGGAGTGACAGGGGAGGATGCGGCGCTCATTCAAACAGGGCGCGAAACAACCCATTTCTTTGATGGTCACCTATGGGAGTACTTGACGAATTTTTCAAATATGGCGTATATCTGGCGCTCGGCGGCAGGTCAATTGGCCCTGCGTCCTTATGATATTTCATTGGGACTCTCGCTTTTCGTAACCGGAATCGCTCTTGTGCTCATGCCTGTAACGTGGAAACGGCTGGGCCTTGCTCTCATCTGGGGGCTGGCAATCATCCATCTCATTTTTCTAAACATTTATCTGGTGTGGATACTCGGCGTCCAACGCTATACCACGCCACCAAGTGCGCTGTGGGTTCTGGTCATTGTGACGAGTGTGAGTTGGATCATACGGGCGATGAATGCCCAGGGATGGGGTCGAAGTGGGCAGTGGCTCTTTGCGATTGGCCTGGTCGTCTGGCTTACACCTGCGTTTGCACAGAGCGCTAAGATCGCCCTTCTCAACACACAACCGAATACCCAGGAAGCTTATATGCGTTGGGTTGATAGCACGCTGCCCCAAAATGGCGCTCTATTGATTGCTCAGGATGATTGGTGGGCCTTCAATCATATTTATTGGGAGAAACCTGTTACGCGGGTTTGGGTTCAAGGATTAATTACAGATCTTACCCGTCAGGAGTGGCTTGATAAGGGCATTCTCTACGCCACTGTAACACAGACGGAATTGGATAAAATGAATATTGGGACAGATCACCAGCAGGATCTTGCGGCTATGAAGCGCCTCAAAACATTTTTGCCATCGGGCGGCACAGCCGAAGCGCTCTATATCTATTATCTCCCAACCCTGCAAATACCCGCCGAGGGCACGGTTACGTTTGACAATGGTCTCACTTTGCACGGCTGCCGCCTGAAGGATGAATCGCACGAGGGGCAGAAACAACTCGGTGTCCAGTGTCTCTGGCAGGCGTCTCAGGTACAAACTCAAACATGGAAGCTTTATGCGCATATTGTGCCTCTCGATAGTCGTGAGCCCATTGCTCAGGCCGATGGCTCACTGGTACTTCCCACACGGCCCGAGGCCACATGGACTGATCCACAGGAAGTTCTTGTTGGGCCTAACTATACAATTCCGCTGCCTGCCGATTTAGATCCTCATTCAATTCGCCTGCTGATCGGTCTGTACAACGCAGAGACAGGAGCGCGAGCAACGCAGAATGGCGCTGATTTCGTGGATATTCCGCTGCCTGCTGCGCTTTTCTCACAACAACCATAACCCCCAGCCCGAATTAGGGGCTTCATAGTTGTTAGGTTAAGGAGTTAAAAATATCAGGACACACTTTCGTTGTCTCCCAAAACAGCGAAAGTGCCTCCTTTATGGAGACACCATAAAGGAGATTTTTCTCATGTGCTTCTGTAGCACAGGGAGTAACGATACCTCTCGAATAGACTTGACACTCGCTGGAACTTTACCGAAAATGCAGCCTCAATTCTAAAGCCTTCCCCATTAAGTGAGAGATATCAATACATGCTTGAACGTTTAAAACGACTGAATCGGGGTTGGTGGGCCGTCTTGTTCATCTTTTGCCTGGGTATATGGATACAGGCCAACGGCTACAACACAGGATTTGTAATCACGGCAGGAAATTGGGACGAAAAACGCATGTATCTTGATATGCTGTATCGTCTTGAGGGTGGCCCAGCGCTTGAAAAGCAAACTCTTGTAGGCTATCCCCCCCTTATCTTCTGGTTGTATGAAGCAGCTCATCGCCTGACGGCTGATCCGTCTGCCTCGCTTTTTCAGCCCCATACTCCTGAGACGGTGGCACTCTTGAAACTCTGGGCGGTGGGCATCAATATGCTGACGGCCCTATGGCTTGTGCTGGCAGGTCGTCTGCTTGGAGGGTGGAAATATGGCCTCATTGCTGCCCTCATCTGGATTGTTTTGCCAAGTGTTATTGACCGAACGGTTGTGGGCCTCACAGAGGCGTGGCAGGCATGTGCTGTCACAGGGGCGGCCTATTTCGCGCTGCGGGCACTGGCACGTGGTGACAGATGGGCAGCTGTTGCAAGTACAGCGCTGGCCCTCATTGCCTTTTTGTTTAAATACTCGATCTTCCCTGTGTTCGGCCTGGGCTTTGTGGCGACGTTATGGAATGGATGGCGGCAGCCGCGTCGTTGGGTGGTCCCATTGGGATTTCAGCTTCTCATCGTGGCTCTCGCCCTGGGCATTCTCAGCACAGGTTTGAGGACGAATGGCAATATTCTCATGCAAAAAGACAGCGAGACATACAATTTCCTGAATGGGAATTTTCTCACATATCTCACCTATTGGTCACGAACAGCGTATGTGTGGCGTTCAACAGCAGGTCAGCTGCGACTTCGCCCTTATGACTTTTCTCTTTTTGTGGCTGTAATATTGGCGCTGGTGGCTGTAGTCACGGCCAGGACGACCTGGAAACGATTGGGGCTGGTTCTGATTGGCGGGCTGGTCTTAGTGCATCTTACACTCATCAACATCTATTTGATCCATGAAGAAATCGTACAGCGATATACAGCGCCCGTCAGCGGATTGTTGGTGCTGATTATTGTGACAACCGTGGGGTGGCTCACACAGCGATTTACGCCACCATCAAAACGGCAACTCAAGAACATGCTCCTTGCGCTGTTTACTATGCTCTGGTTTGGAGTAGCTTTTACCCGAAGCTATAAATTTATGGTCACAAGTTCTCAACCGAATTCTCTGGAGAGGTATCAGCAATGGGTGGAAAATACAATCCCAATCAACGGTTCTCTCCTCATTCGCTCTTCTGACTGGTGGATTTTTGAGCAAAGGTACTGGGATTATCCGACAAATCATCTTCTCTACGAAGGCCCCTTTACAAAGATGACGCGCGCTGGGTGGCTCGATAAAGGCATTCTCTATGCCACACTGACGCAGGCTGATCTCGACACAGTCCAAAGCCAGGATGCGCGAGATTTAACAAACATGACTCTGCTTAAAGATTTTCCACCGTCCGGAAACGAGTCGCAGGAGCTGTTTGTCTATTATCTCCCAACCCTGCAAACACCCGCCGAGGGCACGGTTACATTTGACAATGGTCTTACTTTGCACGGCTGCCGCCTGAAGGATGAATCGCACGAGGGGCAGAAACGACTCGGTGTCCAGTGTTTCTGGCAGGCGTCTCAGGTGCAAACTCAAACATGGAAGCTCTATCTGCATCTTGTCTCCCCTGATAGTCGTGTGCCACTGGCCCAGGCTGACGGCCTGCTGACGCTGCCGACACGCCCCCCGGATACATGGACAGATCCCGAGGAAATTCTTATTGGTCAGCTTTATATCATTGATATTCCACAGGATCTTGAGATATCCTCACTGCGTTTGCTTGCGGGGATTTACGATGAAAGTACAGGGATTCGCGCTTTACAAAATGGCAGCGATTACGTTGAGTTTCCGCTTGCATCGATCCTGCAAACAGACTTAACCCTCTCTCCCACATTACCGAAAATATCCCTTCAAAGCGCGGCTTTAACCCTGAAATGAGAAAAAGATGCTTGAGCGATTAAAACAGCTGGATCGTGGTTGGTGGCTCGCCCTCTGCATCTTCAGCCTGGGCCTATGGTTGCAATTGAGCGGCTATAACATGGGCCTTGTCATCACGGATACGGATGAAGGCCGAAATTATGCCGATATGCTGTATCGCCTGGAGGGAGGCGCTGCGCTTGAAAAACAAACGCTGGCAGGCTATCCGCCGCTTATCTTCTGGATTCATGAGGCCGCACACCGCTTAACGGCTGATCCCTCTGAGTCCCTTTTGAAGCCTCACATCGTTCGCACGATAACTGTTTTGAAACTCTGGGCGGTTGGCATCAATATGCTGACAGCGCTGTTTCTGATCCTTGCAGGCCGCCTTTTAAGCGGCTGGAAAGTTGGTTTATCGGCGGCGCTCATCTGGCTTGTGCTGCCAACGGTGATCTCACGAACAGTTCTCGGTCTCACGGAGGCATGGCAGGTATGCGCTGTCACAGGATCGGCGTATTTCATGCTGCAGGCGCTGGCCCATCAGGATCGTTGGGCGGCTGTCATCAGCACGGCCCTGGCCTTGATCGCCTTTTTATTTAAGTATTCAATTTTCCCTGTGTTTGGCCTGGGGCTTGTGGCCACCCTGTGGTGTGGACGACAGTCTCCCCGTCATTGGGCCTGGCCACTGTTGATTCAGGGCATACTCATCGCTGTAGGAGCGGCGTTCATCCTCTCAGGGTTGAAGACGGAAGGTCTCACGACACAGGTCGAGACCTCACGCTTTCTCGAGGGGAATATTTTTGAATCGCTCACGAATTGGTCGCGGTTGGCCTCGATCTGGCGGGCGGCAGCCGGAGAGCTTCGTCTTCGCCCTTATGATTATTCTCTGCCGCTGGCGGTATGTCTGGCGATAGCTGCGATAGCTCTCTCTCGCACGACCTGGAAACGGCTTGGCCTGTTTCTGATTCTGGGCTTTGTCTCGCTCCATCTCATCCTGATTAGTGCCTATCTCGTATACCCTGAAGGTGTTCAACGATACACAACACCGCCAAGCGCTCTCTGGGTGCTTGTGATTGTGACGAGCGTTGGTTGGGTTCTGCATGCGATGGCGGTAAAAGGCTGGCAGAAGGCGGCGCACTGGATTTTTGCCATTGGCCTTGTTGTCTGGGTTGCGCCTGCGCTTGCCAAAAGCATGACTTTCATGATTATAAATATGCAGCCTTATACAAAAGAGGCCTATGCACACTGGACGGAAGCCACGCTGCCCAATGATGGGGCGCTGCTCATTGCCTATTCGGATTGGTGGTTGTTCGATCAAACCTATTACGAATATCACGCCTCACGGGTATCGTACCAGGGAAAAATCACGGATTTTTCTCGGCAGCAGTGGCTCGACAAAGGCATTCTCTACGCAACTCTGACACAAACGGATCTGCAAAATCTGAGTCAAACCGAAGAGGGCCAGCGTGATCTTGCCGTGATGAAGCGCCTCAAAATGTTTGCCCCTTCAGGATGGATGGGGGAAGCGATGTATGTGTATACGCTGCCCATTTATCAATCGCCTGTTGAGGGAGTGGTCACGTTTGACAATGGTCTCACTTTGCATGGATGTCGCCTGAAGGATGAATCGCACGATGGGCAGAAACGACTGAGTGTCCAATGTCTCTGGCAGTCGGCCCAGGCACAAACACAGCCCTGGAAGCTCTATCTGCATCTTGTTCCATCTGACAGCCGTGTCCCGTTGGCGCAAGCGGATGGCCCTCTGACTCTGCCGACACGTCCCCCCAATACATGGACAGATGCAGAGGAAATTCTCATCGGGCCGCCCTATATCATTGATATTCCTCAAGATGTTGAGATGTCCTCACTGCGTTTGCTTGTGGGGATTTACGATGAAAGTACAGGGCTTCGCGCTCTACAAAATGGCAGCGATTATGTTGAACTGCCGCTTGCCTCAGTGCTGCAAACCCCAAAATAGACGGCCGTTAATTGACGGTGAGAGAGGGCCACAGACGAATGTGCGCCCTCTCAGGGCCTCGCACGACGCGACATGCAGGAAAACCAGCGATTTTAAAGTCACATGGATTGAAACTCGGCAGCCTATCGCTGCTGATTTTTTTGTCTCTGCACTGATCAAACAAAAAAGACACGAAATTCAATGATCTTTGTATCTTTAGGATGGCAGCAGAGGTGCTGCTGTTGTAAAGCAATTCATACGTACATAAGAGCATGCCTCGCAAAATGTGACAAATATTTAACCCTGCCCTCATCTTCCAAGCATATAAATTTGTAGCACTGTGCAGTATGAGGGAGCTGCGACCTTAGTTTATTAAGAATAAATGTTCAAAACCCTCATTAAAGCGGTCTGTTTGCGCCATAATACCTGTACGTTAGGGAGATATAGGGTTTATGACATCTGAAATTATTCAAAATCGATATGAATTAAAACAACGTCTGGGCAGCGGAGCGATGGGCTCGGTCTATCGCGCTTTTGATCGTTTAACAGGCGATGAGGTCGCTCTCAAGCAGGTCATTCAAACGTGGGATGTCACAACAGTTGATCCAACAACAGCAAACCTGGCGCTGGCCCATGAATTCCAGATGCTGGCCTCGCTGCGCCACCCCAATATTATTGGCGTCCTGGATTACGGTTTCTACGATAAAAAGACACCTTATTTTACGATGTCTTTCGTCCGCGATTCAAACAATATGCGAACGGCTGCCATCGGGCTGTCACTCACTGAGAAGGTGCAGCTGATCGTGCAGCTGCTGACAGCACTGGTCTATCTGGAACGGCGTGGAATTATTCATCGAGATCTCAAACCCGATAATATTTTGGTGACGCCGCAGTCTTCCGTAAAAGTTGTTGATTTTGGCCTGGCACGAGACTATCAGGCCGATGATCCCGGTGAAATTGGCGGGACGTTGGCCTATATTGCGCCCGAAATTTTTCGCGGCCACCCACCCACACATGTCTCAGATTTGTATGCTATTGGCGTGATTGCCTACGAAATTTTTGCAGAGACTCCTCTCTATAGTGGTGATCTCAATGTGAGTGATATTCTTCAGAAGGTTGTCGCTCTCACCCCCGATTTCAAACCCTTTCTCACGCGTGTGAATGCTCTCCTCAACGAAGAGAAAGGCGCAAACACCCCGCCGAAGCCTGAGGATGGGGCCACGCAGATGATTGAAGGAAACCCTCAGGCTGCCACGCTTCAGTTTGAACATGAAGCAGTGCAGCCCGTTAACCCGGAAGAGACATTCCAGAATCCGGCGACTGATGCTCTGACCGAGATTGCCGCTTATCAGAAAATCACCCAGCCCTCGCTGCCCAAGCCCCCTGAGTTGGATAATGTCATCACGGCTCCCACACTTCTTGAAGGCGATGAAACGGGATTCAGGCTGGCCCGTGTCGTGCAAAAGCTGCTGTCAAAGAATCCGCAGCAGCGCTATCAGCATGCTGAACTGGTCATCTATGATTTTTGCCGTGCTATCAATGTGCCATCGCCGTTCCAAACAACGGTTGTGCGCGAGAGCTTTTTGCAAGCGGCACGCTTCATCGGGCGTGAAAATGAATTTGATCAGCTGAAGCAGGGACTCACGCTGGCGCTCGAACGACAGGGCGGACTGTATTTTATTGGTGGAGAAAGCGGCGTTGGTAAATCACGCCTTCTCTCAGAACTGCGCCATCTCGCCCTGGTGAAGGGGATGCTTGTCCTCAATGGTCAGGCTGTCCGGGAAGGGTCTCTGCCATATCAGGCCTGGCGTGAGGTGATTCGCCGCCTGACACTCTACGGGCTGCTTTCAGAGATCGACGCTCGAAGCCTGAAGCCCATCATCCCGGATCTGGATCGACTGCTTGGTTGGGTGGTGCCTGATGCCATCGATGATGAGAATGCTTTCCAACGGATCACCACTGCGATGTTGAATCTTTTTCGCACATGCCCCGATCCGCTGCTGCTGCTGCTGGAAGATTGGCAGTGGGCGCAGACCGAAAGCCGTGATTTTCTCAAGCGTCTTCATGATTACGCTCAGGGATCACGTCTCTTCATTGTGGTGAGCTATCGCAATGACGAGGTGCCCGCGCTGCCCGATCAGTATCCGGGCAGTACAACAATTTTGCTGGAACGCTTGAACGCTGCCCATGTTGAGGAATTGGCGACATCGATCCTGGGGCGGCATCCGTTTCGCTCGGAGTTCATTCAGACGCTGCATCGCCACACGGAAGGAAATGTCTTCTTCCTGATTGAGACGATACGGGCTCTTGCAGAGGAGGCGGGCAGTCTGGAAGAGGTTGTCAATATCACCCTGCCAGAATCCCTGGTAACAGGCGGCATGACACAGGTCATTCAGCGGCGGCTTGATAAACTGCCGACGATCTATCGGCCTCTGCTGGAAACAGCCGCCATTGCCGGACGAGAGCTGAATCTTAAACTGCTGCGCGATCTGAATCGAGGCAGTCGCATTGATTTCGAAGATTGGCTAACCAGCGCAGTCAACAGTGCGATTGTTGAATATCGTGATGAACTGTGGCGCTTCTCACATGACAAACTGCGTCAGCATCTTCTTATGCACATCGATGCACCCCGTCAGCAGATCTTACATCGGCAGATAGCCGAGACCATAGAACGCCTCTATCCGACGGAAGAACAGGCGGCGGCATTGGTCATTCATTGGCGGGCTGCTGGCAACATTGAGAAGGAACTGCACTACAGTCGTATTGCAGGCGAACAGGCGACCCGTTACAACGATTACGAAGAGGCATCTCATCTTTATGAACGCGCTTTGACGCTGACGACAGACCCCCTGCTCGTTATGGAATTCAACAATTTGCTGGGGGGCGCTTGTGAATATCTGAGTCAATATGAGCGGGCGATGGAATGCCTCAATCTTGTGCTGACACTCGCTCGTGAACACCATCAGCAAACCACGCTGGCGGAAGCGCTGCACAAAATGGCCTGGATTTATATGCGCCAGGGCAATATGGCCGAGGCGCATCGCCATGCTGATGAAGCTCTCACCATCTCCCGTGAGACCCAGAATACTTTGCTCATGGTGCGAGCCCTTAGTGTTCTTGGTGTGATCTACGTTATTCAGGGCGACAGTGCCCATTCGCGGGATTATCTTGAGCAGGCGCTGCCCCTGGTCAAAACACTCGATAATGTCTATCTCCATGCGACAGTTCTCAATACATTGGGGGCGGCCTATGAGGGCGAAGGGCGGGTTGATGATGCAATTGACGTCCTGACAAAATCAGCTCACATGGCCGAGGAGATTCGCAATCGTGATCTGCTGGCGAATGTTCATGGTAATCTGGGTCGTATCCTCTATATTCAAAAGCGAACGTCCCAGGCCGAGGAGTCATTTCTCAAGGCACTGCCTAGCTTTAATGACGTTGGCAATCTTTATGGGTCGGCGCTGGCCAATGATTATCTCGGTTTGATCGCCGCCAATCGCCATGATGCAACCTCTGCAAAGCCCTATTTGCGGGAGGGAATTCGCATCAGCCGTATGATTGGGGCCCAGACGGTGACACTGCTGGCTCTGTGCGGCGTGGCGCATTTGCAGATGCAAAGCTCCCAGCGCGAACACGCCGTAGAAATTATTGGGATGATTTTGGCCCATTCTGCGAGTGCAGGAGATATTGACGTGCAGCGTGAATGTGATGCGCTGCTTGCTCAGATGCCGCTTACAGGAACGGATTTACAGGAGGCCCTGGCGCGAGGCGGCACGCTCAATTTTGATGAAGCGGTGACTCTTGAATATGAGGCGCTGTAAATGCTGTGTGTGTTGATGTGCAGTAAGAGACCATCCCATCAACACACAGCGCAACGATTTAAAATGGATACGAATGGCTAAAACGTTGCAATTTGGGCGTACCATGCCTCTCTATTGATGCGACTTCTATTTGCGTTCTCCATAAGGATATCTAACAGTGCGTTTTAAACGCCATTTTCGCGTCGAGCGTCTTGCGCCCGATCTTGTTTTCTTGCTCAGTGAGCAGGAAAAGCACACGCTCACGGGATCGATCTATTATGCGCTGGCTCCCTGGCTGCAAGGGACTCTGTCGGCCAGTGAAATTGCCACCCAGCTTGAGGGCAGCTATCCGTCGATGCAGGTGCATTACACGCTTCGCCGCCTCTCGCAGCAGGGTTATGTAACTGATGCAAGCGAAAATGATCCTGAGATGGCTTTTCAGGATGCTGTCGGAGGGGGCGCTGTTCCTCCTCTGGGGTTGGTTGTTCTGGGGCGGCTTGAAGAGGCAACGATCTGGTCTTTTGTATCGGACTATCTCAGTGATGCGCCTATGCTCGATCTGGTGGTGACGGATGATGTGCTGCATCCTGATCTTGCCGATCATAATCGGCATGCCGTGCGCCCCTGGCTGCTCGTCAAAATTGCAGGGCCGCAGCTGTGGATTGGCCCGTTGTTTACGCGCGAGAGTGCTTGCACAGCCTGCCTGACGCAGCGCGTGCGTCTGAATCGACCCGTTGAAACCTTCCTTGAATCGCAGACAAACACGCGTGTGACACCGCCCCTGGCTGTCTCGCATGTGGCCTATCTGACGGGAATCGGGCTGGCCCTCTCCGAAATAATGCTGTGGGCAGGCGGTCAGACAGAGCGCCTCACAAATCGTCTGATGGCCTATGATCTGGTGAGTATGCAGGCGGAATGGCATCAACTCGTCAAGCGTCCGCAGTGCCCTGTGTGCGGCTCTCCCGAAGAGATTTTTAAGCCGCTCATCCTGCAATCACGCCCCAAGCAGGCAATCACCGAAGCAGGGCATCGCAGCCAGCAGGCCGCTGACCTGTATCAACAGCATGCGCACCATATCAGCCCGATTACCGGGATTGTGCCGTATCTCAGGCGGGTGTCATCGCCCGACGCACTTTTTGTCTATGCGTCGGGCTACAATCGGGCGCGATCCTTCAAACACTGGCAGAATTTTCGTCGCAATTTGCGCAGTCAGAGCGCGGGCAAAGGCACCGATGATCTGCACGCGCGGGTGAGTGCCCTGTGCGAGGCGTTGGAGCGTTACAGTGGATTGGCCCAGGGCGATGAGCCGCTGACACATGCCTCCTATCTTAATCAACCCGATGCCATTCATCCCGCCTCTCTTCTTCTGTACAGTGAGGCACAGTATGCCCAGCGGGATATCTGGAATGCCTCGCATCCGCCGCACCTGCAAGTGCCTGATCCATTTGACGAGACACGCCCGATTGATTGGATACCCGTCTGGTCATTGAGTGAGAACTGCGCCAGATATATCCCGATGGCTTATGCCTATTATGATGTGCCGCTGGAAGAGGGGCATGTTTTTTGCGGTGCGGATTCAAATGGCTGCGCGGCGGGCAGTTCGCTCGAAGATGCGATCTTGCAGGGCTTTTTTGAACTCGTGGAGCGCGACAGCATCGCCCTGTGGTGGGACAATTGCGCCATTCGTCCAGCGCTTGATCTGGTATCACTGGGGCATCCCTATATCGCACAGGTGCAGCAAACGCTTGCGAGTCTTGGGCGTGAGTTCTGGGTTCTCGATATCACGAGTGATTTGAATATTCCGGCGTTTGTATGTATCTCACGCGCCGTTGGCAGCGCCACAGAAGATATCTTGCTCGGCTTTGGCGCACATTTTGATCCACAGGTGGCGGTGCTGCGGGCGATCACGGAGATGAATCAATCTTTGCCCGCTGTCCTGCGTGATGCCAGCGGTCAGACAGCCTCGCAATCGCCCTGGGAGCTGGAGTGGTGGCAGACAGTCACCATCGGGGACAATGCCTATCTTGCGCCTGATCCCGCGCAGCCTCTCAAAAATTTGGCCGATTATACCCATTTGGCCAGCGATGATCTGCGCACCGATATCGACACCTGCCTTGAGATTCTGCGCGGGAAGGGGTTAGAGATGCTGATCCTCGATCAAACGCGGCCCGATGTCGGTCTGCCCGTTGTGCGCGTGATCGTGCCTGGGCTGCGGCATTTCTGGGCGCGTTATGCGCCGGGACGCCTGTATGATGTGCCCGTCGCGTTGGGGTGGCTGCCTGCGCCACGCCGCGAAGATGAAATGAATCCACGCCCCATGTTCATGTAATGTATCCTGCTGAGAAAGAGATAACATGGCCTGTGAACTCTATCAAAGTGACCGAGGTTGGATTGAACTGCGAGTTGAGGGGCAGGGATGGGTGAGGTTGTATATCTCTCATCAGCAGGTTTTGTCCTCGCTTACGCCGGAACCGCCGTATCGACTCTCGCGTTATGCCAGCCTTGTGACCTCTCAGTATGAATTCTGGAATTTGATCTCACCGCTGGCTGTTGGTCGGCTCTGGATTCGTGATGTTCGTGTGATGACACTTCTCTATTCTCTGGCGAATATCCCGCCGGAGTTTGATGCAGACACGGTCACGATGTTTATAACGCTGCTTGGTCAGGCTGGATTTCTGGATCATCTTGACAGTGCCTATGCTGCATGGCCTGTTGAAGAATTGATGCACGTCGTCAATCTCCCTATCGATCTGAGAGGCCCTCAACCCCCGATTGACCCTCTCAAGCCCGCTATGTCAGAGGATATTGTCGCTTTGCCCGATGTTCCGCCTCAATCATGGCATGATGAATCCTTCATCCGTGTGATTCAGGCGCGTCGTACAATCTACCGCTACGATGAAACACCTGTCACAGTGGCACATCTCAGTGAGTTTTTATCGCGCACACTGCGAGTTCATGGAGAGGTGAAGGGGCGTTTTTATGACACCACGCGGCGCTGGTATCCCTCGGCAGGGGCGGCGTATGAACTGGAAGCTTATCTCGCTGTTGAGCAGTGTGTTGGACTGGATGCAGGCTTTTATCACTATCATCCTGACCGTCACACCCTTGAGCGTCTGCCGCTGGACGCTTTAATTCAGCATCAATGGGGTGAGGATGTCAACGTATCAACAGGGTATCAAATGCGAGAGAAGCCCCAGATTTTGTTTTTCTTTACGGCGCGGATTGGACGATTGCATAATAAACATCGAGGAATTGCACTGGCCTATACCAATCTGGGCATCGTGTTTCAATCCTTTTACCTTACGGCTACGGCAATGAATCTCGCTCCCTGCGCTCTGGGAGGGTGGGATGCAAAATATTTCGCTCGGCAAACGGGTATCCCGCTGGCAGAAGAGGCCCTCGTTGGGCAATTTTTGCTTGGCTCACAGAGTAGTAAAGTCAGTAATATATCTTAACAAAAAACCTTAAAGTCAGTGAAGATGAGTATATGATGAGAACAATTAATAAGTGGTCAATTTAGTGGTATAAATAAACTATAAAATAGGCCATATGGGGGAGATACAAATCAAACCCTTAGATCTTATTACGTAATGTGAAGCACATTATAATTTTTAATATCATCGAAGATTTAGAGTTGAAAGAGCTTATCATGACAGCAAAAGAATTTCTGCATTCCACACATTTGACGCTCACTGAATGGGATGTCACCACGCTTGTTAACCTGGCACGCAGCCAGGGATACACCTTTACTTCAGAGGAACTGGAAACAGCCGCCGATGAACTGTGGGGCAATCTGAACGAAGAGCAGCTTCGTGATGTGGCGGGCGGCGGTGGAAATGGCCGTACAACAACAGGGCCTGTAACACCAGATAAATCCAATATGGCTGGGAAAGCAACCGGGGATGCATGGACACCTCCTCCCGGCGATGTGTCCGGCAACAGCTGCTTCTTCATTCGCGGCTAAAAACAGCTTTCCTTCAAGCATGACAAAAAATGGCGCAGTGATCTGCGCCTTTTGCATTTCCAGCATCCTGACTGAAATACTCTATAATAGAAAGACACCATCCAGAGTGTATAGAAGGGCTGCATGGGTCTGTTTCGTCAACAAGCGTTAGAGCAGCGCCGCCTGCCTGACCCGGTGTTTACCTCTGTGGCCATTGCTGCGCTGAAACATTGGCTGTGGATTGCGGCACTAGGAAGCCTGCTCGTTATGGCAGGGGTCTGGCTGCTATTTGCAAAGACCTATACTCTATATGACACCTCTGCAACGATCAATGGAATGCAGACAATCCTTCTTCTTTCTCCTGATATCAAAATATCTGCTGATGCTGCACAGCCAACGCGCGTGATTGCTCACTGTCCCCAGGCCGTTGAGGGGAGCATCACAGAAGAGCCGCCCCAAACGTATCTTCTTCACCTTGATCAGCCTGTGCATGCGGACTGCCAGATTACGCTGATTCTTCATGAAGAACGCCTGTTTGAACGGTTTTTTCGATGACTGCACGGCCCATTAAGACCCCTTTGTTCCTTCAATTTGAGGCCGTGGAGTGTGGGGCCGCCGCGCTTGGTATTATCCTGCGCTATTATGGCTGTTACGTCTCGCTGGAAGAACTGCGGCAGGTATGCGGCGTGTCGCGCGATGGCACGAATGCGCTGAATATCGTGCGGGCGGCGCAGGCATACGGCTTAGAGGCGATTGGCCTGCGGCGTGGCACGCTGCAAGGGCTGCACAATCTGGGCTTTCCATTGATTCTTTTCTGGAATTTCAATCACTATGTTGTGCTGGAAGGCCTGTCTGAGCATGAGGCCTATCTAAACGATCCTGCCCAGGGCCGCCGCACGGTGACTCTGGAAGAGTTCAACGGCGCGTATACAGGCGTTGTGATCAGCTGCACACCAACAGCCGAGTTTCAGCGGGTAGGGCAGCCGTTTCGCCTCTTGCCCGCCCTGCGGCAGTATCAGCGTGGGGCTGAGATGGGCATTCTTGCGCTTGTGGTGGTGAGTCTTTTTTTGCTCGTGCCCGGGTTTATGGTGCCCGCGCTGCTGCAATTTTTTGTCGATACCATGCTGACGCAGGGGCAGGATGAGCTTGCTGTGTTGTTTCTGGGGTTGTCGCTGGCACTTGTGCTGCGTGTGATCCTGCTTGGCTTGCGACAAACGATTCTGCTGCGCCTGGAAACATGGCTGAGTCTTCAGGCGATGAGCCGATTTTTCTGGCATCTTTTGCAGCTGCCCCTCGCCTTTTTCGGGCAGCGCACGCTGGGCGATCTGGCCTTGCGTGTGACGCTCAATCAGCGGTTGGCCAGTCTGCTCACGGGCGATCTGGCCTCGACGGTTCTCAATGCGCTGCTGATGGTGTTTTATGGCCTCCTGATGCTGCACTACGATGTTCTCCTCACGATAGGCGGCCTGCTGTTTGCGGCGGGCAGCTTTGGAGCGCTGCAAGCGGTCAGCCGTTTGCGTCAGGAGTATTATCGGCGCTGGCAGCAGCATGAGGCGCAGCTTGCGGGCAGTTTGCTCAATGGGGTGCAGGCGTTTGATACGATCAAGGCCAGCGGCGCGGAAGATGATATGCTGTCGCGTTGGGTGGGCCTGCATTCGCGGGTGATCAATCAGCAGCAGCAGTTGGGCCGCGTGACACAGGGCTATTTTACGCTGCTGCCGTTTTTGCTGGCCATCAATACCACCGCTGTTTTGATCATTGGGGCCGGGCGCGTGATGGATGGGGCGCTGTCGATTGGGATGCTGGTTGCCTTTCAGAGCCTGATGTTCAGCTTTAGCCAGCCTGTTGAGCGTCTTGCAGGATTGGCAAGCCAGCTGCAGGAGGTTCAGGGCGATCTTGCCCGCCTGAATGATGTGATGCGCTACCCATCTGACAGCGAGATGCTGCCCGTATCTGCCAGCTCTGAGCCTGTCATTGGCTACGTGGATATGCAGGGCGTGACATTTGGCTATAACCTGCTTGAGATGCCTCTGATTCAGAATTTTAATCTTGCCATGCGCCCTGGCGAATTTTGCGTGATTCGCGGCGACTCAGGCTCAGGCAAATCGACGCTGGCACGATTGGCGGCAGGGCTGTACAGGCCAATGTCAGGGATGATTCTGCTCGATAATCAGCCTGTGCATGATATGCAGGGCTCTGTCAGTCTGGTTGATCAGCAGATCACGCTGTTTGCGGGCACGTTCCGCGACAATTTGACTCTGTGGGATAACAGCGTGCCTGATGATCAAATCGAACGGGCTGCCCGCGATGCCTGCATTCATGATTTCATTATGGCACGCGGTGGCTATGAGGCCCTCGTCAGCGAAAATGGCGCTGACTTGAGCGGCGGGCAGCGCCAATGTTTGGAGATGGCCCGTGCATTGGCCCGTAATCCGGCCCTGCTCGTCCTTGACGAAGCGACGAGCGCTCTGGATGCTGCCACAGAGCAGCAGGTCTACGAGAATATACGGCGGCGGCGCGGCTGTACCTGCATCGTCATTGCACATCGGGCCGGGGCACTCACCTTTGCCGATCATATCGTGACATTGGAGGCCGTCCATGCCTGACTCACTTCGTCAGGTGTTGGCGTGGGCCACCTCTATCCCCCTCGATACTATTCCGGGCGATACCCCGCTGCCGCTCATGGCCCGCTCGGTCGGATATCGTCTGCGTCGTCTCAAACGTGATGATATTCGTCTCGACAGCCTGACGCACGCCCTGATTGCAGCTGATGAACACGGCGCACCGCTGGCGATTCGGCCAACACTGCGCGGCCCAAGGATGATTGGGGCTGATTTGCAGGAACGCCCAATATCTGCCGCTGATCTGGCCCATCTACAAACGGATGTTTTCGCGCTGTATGCGACTTTACCGCCGTATTCTCTCCGACTTCGCCATGTGATAACGTTTATTGTGGCGCGGGTGCGGAGCGAGATTGTTCAGTTGGGTGGGGTGGCGGTGGGCGCAGGCATCATGAGTCTGCTGATCCCGACGATGACGGCTCACCTGTTTGAGACAGCCATTCCGCTGCAGGATCGCGGTCAATGGGCTGTTGTCGCTGTTTTGCTCCTGATTGGGGCGGTGGGATTGGCCTTATTCCAGCTCATCCGCGAACTTTTGACGTTGCGTATTCAGGGGCGTCTGCGCGATGAAGTGACATTTGCGCTCTGGGATCGCCTGTTGAGCCTGTCGCCCGCGTTTGTGCGTCAGTTTGCGGCGGGCGATCTCATGGAGCGTTTGAACAGCCTTGAGACATTGCAAACGCTGTTTGTCGAAGGGCTTGTAACGCTGTTTCTGGCGGGATTATTGTGCCTGTTCAACGGCGTGTTCATGGCGCAGATCGATGCTCATCTCGCTGGCACGGCCATTCTGCTGACAGTCATCGCAATCGCTGTGAGTCTGGTGGTGGGCCTGCTGCAAATGCGTTTCATTCGGCAGGCGGCTGCGCTGCAAGGCCTGATATCGGCTTATACACTGCAAATCCTCAATGGGCTGGCCAAACTTAAGGCGGGCGGCGCACTGGAGCGGGCGTATAGACAGTGGGTTCATCGCATTGAGCAGCACCGCGAGATCGTTTTGCGTGCGCAGACGCTGCGCAGCATTGGATTGACCTTTAATGGAGCCTATCCTATCCTTGTGTCGCTGATAATTTTTACGATTGTCTGGCAGGAGCATCGCCTGGATGCAGGGCGCTTTCTTGCATTTAACGTCTCTTATACTCAATTTCTACTGACGGCGCTGCAATTGGCCGGGGTCGTGATACAAGCGGTGGCTGTATGGCCGATATATGAACGTCTTGCCCCTCTGCTGGCTGCGCCGATTGAACGCAGCACGGGCGGCCAGCGCCTTCATGCCATGCAGGGGCATATTCAGGTCGATCATGTGTCTTTTTCCTATGGGACACAGCGTGTTTTAGAGGATATCTCGCTGGAGGTGCCAGAAGGGGCATTTGTGGCACTGGTCGGCGCATATGGCAGCGGCAAATCGACTTTGCTGCGGCTGCTCCTGGGCTTTGAGCAGCCGCAAGCAGGCACCATTGCCTATGATGGTGTGCCTCTCGACACGCTTGATCTTGAATCTGTCCGGCGGCAGTGGGGTGTTGTGCTGCAAAACGGCCAGGTGCTGGCGGGCGATATATACCAGAATATCAATATCTTTGGGCAGGCCACACTTGAGGATGCCTGGGATGCCGTGCAGTTGGCGGGGCTGGCTGAAGATATCCAGGCGATGCCAATGGGGTTGTTTACCTATATTGGCGAAGGTGGCGCGAATCTCTCAGGAGGGCAGCGCCAGAGGCTGCTGCTGGCACGGGCTCTGGCCTCAAAACCACGCATCCTGTTTCTCGATGAGGCGACCAGTGCGTTAGATGAGAGGATTCAAACCGAAATTATGGCAAATCTGGCGGATCTGCGTATTACACGATTTGTCATTGCCCATCGACTGAGTACAATTCGACATGCTGATTGTATATATGTCATTGAAGCAGGGCATATCGTAGAGTATGGGACATATGATAAGCTGATGGGACAGGCGGGTGTTTTTGCGCATCTTGTCTACGCAGGGGGTGCCGTAGATTAGACGTTTAACCAACATATGCTCTCATCTCTCACTCATAATATTCCTTTAATGTTTATTTTTAAGATCCTGGGATCGTTATAAAGGAAAATGTTTGGCGATGGGCAATTTTTATTATGCAAGACACTAAATGCGGCCTATAGGAATGCGAATTATATTGAAATCATAAATGATTCTAGTACTAGACTCGACACATGCTATACTTACCAGCTATAAATAAGCCTCAAATCAAAAATCATTACACTTTCTTTAGAACGTTTTTCTAACAAACACTCGTTCCCAGGCCACAATTTGTTATAATTATCAGCATACACGCGTGTGTTTCTAACAGGTTTGAAACATATGCCCAAAGTTATGTGCATAATCAACCTGTATTGAAGGCGAGCTCATGAAACCATATCGTAGTCAAAATCGTCGTTTTTTTCTTTTTCCCCCTGCGTTTCCAGTAGGGCATCTTCAGCGCCATGTCATTCCGGGCATGTTGCAGGATGCACTGGTCGTTGTTCTGTCCTATGTGGTGGCCTCATATGTGAGAGGGTCGTTCCGTCTTCAAATTGATAGACAGATGATTCTTTTTATCGCATTTGCCACTGCCGTCACGATTACGCTGATGTACCTGATGGGTGTTTATCATCGCATCTGGTCGCACACGAGCGGCCTGAGCATCAATGTACTGGCGAGGGCCTGGATTGCTGCATCGCTGATTATGTTCTCAGCGGCATGGGTCATTGAACTCCGCCCTGTACCGCTTCTGGTCGTCCTGCTTGGACAATTTCTCGTGTTTGTGGGCGGTGTGGCCATTCGCTTTCGATCCCGTATTGTCAGCGGAGCCTTCTGGCGCTGGCGGGCAGTGGTGCTGAATGAATTCCCGAATGAACCCACCCCAGAACGTATTCTCATTGTGGGGGCGGGCCTGTCCGGGCAGGATCTGGCCGCAAATATGTACCGCATGCAGACATATTTCAAAGTGGCTGTGGTCGGTTTTGTGGATGATGATCCACAGAAGCAGGGCCTCTTTCTGGAAGAGCATCCTGTGCTGGGTAAAACAGCTGATATTCCGCGTATCGTGGAAGATTATCATATCGAAGTGATCGCGGTGGCCATCCATAACATCTCTGGCCAGGCCTTCCGCAGCATCCTCGAAAAATGCGAACAGACGCCTGCCCGTATCAAGGTCGTGCCGGATCTGTTGGCCTCTATGAAACAGATGCAGACGACGGAACTTTTGCGCCCCGTCCGCCCTGAGGACTTGATTGGCCGCAGCGTTATCACGACTCACAAAGATGTGAGCCTCACACCTGTCGAAAATCGCGTCCTGATGGTGACAGGAGCCGCCGGGTCGATTGGCTCGGAACTCAGCCGCCAGACACCGCTGCGCAATCCCACCAAGCTCATTCTGGTGGATAACAACGAGAGCGGTCTGCATGATCTGGCCGTCGATCTTCAGGCCCTGCATCCTGATCTCAATATCGTGCAGGCACTCATGGATGTCACGGATCGTGAGTTGATGCGTGAGATCTTTGAAACGCATCGGCCTAATATTGTGTTCCATGCGGCGGCCTATAAACATGTTCCGCTCATGGAGAAATATCCCAACGCAGCGGTGCGAGTCAATGTCAGTGGAACACGCAATGTCGCCAGCCTCAGCCAGGAATTCGGTGTTGAGCGGTTTGTGCTGGTGTCCACTGATAAAGCCGTGAACCCCTCCAGCGTGATGGGGGCGAGCAAACGCGTGTGTGAATTGGTTGTGAAATGGCTGGCTCGCAAGCCGCAGAACAAAACGCTGTTTACGAGCGTGCGCTTTGGCAATGTGCTTGGCAGCCGAGGCAGCGTGATTCCGACTTTCACACGGCAGATCGATCAGGGCGGCCCGATCACAGTCACACACCCTGACATGACACGCTACTTTATGAGTATCCCTGAAGCGGCGAACCTCATCATCCATGCAGCGTGTATGACCAGAGGCGGCGATACCTTCCTCCTGCGCATGGGGGAGACTGTCCGTATTCTGGAACTTGCAGAGCGTATGATTCGTTTGAGAGGTATGCGTCCCAATATCGATATCCCCATCCAGTTCTCCGGCATCCGCGAAGGCGAGAAGATGCATGAGCAGCTGTATGATGATCGCATCGAAAAGGAACGCGAGACATTACATCCGGGTATTGTTCAGTTAGAACCTCATAACGAAACCATCAATGATGATGAGTTCATCGTGTGGCTCGATAATCTGATTGCGCATGGCGTTGATAAGAAGCATGCTCTTGAAGATTTGCTTTATGGCACCCCATCGCCAGAGAAGGCCAGCGTTAGCTAACCTTCAAGAAAGATGAGTGTTACAACAATTTCCAACCAATTGGCCTATTGACATGTAGGCCAATTCGTTTGTCTCAGCGCTTATATCCGCTTCAAATAAAAAAGTTAGATAAATATCTGGTAAATTTAAACAGAATCAAACGGTTTGTAACAACAGTTTGATAAAAACTGTTGTATGCTATAGAAACCTAATCGGATTGCGCACGCATCCAATATTCTCAGAGACGGCATAACGACCGGGGGAACGCCATTATGCAGAACGTCCTGTATAACGAAAAACAATCTCGTATGGGATTATACCCAACCATTTTTAAACCTCTTTTGGATCGATTTCTCGGCCTTATTGGTTTTATTTTGGCACTGCCCTTATTGATCGTGATTGGCCTTATCGTCCGTATCAAGATGGGTTCCCCCGTGTTGTTCAGCCAGAATCGCGCTGGACTCAAAGGGAAATTGGTTAAGATTTACAAATTTCGGACGATGACCGAAGATTGTGACGTCACGGGAACGCTGCTTCCTGATGAGGAGCGTTTAACGTCGTTTGGTCTGTTTATGCGCCGTACCAGCCTGGACGAACTTCCCCAGCTGATCAATGTCATTCGTGGCGATATCAGTCTCATCGGCCCGCGTCCGCTGCTCATCGATTATCTGCCGCTGTACACTGCCGATCAGGGACGTCGTCATGATGTCAAACCGGGCATTACAGGCATGGCACAGGTTAATGGCCGCAACTCGATCAAGTGGGAAGAAAAATTTTACTGGGATACCTACTACGTCGATCATGTCAGCTTCATGCTCGATATGAAGATTTTGTGGTGGACTGCTCGCAAGGTGCTGCGCCATCAGGATATCAACCAGGAAGGATACGCGACCATGCCCCGCTTCACGGGCAGTCAGCCATCCTACATCATGACGGATGTCATGAAAGAGGTTTTGATTTCTGAGAAAGATTGGAATGCAACACCGGCCCCTGTGCGTTCGGCGTGCCAGGTGATGGCCAACCGCATCAGCTTGCTGGATCGTCAACTGGAACATGCCCATGCGGAACGCGAAATTTATCGCACGCAAATGCTGGATATGAAAGCGCGGCTTGATGCAGCCCTGGCGATGCTTCAATTGAGCATCCCGATTGATACGAACTTCGACCCGGCTGATACATGGCTGGATGATTCGGATACACAGCCTGCGCGGGCGTACGAATCAAGTCTGGATGAGATCGCTGACCCACTCACCATTCTGCGCGTCGTAAATATGACCGTTACTCAAGATCAATTTGCATAACATCATCACTGATGTCGTATTGACGCCCAATACAGCGGTTTGTTCCCCCGGACAAGCCGCTGTATGCTGTGAGGCTCCCGCTACACCATGACACAGATCCCGTTATCGCCAGTCAATCTCTTATTTTGCAGCGCTGGCCGCCGCGTCGAGCTTCTCCAGGCGTTTCGGCAGGCGTATAACACACTCGGGCTGCCTGGCCAGATTGTCGCCATCGATATTGACCCGTTGGCCCCCACAGCGCAGGTCGCAGACCGTTTTTATCCTGTTCCTCGCTATAACCATCCCACCTATTTCCCGACCCTCGTCGATATCTGTCGGCGCGAAGAGATTCATCTCATTTTCCCGCTGATTGACCCTGAGATTCTTCTCATGGCTGCACACCGCGCCGAGTTAGAAGCGACTGGCGCGAAGCTGGCACTGGTGACGTTGGCGGCGGCGCGGATTGCGAATGACAAATGGCTGACCTATGAATTTTTTAAGCGCATCGGTGTGCCCACACCGCGCTCATGGCTGCCCGAGCATTTGTCCAGCGCTGATTTGCCCGATTTCCCGCTGTTCATCAAACCGCGTACAGGCAGCTCGTCTGTGAATGTCTTCAAGATCAACAATGCGCGTGAACTGGACTTCTTTAAAGATTACATTGAAGCCCCGATTATTCAGGAATTTTTACCGGGAGAGGAATACACCCACGATGTCATTTCAGATCTTGACGGCATCTTTCAAGCGGTCATTTCCCGCAAACGCCTGATGGTGCGTTCGGGAGAAGTGGCGCGGGGCGTGACCACTTTTGATCCTCTGATGGCTGACTACTGCCGCCAGATTGCCGAATCCCTGCCTGCTGTTGGCCCGATTACCACACAGTGCATCATGAAGGATGGCCAGCCCTACTTTACAGAGATTAATGCGCGGTTGGGGGGAGGCGCACCAATGGCGGCCATCGTCGGCGCGAATTTCCCCCTCTGGTATCTGTCGCATCTGGCGGGCCTGCCCTATACCGTGCCCCCTCTGGGAAGCTATCATATCCCCATGTATCTCACGCGCTTTGATACATCCTTTTATCTCACACAGCAGGATCGAGATAATCTTGAAAGACGGCGCATCAACGTTGAATGAAGATATATAGAATGCGTTATGGGCTTTTGGCCTTCACCCCTGTCTCACGAAGTAGGAGAGGGGCAGGGGAGCTTAAAATGGTTCTCTGGTCTCGTTTTTGGGCCTGATACTATAAGAGGCAATGTGGCAAAGCCTCTCGCCTGCGAACGAAGTGAGGCGGATGGGGGCAAAGAATGATTCTCAAATGCATAACAGTCTCTCATAATGATAAAAGCTGTAGTGTTTGATCTGGATGATACGATACGGGTTAATATCAGTTTATCGGTTTGATTATGCTAACATACTGACAAAAATCAGCCAGAAACAGAAAGAAAGGATGACGGCATTCCCCATCGGATCAACCCTGATGTCATGTGCCGTTAAAATCTATGGAAATTTTTGAGCGTCTGCGCATCTTTCGGAGTCGTTGGGTGATCCCGGTTCTTATCCTGGGATTGGCCTTCGGGATCGTAGGCTATCTGATCCGCGAGATTCAGCTGCCTGTCTATCAGGCCTCAGTTCGTCTGCTCGTGGGGAGTTTTATAGAGGCTGAGCGCCCTCAATCCGATGATGTTCAGGTTGCCAATGATCTCACCAAGACATACGCGCAGTTACTCATGACCTCACCGGTGCGGCAGGCAGCAATACAGGCGTTTGATCTGCGCAATGTCGATGGAACTCCTCTAACGCTGGAACAACTGCGCGACAGCGTCAGAATTACGGCAGGCGTCGATATCCCCTTCATCGATATCCTGGCCTTTGCTGCGTCCCCTGAACTCGCCGCAAAAAAGGCCGACGCGCTGGCCCAGCAGATTCTTCAGGAAAGCCCATCCACGTCCTCGGCTGAGGAGCAGGGCCGTCAGGCTTCGATCCTGGCTCAGATCAAATATCTCACGGGTTTGCGCAACACCAATCAAGCCCTTCTCGAAAACCTCGACGACCCGTCACAGCCTCCGGATCGATTGGACATCCCAATGAATCACGATGACCAACGTCAGGCCCTGACAAATACCATCATTCGGCTTTCGGATGCCATCGCTGATCTGGAAGAGACTCTCTCCACGCTTCAGGCACGCACGAACACAGTTCGAATCGTTGAGCCTGCGCGTGTTCCTGTTGATACGGTGGGCGGCAGCAAGTGGCTTGTGTTCGGGTTGGGTTTCATTGTCGGGAGCATGTTGGGCAGCGGACTCCTGATGGTGTTCGACGATCTCTTCCCGAGACTCAATTCGCTGCAGCGCGTCAAACGCTTGAATGGACTGCCTGTGTTGGGGAATATTCCCAGGATGCGGCTTGCGCGTAAGCCCTCGGCAGATTGGCTTGTGCTTCATCATCAGCCTTTATCAGCATCTGCCGAGGCCTATCGACGTCTTTACACACAGCTTTATCATGGGCAAACGCAGGATACCGCCCCGGTTTATATCGTTAACTCGCCCCATGCGTCAGAGGGGAAAAGCGTCACAGCAGCCAATTTTGCGGTAATGCTGGCCTCAGCGGGGTACAAGGTGCTGATTGTTGATGCCAATTTGCGCCATCCTGTGATGCATAACATCTTTGAGATTGATGAAACAGCGGGCGGCCTCGCGCGCCTGTTGGATGCTTCGCCGCGTGATCTCGACGCACTGACAGCGGATGAATTGAATGTCTTCTTCAAGACATACATCCGCGAGTCCGCTGTTCCCAACGTGTATGTGCTGCCGCGTGGCAAGGTGGAAGACGATCAGAAAATTGCATCCCTGATGCTGCATCTCCCTCAGCTTCAAAACTGGTTAGATCCTCTGCATACTCGTCTGGGTATTGATGTGTTTGTCTTCGATACGGGCGCTTATACAACATCATCGGAGGCGCTGCTGCTGGCCGATGCTCTTGAGGGGCAAACGGTTCTCATCCTGGAAACACGCGGCACCTCATGCCAGCAGGCCCAGGAGATGATCAATCAGTTTCATCGAACACGCACCCATCTTGTCGGGGCCGTCTTAAACAAGCAGTCAAAGTGGCTGTAATCATTTGCGAGATCTATGCAAATATATCGGGTGTAGGCATGATCCTACGACTCGCGGTTGGTGTTATGTGAGGAACAGAGTAGAAGGATGAGAGACAATTTATCACGGCTTCTCGTGATCGTATTTGGGGCCGTGCTGCTGATGGGATGTTTCATCATCTCTCAGGCCCAGTCAGGACAGGTGGTCTTACCTATCCCACTGGCACCCTCTACGCGTATTGTGATGAATGGCAAAAAAATCTTTCCCATCGGGTTGTATCATGTCTCCTGGGCGGGAACGCCGCAGCAGATGTCCGATGCACTCGAAAAAATTGGGGCAGCGGGCTTCAATCTGATGCATCCTGCTCTCAAGGCCTCTGATCTTGCTTTTGTGAGGCGGGCCGCAGTTCTCGGCGTCAATCTGGTAATTGAATCCAATGATCCCAACGGCACGCGTGACATTGTTGATGCGTTCAAAGGGGAGCCGAATATCCTGGGGTGGCTGGTCTCAGATGATTTTAACAGTGAAACCCGCGTCCAATCTCAGGCGCATATTCAGGAGCAGGTTGACCTCATCAAGAGGACTGCCCCCAACCAGTACTCTTATATGAGCGGCGGCACTCGCAATTTGGAGTCATTCATTGGCCTGACGAACATGATCGGGGTTCAGACCTACAGCATTCCCGCCGAAGAGCTGAATGTGACCGATCATCTGCTGTCCTCCGCCTTTGCCCTGACATCTCCCAAAAACGTATCGCTCATTGCCAATCTTCAGGCATGGTCGCCCCAGGATCAGCGCATTCCGACGCCGGAAGAGGTGCGCAACATCACGTATCAATCGCTCCTCAATGGCGTTGATGGCATTCTGTACTACACCTATTTCGATGAGACCTGGGATCTTGATGATCATCCGCTTCTCTGGGAAGAATTAACGCGCATCGCAGCTGAGGTGCATACACTGACGCCAATGCTTCTTGATGGAACGCTCAGTGCGATTGATTCGGGCGTGGCAGATGTGCGAATCGGCCAGTGGTCATACGAGGAAAAACGCACTCTCGTCATCATCAATATGGCCCCTGAGCGTGTGCCGAATTTCACTCTTGATGTGGGGCAGGTAAAGAACATCGCACCGTTGTTTATCGATCGCCCATCTCCGCTTACACTGACTGACGGACTCATATCAGGCACCCTGGAACCGACATCCGTCTATGTCTATGTGATTGAATAGGCCGCACCAACAACAAAAGAACGAGTCTGCAATTCAGACTCGTTTTTTGTTTTCTCTTTCAATGCCGTGTCCTGCAAATATGATATGTGTGCAGTGGGCCATACAAAATCATGGCTGTGTCGGGCGACCCAGCGGGTCGCCCTGTGTGCCTTGCCCTACTCAATTTGAAGATGGTCAATGCGATTTTGGCGGGCGACCCAGGGGATCGTCCCTACGGTTTCCCGCGACAAGCCTCACCTGGTGAGAAATTCCTGCACATGTTTGCACACGTAATCCACCATATCTTCTGTCATGACGCCGGAGAAGGGCAGCGCAAGGAAGGTTTGCCCGGCTTTTTCTGTGAAGGGTAAATCCCCTGGCCCGTATCCGAATCGCTGCCGATAGAAGGGCTGCAGGTGAATCGGCGTGAAGTATGGCCGCGATGGAATCCCGTTCGCCTGGAGATGTTTCATCAGGTCGTTGCGATTCACATCGTCACCACAGCGCACAACGTAGACAAACCAGCTCATGTGGGTGGTGGTGGGGGCGATATAGGGCTTCTCGATGCGCTGTAACTCATCAAGACGCTCGTTATACCATGCGGCCACCTGTGCCCGCTTCCCGATGAGTTCATCCATGCGCTGAACCTGAGCGAGACCCAGAGCCGCACTCATCTCATCCAGGCGGTAGTTGTAACCGAGACGCGTGTGATCGAGCCACTCGTTAAAGACGTCACGGCCCTGGTTGCGCAGACTGCGATAGAGCTTGTCCCAATCATCCCGATCAGTGACGATCATGCCGCCTTCACCCGTTGTCATCTGCTTGTTGGGATAGAAGGCAAATACCGCCGCATCGCCAAACAGCCCGATCTCGCGCCCTTTGTAGGTGGAGCCGATGGCTTCGCACGCATCCTCAATGACATACAGATTGTGCTTGCGGGCAACGTCCATAATTGGGTCAAGATCGGCGGGCTGGCCAAAGGCATGCACCACGATGATGGCTCTGGTGCGCGGCGTAATGGCGGCTTCAACGGCATCAGGGTCCATATTGCCTGTGCGAATATCAATATCCACAAACACGGGCTTGCCATGCTCATACAGAATGCAGTTTGCCGAGGCGATGAAACTGAAGGAGGGCGAGATCACTTCGGCCTCTTCATTGATTTCACAGCCAATCATCGACAGATGCAGCCCTGATGTCCCGGAATTCACCGCAACGCCATGTTTCGCGCCAATATACTGGGCGAATTCAGACTCAAAGGCTTTGATCTGAGGGCCGATGCTGAGGGTTGGGGTTTTGAGGACGCCCATCACAGCATCGATTTCCTTCTGGGTAATGTCGGGTGACGACATGGGAATTTGCATTGTTGCCAAGGGCTCGTGTCTCCTTAATTCATTTCGTCTCTATTCAGGCCCATCGTGCGTAAAATAACGCCGTTGACCCGATGAACATCATATTTGCTGATCGCAAGCTCACGGCTCTGCTGTCCCATCGGGGCGATCAATTCCGGATCAATCAAAAATCGCTCCATCGCGTCGGCAAGGGCCATATGATCGCGCGGCGGGATGAGAATGCCGTTAATACCATTGATGACAGTTTCGCGGCAGCCTGGCGTATCGGTTGTGATGATGGGGCGGCCCATCGACATGGCTTCAAGCACTGAGCGCGGCGTTCCCTCCCGATAATACGAGGGGAGCACATAGACAGAGGCCTGAGCGATATAAGGCCGAACATCATTTGTCTCTCCATGATAGAGGATATACCCCTCATTGACCCATGCCTCAACCTCATCCGGTTTGATGGCCAGCGGGCTTGGATCATACGGCCCAACGAGATGAAATTGGGCTTTGGGATAACGTGCATGCAGCAGTTTGGCCGCTTGCACATAATCCTGTACACCTTTTTCCGCAATCAAACGCGCAATGAGCAAAAACGAGACAGGCTCTGTCGGAATGGGCACAGGGGCAAAGCGCTGCAATTCAACCCCTGATCCATTGATCAAAACAGTTTTCTCACGCGGGAGGATACCCCGCGCAACAAATTCATTCAAATCATCGGGATTCTGGAACAGGACGGCCTTATTTGCCCGTAAACTCTGGCGATACAACTGCGAGACCACCTGTGCAACGAGGCGCTGCTTGCTCGTGGCTGTGCCAAACGCATAGCCCAGGCCGCTGATCATTGCATACGACTGTGGGACGCCTGCCAGCCATGCCGCCATTGAGCCATAAATCACGGGCTTTATCGTATATGTGAAGACGATATCGGGCTTCATGGCCTTTATCATGCGGCGGAGGGTCAAAACCGTCTTGAAATCCTGCACAGGATTGAGGCTGGCGCGATGCAGCGGATAGGTCTGGAAATCAACGCCCATATCCTTCAGATCCGCAACGGACGGCTCGTGGATGTTTGGCGCAAAAGCCGTGACGCGGCAGCCTGCTGCGAGCAGGGCTTGAATCAGCTCGCGGCGAAATCGAACGAGCGATTCGGTCAGGCTGGCGATGATCAGGACATGGGGAGGATTATTCACCGAATTCACGCAGCCATAATTCCAGGATCAACAGCGAATAAAGCAGATAGGAGGTGTTGCGATCCTGCAAGGTCGTGCCCGCGACAACCTGATCGACATAGGCATCGGTGACGTAGCGGCGCACACGGGCGTTTGGCGTGAGGAGCAAATTGTTAATCATTGGGCGAAGCTCGTGAGCCAGCCATGATTTTAAGGGGATTTCAAAACCGCGCTTTTTTCCCTCAATCACTTCGTTGGGCAGCCGCCCGCGATAGGCATCGCGCAGAAGGGTTTTTGTCGTGGTGCCCTTGAGCAGATAGTGATTGGGCAGGCTCATGGCAAAATCGCCAAGCACATAATCCATCATCGGGGAGCGGCCTTCAAGAGAGGCGGCCATCGTCGCAATATCCATCTTCACCAGAAGCGCACTTTGCAAAATAATCTGCACATCGCGGCTGAGTTGAATATCGAGATCATTGTCGGCATAGGTGGGCATGGCTTCGATCCAGGCCTCGGTCGGGCGCATTTTGGGGCCGCGCCAGATTTTGACTTTATCCTGTTCCAGAAGCATATCCATCGTGCGGGCAATATAGCGTTCGCCTTCGCTGTACGAGAGCGTACGGGCGAACCGTGCAAGAAACCCAATTGGAGACCGCCGTTTTGGGGCAACGCGGCTCAAGGTGGCGGCGGCAACACGCGTGATAGGGCCGGGAATCCATCTCAATGAGCTTGTCATCTGCGTGGCAACATAGCGCCGGTAGCCTGCAAACAATTCATCGCCACCATCGCCATTGAGAGCGACCGTCACATGCTTACGGGCCAATTTTGAAATGGCGAGAGAGGGAATCGCGCTTGGATCGGAAAAGGGCTGGTCATACTGGCGCACGAGGGCGGGCAGCGTCTCTTCCGGATTTATTTTCATGGTCAGGGGGATATTTTGTACGCCGAGAGCCTGCGCTGTGCGGCGGGCGACATCGGCCTCATTAAGGTCGGCATCATCCACGCCGACTGTGAACGTTTTGAGGCTGCTGCCCAATTCGCGGGCCGCTTCATACGCCACAATCGATGAATCGATGCCGCCTGAGAGAAGCACGCCCAACGGCACATCGCTGCGCAGACGAATGCGCACGGCCTCGCTGATGATGCCGCGCACACGCTCTAAAGCATCGGGATAGGGGATGTCAATTTTGCGATGATAATCGACGTGCCAGTACTGCTCAATCTTGAGATCATGCCCGTCAAAGCGCATCCATGAGCCTGAGGGCAGGGCATGAACGCCGCAGTAGATGGTGTCGGGCTGTGGGACAGTGCCCAGCGACAGATAATCGTAAATCGCTTGATCGTTGATCTCAAGCGGGATATGGGCTTCTCTGGCCAGCACCCGCAGCGCCTTGATCTCTGAGGCGAAGAGAAGGCCGCCCGATGGCGTGCGCGTGTAAAACAGCGGTTTCTTGCCATAATGATCGCGGGCCACAAACAGCACATTCTGGCGCATATCAAGGATGACGAAGACGAACATACCGCGCAAAAAGCGGCACATGTCCGGGCCATATTCTTCGTAGAGGTGCAGCAGGACTTCCGTATCGGAGCGCGTCTGGAAGACATGCCCGCGGGCCTTCAAATCGGGGATCAGCTCAACATAGTTGTAAATTTCGCCGTTAAAGATGACCGCAATCTGACCGTCTTCGTTATAGAGCGGCTGATGCCCGCCTTCCAGATCGATGATGCTCAGGCGGCGCATCCCGATGAAGGCATCGTTGTAGGTTCTAAGTCCATAATCCGTTGGCCCGCGATGTTTGATCGCATCAAGCGCCTGAACAATAACGGGTTCCGGGATGGCGGGAGAATGCCATCCACCGCTGATACCACACATAATCGTTTTGTCCTTTACTCGCGCGAGAGGGGATGTGCATTGAGCCAACGCTGCGTGACATCAGCAATATGACGGTAGAAGGTCTGCCGCCGCTGTGTGAGGGTGTCGAGATGATACTCTTGCGCCTCGGCCAGATTGCGCTGTGCCGCCTGAGTCATACGGGCGCGATCTGTCACAAACTCGGTGATTTTGCGGGCGAGGGTGTCGGCATCTTCAGGCGGCACAAGATCACGGGCCTCTAACAGTTCGGGGATGCCGCCAACTGTCGTGCTGATGCAGGGCAGTCCCCGCGCCATCGCTTCCACAAGCGCACGCGGCAGGCCTTCGGAGCGTGAGGGCAGAACAAACAGATCGGCTTGATCAACTTCTTCGCGTACAGCCGCAGCACCGGGCAGATTGCCCGCAAATGTCACGCGCTCAGTGAGATTCGCCTGCTGCACCTGGGCTTCAATCTGGGCGCGATAGGTGCCATCGCCAATCATGGTCAGATGCAAATCGAGGCCGTTTGCCACACATTGGCGCAGCGCCTCAATGAGAATGTCAGGGCCTTTGTAGAGCTGCTGCAAAGAGCCAACGAAGACGAGGCGCGTCGGGCCGCTGGTGGGTGGAGTATGCGGTGTTTGCACGAGGGCCGAGTCGTCGATCACAACATCTGAGACACCCACCATCAGCGCGGGGCAGGGATAGCTTTTTTGCAAATACTGTTTGGTGACATAGCTGGCCCCGGCAGCATGGGCGCATTGATTGGTCATGGCTTTTGTAAACCAATAGCGCAAAAAAGGCCGCAGTGGATGTTTCATTGTGCCGGGAGCAAAGGTATTGGCAGGGTCGCTCACGGCTTCGACGCCGTAGGGATAGCCCATGCGCTGCAAGGGTGAGGCTGCAATGCCTGCCAGCAGCGAGGCCACATGCAAAAATATTGCGCTGTTGGCGGGAATGGCTTTGCGAACAGCCTGATTTACATGGGCAAACTGCGGGAGATATTGAAGGAAGCCATGATAGTAAGGAATGGGGTGAAAACTGACGCCCTGCCCATCGGCACGGAGATATATGTCAGGCACAGAGGCGACGTCCTGCACACGCGAAATAACGGTCACATGATCGAAGATGGCGAGATAGCGGGTGAACAGTGCGTAAGCATTTTGATCCGCCGTCCAGACATGACCTTCAGGTGTGCGGGCGTATCGCTGTTCAATCGTGACTATGGCGTTCATCGATTTTCCGGTGTGTACGTTCCTTCACGATCAGAAAGTATAGCATATTTTTTATTCCCGCTGCGTGCGCCAGATCAGACCGATTACGGCATGTTGAGAGGGGCATCAGGCTACCTGCTCGTTTAATTCTCATCTACAATGGACAGAGCATATCCCATCAAAGGCTGTCCGATGACTGCTGATTTGCCATCTGCCGATGTGCCCGAAAAACCCAAACATGACCCCAAATCGGCGGGCTTGTCGCTGCGTCGCAATTTTTCCTGGACGTTTGTCGGATATATTTTTTATGCGGCGTCACAGGGTGTTCTGCTCGTCCTGCTCTCCAAGCTGGCAGGGCCGGAGGCGGTGGGGCTGTTTTCATTGGGATTGGGCGTGTGTGCGCCAATTATCCTCTTCACCAACTTGCAGCTGCGGGCAGTGCAAGCAACAGATGCCCGCCGCGATTACAGCCCTGGCCATTATCTCGCGCTGCGCCTGCTGATGACAGCGATTGGCCTGTCTGTTATTGCCGTGATTGTCTTCACGAGTGGCTATACATCTGAGAAGACGGCAGTCATTCTGGTGATTGGGCTGGCGAAGGCGGTCGAGTCAATCAGCGATGTGCTGTTTGGCCTGCTTCAGCAGCGCGAACGCCTCGATTACATCGCAAAATCGACCATGATCAAGGGCGTTGTCTCGATCCTCACAATGGCGACGACGCTTGCTGTGACTCACAGCATTGTATGGGGTGCGGTGGCTCTACTCATCGGTTGGACGTGTGTCCTTCTCTTCTACGATATACCGGCGGTGCGCTGGATGGCCGCCCGCAAGACCCATGATCCCGACGATATCGATTTGCGCGATGCCCTGAAACCGCGCTGGGATTGGGAGCGTTTGCGTCATCTGGCGTGGCTGTCACTGCCGCTGGGCTTTGTGATGATGATGATCTCGCTCAACAACAATATTCCGACCTACTTTGTCGAGCACTATCACAGCGTCGATGATCTGGGCATCTTTTCGATCATGCAGTATTTGATGCTGGCCGGGACGACGGTCGTCAATGCTCTAGGGCAGTCTGCGATCCCACGCTTGGCGCGTTATTATGCCGATGCGCGTGTGGGGCCATTCGTCAGCCTCGCGGTGAAATTGTTGGGCGTCAGCCTGTTGATGGCTGTGGCGGGCGTGGTGGTGGCTCTCATTGGTGGCAAACAGCTGTTGAGTCTCGTGTTTACGGCGGATTTTGCGAAGGATTCCGATCTGTTTGTGCTGGTGATGGTCGCGGCAGGCGTGAGTTATGTGGCCTCGTTCGCGGGCTATACCATGACAGCGGCGCGATTCTTTCGCGTGCAGACGATTTTGTTTGCGATCACGGCGATTGTGACCTTTATCGCCTGTGCTGCCCTGATCCCTGGGGATGCGGTGCGCGGCGCAGTCTGGGTCATGATGATCGCCAACCTTGTGCAGTTGGTCGGTAGTTTGATGATTACAGGCTATGCCATCTGGCAGATTCGCCAACCGAACAAGGACAACGCGGCCTATGCCTGATGCCCGTCGCAAAGTCCTGCATATTCTTGGCTCGCTGAATCGGGGTGGGGCGGAAACATGGCTGATGCATGTGCTGCATCATATCAACCGTGAGCGCTTTCAGGTCGATTTTCTGGTTCATACGACAGAACATGGCGCGTATGAGGACGAGGTCAAAGCGCTTGGCTCGAAGGTCTTTGTGTGCGCGGAGGTCGGGCGGCCTCATCGCTATGCCCAAAAATTCCGTCAAATTGTGCGGCAGGAGAGCTACCATGTGATTCACAGCCATGTGCATCATTTTAGCGGTGTGCCCCTCTTTTTAGCGCGGACGATGGGCGTGCCCGTTCGGATTGCGCACAGCCATCTCTTTCGCCCTTATGATCCGCGCCTCGTGCGCCGCGCCTATTTTCAAGCGATGCGGTCGCTCATTGCGGCCAGCGCCACCTGCGGACTCGCGGCCAGCCATGAAGCGGCGGTTGATCTGTTTGGGGCGCATTGGCAGGATGATGCCCGCTGGCGGATTTTTTACTGCGCGATTGATTTGAAGCCTTTTCAAGAGACGCTGGCTGATCCTGATTTGCGCGGTGCGGTGCGAACAGAACTCAATATCCCGCAGGATGCTTTTGTCGTGGGGCATGTGGGGCGCTTCGATCCGCAAAAAAATCATCGCTTCATCGTGGAGATCGCGGCGGAGACGTGCCGCCGACTCCCTCCCGCGCATTTTTTGCTTGTGGGCGATGGCCCGCTGCGCCCTGAAATTGAATCGCGTGTGGCACAATTGGGCTTGAGTGATCGTGTCCATTTTACGGGCGCCCGCGCCGATGTGCCGCACCTGATGCGCAGCTTCGACGCGTTTATTCTGCCCTCGCTGTTTGAAGGATTGGGCCTGGTGTGTGTGGAGGCACAGGCGGCGGGTGTGCCAACGTTCATCTCTGATGGTGTGCCGCAGGAAGCCTCTCTCATCCCGGCCTTGATCCAGACAATTCGTCTTGCCGAAGCGCCAGCAGCCTGGGCAGAGGCCCTTGTGCAAAAAGCAGCTCTCCCAAGCCCTGTGTCTGCGGTGGATGCCCTGGATATCGTGACACGCAGCCCGTTTAATATTGAAACCACTATTGGCCAATTGGAGCAGATTTATTATGGCGACACACACGCTTAATCTGCCGACAATGGCTGATGAAACGCCGCGCGTCGATTTTTTGCGGGCGACACGCTGGCATTTCCTGGGCCTGTGTTTGTATCTGGCGGCTCAGGCCTACACAATTCCTATCCTCCCGATTGGGCTTTCATGGGCGGTCTGGCCGGGATTTGCCGATTTTGTGGTGATTTTTCTCGGCATCATCGTGCTTGTGCGGCCTCTTTCATCGGCCATTCCCGTCTCAATATCGAATCGCCGTATGATGCGCTTTCTGATGGGCATCTATGCGCTGTGTGTCTTCTCATTTGTATTCTTTCGATTTGTGTTGAGCGTCAATGGCGAAAGTATTTTTGGCGACCCGGGGCTGACGTTTGGCATTTTTCAGCTATATCGATTGGCCCAGTTTTTTTTCTTATTCTGGGTGGCGATTCGTGTGCCTCTCAATGAGTACCGTTTGCGCATCCTGAGACGTGTGACAGCCTTTGTCCTCATCACAATAGGGATAGGGATTCTGCTGACTCATTATCAACTGGTGACGCCTGCCACCTTTGTGCGCCAGCTGCCCGATAACATTGATATCTCAGGGCCCTGGAATGTGTATTACACATACACCCGCTATAATCTGCCCGCACCCTTTGGGGCCGTGAGTTATAACCATGCCTACACAGGCATTCAGGTGCTGCTGCTCTCGGCGCTGTATCTGCATCTTCGCCGCGATCATGGCTCGATCTTTGATGTGCTGCTGCTGGCGTTTGGCAATTTCACCGTCTTTATCTCTGAAAGCCGGGCAGGGCTGGCGGCGCTGGTGGTATTTACCAGCCTCTTCTTCATCTATCGCCCGCGCTATATTTTTGTCACTGTGATGGCTTGCGGCATGGTGGCATTGGCGATTCTGCTTGGTGTCGTGCGAAACCCGTTCGAACTGCGCATCTCCGATACGGCACTCGCTCGCAGCGCAACCCTGCTGGATGTGACCAATGCGGATAATCTGTCAGATCGAGGTCTCATCTGGGAGCAGCGCCTGGAATTTCTCAATCAGGATTTCACCCGTTGGCTCATTGGATCAGGCTTTGGGAACACGGTCAACAGCGGGAGCAACGCCCACATGCTGGCCCTGCATATCATCGTTGAAAGCGGCCTGTGTGGTTTCACCATTTTTGCGGCGCTGGCCGTGTGGGTGATGCGCCGCCTGTGGCGCTATGATACCTATTCGCGGCCTATCTTCTGGGGATCTATGGCGCTGCTGTTCTCATCGCTGACGCAGGAGACATTTTATCCGGTGCCCGCCCTGGCCTATTTCCTTGGCGTTTATGTCATTGTGTTGGCGATCACATGGCGTGTGCCCATTGATGAAAAACAACCTGAAGTCTCTCCTATTTAATGTTCTGTCCTGAAAGGTTTGAATTGTGCCTGCCTCTCCCGATTGGCTCCAGCGGCTTGACGCGGCTCTGCCCGATATTGCGGCCCACTTTGGCACGCCCTTCCACATCTACGATGAACGCGGCATCCGCGCCACAGGCGAACGTCTCAAACGTGCTTTTGCCCCGGTTGCAGGTTTCCGTGAATATTATGCGGTGAAGGCGCTGCCCAATCCGCATATCCTGCGCATCCTGTTTGATATGGGCTTTGGCTTCGATTGCAGTTCCACTGCCGAGTTGGTGCTGGCGCGGCAGGTGGGGGCGCGTGGGGCCGATATCATGTTCACATCGAACAACACGACGCAGGAGGAATTTGAGGCGGCGTTGAGCGATGGGGGATGCCTGCTCAATCTCGATGATATGTCCCTCATCGACAAAGTGCCGCACATGCCGGAGACGATTTGCTTTCGCTATAACCCCGGCCCACAGCGCGGCGGCAATGCCATCATTGGCAACCCCGTTGAGGCCAAATATGGCGTGGCGAGTCATCAAATTCTTGAGGCATATCGTCTGGCGCAGGCAAAAGGAGCGCGGCGCTTTGGCCTGCATACCATGCTCGTCTCCAATGAGCGCGATCACACGTATATGCGTGATACGGTGGCGATGCTGTTGGCGCTGATCTCCGAGATCAGCGAGGCGCTGCACATTCGCTTCGACTTTATCAATATGGGCGGCGGCCTCGGCATTCCATATCGCCCCGATGATGCGCCGCTGGATCTGGAAGCGCTCGCCCTTGAAGCGGCGGCACAGCTCACGGCCTTCCATGCGGAGCAGGGGTATGCGCCCGCCCTGCATATGGAGAGTGGACGTTATATCACAGGGCCGCATGGTGTCCTTGTGACGCGGGCCATCAATCACAAAGACACCTACCGCCGTTACATCGGTGTGGATGCGAACATGTCATCCCTCATGCGGCCTGCGATCTATGGTTCGTACCATCACGCCTCGGTTGTTGGCAAAGGCGATTTTGGCGATGAAGTAGTGGATGTCGTCGGAAATTTATGTGAAAATAATGACAAGCTACTTGTCCAAAGATCTTTGCCACATATTGACGATGGTGATCTGCTCATCATCCATGATACGGGCGCACACGGGCATTCGATGGGCTTCAATTATAATGGGCGTCTGCGTCCGCAAGAGCTTCTATGGCATGCTGATGGCCGTGTGACGCGTATCCGCCGCGCCGAAACGCTGGCGGATCATTTTGCAACGCTGGATTGCGATGAGGCAGGGATGGAGGCGTGAGGTTCAATGCATTGAGTTAAGGAAATTTCTTTTCATTCCTTATTCCAAATTAGGATTTGTAGGGGCGAACCGATGGATCATAGGCATTCGATTAAGCCCAATTGTTCCCCGTCATAAAGATTTGAGATGTAGGGACACGATGCATCGTGTCCGCCACAATCGTTATGTCGGACATGATGCATCATGTCCCTACGATCCAGCTGTTTTGAGAGATCGCATCGTTCAAAAACAATCATTACATGCTTCCTGAGTGGCTCAATGCCGAGATATTCCATATCTCTGTTCTTTACGGTTTCTAATCCTCTTGGATATTACATCCTTCTAACTCCTAATTTACAAATCCAACAAGCTTCTCACCCCCGTTTTATATTACAGTGTGTTCAAGACCGATTTACTCCGAAAGGAACCCTCGTAATGGTGCATCGATATCGTGGAACATTGATTTTTGCCTTGTTCGTCCTTTTATTTGCGCTTCCTGTTCTGGCCCATGAAGAACCCGATCTCACAAAACTGCCGGTAGGGGATGGCAAATTGTCACAGGAGCCGAAGGTCGGCTATGTGTGGCGCTGCGGCGATGGTGGCCCCAGCAGCAATGGCGGTGCACAGGTCTTAGGCCCCTGGTTCTCAAGTGATGGCTTGACCTACGATCTTACAAAGAAATATATTGTTGATGGCGACGTCAAATGGCCGTCTGAATTTAGCATTACCACAGAGGGCACTGAGCGCGTCTTCACCAGCAACGATCTGCCCAATCATGGCACGGGCGTGTTCCCGGTGGCCTCGACAGATGATGCCGCCAAAGTTGACCCGAATCCCAATACCATCTCGGCGCAGGATCTCTCATTCAGACTCCCCGTGACGCCCACGCTGGCGGCGCAGCCTTCCTGTATGGGAGGAGCTATCGCCATTATGCTGACGGGCAGCGTCGTTTTTGACGGGCTGGATGCTGAAAAACGCGATGCAGTCGCCCATGAAACCCAGGATAAATGCCAGGGCCACCCGGAGGGCAACGGACAGTATCACTATCACAGCCTGACCTCGTGCCTTGACGATAACCCCGCAGAAGGTGAACATTCGGCGCTGATGGGCTACGCGCTGGACGGCTTCGGACTCTATGGGCATTACGGCGAAGATGGCAAACTGCTCACGAATGAAGATCTCGATGAATGTCATGGACACACCCACGAAATCATGTGGGAAGGCCAGATGGTCGAGATGTATCACTATCACGCGACGTATGAATATCCCTATACGATTGGCTGCTTCCGTGGAACGCCTATTCATCTTGGCGAAGGCCCTGGCGGACAGGGTGGCCCTGGTGGTCAAGGTGGTCAAGGTGGGCAGGGCGGACAAGGTGGTCAAGGCGGCCCTGGCGGACAAGGTGGTCAAGGCGGCCCTGGTGGGCAGGGTGGACAGGGCGGCCCTGGTCAAGGTGGCCCCGGCGGGCAGGGTGGCCCCGGACAGGGCGGCCCTGGCGGGCAGAATCCCCCTCCGCCACCGAATGGCCCGAAATAGGCGTGTCCCCGAATAATCACTGATCTCCTAAAAACAAAGACCGCCAGATCATCGCTGGCGGTCTTCGTTTTCTCAGTCGACTATGAATATCTCGTAAATAACCTTGTCAAATTGGTCGTATATCAAAAATAAGGTGATATCCTCTCTATAATCTTGCGTTTGATCTTACGGAGAGGAGAGCTTCAAATCATGTTTCTCAAATCTCTGGCAAGATTGAGAGCGATTTGTAGAAACACATTATATCGAGCATGACCAGGGACTTTATCATGGCAGATCACAATGGAACGATGACGGGCCAGAGTGGAAATCATCTGGCTGAGGACAAGTCGCCCGGAATGTTCGAGGATGACAGTCACATTCGGGATTGGGTGCAGCACCATACAAATGCTGAGATTCGCAATCAAATCACACATGTCAAAATTCAGATGATTCGTGTGCTGCTCACGGGGCGAATTTCCGATAAGGATGTGACAACCATCGGGATTATCTGTCGTTGTGTGATTGACGCGACACAGGCCGATGCTTTGCGTACAGCCCTGAGCCAGGATATCACCAGCATGACGAGCATTCATCAGCGCACGCGGGTACGGCTGTTCTTTGCCCAGATGCCCAGGCTGAATTCATAGGGAAGAAACGGCGCATCGAGTATGCGCCGTTTCATTTTTATTATCGGCCCTGAGCCAGTCCTTGAGTCAGCATATACTGAGCGCTTTTTTCCAGCGCTGCAAAAATATCGGTGTCACTGCGATCAAACTCCACAATGAGCCACTGCGCGTGCGATGCGGCATTGACGACGGCGGGCGTATCGAGGACGCCATCACCCACAGCCACATTTGCATCCCCAGCTTTGCCCGTTCCATCCTTGATATGAACGAGCGGCGCATGATCTCCAAGATCACTCAGAAGCTTGACAGGATCTTGCCCCGCGAAGACCACCCAGTACGTGTCAACCTCAAAGAGAATCGAGGGTGAACACAGCGCCCGCATGTGATCGTGCGGCAGGCTGCCATCCGCCAGAGGGCGGAATTCAAAATCGTGATTGTGATAGGCAAGTCTCAAACCGTGCGAACGATAGACCTCTTCGGCGGCATTGAGTTCATCGCACACCGATTTGATCTCGTCCATAGAGGTAAAGCGCTGCGGAGGCATCCAGGGGCAAACGGCTGTCTCGATTCCGAGCGCGGTGGCAGTATCAATAATCTGTGAGGCTTTCTCACCGATGGGCAGAGGCATATGGGCTGATGCAATCTGCAGGCCAAGATCGCGGCAGAGGATGACGGCGTCGTCAGGAGAAGCGCCGTAGACTCCGGCAAATTCGACGCCGACAAATCCCATCGCCGCGAGACGACGCAGGGTGCCTTCAAAATCAGCGGCGATGGCATCACGAACAGTATAGAGCTGAACAGCAAGAGGAGCAGGCATAATGAGGTCTCTCGAAATCTCTCAGATGAAAAGGAACAATAACTTACAGGCCGATTCGCTGTGCAAAAGCATTCAACTGCGCGGTGGCTCCGCCCACAATGGGCTGACCATGTCCAAACATCATAATATCGGGCTGTAGCGCCACCAGCTTCTGTATCGAGCGCTTGTTCTCAGCCATGTCCACCGTGAGCATGGGCAGAGGCTGAGTCATGCGATTGAAGAAGTAAAAAATAACATCCCCCACAATCAGCATACGGCGTTCCGGATGCCAGAAAGAGATATGACCTGGGGCATGACCGGGTGTGGCAACAACCTGCAGCCCACCCATTATAGGGAGGACTTCGCCATCGGCCAGAGTGCGATGAACGGTTGTGGCCGTGATCATGGTATTGGGGGGACGCAGCCCTGAAGGACGACGCGGAACGGCCATTTCGCCCTGAATAACGGGTTTTTCCAGGGCATGGCACCAGACCTCAGCCCCTGTCGCCTTTTGCAGTTCATGCAGCGATCCCACATGATCAGGGTGGGCATGAGTGATGAGAATGCGTTTAACATCGCTCGGTTTGTGGCCCGCCTGACTCAACTGGGCCAGAATTTTAGGCCCGGCATTGCCGATACTGGTGTCAACAAGCGTCAATCCATCATTATCATGGAGAGCATATACACGCCCGGCAATGAGATTTGTGAATGTTGAGACATTGGTGGTGACCTGCTGCATACAATCCCTATCAAACACGTCGATGAATGCCTTGAGTGTACTGCGAATCGCTGAAAGTCACACCTCAGTGCGGCTTTATGTCAAGAAGCAGTCTTATTCAGTCTTAAGTCTAGATACTTTCATAAGCCATGCGTAAATTGTGCGAACACAGTATGATCAACCTTATGAGCAGATCTATGTGCCGCAGGAAATCTGATCGCGTTTTCTATCCGCATTTGATCCCGATGAGTCGATTTGGGTGATCAGGTCACTAAAATAGCAGGATATACGATGATATATATGCTCACTGATCGTTATCGTATTGAAAAAGAAATCGGGGCGGGCGGGATGGGAACCGTGTATCTTGGAACAGATACGCTTACCAACCAACTCGTCGCCATTAAGCATTTAAAATCCTCAACGCTGAGTGCGGATGCGCTGGAACGCTTTAGACGCGAAGGCGAGGCTCTGCGTGACCTCAATCATCCCAATATTGTCCGTATGCTCGATACGATTGAAGAGCATGGCAGCCAATATTTGATTATGGAGTATGTCGCGGGGGGTGATTTGGCATATCTGCTGCGGCAGGGTAAACCGCCTCTCGAAACATGTTTGCGATTGGCGATTGATCTCGCGGATGCGCTGACTCGCGCCCATAAGCTGAACATCATTCACCGTGATTTGAAACCTGCCAATATTTTGCTGGCTGAGGATGGGACGCTGCGCCTGACAGATTTTGGCGTTGCCCAGATTGGCAGCGAAACGCGCGTGACGGAAGTGGGCAAAATTGTGGGGACGCTGGATTATCTTGCCCCGGAAGCCTTCAACGGTGGCATGATTGATCATCGCGCTGATATCTGGGCCTTTGGTGTGATCCTGGTTGAAATGCTGATTGGCAAGCGACTGTTTACGGGCGAGGCTGTCACCCAGACTATCTATAACATTGTCTCGTCCGAGCTTCCTGATCTCGTTGCCCTGGCTCCGGATGCGCCAACGGCATTGTTGGATCTCATCTATCGCATGCTGACACGCAACCCCCAGGCCCGTATTCCCTCAGTTCGCATCATCGGCGCAGAACTGGAGGCGATTCAGCAGCGGCGGGATGTTGTGACCCGCGCTGCCATGAAAATAGGCCGCTTTGATACGCCACCGCTGCTGAATCTATCCAAACACAATCTGCCTTTGCAAACCACCCCCTTTGTTGGACGAGACGATGAACTGCGACAAATTGCCCAATATTTTGTGCAGCCCGGATTACGCCTGCTGACCATCGTGGGGCAGGGAGGCATGGGCAAGACGCGTTTGATGCTGGAGGCGGCTCACCAACTGATGGGCGTCAATGATTTGCTGCCTGAACCGCCGCCGTTCTATGATGATGGCGTGTATTTTGTGGAATTGGCTCCCCTGACCACGCCCGAGAGTATCGTCAATGCCATCGCGGATGCTCTGGATTATCAATTTGAATCAGCTGACCGGTCTCCCAGGCAGCAGCTTCTCAATTTTCTACGTCCGAAACACATGGGTCTGCTCCTCGATAATTTTGAACATTTGCTGGATGGCGTAGGCATTGTCTCGGATATTTTACGGACAGCGCCGCATATTCGGATCATGGTGACGTCGCGTGAATGTTTGAATATCAGCGGTGAGACAATTTTTCATCTGGAAGGCATGGATTTTCCCGAGTGGGAGACGCCAGAAAATGCGCTGCGATATTCGGCTGTAACACTCTTTATGCAGGGCGGCAGGCGAGTCTATCCGTCTTTTGATTTAAAAGACGACAATGTGAAATATGTGGCGCGTATTTGCAAGCTGGCACAGGGTCTCCCGTTGGCGATTATCCTGGCGGCGTCCTGGATGGCTGTTCTGTCTGTGCGCGAAATCGCTGAAGAAATGAGTAAAAATATCGATTTTCTCGAATCCAGTGCCCGCGATGTGCCAGAGCGTCACCGCAGTATACGCACCGTTTTTGATTACTCATGGAACTTGATGAGCGAGCCTGAAAAACAGGTGTTTATGAAATTATCCGTCTTTCGGGGCGGCTTCACACGCGAAACAGCCGAAGCAATTGCCGGATCAAACCTGCGTATCCTGATGGCATTGGTCAATAAATCCCTCATCTATCGGAATGTGGGGAGCGGTCGCTATGAGATTCATGAACTCCTACGGCAGTATGGCGAAGAACAGCTTCAGCAGGCTCAAGAGACAGAGGCTGTGCAGGAATCCCATGCTCTCTTTTACGCTCAGTTTTTGCAGATGAGATGGGAAGATCTCAAAGGGCGGCGGCAGTTGGCGGCATTGGGTGAAATTGACATGGAATTGGACAACATCCGCGTTGCATGGATGTGGCTTGTCAATCATGATTGCCATAAAGAACTCGGTTTGGCGGCCAGCAGTTTTCGGTTTTATCAAGAAATTCGCTCACGCCAAAATGAAGCGGTTGAGCTTTTTGAACAGGCCACGAAACATCATGGCTCAATTCCCTACACCGACCCGACAAATGGCTCGATGGGTCAGCTATTAGCAGGCTTGGCCCTCTTCAAATATAACCTGGGGCTGCTGCATGAAGCGACTCAGGTCGCAGCTGAGGCAATTGCCAGACTCCAGTTGGTTCAAGATCCCGAATCGTTGATGATTGCTATCTACAGCCTTGCGAAAGCCAGCCTGGATCTCGAAGCGACTCTGGAAACCCTGCCCATGTTTGAGGAGAGTATTCAGACAGCGCGTCAAATTAACAATCCTTGGATGCTTGGCCATAGTCTGCATTCGACTGCCCATACGTTGTACTGGGCTGGTCGTCTGACACAAGCCCGATTAGCCGCTCAAGAAAGCCTGGACTGCGCATCATCAACGGGTGATTTGCATGTGGGAGGTTTAGCGGCGATGATACTCGCGCGGATTGCCTATGATGAGCAGCATTATGAGGATGCTGAACAACAGTGTCTCAAAGCCCTTCGGTGTTTTGAACGCCTCCGGAAGGCATGGACGATCACAGAAGCGTGCATTATCCTCGGACGAATTGCTTTAAAAACCGGACGTGATCATGAGGCAAAATTATATTATGAACGCAGTATTATACTTATTTCTAAGATGGGCATCGATTTTGATACGTCCCTGAATATCCTGCGATCGATTGAAGATATTTATCGGGTGCAAAATCCAATCCTGTCTGTCGAACTTCTCTCAATCCTATTTCATCATCCCAGGTGTGATGAGCGGATACGCATCTGGGCAGAGCCGACCAATAATGCCCTGAAAGCCGCGCTTGACCCTCAGATCTATCAACAGGCCTGGGAGCGGGGCCGCCAATTGAGTCTGGATGATGCCATCTCACTCGTCTTAAAAGAGCTGCAAGCCTGAATGCCCGAATTCCATCCTGGCGAGTATGTGCGTGATTTGATCAGGCGGGATGTAGAGGAGGCAGGAACAGAAATCGATTTGGTTTGGATGAGGGGAGGGCCTGGGCGCAGACCTCAATCGGATAAGGAGAAACAGGAGTTTATAGAATCAAAAAAGCACCCGCAAAGGTGCTTTTTCTATGACCTCACAGGGAGTTGAACCCTGCTCTGCACCTTGAAAGGGTGCCGTCCTTTCCGATAGACGATGAGGCCTCTATCGATTCACTTCTCAGTGACGACATATAAAGAAGTATAGCAAGCATGGGGTAAGGCGTCAAGGGTTGATCCGAGATTTGCTTTCCATCCATGCTATATCTGGCATTTCTCAACTCAGGGCGATCTCGCAAGTCCCTCTAATCATTACTTTAAGGGCTTCAAATCGCCCAGGGTTGTCGGCAGCAGTTCGCTCACAGTAGGGTGAATGTGAACAGCATTCTTCATCACGGTATAGGGTGCTTTGGCATACATCAGGTCGATGATGCTGTGAATCAGTTCGTCGCCGCCAATGCCAAAGACCACTGCGCCGAGAAACTGTTCTGTCTCGGCATCCACAAGGATTTTGATAAGGCCTGCGGTCTCGTCGCGTTCTTTGGCACGGGCGATCTGGCTCATGGGTCGAGTCGCCATCAGCACCTTGCGGCCTGACTCGCGGGCCTCTTTTTCATTCATGCCCACATGTCCCAGAGGGGGATCGATATAGACAGCATAGACCATGTGGCGATCTGTGACCTTGCGCGTGGGTTTATCCAGATTGGCCTCAATGATCTCATAATCGTTATACGAGGTGTGCGTAAAGGCCCCGCGTCCATTCACATCGCCCAATGCCCAGATGTGCGGCACATTGGTGCGCAGCTCATCATCAACAGTGATATAACCCCGCTGATCGACAGCAACTCCGGCTTTGTCGAGGGCCAGCGTATCGCTGTTGGGCGTGCGCCCTGTGGCCACCAGCAGATGCGATCCGTGAATGACCTTGGAGCCTTCTTTTGTTTTAACACGCACGATCAATGATTGATCTTTGCCTTCAACGCGTTCGGTTGTGGCCGATGTCACGATGTGAATGCCCTCGCCTGACAACACATCGAAAGCGATCTGTGCTATGTCGGCATCTTCACGGTCAAGGATCTGTGTGCCGCGATGCAGTACCGTGACCTTGCTGCCAAGGCGTCTGAAAATCTGGGCAAACTCCAGGCCGATATAACCACCGCCCAGCACAATAAGATGCCTGGGCAGTTCTTTGAGATCAAGGATGCTTACATTGGTGAGGTAGGGCACATCTTTCAAGCCTGTGATATCCGGGATTGTGGCCCGTGCGCCTGTGTTGATGTAAATGCGATCCGCTTCGAGGGTGTCGTCTCCAACTTTGACGGTATGAGCATCGATGAAGGTGGCATTTTTGCGATACAGCGTGATCTTTTCATTTTGGGTGAGCTGCTCAACGATACCCGCGTTAAATTTCTCCACGATGTCTTTTTGTCGCTTCATCACCTTCGCAAAATCGATGCCGATCTCGCCCACCGTCACGCCAAAATCGGCAGCACGGCGAACCATATGAGCCACCTGTGCGCTTGCCACAAGTGTTTTGGTTGGAGAACATCCCACATTGACGCATGTTCCGCCAATAAAACCGCCATCACAGATGGCGACAGTCTCGCCCCGCTTTGTCAGGGCCGAGGCGAGAGGCGATCCTGCCTGCCCGGTGCCAATAATGATTGCGTCATAGCGCATAAAGATTCTCCTCGCAGGTGATTGTCATGACAGTGTAGCGAGGAACATGCAGCGAGGAAATATGAAGGTCGATTTCTATCGATTCATCCTTCCAGGACAGTGCGATTCTAGGAAGGCTTACGGGCTGCAATAAGCATCAATGGCCCATTGATCTTCTCAGTTACGCGCGACTCATAGGTGTTGAAGGTACAAATACCGATGAAGCCCACCTGCTCAATAAAATACAGCAGTTCGGGCAGGGGAATAATCGCCACCTCGTGAAGCTTGCGGATCACCTGAGGGTCGCCTTCAACGATATATTCATCCCGGTGAATCCAGCGTGCATGATGAAAATCAACCTCATGCTGCATCATATGCGCCACATGCTGATCCCCGACCTGGGCAAGCTCCTCGCTAAAAGGCTCATGATAGAGAAGTTTGTAGAGAAAATTCTTAATCTCAATGAACATCACGCCGCCCGGACGCAGCGCCGCATACATGCGCTTGAGTGCATCAATTCGCTGTGGGATTTCCAGCAGATAGGCGAAGGGATCATTGATGGCGGTGATGAGACCAAAAGCATTCTGCTGATGTATCTCATCGAAGCCACCCTCCAGCAAGCGTACTGTATTGTAACGTTTGGCCAGGGGTTGGATGTATTTAAAGAAATCGGGGTCAGGTTCCATGCCTGTGACGTGCCATCCATGCTTGGCATACGCCTCGATCATGCGCCCGGTTCCGCATCCCACGTCTAAGACTGAGAGCTGGCGTGGCAGATGATAAGCCTCTGCCAACCAGATCATAAAATTTGTAATGGGTTCTGCATCCCGATCAAATCTCTGATAGAGGGCCGCTTGCAATTGGGAAAGACTCGTCTGCGACATACAAATCCTCATGGTTCCTGTAACAGCCATCCGTGTATAAGAGTAAACGAACGCTCTAACAGCAGCATGAGGGAACGGGTCGATTCAGATATAAGCCATCTGGCTATTTTGCCGGACGCCATGTGCGACGACAGAGATGAGACTGATCTCTAATGGACAAATCATTTAAAACTGACATACAGGGGCACAGCATTGCGATTTGGGCTTGGCACGCCAAGCCCCTACCTTCATGCCATTTCTATTTGGGTCCTTCATATCCAACAATCGCGCATCCGGGCGTGAGGGGTTCATGGGTTTTGAGCCATACATAGGGCTGAACCTCCTGATAATGGTTCTCTGCGATGTATGCCCGGAGTGTTTCCGCAAAGATCGTATCGAGCGGCCCAAAGATGATATCAGGATTGAGCAGCGGCCAGAGCTGTTCTGGTTTGGTAAAGCCATAGTACGACATGCCGAGTCCTGCCTCGGACGAATAGGTGTTGTAGCGGGGGTAGGCCATAAATGTATTTTGATAGAGAGCGCCAGGTCCAAGCACAATACATTCATGCGAGACATTCGCCTTCACATAATCGATCTCGGTGCGATAGTGGGGAATCTCCTCATCATCATAAATGACGGATGTGGGCGAGATGATGGGAAAGGCCAGATAGATCGGAAACACCAACCCGAGAAGAACCAGCGTCAGAATCGGCGTGACATCCTGCCAGGAAATCAACACCGGGCCGCGCCGCAGATGCCCATGCGTAAAGAATGCGGGCAGGCAGATCACGGCAACCGGATAGAGGTGCAGTGTGTAATACAGGCTTGGCCCGTTGAGGATGAAAAATCCGGCAAACAGCACCCCAGCAAACAGGATCAGGGCTGTGCGATCTGCTGGACTGCGCCGCCGTATAACGAGCGTGATAAAGGATGTGATTCCCAGGGCCAATCCCACAAACGGGATGTATTGGAAGAGATACACGATGCGCTGAATGGTAATCTGGATGAACGATTCCAGCGCCAGAAAGCTGCGCAGCACACGCTCTGGCAGGGAAAGATTTTTCTCGACGGTGACAACACTCAACCGTGCGGCATTGCCCGCCGTCCGCAAAAATGCATCGGGATTTGGCAGGACATTGGCCACGACGAAAATGCCCAGGCCCATCAGCGCCCCAATGGAATAGGCGATCACAGCACGCGGCAGAATAAGCCGTCTTGCCTGCCGTGCTTCGCCCACATAATCCACAAGATACAGGATGCCGCAGGCGATGGTCGTGATGCTGGTGTGGATATGCGCCTGTAAGCCCAGGCCCATAAACAGACCCGCCGCCAGATGCCAGCGCCAATCCTGCTTGCGGCGGGCAGTATCGACAATGAGAAGGCCCCACCACAGCATGGCCAGCGTCATGCAGTCCAGTCGGGCGCTGTGCGAGAAGGTATAGAAATAGGTGGCAGGAATGAGCGCAATGGCCAACCATGCGGTGGCTGTTCCATACCAGCGGCGAAAGAGCATGAAAATCGCGGGCAGGGCCAGCAGATAAAACAGCCATGTGACCAGACGCGGCCCCCAGATGGTCGGCCCAAAGAGCTTATATGCGCCTGCATACAACCAGGCAATATGTCCCACGCCGCCCATAATGGGCATGGGGGGATAATCCTGAATATAGGGATAGAGGCCAAAGCCTGATGCTCCTGTCGCCGCAGTGCTGGCATAGAATCGCTCATCATGATTCAGCATGCCGGGGACGGTGAACAGATGATAGGCCGACAATCCGATGGTCGCCGCCACCATCAATGCACAGGCCGCCATAAAGAGCCGCCCACTGACGCCGCGCAAAACATACGCAAGGACAAATCCCAACACACTGATGGGAATCAGAGCGATAAAAACCGGGACGAGCGTCAGGCTGAGTTGAAGCGGGTTGATAACCTGCGTCATGAGAGCCACGCTGATGACAAACGGCACAAAAATCAGATGCCCGCTGGTTGGTCGGTATGTCCCCAGCCACTGCGGACGCCACAGAATGATTGCGCCGACAATGGCCGCAATACCAATGTAGAGCAGGGCTGCGGGATTGATCCAGGTGGTTTGTGGATAGACGTTTTTTAGCTCGCCCTTGTTGAATTCGCCTACGACACGGGCATCCTCGCTGCTGCATGCCACTCGTTCACCTGATGCGGGCTGTATCTCAGGCAGGAAGCTTGGATCTGAGGTTTTATACAGGGTGACATTCTCCGCGTCCCATGTGAAATGGACACATTGTAAAAACGCGAGTGCCAGGCTTTTGTCTGCGGTCAGTGTGACGAAGGCTGTATCGTCTCCATAGGTGGCGGCTGTGGACTGTGTATCAAGCAGGGCCGCCAGAAAGAGCCCCCCAATGATAAGCCATGCCAGAGCAAGGAAGACTGCGATCAAACGGCGGCGCGGCGTCCAAACGGGAACAACGGCAGGGGAGATCATGAAGCATCCTTACTGTGGGAGGGTATAAAGTTGGTATTGTAGCGGGCCACAATGAATCATCAATGGACGACCCGGACTATCGGGTTGTCACCATTTTTATACAGCCAGGAAAATTGACGCTCTCAAACCATCCATCTATCATACAATGGGTTTTGGAGAGTTTCTTATTCATCACCAAGCGTCCAACATACTACAAGTGAGCCCCTCTATGAATTCCCAGGATTATGCTGCACTCTTTCTCCAGGAAACACGCCAGATCGCTGAACAGATTGATCAGACAGCGATTGCGGCGGCCATTGATCTTCTGCGCGATCTCAAACAGCGCGAAGGCCGCCTGTTTATTCTGGGTGTCGGTGGAAGTGCGGCCAATGCCTCCCATGCTGTCAACGATTTTCGCAAGATTGCCCAGATTGAAACCTATGCCCCGACAGACAATGTCGCGGAACTCACAGCCTGGGTCAACGATGTGAGCTGGGAAGCCGTCTTTATCAACTGGCTCAAGACCTCGCATCTGAAGGCGAATGATGCCATCCTCGTTCTCTCAGTGGGCGGCGGGACAGCCAACACCTCGGCCAATCTGGTGCAGGCGATGGATCATGCCAAATCGGTTGGCGCGAAGGTCGTCGCCATCGTCAGCCGCGACGGGGGGTATGCTCGTCAGGTGGCGGATGTGACTGTCCTCATTCCAGTTGTGGCACCGGATCGGATTACACCCCATGCCGAATCATGGCAGGCTGTTGTCTGGCATATGATTGTCAATGCGCTGGTGGCTCTCTAAGATGACGCGGGCCGTTTTCCTCGATCGTGATGGCGTTTTGAACGCCCTCATTTATTATGCCGATACGGGCGAGCATGAATCGCCCCGTACAGCGGCTGATTTACATGTCCTGCCCGATGTGGCTGACGCATTAACACGTCTGCAAGCGGCAGGATGGGTCTTGTTCATCGTCTCCAACCAACCCTCGTATGCCAAAGGCAAATGTACGCTTGAGGATTTGCATGAGGTGGCGGCGGCTTTGATTGAGACCTTAGAGACACGGGATATTCATATTCGCGCCTGCTATTATGATTACACGCATCCGCAGGCGATTCTGGCAGACTATCGGCGCGAATCGCTCACGCGCAAGCCTGCCCCCGGATTTTTGCTTCAAGCGGCCCAGGATCATGATCTTTATCTTCCAGACTGCTGGATGGTCGGGGATCGTGATACGGATATTCAATGCGGGCAGGCGGCGGGCTGCATGACAGCCCTCATAACGGCCAGCGCTGATTCGGCCAAACGCGGCCAGAGCCAACCAACACTCACCTGTGATACGCTCACACACTTTGTTGATAACCTTCTCAAGAGAGAGACAGAACCATATGCCAACACTCGCTGATTTGAAAATAAAACTCTATGCCGACGGGGCCGATCTGGCCTCAATGCAGCAGATGTACAAGCTGCCCCATATCAAGGGCTTCACGACCAATCCAACTCTGATGAACAAAGCGGGTATCCGCGATTATGCGGCCTTCGCGCATCAGGTGCTTGAGGCCATTCCGGATCGCTCTGTGTCCTTCGAGGTCTTCAGTGATGATTTTGAAGATATGGCACGTCAGGCCCGTTTGATTGCGGCCTGGGGCGAAAATGTCTACGTCAAAATCCCCGTGACGAATACAAAAGGCGAATCAGCTGTACCGCTCATTCGTGAATTGACCGATGCAGGCGTCAAGCTCAATGTGACAGCCGTCTTTACCTTGAAGCAGACGGACGAAATCGCGGCGGCCCTGCAAAACGGTGCGCCTGCCATCCTCTCCATCTTTGCGGGGCGTATTGCCGATGCGGGCATGGACCCTGTGCCATTGATGTCCCAGGCGCTGCGCATGATTCAGCCGATGCCGAATATTGAACTGCTGTGGGCCAGCCCGCGTGAAGTGTTCAATGTGGTGCAGGCCAATGACATTGGCTGCCATATCATCACCGCCACACCTGATATTCTGAATAAACTTAAGTCCCTGGGCAAAGACCTGACGGAATTTTCCCTCGACACCGTGAAGATGTTCTATAACGACGCGACATCAGCAGGATTTACACTCTAACGAAGGCGGCGGCAAGTGCATTATTTTGTAACAGGCGGGGCGGGTTTCATTGGCAGCAATGTGGTTGATACGCTGCTGCGACAGGGCCATCAGGTCACCGTCTATGATAATTTTTCGACGGGGATGCCGGAATTTCTGGCCGATGCGCAGCAAATGGCCGGGTTTCGTCTTGTCGATGGCGACAATCTCGATCTCACCAGCCTGACGCATGAAATGCAGGGGGTCGATTTTGTCTTCCACTTTGCGGCCAATGCCGATGTGCGGCATGGCACGGAACAGACTCGGCGCGATCTGGAACAAAACACGATTGCCACCTACAACGTTCTTGAAGCGATGCGCCTGAATGATGTCAAGCGCATTGCATTCTCTTCGACAGGTTCGATCTATGGCGAACCCGATATGATCCCCACGCCTGAGAATGCGCCTTTCCCGGTGCAAACATCGCTGTATGGAGCGTCCAAATTGGCGGGCGAAGGCCTCATTAGCGCCTACTGTGAGGGCTTTGGCGTCCAGGGGTTTATCTTCCGCTTTGTCTCAATCCTGGGAGAGCGTTATACGCATGGGCATGTGCTGGATTTCTATCGCCAGCTGCAAACCAATCCGAATGAATTGCATCTCCTGGGCGATGGGCATCAGCGCAAGTCCTATTTGTATATTCAGGACTGCATCGCCGCGATCCAGACAGTGATCGAAAAGGCCCAGGACAAGGTCAATATCTATAACCTGGGGACGGATGAGGCCTGCGAAATCAAGGATTCGGCAGCCTGGATTGCCGCGCATCTCGGCTTGACGCCCAATATCACCTATGGCGGTGGCACGCGCGGTTGGATTGGCGACAGCCCCTTCATTCTGCTTGACTGCAAAAAAGTGCGGGCGCTCGGCTGGCAGCCAAAGCTCACCATTCATGAGGCTGTGCTGAAGACCGTTGATTACCTGCGGGCCAACGAATGGGTGCTGGAACGCCGATGAAACTCTGTGTCTATGGATTGTGGCATCTGGGATGTGTGACAGCGGCAGGCTGTGCGGCTGTTGGCCATGAGGTCGTGGGGCTGGATGATGATGCCGAGGTCATCGCGGCCTTGCAGCAGGGCCAACCCCCTCTCTATGAGCCGAATCTCGCGGAACGCATTTCCCAAGGTCTTCAGGCGGGACATTTGCGCTTTACGACTGATGCAGCAGAAGCGCTGCGCGATGCTGCGGGCGTATGGATTGCTTTTGACACCCCGGTTGATGATGAGGATCAAGCGGATGTCGCGTTTGTCGTGAAGAAGATTGAGGCGCTCTTTCCGCTTCTTCGCGCTGGAAGTTTCGTCCTGATTTCGTCGCAGGTTCCGGTGGGCACAACAGCGGCGCTTGAGGCGGCCTATCGTGCAGCCTACCCCGAGAGGGATGTCATTTTTGCCTGCTCACCGGAAAATCTGCGTCTGGGCAGTGCCCTTGATGTATTCCTTAAGCCAGATCGCATCATCGTGGGCACACGCCGCCCGGAAGATCGGGAACGCCTGCTGCCGCTTCTATCGCCTATTTCAGAGCGCATCGAATGGATGACGACTGAATCGGCAGAGATGACGAAGCATGCCATCAACAGCTTTCTCGCGCTGTCCGTGGCGTTCATCAATGAGATTGCAGTTGTGGCTGAACAGTATGGTGCGAATGCCCGTGAAGTCGAACGCGGCCTTAAAACTGAGCAGCGCATCGGCCCGAAAGCCTATGTGCGGCCCGGTGGCGCATTTGCAGGTGGCACGCTGGCCCGCGATGTGGCCTTTTTGCAAGCGCTTGGCAATGCCAAAGATCTGCCGATGAATCTGATGCAGGGTCTGCAAGCCAGCAATGGTATTCACAAGGACTGGGCATGGCGGCGGCTTTCTGAGGAGCTGTCCTCTGTGGAAGGGCGCACAGTGGCCTTGCTCGGCCTGACTTATAAGGCGGGCACAAGCACGCTGCGGCGCTCAAGCGCGGTCGAACTGGCACAAAAACTTCATGCGGCGGGGGCGATTGTGAAAGCGCATGATCCCGCCGTGACGGAACTGCCGCCCGAATTGCAATCGGTGATCTCATTGCAGCCCACGCCTGAAGCGGCGGTGCAGGGCGCGGATGCTGTGGTGATTGCGACGGAATGGCCGGAATATCGTCAGATCACGGCGGCTCAGTGGGTGGCATGGATGACAAAACCGCTGATTCTCGATGCCAGCTATTTTCTGTCCAATCAAATTGGACAGGATACACGAATTCACTATTACGCGGTGGGGATACCTCGTCATGACTGATCTCACAGGGAAAAACGCCCTCATCACGGGCGCAAGTCAGGGCTTTGGGGTGGCGATTGCGCGGGCGTTCCTTGCAGCAGGGGCCAATGTTGTCATCTGTGCGCGGTCGGCGGATACGTTGGAGGCCACTCGCCAGACATTGCAGAGTGAGTTTCCGTCTTTGCTCGTCCTGGCTTATCCCTGCGATGTGGCGAATGCTGATGATGTCAATGCATTGGTGGAGGCAGCGCGGGCGGCCCTCGGAGATATCTCGATCCTCGTCAACAATGCGGGCGTCTATGGCCCGATGGGGCCGATCGAAGAAGTTGATTGGGCCGAATGGACGCAGGCGATGGAGATCAATCTCTACGGCACGATTCTGCCCATCCGTGCCCTGCTGCCGCATATGCGTGCCCAGTCATACGGCAAAATCATCTGTATCTCAGGCGGTGGCGCGACCACGCCCATGCCCTATATCAGCGCCTATGCCGCCTCCAAAGCGGGCATGGTGCGTTTTGCTGAGTCGCTGGCGGAAGAACTGCGCGGCACAGGTATCGACGTCAATGCGATTGCGCCGGGGGCATTGGCAACACGTTTGCTTGATCAGGCGATTGATGCCGGGGCGGATGTGGTGGGGGATGGCTTTCATCGGCGTATGCTGCAAATCAAAGCGGAAGGCGGCACACCGCCCGCGCTGGGTGCAGCGCTGTGCGTCTATCTGGCATCAGCAGAAAGCGATGGCGTCACAGGCAAACTCATCAGCGCCGTGTGGGATCCCTGGGAAGATTTTTCTCAGCATGCGGACGATTTAAAGGGGGATATTTATACGCTGCGCCGTATTGTGCCTAAAGATCGCGGCATGTCCTGGGGAGATCGCAAAAAATGACCGACTCACATGAAATTTCCGTCGGCATCGTTGGCTGCGGCTTGATCGGGCAGAAACGCGCTCAAAATCTGGCCGGGGCACGGCTTGTGGCCGCGGCTGATCTGGATGTGATCCGCGCGGAGAAACTGGCGCAGTCAAGCAAAGGCGCGTTTGCCTATCCGGATTGGCAGGCGCTGATTGAAAGGGCCCCTGTTGATATTGTCATTGTGGCGACAACACATAATGCGCTGGCCTCGATTACAAAGGCGGCGATTGAGGCACTTTCCAGCACAGTGGGATCCGAAGCTTGGAATTCACGTGACTTGAAGTCGCGGC
>JADMIO010007269.1_pt1 | contig 56486 bp, 34 predicted proteins | sample 8958161 | NCBI WGS metagenome assembly JADMIO01 (sample SAMN16585339, study PRJNA669376) | soil metagenome | isolation source: Crop rotation soil | place: USA: Cullars Rotation, Alabama | collected 2011
GCGACAACTTGTCCACGTGGAATTCTAAGCTTAGGATCCCAATGTGCTGGAAAGATCGGACCGTTCCATTCAGAGTCACGCTTTGCGAGGTAATCGTTTACAGTTACAATGTGCACACCGCGGCCGGCAAGAGCATTCAGGTAAATCGGAAGTGTAGCCACGAGCGTTTTTCCTTCTCCTGTTGCCATCTCTGCAATTTTACCCTGGTGTAATGCAATTCCGCCGATGAGCTGCGAATCGTAATGCACCATGTTCCAGGTAACCATATTGCCTGCTGCCATCCAGGAGTTGAAGAAAAATGCTTTGTCGCCTTCTATTTCTACGTTGTCTTTTTTAGTTGCAAGCGTGCGGTCTCTTTCAGTGGCTGTAACTTCGATTTCTTCATTTTCCGTGAAACGTTTTGCAGTTTCTTTCACCACAGCAAAAGCTTCGGGAAGTATTTCAAGAAGGATATCTTCTGTTTGTTTAAGACGCTCTTTTTTCAGCTGGTCGATCTTGCGGTAAATTTCCTCCTTGGCATGAACGTCTGTCTGAGCATCTGCTTCAGCCTGCTTTTCCAGATCTGAAATTTCAGCTTCAATATCTGCGATATGATCAGCAATGCGTTGTTTGAATTCCTGCGTTTTATTTCTCAGCTCATCATGGCTGAGCGATGCAAGTTTCGGAAATTCAGCTTTTATTTTTTCGCCAATGGGATTCAGTTCTTTCAGGTCACGGTCGCTTTTGCTGCCGAAAATTCCGCTTATGGCCTTATTGAAAATTCCTATCATAATAATGTTCAGTAAAATAATGATTTACAGGGGACAAATGTACTTTTAATCAGGGAGATGGGGAAATCGGGTTGTCAATCATTAAGCCATGAGAGAGTGCCTGAAAATATGGCAGGAATGGTGGTAGTTCTTATTAGCTTATCTTCGGTGATCTAAAAGAAAAATAATTCAATTCAGTGAAGTCGGCTTCGCAATGTATTTTCTTAACGATTCTCTTTCAGGCCCTTTTAATTGCGGGTCATGGCCAAAATACTTTTCAAAAACTTTATGGCGGATATGATTTTGAGGAATCAATTGACCTTGTGAAAACACATGACGAAAATTACATGGTGTTAGGTCATACAGAATCATTTGGAAACGGACGATATGATCTTTTTCTTTCAAAGATCAGTCAAAATGGAAAAGTTCTTTGGAGTAAATCGTACGGCACAAGTTCAAACGAAAAGGGACTTCAACTATTAGCGTGCAAGGATGGCGGATTCATACTACTCGGTCAGTCAAATGCTTCATTCCCTCCATACCAATGCCTCATTGTAAAAACAAACGGTAATGGTGATGTCCAATGGTCAAAATTATATATGAGGACGGGTTCGCCGACTACACCAAGATCCATTAATGAAACAAGAGATGGTGGATACTTAATTTGTGGTGAAGATGCTGCGACTAGAGTTCTTTTATTTAAAATCAATTCAATTGGAAATATAACGTGGGAGAAACAATATAGTCCCGCAGGAGGTGGTTTTCATTTTGCTAAAGAAATAAAATCTAAAAATATATTATTATACGGAGGACAAAATCCATTTGTTATTTTGCTGGATTCTATCGGAAACTTAATAAAAAGCAAAATAATTTGTAATAGCTGCGGAGCATTAGGCAGCAATTGTGGATTAGAGCTGGAGAATGGTAATTTCGTTTTTGGTCTTCAAACACCCTCAGCAACGCTGAGTTCAATCAGGTTAGTTTTTGTGGATACCCTCTTCAATCCCTATAAGATGATTGTTTGTGATGGAGTGCTGAAGGATATAATTTTTTCTATGTCTAAAACCCGGGATCAAGGGATTCTAATTTCCGGCTATACAGAAAGTATTGGAGCTGGAAGCGGTGCGGCATTTATCATGAAGTTTGACAATGCAGGAAATTCAGAATGGTTAAATTTTCTTGGTTCAGGTGCAATAGCTTACGCAATTCAGGAGGCTTTCGATGACGGATATATTTTTACCGGTTCAACAACAAGTCTATGTGGGTTGAGCAGAAGTGATGCCTATTTAGTGAAAACTGATCATGACGGATTGAATGATTGCCTTGGATATTACGGAGCCCTAAGACGACTTGATGATGTTCCTGTCGGAGATTCAATTGTTTTCACTCCGATAGCTCCTGCGGTTGCCTTGAGAGATTCTTCTTTATCCAATATTGCGCACAACATCACTCTTTTTGAATCCACTCTTTGCCAAAAGTTAGAGATCGAAAGAGCCTTCACTTATCCGAATCCATTTAGGGATGAAACAACTTTAAGAATTCAATTCCAAGATCAGGACAATATTTGCCCATCGTATATTAGAACGAAAGGAATGACATTAAATATTTATAATATGCTTGGAGAATTGTTGAGAACAAGTCCCGTGGAAAATAACTATACGAATCTGACAGACAGAATAGAAATTAATATTCCAAGAAACACTCTGACGAGTGGAATGTACATCTGGGAATTAAATGATTTCAATAATATTAAGCTTGAAGTCGGAAAGTTTATTGCCTATTGAATTTTTTCTTTGTGCAATTAATTCACCTTAACAAACTTTCTGGCCACGAAATTATTGACACCGCGTAACTCTAAATGGTAGATTCCGGGTCTGAAATTTTCGGTGTTTAGCTGTATGGCTGATTCACTCTGCTGAATTTTTTTCTTTGTCATTACTTGCCCGATTACATCATAAACACCGAATGTTTGAATTTCATTCGATGAATTATCAAATTCAATATTTAAAATACCCTGAACCGGATTCGGATAAACATTAATTTCCGAAACTGCGCTATGTTCGGCTGACATCAAACTAAAGCAATAAGAATAAAATGAGTAAACAGATGCCACCTGGAATAAATCCTGGTTTAATGTAAAGCCTGAGTAATTAAGTGCAATGGTATCATCCAAACTGCCGGTGTTCTCTGTTAAAGCAAGTGTTGAAGAAGTAAGTGACAAAGAGCTCTGGCAGAAAAAAGTTGTGCCTGATGAATCAGATTTTACCAAGTACGCGATTCCATTTGGATTTCCATATCCATAGGTAACTCCTCCGAAAATAAAACCGCTGTCGATTGCATGTGCCACTGAATAAGCGATGCTGCTTCCTGCCGGATCGCCATAGATCGCTGTTGATATAGTATCCCCGATCGAATCAATCTCTATAAAATCTGCATATGTTACAGGAGAAACCGTATCAGTGATATTGCTGAATCCAGAGACTGCAAAATTTCCGTTACTTAAAAGTATAATGTCGGTTGCATTGTCTTCGAATAAATGGTTATATGTTTTTGTCCACAAAACTGATCCGGATGCATCAAGCCGTGTAATAAGCATGTCGGAAGAATGTATGGACTGATCAGGGCTGTTGTAGCCTGCAATGATGCAGCCTCCGTCAGAAGTTGCTTCAACAGAATTTGCTTCCTGGTTTCCGGCAGAGGAAAACCGTTTGCTCCAGACTACATTTCCAATGCTGTCGTATTTAACGGCGAAAAAATCTTTTGAGCCGAGTGAGTCAATCGCATTACCCACGGTAATAAAGCAGCTGTCGGTTGTGCTGCACCCGTCGCTGAAATATGAATTATTGAAAAAGCTGTTTGTTTTATTCCACACAGGAATTCCCGAAAAATCTAATTTAACTACAACGCCTTCATTGAATCCTGAAACACCGGAATTGGTAATGCCCGTAAGAAAATATCCGCCGTCGAAGCTGAATGAAACAGAATATGCACGGTCAGTTCCGAAACCGCTGAATGTATTTGCCCATTGCATTAATCCGTTCTGATCTGTTTTGATGAGGATAATATCTTCCAGGTCCTGGTCAAGAGGAGAGCCGAACGTAGAGCCGCATATGATATAGCCGTTGTCGGCAGTTTGTTTAAAGTCATAACCGAAATCATCTTTGGCACTTCCGTTCTGCAAGGTTGAATCACGGATAGAAAAAATAATATTCCCGTGAGTATCTGTTTTTGTCAGAATTATGTCTGATGAATCCCCAGCTGTTTTAGAACCGATGAATGCATAATTTCCGTCAATGGTCTGAATCATTCGTCTTGCTTCACCATGATTTGTATCACCATACAGGATCTGGAACGAAATCTGGGCTACGGAAGAACGGAACAACAGGAGCAGAATAATCAGCGGTACTAATTTTTTCATTTTCAATAAGAGTGTTTAAGAGTCTGCCCTGGCTTTGAAAGGCGTACAAAAATAAAAAAGAGTTTCCATTGAAACTCATTTTCAGAAATTGCCTGTTAATACAGCAGAATTAAAGCGGTCAGGTTTTAGTATTCGTCTTCGTTAAAGAAAAAGTCATCCTTGGTGGGATAATCAGGCCAGATTTCTTCAATGCTCTCATAAGCTTCGCCTTCGTCTTCAAGCTCCTGGAGATTTTCAATCACTTCAAGCGGTGCACCCGAACGGATCGCATAATCGATCAATTCGTCTTTTGTAGCAGGCCAGGGTGCGTCCTCAAGATGTTGTGCCAGTTCAAGTGTCCAATACATAGCGCCTGTTGTAAAAATGGATGTGAAACGAAATTTTTCTTACGGTTTCTTTTAAGGGTGGCAAAAGTATAAAAATTCTTATCAAAAAAACCAATGATAAAAAATTTCTTTATTGCTTCTGAAACAAGCTATGGATGTGTGTTTATTGGATTTACGATGATTGGATTTAAGATTTGAAGATTCAGGATTTGTGATTTTAAACGCTTCCATGGAAATTCCAAAATCTTCAAATCTCAAATCTCAAAATCAGAAATCTTTTCTCAGCTTATTCTCGGCTTCCAGGGAATTTCCTCGCCTCCAAGTTCTGCAGTGAGTTTGCGTGCAAGCACAAAAAAATAATCTGAAAGACGGTTGAGATATTTTATAATCAGGGGGTCAACTTCTCCGTCTGTTTCACTGAGATGAACGGCAAGTCTTTCAGCGCGGCGGCAAACACAGCGTGCTATATGTGCATACGAGCTGGTAATGTTTCCACCTGGCAATATGAATGATTTCATTTCCGGAAGCTGCTCTTCCATTTTATCCATTTCCGACTCCAGGAGTGAAACATCTTCCTCTTTCAGGTCAGGAATTTTCATGCGTGATTTTCCGGGATCAGAAGCAAGTGAGGAGCCGATTGTAAAAAGCCTGTCCTGTATTTCCAGCAATGTATTTTTATGGTTGTCTGCCATTTCATGATCGCGGAGCAGACCTGTAAATGAATTGAGTTCATCAATCGTTCCATATGCTTCTATGCGAACATGATGCTTTGGAACCTTTGTGCCGCCGATCAGCTGGGTAGTTCCACTGTCGCCTTTCTTTGTATAAATTTTCATCCTGGTATTTAAAATTGAAGATTGCAGATTGAAGATTGCGAAAACCAATATTCAATTTTCAATCTTACATATTCAATCATTCTCTACGCTGTCACCGCTTTCCTGATATTCACATTCGGCTGGTCCGACTCAATGAGGCCGTCTTTCACCCTTACGATCCGGTGAGCATGCTGGGCAATATCTTCTTCATGCGTCACCACAATAATTGTATTTCCTCTTTGGTGAATTTCTTCAAACAAAGCCATGATTTCTTCCGAAGTTTTTGAATCGAGATTTCCTGTCGGTTCATCAGCAAGAATGATGGAGGGAGAGTTCACCAAAGCCCTTGCAAGAGCAACACGCTGGCGCTGCCCGCCTGAAAGTTCATTTGGTTTATGCAGGATGCGGTCGCCTAAGCCGACATCCGTAAGTACGGCTGTAGCTTTATCAATCCGGGCCTGCTTTCTCACTCCGGCATATACAAGCGGCAATGCAACGTTATCGAGAGCAGAACTGCGGGGAATAAGGTTGAATGTTTGAAATACAAAACCGATTTCTTTGTTCCTGATATCAGCAAGCTCATTGTCGTCCATTTTGCTTACCTCTTTTCCGTTCAGTGAATAACCTCCTCCGCTTGGTGTGTCAAGGCATCCTACAATATTCATAAGTGTCGACTTGCCTGAACCCGAAGGGCCCATCAAAGCGACATACTCTCCTTTGTTAATTGAAAGTGTGATGGAACGGAGAGCATGAATTGTTTCCGTTCCGATGGTGTACTTTTTGGAAATTTCTTTTAGATCAAGCAGGGCCATAAAACAGTATTACAAATATTCAGAGGAGGCGAATGTACAAAATCAATCAGCATTTCAACGAGCCGCAAGAGTAAACAGCTGCTTCTTTAACCGTACTTAAATCCTAAAATTTCAAAACAAAATGTTGCTTCGACATATTCTTTCGGAAGAAAATTATTCCGGCATAAAATAAATCAATTGAACAGGACACCGAAGGATGCTGCTGGATAATTTTCCAGGCTTCCTGCATTCCCTTGCTCCAGTGAATATCATCGAAAACAAAAACCGAATGCTCATGATGCCTTGAAAGACATTCATTAAAATAATGCAGGGTAGCATCCTTGCGGTGGTTGCCGTCGAAGTAGGCAAAGTCGAGCTGCGGAATATTTTCAAGAATTCCCGGTAACACATCACTGAATTCACCGGTTACCTGCTGGATATTTTTCATCTTAAGAGCAAGAAAATTTCTTTTCGCAACTGATGCGGTATTCGGGCAGCCTTCCACCGAAATAAGCTGCGAAGAGCTGTAGGGAGCCGCAAGATACATGCTCGTAATACCCAGTGATGTTCCCAGTTCAAGCATATGAACAGGCTGGAATCTATTGACAAGGCGAAACAAAAGCTGGCCGAACCTGGCCGGCTTTACATATTGTTTCGCAATTAAGCTTACCGGTAGTTTTCTGTGTAAAGTTTTTTTTCCGCCTGTTCCAAGGTCAAGCACATCTATTATTTCATCCGACAGCAACATCTTCGCACGGACTTTCTCGATTGCTGAAAAAACATAAAAAGGGGTTTCGTCCCTGATCACATTGTTATAAAGGTCAAAAACGAAAGGTGAATGCAGGCCATGTGCATTTGATGATACAAGCCTGTACCGCATGTATTGCAAAACAGCAGGGACCTTCCTGAGAGCTATTCCTTTCATTTTTACGCAATCGGTAAATAATACCGGAAGTGCGAAGATAAACTTTCAAATCCCATCTTCCGCGATAAAACCTGTCATTAAGTTTTTACTTTTGCAGTCTTTAAAAAATCAGGCTTATGAGTTCAATTGCAGATATCAGGGCGAGACAGATTCTTGATTCGCGCGGCAACCCGACAATAGAAGTCGATGTGATCACGGAGGCAGGTTTTATAGGCCGGGCCGCCGTTCCTTCCGGCGCTTCAACGGGTATTCATGAAGCTGTTGAGTTGCGTGACGATGATAAAAAACGGTATCTCGGAAAAGGTGTGCTGAAGGCAGTTCACAATGTAAATAAAGTGATCAGTGAAGAGTTAAAGGGCTTTTCCGTAGCGGAGCAAAGTCTTGTTGATGCTGCCATGATAAAGCTCGACGGAACTCCAAACAAATCCTACCTCGGAGCGAATGCAATTCTCGGTGTATCACTTGCAGTGGCCAAAGCTGCGGCTGCGGAAAACGGACAACCGTTGTACAGGTATGTAGGCGGTGTAAGTGCCAATACGTTACCTGTACCGATGATGAATATTCTGAACGGAGGTGCGCATGCCGATAACAGCATCGATTTCCAGGAGTTCATGATCATGCCTCTCGGTGCTCCTTCTTTTTCGGAAGCATTAAGAATGGGAACGGAAGTATTTCATCATCTTAAAGCTGTACTGAAGAAAAAAGGATTGTCGACGAATGTAGGAGACGAAGGCGGATTCGCACCAGATATAAAATCAAATGAAGAAGCAATACAGGTGGTGCTTGATGCTATTGTTGATGCGGGTTATCAACCCGGCAAGGATATTTTCATTGCTCTTGATCCTGCCAGTTCGGAATATTATGATGCGAAAACAAAAAAATATGTTTTCAAAAAATCCTCCGGTGAGCAGCTTAGCTCTTCAGAAATGGTAGCGTATTGGGCCGGCTGGATAAAAAAATACCCGATCGTTTCCATTGAAGACGGAATGGCAGAGGACGACTGGGATGGATGGAAAGAGCTTACAGCACTGGTTGGAGATAAAATTCAGCTTGTGGGAGATGATTTGTTTGTAACGAATACAAAACGGCTTCAGCAAGGCATCGATCAGCATGCGGCAAATTCCATTCTTGTGAAAGTAAACCAGATCGGCACCCTCACCGAAACCATCCAGGCTGTTACACTTGCTAAAAGCAATGCATATACATCCGTGATGAGTCATCGTTCAGGAGAAACAGAAGACAGCACTATTGCTGATCTTGCTGTTGCACTGAATACAGGCCAGATAAAGACAGGTTCTTTATCACGGTCCGACAGGGTTGCCAAATACAACCAGCTGCTCAGGATAGAAGAAGCATTGGGGGATAGTGCACAATTTGGCAAAAAAGATTTTAAATTTGTGAGGTAATATTTAAGCGCGGGTTGCCGTTAATAATTAATGAGCGTGGAAAAAAACGATAGCAGGCTATCAACAGAAGAATATTCAATTTCCCCAAATTCCGGAAGGCTGAGAAAGCGTGTCCGCAGGAGAAGGAAAAAGTCTATGTTTTCTAAAACCAGGATTAAAAGAACTATGGAATATGTTCTTTGGATACTGATTCTGGCTGCGTTCCTTTATAGTCTCATTGTGGTAATCCCTGAACTCGGTATAGTATCTGATAAAAAGATGAAGAAGGAAAAAACCAGGTGATTACGACATGTTTCATTTGCTGTATCGTAAACTGATTTGTAATTTCGACCGCACCAATCATCAACTTTTCAATCATTATTAATAAGTGAAAACAGATAAGCTAAAAGAAAAATTTGCGAAAGTGGCTTTGCCCATGGCCTCCGAGATTAAAGAGTTCGTAAAAGAAAACGGTTCTCATGTCATCGGGCAATATACCATCGAGCAGGTTTATGCCGGCATGAAAGGCATGATTGGGATGGTTACTGAAACCTCAAAGCTCGATCCTGAAGAAGGAATCCGTTTCCGCGGCTATTCTATCCCTGATCTTCGCGTTAAGCTGCCGAAAGCTCCGGGCGGCGCCGAACCGTTGCCGGAAGGAATTTTTTACCTGATGCTGATCGGTGAATTGCCTACTGAAGAAGATGCTGTGAACGTAGGTAATACCTGGGCCCGCAGAAGCAATGTACCGAAGCATGTATTCGACATGCTGGATGAATTGCCAGTTACAACGCACCCGATGACTCAATTCAGTGCCGCTGTTCTTGCTTTACAGACTGAATCAGTTTTTGCCGCGTCTTACAGGAAAGGTATTAACAAAAAAGATTACTGGGATCCGATGTACGAAGATGTGATGAATCTTATCGCCCGTCTTCCGCGCGTTGCAGCTTATATATACAGAAGAACTTACAAAGGCAGTGTTCACATAGAACCGGATCCGAAGCTTGACTGGGCCGCTAATTTCGCTCACATGCTTGGATATGACGATTATGATATGAAGCGCCTGATGCGCTTATATCTTACCATTCATGCTGATCACGAAGGCGGAAATGTTTCTGCCCATGCAACACATCTTGTTGGATCTGCATTAAGCGATGCGTATCTTTCTTTTGCATCGGGGATGAACGGACTTGCGGGGCCTTTACACGGACTGGCCAACCAGGAAGTTATACGTTGGATTCTTGATCTTCGCAGCCATTACAATGGCGCTGTTCCTACAAAAGAACAGATCAGGGAATATGTAATGCGGACTATGGAGGAAGGAAAAGTTGTGCCGGGTTATGGCCATGCTGTTCTGAGAAAAACCGATCCGCGCTTTTTAGCCCAGATGGAATTTGCTGAGAAGTACATGCCTGATGATGAGAACTGCAAGATTGTCCGTATGCTTTATGAAGTTGTTCCTTCAATTTTATCTGGCATCAAAAAAATCAAGAACCCATGGCCGAATGTGGATGCCCATTCAGGTGCTTTGTTGATTCACTACGGAATGGTTGAATACGATTTTTATACCGTGCTTTTCGGTGTATCGCGTTCTCTCGGAGTTTTGGCTTCTCTGTTATGGGACCGCGCTCTCGGTCATCCTCTTGAACGCCCTGGTTCTGTAACAACAGACTGGATGAAATCGCAGGCTCTGAAAGCGCACGTCTGAGAAATTCTGAATTTAAAATTCTGAATTTTGAATTATTGAACGATTAATTTTTTCCTCTCAGAGAAATTTCCGGAAACAATTTCAACAACATACAATCCTTTGCTCAGGTTAATTTCTGAGCGATTGATTTTTACTACCGGTGAAACGGTTATATTCTTTTCGAAAATGTTTTCTCCGTGAAGGTTGTAGATTTTCATAGATGCTTTTTCTCCGAAGTGATTCTGGAAAGCTAAAGTAAACTCACCGGTTGTCGGATTCGGATAAATCTTTATTCCGTTTTCACTGAGCAAGGATAGATTAACTCCCAGGATATTTACAATGTTTGTAGCAATTGTATTGGTTGCGACAGGACTGTTGAAATCAAAATAAATGTAGGCTGTATTTTTTACCTGTGCTCCGGCAGTCACTGTATTTTTCAGTTTTATTTTATACTGAACATAGCCGTGACTTGCGGGTTCATTGCTGTTACTGTCGGGTAAATTGATATTCGGGAAATTAAATCTTGCAATTCCGTTTTCAAATATTTGCACCAATGGCTGATGACTAAAGGCCAGCAGCTGGAAAGTTGAAAGGTCGAGGTTGGCATCCAGTGTGTCAATAATATAAATGTGTTCTGCTGCTGCAGTTCCTGTATTTTGGAAATGGATGGTATAGGTAAGCCATTTATTTCCGTTAAGGGCCAAATCACCCGGGGGATCTACTTCTTTATCATTCGGATCAAAGCTTCCGATGATGGTAAAACAATGAGTAAGAGAATTGTTTGTTGAATCGTTATCACCAAAGGGAAGGGCAGTAACTGAAATACATGCCTGCGAGCCAATGGTTGCAAAGGTATCAGTAGCTGCAATGATGTTAAAATCTGAATTGAAGTGAAGAGCGCCGAAGTCAGCAATACTGTAAATTAGAAGCGTATCTCCTGAGATTGTATCAGGAGAAAGTGCAGATGAATCCGGGCTTATAAATTTTATCGGGCCTGATAAAGCAATCACAACGCTGCCGCTTACGCCGTTTGCGCAATGAGCATGAAAAAAATTACTCATGTCGCCGGCTCCGATTTTAACCGTTGTGTGGTGAGCCGGCCTGAAATGATCTGCTGCAATACTTTGAACACCTGCATCGAAACCTGTTTTACAGATCAATGAAAAATCATTATCGTAAAACAATGAATCGGCTGCTGAAATCGAATCAGTATAAAAACCATTGACAGGACATAAAATAGAAAACGGAATGCTGTTCGTATCCGCAATCACTTCGTAGTTTCCAAAATTGCCATTCACATCAAATGAATATTTTCCTTCGCCGCCTGTGTAAGTCTGCTGGATTAAATTACCATTCTGGTAGAGCATTACATGAATGTTCTGTTGCGGAGTATCGAAAGTATCTGAAATACAATCGCCGTTTAAATCGAAATAGCTTTGGCCGTTGATATTCCAATATGCACTGCACCCGTTGGAATTAAAAAGATCGCAGAGCGGCAGGCTGTTAAGCGGAGGATTGCTGCTGGTTACCGTTCCGTAATTCGGAAGGCATGATATGTTTGTGTTTATAAAATCCAGGTTCACAACTCTGTTTAGCCGGGGCAGGCAGCTCAGGTTCGGATTGTGTCCGCAAAAGAAATCATGTAAGCTGTCGGGCAGCGCAGGCAGCTCTGTAAGCTGATTAAACACGCAGTTTAAAAAAACAACTGATCCTGGCAGCACCGGAATGCTTGTCAGGTTATTACGATGACAATAAAGCGAAACAAGTGTCTGTGGCAATACCGGCAGGCTGTCGATAAGATTATTGCCGCATTCCAATTCTGTTAATGCGACGGGTAGGAAGGGCAACCGTGAAATATTGTTGTTCCCGCATTGTAAGTTATGCAACGAATCAGGCAACACAGGAAGACTGTCAAGAAGATTATCATGGCATGCAAGAAATGTAAGTGATGCAGGCAAGGCCGGCAGACTTGTTAGCATATTGTAAGAGCATTCCAGTGCAGACAATGAATCACCCAGGGCCGGAAGAGCAGAAAGATTATTGTGATAACAATATAACTGGCTTAAAGAATTGGGAAGAGCAGGTAGGCTGTCAAGCGGATTGAATTCGCATGCGAGAAAACTTAATCCGTTTGGCAATGCAGGAAGATCCTGGATATTATTCGATGAGCAATCGAGAAACAGCAGCGGATAATTCAGAGGCGGAAGAGCTGTGAGCTGATTGTTATAACAGTAAAGAGTCATTATACCTGTCATATCAGGAAGGCTCGTAAGATGGTTATTGTAACAATATAAAATTGTAAGCAAGGCAGGCAAAGGAGGCAAGGTATCCAGCAGGTTTGTAGAACAATCCAGGTAATTGAGTACATGCAATGAATCAATCAGGACAGGAAGGTCTGTTAAAAGATTGTTGGAACAATCGAGCGTCTGAAGATTGGCAAATGCTTCGATGCCTTCAATGCTTGTGATGTTCCCGGCAGACAGATTTAGAGTAGTAGTGGCGGATACAGACGCGCATGAAGGATCTATTGAATCTCCGTTCATGCATGGCCCATAACCAAGATTGGCCAGTTTTAACCTGAACATGGAATCAGGTAAATAAATATTCTGGGCTGTTCCGTTAAATTGCAGTGCGATCATAAACAGAAACGCACAAGCGAAAGCCTGTTGAAATAATTTCCTGGTAGTGTTTGTTTTCATGAGTACAAGTTATCGTACCAAAGATATAGCATAAAAACTTCCGGAAACAAATGCGAATACTGAAATTTACTTCAGGCAGATTCTCAGTTCAATTCAGCTATCAGCTCCTTTAAAATTGCAGTTAATTTTACTTCTGACGCTGTTGCAACCTTCAGCACTTCCTCGTGACTTACTTTTTGCACATCATCAAAACCTCCAAGGTCTGTTACAATGGAAATCGCAAAGCATGGCATGTTGCCGTGTCTTGCAACGATTACTTCGGGCACTGTTGACATTCCCACAATGTCGGCACCGATTATTTTGATGAAACGGTACTCGGCCGGTGTTTCAAAACACGGGCCCGGTACACCTGCATAAACGCCTGTGTGTGCACGGAATCCTTTTTTGTCGGCAATTTTTTTTGCAAGAGCGACCATCTCAAGATCGTATGGTTCGCTCATGTCGGGGAACCGCGGGCCAAGCTCTTCATAATTTTTTCCTATCAGCGGATTGCTTGGCATCAGGTTAATATGATCATTGATAATTACAACATCGCCTATCTGGTAAGAAGGATTCATTCCCCCGCTTGCATTGGAAAGAAAAAGACGTTTAACACCCAATGCTTTCATTACGCGTATCGGGAAAGTAACTTCCTGCATTGTGTAGCCTTCGTAATAATGGAAACGCCCCTGCAGCGCAATTACTTTTTTTCCTCCAAGTATTCCGAAGATCAGCTTGCCTGAATGACCTTTCACTGTAGAGACGGGAAAATTAGGTATAGAACTGTAGTCGAGGGAATGCTGAACTGAAATTTCTTTTACAAGCCCTCCAAGTCCTGATCCGAGAACAATGCCGAAGTCAGGTTGGAAATTAGTTTGTTGCCGGATGTACGAGGCGGTGTGGTTGATTTTTTCTAACATAGTCTGTGACGTATTGGTCAAATTTTTCTTTGTCCTGGTGAAATGTAACTTCAATGGGAAGGTAAAAAAGTGGAAGTGAACGTGTGACTTCTTCCAGTCCCGGATTTCTAAGTCTCATTGCATCTTTCTCTGTGGTTACAACTATTTTACTCGCGTTGGCAATGTTATCGAAAGTTTCCTGAATTCTTTTAATGTCTCGCAACGAATATTCATGATGGTCAGGGAAAGTGATTATTTCTATTTTGTCAGTATGCCTGCGAAGATATTCAATCATTCCTGCAGGATTCGCAATTCCGGTTACGAGCAGTATAGTAAAACGTTTTTCAAGATAGTACGATGAACTCATAAACATCATCCCCGGTTTTCCTGCCACTTTTGTAAATTCTCCGTATTTGTAATAGGTAAAATAAACTTCCTGGTGCGACAGCGGCTCAAGATGTTCAACGATTCTTTTTCGTTCAATAGGAACAAGTATCGCGGGCGATTTTGTGACAATGATTACATCAGCTCTTTTCATTCCGGATTTCCATTCACGCAGATTGCCGGCAGGTAACGGGTAGTCGATATCCATTATTTTGTCGTACTCCATCAGCAAAATATTGATTCCTCTTTCAACTGCACGATGCTGAAAGGCATCATCAAGAAGAATCACCTCCGGCTTTGCTTCAGCTCTTATAAGATTTTCAATCGCTGCTGCGCGGTTTTCTCCCACAGCAACAGTAATATCTTTGAACTTTGAATGGTACTGCATGGGCTCATCCCCAACCATGGATGTTGTAGAGGGATCAGCTACAACAAAATACCCGCTGGTTTTTCTTCCATACCCTCGGCTCAGGGTAGCCACCTTAAAGTGATCTTTCAGCAGCCGTATAAGGTATTCAACGTGAGGAGTTTTTCCGGTCCCGCCTGTATTCAGGTTTCCGACACCGATAACCGGAACTTTAAAGCCGGTTGACGTAAATATTTTGTGATCGTACATGAAATTCCGGAGCCACATCAAAAGGCCATATAGCAGTGAAAAGGGGAGAAGCAGCAGACGAAGAAATTGCATTGCGGCAAATTACAAAACATCAATGAATATCGGGTCAATATGAATGTTCGGATTCATTTGTAATTTCGTAGCGGTTTGAATCTGTGCTTAATGATTTTTTATTTTGACTGAATAATGATAACTATTAAAGATATAGCAGCTTACCTTGAAAGCATTGCTCCGATTGCATTGCAGGAATCGTACGACAATGCAGGATTAATAGTCGGTGATCCCGGCGCTGAAGTAAAAGGAGTTCTGATTTGCCTCGACAGCACGGAAGAAGTTGTTGAAGAAGCATTGAAGAATAATTGCAACCTCATTATAGCCCACCACCCGATTGTTTTCAGCGGGCTCAAAAAGCTGAACGGCAAAAACTATATAGAAAGGACAGTCATCAAAGCAATTAAAAATGATGTTGCTGTTTACGCCATTCATACCAACCTGGATAATATCAGGGAAGGTGTGAATGCGAAAATCTGCGAGCGGATCGGGCTAAAGAACTGCCGTATCCTTTCTCCTAAAAAAGACCTGCTGAAAAAGCTTGTTACCTTTTGTCCCGTCGAACATGCCGATAAAGTCCGCAATGCATTATTCACTGCGGGAAGCGGGAACATAGGAAACTATGATGAATGCAGCTTCAATGCAGAAGGAACCGGAACATTCAGGGCAGGGGATAACACCCAGCCTTTTGTAGGGGAAAAAGGTAAAAGACATTCTGAAAAAGAGATACGTATTGAAACCATTTTTGAGTCCTGGCTCGAATCAGCTGTGCTGAAGTCGTTGTACGAATCTCATCCTTACGAGGAAGTGGCATTTGATATTTACCCGGTTGACAACAGCCACAGCAGTATCGGATCAGGAATGACAGGCGAGCTTGAAACGGCAATGAATGAAAAGGACTTTCTTGAGCATCTGAAATCCGTCATGAAAACAGGTTGTATCCGGTACACGAAGCTTGCCGGTAAGAAAGTATCAAGAATAGCAGTCTGCGGCGGATCAGGCAGCTTTTTACTGAATGATGCGATCCGAAGCGGGGCGCAGGTTTTCATTACTTCCGACTTCAAGTATCACCAGTTCTTTGATGCCGATCAAAAGATCGTTATTGCCGATATCGGGCATTATGAAAGTGAGCAGTTTACAAAAGAATTACTCCATGATTTTCTTGTCAAAAAATTTTCTACATTTGCCGTCCGTTTGTCAGGCGTTGTAACGAATCCTGTAAACTATTTTTAACTTATGGCTAAGAAAACCTCAAAGGCTAAGAAATCTGAAAAGAAGACTTCAGCATCAAAAGGTACTAGTAAGGCGAAAGCTTCTCATTCGAAACCTGCGAAAGTGGCAAAAGTTGTTAAAGCTCCGAAGGTAAGCAAGCCTAAAGCCGTTGTTAAAAAAAGTCCTGCAAAGCATGTGAAGCCTGCAGCCGCTCCTGTAAAACAAAAAATTGTTCAAACTAAAAATAAAAATATACCAGTGGGTCTTTCAAAATTAGGTAAAGCAACAATCAAAACAAAAGTAAGAGAATTCACTCCGAGGAAAATTGAGAAGCTGATTGATATCAGCAAGCTTGAAAACAAGCTCCAGGAAATTATGAAGATGGATCATACGGAGTTTTCAATCGAAGAAAAATTAAAAGCTCTTTATGTTCTGCAGGAGATTGATTCCAACATCGACAAGATAAGGACTATCCGCGGGGAGCTTCCGATGGAAGTAACGGATCTCGAGGATGAAGTAGCAGGTCTCGAAACACGGATCAAGCATATCAACGATGAGATTGCCCAGCTCCATGAAATGGTTGCCCGCAAAAAGCAGGCTGCGAAAGATGCAAAAGACCAGATCAAGAAGTACGAATCTCAGCAGTCGAAGGTGAAAAACAACCGCGAATACGATTCGCTTAATAAGGAAATTGAATTCCAGAACCTGGAAATTCAGCTTGCTGATAAACGTGTTAAGGAATACGGCGCTGATACTATTTCCAAAAATGCAATGTTGGAAGGTGCCCAGGAAGTGCTTGAAGAAAAACAGGGATTGCTGGCACTGAAAAGAAAAGAGCTCGACAGCATCATCGAGGAAACCCGTAAAGAAGAGGATCACCTGAAAAAGATTTCAGACAAGGCCCGTACAATTATCGACGAGCGGTTGCTTGGCGCTTACCAGCGTGTCCGTACCAATGCCCGCAACGGCCTTGGTGTTGTGGCGATTCAGCGCGATGCATGCGGAGGTTGCTTTAACAAGATTCCACCGCAAAGACAGCTTGATATCCGTCAGCACAAGAAGATAATCGTGTGTGAGCATTGCGGACGTATTCTTGTCGATTCAAAGATTGAAGAATAATAAAAAATTATGGTTTTAAATTAAAGGGATTTCATAACATGAAATCCCTTTTTAGTTTGTATGAAACGAAAAATTTATTTCTCTTTTTTTTTATGTGCGTTTTTAAGTGCGGCCGTTTCAGGTTCATCGTTTGAATTTAACGATCGCCTACAGGAAGCATATTTAAAAATTGTCAGGTTGAGATTTGAAGATGGAAAAAAACTGCTTGATGAAGAACAGAGGCTGAACCCTTCGAACACCTTGCCTTTGCTGTATTACAGCTATATTGATTTTCTCACCGCATTTATTTCTGAAGAGAAAAGTGATTTTGAAACGTTCACAAAAAATTCCGAAAGCCGGCTGAAGAAAATAAAAGATACGGATTCACCCTTCTCTTTGTATTCACAGGCTGAGCTCATGCTCCAGGATGTTATGCTGCGCGTAAAGTTCCGTGAGTTTATTCCTGCAGCATGGGAAATCCGGCGAGCTTACAAAATCATCGGGAAAAATATTGCTTTGCACCCAGCCTTTCCGCTGAATAAAAAAATAAGTGGTTTCCTGAATGTCCTTGTTGGATCTGTTCCCAAGGATTATCACTGGCTAGTGAACCTTGCAGGAATGGAAGGGAGCATTCAGCAGGGAACAAATGAGCTGTATTCACTTCTCAGGGAAACGGAAGGAACTTCATATAAGGTCTATAAGGACGAAATTTTATTTTACCTCGGTATAATTCATAACTCACTTTCCAAAAGTGAAAATAATTCAGCTGAGCTGGTTGAGTTAATGAAGCCTTTGTGTTCTCAAAGCCTGCTTATCCGCTACTGCTACTCGAATGTAATGCAGAAGGCAGGTAGAAATGAGGAAGTGTTGCAGGCACTCACTGATACTTCGAATACCTCGGGAACTTACCCGTTTTATTTTCTCAGCTATAAGACAGGGATGGCAAAGCTCAACCATCTTGATTTTACCGCTGAAAAAGATTTTCAAAAGTTTATCGCTTATTTTCACGGAATGAACTACCTGCGTTCGGCATACCAGAAGCTCGCATGGATATATTTGCTGCAAGGCAACCAGAAAAAATATTCAGAGTACATGCTCTTGTGTAAATCGGTGGGGAAAGATTTTGTTGATGAGGATAAGGATGCTACAGCAGAGGCCGGCACCGGTGAAGCGCCTAACCCTTTTCTTCTGCGCTCGAGACTTTTATTTGACGGCGGTTATTACCGCCAGTCGCTTGCTGAAATTTCGGGGAAGCAGATAAGCAACTTTCCACGTTACAGGGATCAGCTTGAGGTAACTTATCGTTTCGCCAGGATATTTCATAAAATGAACCTGGTTGATAAAGCAGTTGGCTTTTTTGAGCAGACGTTGAAAAACGGTTCCACTACAAAATATTATTTTGCTGCCAATTCAGCGTTACTACTTGGAAACATTTATGAGGAAAAAAACGATAGAGGCAAAGCGAAGCAATATTACGAATTGTGTCTCTCTCTGCGTAACCATGAATACCAGAACAGCATTGATCAGAAAGCCGAGGCCGGGTTACAACGTCTCGGCATTAAAAAATAAATCAGTGTGACTAAATGAACGAGATGGTAAAAAATCTTCCTGTTAAGTTTATTTTATTTGCCTCGTTGCTGCTCGTCGCAATTTTTACTGTGGAAAATATCAATCACAGGTTCTGGTTAAATGATTTCAGGGTGTATTACGGAGCAGCACAAGCCTTGCTTGATGGAAAGCCGGTTTACGATACGCTGTTCGCATTGGGTTCCGGCTACTACAAATATTCACCTTTCACACTTTTGCTTGTGGTTCCGTTTTGCTTTTTCCCATACACCATTGCCTGTTATATCCACTATTTTTTTCTTTCTGTTGCTATCATCAGTGTGTTTATTTTTTCATGGCATATTATCAATAAATATTTGTTTGATGGAAAGATTAAGAAACCGGATGTGTTGTTGTCAGTCGCGTTTGTATGCGTGATCAACCATCTGGTGCGTGAGCTTCACCTGGGTAACATCAATGTTGTATTGTTGTTATTGCTATGTGTATCACTTTTTCTTATACTTGAAGAAAGGCCAATAGCTGCAGGCATTTTCCTTGCGATCGTCATTATCACAAAACCTTTTTTCGCATTGTTGTTTTTGCCGCTTCTGATGCGAAAAAAAATTAAGGTAATTTTAGCATCAGGAGCTTCGCTTGTAACTTTTTTTTTAATTCCGGCGATATTTATCGGACTGCAGGGAAATATTCTGCTCCATAAGGAATGGTTGCATACTTTGCTTGGACATAATTCAGCTTTCCCAAGCAACAATACCATTGAAAATCTTCTGAAACTATATATATATCCGGGAATTCCTCCCGCAGTTCAGTTTTACATAATGATTGCCGCTTGTTTAGGCTACCTGGCCCTCTTTTATTTTAACAGGACCTTTGAAAGAAAAAACAGCAATGATCAGCGGCTGCAAAACCCTGATCTGGCTGTGGAATGGTTCGCTCTTATTGCAATAATGCCCGGCTTATTTAAGACCGACACACAACATTTCCTGTTATCACTTCCATTGCTGATGATTTTACTATTTTATTTATCAGCTTCAAGGAATTATTCTTTGATCGTTTGTTTCATTGTATTAATACTGATGTATGGTGGTAATTCATCTGACATGATCGGTAAATCGTTATCAGCACGTATGGATGAATCAGGAATACTTGGCATCAGTAATTTAATTATTCTGATATGGATTTTAATCGTGTATCCTAAGGTTATAAGAAGGAAGCAGGAGGGAAGCAGTTTTCCTGAAGATGCTGTTTATCCGGCTACGAAAAGTTGTTAACTTTGATTTTCAAATTTATTGAATGCAAATTAACCGGCTGATAACATATGTTTTTTTGACCTGCCTGCTCTGTATCACTTATGCATGCAATCATGATGCGGACGTTCCTTCAGAACCCGCTGTTAGTTTTAATAATGATATCAAGATTATTCTATCCGCTAATTGTATGCAGTCGGGTTGCCATGGTAATGTGAATACAGAAAGATTTTCTTTGGCTACCTATGATGAGCTGATGTCTGCAGGAATTGTCAGCGCAGGTGATGCGCGTAACAGTGGTATTTACAGAGCTATCACCGGAAGGTCCGGGATAATGCCCCCTTCTCCTCAACCGATTCTTACTGAAAGGCAGATCGGTTTAATTTATATCTGGATTGAACAGGGCGCAAAAAATAACTGATTCCTGATGGCCGGTAAATCATTGATCTTGCTTCGCGGTTTGCCCGGCAGTGGTAAATCCACTCTTGCCGAAGTGTTAAGCGAAAATGGAAAATACCCCGTTCATTCAATCGACAGCTATTTCACTGACAAGGAAACCGGTTTGTATGAATTTGAATTTTCAGAAAATCATCTTGCCTATAAGGAATGTGAAAAGAAAACAAGAGAAAGCATGCTGAATGACTGTGAAAAAATTTTCTTAGACAATACATTTACGCTGGCGTGGGAGATGGAACCGTATTTTAAAATGGCAGTAGAATTTAATTATAGAGTTTTTGTGGTGACGGTAGAGAATCATCATGGATCTGAAAACATTCATGACATAAGCCGGGAACAATTGGAAAAAATGTCGATGAAATACAAAGTAAAATTATTTTAGTCACGAATCAGGATAATAAAAAAAGCGGGTTCGTTAAAGCCCGCTTTCTTTTTTGAAGACAGAAAATATTTAATAGCTCTTTCGTCTGTAATTTTGCTTGCCTGTTTTTCTTTCAGGATGATGATTAACACTTTTCCTGTTTGTAGAAGCAAACGATGGAGAATGGTTATGTTTCCTTTCTGCAGCAGGCGGTGATGGAGGAAGAACAGGAGTAACAGCGATTGCAATATTCTGCCTGAGAAGTTTATTAATGTCTTTCAGGTATGGTTTTTCTTCAGATGCACAAAACGAGAATGCAGTTCCGGCTTCTCCGGCCCTGCCTGTTCTGCCGATACGATGGATGTATGTTTCAGCTACTTCAGGCAATTCGAAGTTGATTACATGCGTGAGCTTGTCTACATCAATTCCTCTTGAAGCAATATCTGTTGCCACAAGTATTTTAATGCTTCTGTCTTTAAAACCTGCAAGGGCCTTTTGACGCGCGTTCTGAGACTTGTTTCCGTGGATTGCTTCTGCACGTATACCGCTCTGGTTTAAATCTTTTGCCACTTTATCAGCTCCATGTTTGGTACGTGTAAATACGAGCGCATGATCGACACCTTCTTCCTGCAATACATATTTAAGCAAGGCACGTTTGTCATTTTTCTCAACATAATATACCGATTGCTTCACGCTCTCGGCAGGTGCAGATACTGCAGCCACCTGAACGGTAACAGGATTGTGCAGCAACGTATCCGCAAACTTCTTTATTTCTGCAGGTACTGTGGCAGAAAGAAATATAGTTTGTTTTTTAGAAGGAAGCTTCGCAATTACTTTCTTGATATCATTAATGAATCCCATATCAAGCATTCTGTCCACCTCGTCAAGAACAAAAAATTCAACTGCATTCAGCTTTACAAAACCCTGCTGCATCAGATCAAGAAGCCTTCCCGGTGTTGCAATTACAATATCAACTCCACGTTGCAATGCTTTTGTTTGTGTCAGTTGAGATACGCCTCCGAAGATTACAGTATGTCTTAATTGAAGCTGCTTTCCATATGCGCGAAAGCTTTCATCAATCTGGATGGCGAGCTCACGTGTAGGTGCAAGAATCAATGCTTTAATTGCTTTGTGTTCTTTATTGTTTTCTCTGCCATTCAGAAGCTGCAGTATCGGCAAAGCAAACGCAGCGGTTTTTCCTGTGCCTGTTTGTGCACAACCGAATACATCACGGCCCTCAAGAATAAGTGGAATTGCTTTCTGCTGGATCGGCGTAGGGATTAAATATCCTTTTGTTTTAAGAGCCCGGAATAATGGCTCTATAAGATTTAAATTTTCAAATGTCATAATAGATTATTGGAATTAATTAATAAATGTCTCGAACCAAAAAGAAAAACTACGAGAGTTTGGCGAATGGTCCCTGGTAACTTAGATAAAAAGGGATGTAAGCTTAACTGAGGTGCAAGAGAAGAGAATACAAAACAGTTGTAATACGACCTTTAGAGCTGCAAAGTTACTATAATATAATGGATAACCTAATACTGCGGGGAGTTTTGGTAGGTTTTTGTTTGCAGAAGGCTGATAATAATGCCGGATTATCAGAATATCTCACTGATCTCATAAAGATTGTCATTGAAAGAAAATGAGTTACCAGGCACTAAATTAATCATTGCTGCTGCTAAAGGTGATTTCGGTGAAAGCAGTACAACCACCTTTTCGTCAATTTTTTTTTCACCTAAGCCAACTGCAATAAAAAAGATGCTATTCCTGCAAATTACAATAGCACCGGTTTCAACTTTTTTATATGACTTCGAAAAATCGATTGCCTGGAACCATGCAAGTTCTTTCCTTGCTGCATCAAGCTGCCTTGAATTCAAATCACGGTCGAGGTGACCCATGGCTCTTGAAGTCTCATATTTATCTCCTGCAGAACTTTTCTCTGAGCTGTTTGCTGACTCCTGTGCAAAATCCATGGCATTGGAAGCAGTTTCGATCCGCTCTTCAAGAAGATGAATGCAGGTCTCCTTAATCAATTCTTTCAGCCTTGCCTTTTCTTTTTGATTCAATTTCCTTCAGTTATTAAAGTAAGCTACCCGGGTTATTAAAATTAAATAATCGTCCCGGGAACAGAGACGATTATTTGAACAAATATAAAACTAACGCTACTTAGAACTTGGCTCCGAGAGTAACTGTGAAGTTATGTGATTGAAGTTTATTTTTAACTCCTGCCACATCCTGCGAACTTAAAGAGTATGGCTGAAAGAATTCAGTTCCTTCAGTAAGAACATATCCCAGGTCAATAAAATAATCTGCATCACGCATACCGATACCGAAGCTGAAGCAGTTTTTGCTCATATCGGCACCTGATATTTTATAAGAAGAAGAGAAAGGGGTTCCGTACATAGCGTATCCCCCGCGAAAGCTGAAATTATCATACCGCCACTCTGTACCTATTTTCAGGTTGCCTGCAGCAGTATATTTTTTCTGAATCGTATTATTAACATCGAAGAAACTGTTCCCCGTTGCATCGAAACGCGCTTCTGAATAATCAACCAATTCGTAATCGGCACTAACAAGACCCATCTTTCCGATAATAAAAGCCACGCTTCCGATTGCACGCATTGGTGTGGTAAGGTTGTAATCATATGTGCCCGCTGGTGAATTAACAGTATAGCTGCTTGCATCATCAAATTTCGACTTGATGCTATTGCTGTAATCATCGGTCATGGAATAAAACGTTGGTGTGTGGAATGCGACTCCCAGCCTGACCCAGTCAGCAGCCCTGTATATCAATCCCAGCTTCAGGTTAATTCCGTAGCCATGCGTAGTTACATCCTGATTGAACTGGTAGTTATTAAAAAAATTAATAGAATCATCCTTGTCCACCTCTTCGTATGTTGATTCTTCAAGGTAACGGATGGTGCTGAAGCCTATGGTTCCGCCGAGATAAAGCTTGTTGCTGTAATTAGCGCCGAATGAAATTACAATTTCACTTAATGCGCCTCTTGTAGTTGCCGTTCTCCTTTGCAAAAGATTCTGGCCAGGCAGCTGATCTTTACGGTATTGATTTGCGGTGCTGTCAAAATAAATTAGATATGAATCGTAAGCAAGCTGCTCCGCGAAAGGATCCATGTTATCTGGGTTTATTCCACCATTTGAATTTGCTTTTTCAAGGAAATAGTCAAGCAGGGAATTTTGAGAGTTCACTCCTTCATAAAAAGTTTTGGTGTGATAATTATTTAACCTGTTGTATCCGAACCCGAAGTTCCAGTTCTTCCATCCATAAGAGGTGTCGTTGTTACTGAGCTTTTGCGTATAGATAAGACCGATGTTTCCAAAATTAAAATTGTACTTATTTGCTCTGCCTGTTTCGTTCATGAAATCAGAGCTCGATTTTTCAAGATATAGTGAGGGGCTGAAAGTAAATTCGGATTTTCTAAAGATTGCAATTCCTGCAGGGTTCCAGCTTAAGGTAGAAAAATCGCCTCCAAGCGCTCCGAAAGCCCCGCCCATGCTTGTAAACCTTGCAGTGCCGGCAATTCCTGTTTGAGAATATCGCAATGCATCTACATCGGTTTGAGCGCTCAATACAAGAGGAGTTAACCCAAGAAGGGATATAAATAATTTAGTGATTGTTTTCATAAATGTGTTAGTGTTAATTGTAAAATAAAAAAACCGCATGAATGATTGTATAGAAAATACTACAATTATTATTCATGCGGTCATTCAAATAAAAACAAATTATTTTCTGCCTCTTGGTCCGCTACTGCCTCCACTGTTACCGCTGCTTCTGCTTCCTCCTGAAGATTGGCTTCCACCGGAACGGCTTGGAGCTGAATAACTGTTTTCAGAAGACCTTGCCGGTGGCGGGCTTATCTGAGGTGATTCAGAATTGCTCATCTGACGAGGTCGGCGTGACTCATTATTTTGCCTAGGTGCCTGCTGTTGTCTTTCATCATTTTTAGGAACAACAGGAGGTCTGTTTTCATTTTGAGGAACACGAGGAGTATTGTGGTTCTCATTGTTTCTAGGAGCCTCATTCCTCGGTGTAACCGGGATTTCGTTTTGCCTTTGACGTGTATTATCCTGACGGCCCGAACCATCATTCCCATTTTGGTTTCCCTGGTTATTATTCGGCTGAGAATTATTCTGATTCCTAATATTGTTTGGATTTGCATTATCATTCTGACGGCCTTTTCCCTGTCCCCCATTGTAATCCCTTGAAGGGTTAGTGTTAACAGGAACAGAGTTATCTGTTTTGGGATTAGCTTGTATATTTTTATCAGTCCTTCCTGATTCATTTTTCTCTGTGATAATTCCTTTTGAAGGACTGGAATTATTTTTTGTACCCTGATTAACCGGTGATGTAGTATTACCTTTTCCGGAATTTACGCCTGACGAATTATTGCCATTGTTTCTGTTAGGTAACTCGTTGTTAGATTTTTGTGAACCAGAATTACCGACACTGTTGATGTTTTCTTTTGTTGATCCGCGGGAATTGGAGTTTGTATTTACTCCTTCCGAGACAGCAGATTTGGTTACCCTGCCTGTGCTGACAGCCTCTGCATATTTTTCTCCAAGGGTACGAGGCTGACGGCCATCAGGGTCACTTGCCAGTTTTGTGTTCGCTGCTGTTCTTCCTCCATTGCTGCTCACAGAACCACGGGGGCCGTAGTAATAGCTTGTAGCATCATAGCTGTTGTAATAATAAGGGTTGCTGTAACCGTAGGCTCCGTTGTAATAGCCATCAGCGTAACCATTGTAGTAGCCCTGGTTGTAGCCATTGTGATAACCTCCGCCATAACCATAATAAGGAGAATACCACGGATTGTAATAAGAATGATATCCACCGTAGCAGAACGGATCGTTATAATAATATGCCGGAGCCCACCAGCTGTATCCCAGGTATATGCTCACTCCCCATGAAACAGGATTGTAATCGTACCAGTAAAGATTTGTGTAAAATGGGTCATAATACCCGTATCCGTAAACAGGTGCGTAGTATCTTCTCAACCTTGCTGTGTATGCGTAATCATAATAATCGTCGTTGTAATAATTATTGGTTATGTATGTATTTCCGTTGGCATCGCGCGACTGGCTTGATGTTGAGTAATCGGTGTTTTGCTGCTGTGGATCCTGATAACTGTCGTTCGAATTATTCTGCTGACTGCCTGAATTATCCTGCTGATAGTTGTTGTTTTCAGTCGAATAACCGGAAGGAGAAGGTTGCTCTGAAGCCTTGGGTTGTGCCGGGGTATTTTTCGGATCGCTTGTTGAATAATAAACATCATCCGGGTTTGAAGATCCAGCATGATAAGTTGATGAGCAGGATGCTGCAACAAGTATTGCGGACGCGGCAAGCATGAATTGTAGTTTTTTCATAATGTTACCCTTTCAGAATTATTTGACTCGTTAAATCGTAGAAGTTTAAGTAAAGTGATAATTATTACTTTTGTTTCGCAGGTTTTTACAAACACCATACCAAAATCAGTTAACAAAGATAGCCATCTATGAGTAAAGATTTTCCTTCCCGTGCCGAGAACTATTCACAATGGTACAATGAACTGGTAATTAAGGCAGATCTTGCAGAAAATTCTGCTGTAAGAGGGTGCATGGTCATCAAGCCTTATGGTTTTGCAATCTGGGAAAAAATGCAGGCTGTTCTGGATAAAATGTTTAAGGATACAGGTCATTCCAACGCATATTTTCCTCTTTTTATTCCAAAATCTTTTTTCAGCAAGGAAGCCTCTCATGTTGCAGGGTTTGCGAAGGAATGTGCTGTTGTTACGCATTACCGTTTAAAGAATGCAGAAGACGGCAGCGGAATTGTTGTTGATCCTACAGCAAAACTTGAAGAGGAGTTGATAGTGCGTCCTACTTCCGAAACAATTATCTGGAATACATATAAAGGATGGATTGAATCTTATCGTGATCTTCCACTTTTAATAAATCAATGGGCAAATGTGGTGCGTTGGGAAATGAGGACAAGATTGTTTTTGCGAACAGCAGAATTTTTATGGCAGGAAGGGCATACTGCGCATGCAACAAGTGAAGAAGCAGTTATAGAAGCGGAAAAAATGCTTGATGTATACGCTGACTTTGTACAGAATTATCTGGCACTTCCGGTTATTAAAGGCGTAAAAACTCCGAACGAACGGTTTGCCGGAGCACTTGAAACCTATTGTATTGAAGCCATGATGCAGGACGGAAAAGCATTGCAGGCCGGTACATCTCATTTTCTCGGGCAAAATTTTGCAAAAGCATTTGATGTAAAGTTTACAAGCCGCGAAGGTAAGTTAGAATATGTGTGGGCCACTTCATGGGGAGTTTCAACACGTTTAATGGGCGCACTCGTAATGGCTCATTCAGATGATGATGGACTTGTTTTGCCTCCAAAGCTTGCTCCAATACAGGTTGTGATTGTTCCGATCTACAAAGGGGATGAACAACTGGCTGCTGTTGCTGCTGTTGCTAATAGTATAAAAGCTGACCTTCAGAAAAAAGGTATTTCAGTAAAATTTGATGACCGGGATACACACAAGCCAGGATGGAAATTTGCTGAATACGAATTCAAAGGTGTGCCTGTAAGAATTGCCATCGGACAGCGTGATCTCGAGAACCAGACCGTTGAAGTTGCAAGACGGGATACGAAAGAAAAAACTGTGATACACCTTACTGATCTTTCACTGAAAATTGAACACTTGCTCGATCAGATCCAGGATAATATTTACCGCAAAGCAGTTACCTTCAGAGAAACAAAAACATTTAAGGCTGATTCAATGGAAGAATTGAATAAAATTCTCGATACCGATGGAGGTTTTGTTTATGCACATTGGGACGGTACTGCGGAAACCGAAGAGAAGATTAAGGAAGAGACCAAAGCTACAATTCGTTGCATCCCTTTAAATAACAAACCAGAAGAAGGCAAGTGCATTTATTCGGGGAAACCTTCGCGGCAGCGGGTCATTTTTGCACGTGCTTATTGATCAGGAAAATTATTCAAATGGCTGACAATACAAGGGAACTCATATTAAAGCTATTCCGGGAAAAAGCTCTTTTAAAAAATGAAGTAGGAGAGAAGATTCTTGCGGGTTTTAAAAAGCTGAAAAATATTTTGTCGAAACTGCAGGATGAACTCAGGTCATCAATGGCGGAAAAAATTCCGGCTGGTATGCCAATAACTTACTTTGACAAAGGAGACTTTCAGGCTGATTTTACAATTGCTGACGACACAATTATTTTCCTTATGCACTCAAATGTATTCACATTTGAAAGCAACCATGAAATCTGGAAATCGTCGTATATACAGGAAGATAGTTCCAGGTCCTATTGCGGTAAAATTTCTGTTTATAATTTTCTTTCTGATTCCTTTAAATATAACCGAACGAAAGACATCGGTTACCTGATTGCACGCATTTTCATCAATAAAGAAAATCATTTTTTTGTGGAAGGGAAAAGGCAACTGGGATTTCTTTATAATGATTTCGCAAATGCAGAGTTCAATGCTGAAGCAGTAAAACAGGTAGCAGAATCAGCTATTCTTTACAGCCTTGATTTTGATCCGTATACTCCTCCTTATGCGGAGATGGCAGAAATATCCGTTCAGGATATTCTTGACTCTACATCACAGTCAAAAATTATAACAGGTAAACGCCTGGGCTTTAGATTCCAGGCCGACACCAACAATCCTTTTTAACATTATATTTAATCCCGGCTTCAGTAACTACTTTGTATTTTTCAAAAAGAGTTTAACTTTGCAGCCCATTCAAAAAATGGCCCGTTCGTCTAGGGGTTAGGACATCTCCCTTTCACGGAGGAAACACGAGTTCGATTCTCGTACGGGCTACTGACTTATTTATAAACCCTTGCAAATGATGCATTTGCAAGGGTTTATGATTTTAATCAGAACAATCCCGGAATTTTTTAGAGCTCAGAATGGTGTTTCGAAACCGTTATTAAAAAATTTTCTATTCTTTTGTCACCTGCTTTTCAAGAATCTCCCCGAATTTTTTCTTCAATTCCTGATCTTCGAGGATTCCAACACTTACAGCATATTTTACAACGCCAACTATATTTTTTGATTTAGTTGTTTCAAGAATCTGTTTGCGGTAATCCTCGATTGTGCGCTTGGAAAGAAAAAGAACATCAGCGATCTGCTGGTTTGTAAGTTCATTGCAGATAAGAAAAACTATTTCACGCAGTCTTTCTTTCTGTAACGGATCATCAGGCTTACCATGCAGTGAGTCCTTTTCGCCATGAATCAGTTTCTGATAGATTACCCTGGCAACTTCTTTTGAAAAATATTTTCTGCCTGCAATAACTTCTGTAATTGCTTCTTTTATTTCCTCTTTGTCTGCATTTTTAATCAGGTATCCCTGAGCTCCTTTTTCGAGAATGTTAAGAATATTTTTTTCGTCATCATGCATTGACATTGCAATGACCTTTGTTTTAGGATAGCGCGATTTAATAATTTCTGTGGTTTCCAATCCGTTCATCGGCGACATTTTGATATCCATTAAAACCAGGTCATAATGCTCGTGCTCCAAAAGCCTGATAACTTCATCACCATGTGCTGCCTGCGAAACTTTTGAAACAAAATGGATGTTCTTTATAACACCTTCCATTCCTCCCCTGAACACAGGATGATCATCTGCGATGATTAATTTTATTTTATCGGTTTGAGATGTCATGTTTTTTAGAAGATTGCATAATGTTTTTATTTTCAAAAGTGATGTGATAGAAAGCTCCCTGACTGAAATCACGATGTGTACTCATCTTCCCGTTGAGCATGTTTACCCTGGAGAAAATATTTTTAACTCCCATACCATTGGAAGTATTTTTAAAATCGGCCTGCAGGTTGCCATTGTCAGTGTAAAGTATTAAAAAATATCTTTTATACATCCTGAATGCAAGATTAATTCTGTTGCAATTCGAATGTTTAAGAGAATTGTTGATCATTTCATTTACCATCCTGTAAATAGTTGCTTCCGCATTGGGCTTCCATTCACCCCGTATGCCTTCGTTCATGAAACAAAAACGGATCCGGTTATCTTTTTCAATAATACTCCTGAAATCTTCGATACTTTGTATCAGGCCATTACTGGTAAGATTGGAAGGAGAAAGATTCCTGACCGCTGAGCGGATGTTTTGAATTACCACGTTCATATATCCTGAAGTTTCACTTATGCTCTTTTCAAGCTCTTCTTTCGACTGCACATTCAGAAAAGTATTTATCTGGAGCTTGATAGCAGCTAACATCGGCCCGATTTCATCGTGCATATCTTCAGCAATGCGCTTTCGTTCATCTTCCTGTGTTGCAAGAATGGCATTAAGCTTTTCAATTTCTTTTTGCTTTCGGATCTTGACATTAAGGATCATCACAAAAACAAAAAAAAGAAACAGCAGCAAAAATGCAAATGCTACCAGCCCTATTAAATAAATGAATTCATCTTTCGATAATGCCATACAAAGCCATATGCAAAGAGTAAATTGGAAATTATATTAATCACTGAATGAATTACCCAGCTGTAGTTCATGGCGCGATGATGATCTTCAAAACCAAACGTTGCCGTGCTGAAAACAATTAATGTTACTGAAAAATAAATAAGAATTGCAGAGGTAATCCAGAACCTGTAATCAGAAAGCATGATGATGCTTTCATCCATGCTGATCCGTATAAGCAGGGAGCCGGATAAAAAAATCAACATTAATCCTTTTATTGTTTTTTCATGGCTGTTAAAACCAAAAAGACTTCCGCCGATAAATGTACTGTACAACCAATAGAGAAGATATAAGAAGAACAACGATATGGAAACGATGAACATCCGCTTTGAATCTGACCAGCGTCCCATGAGGTAACAAAAAACAAAGCCCTCTGTGATGGAATATAAGTTAAAGAGCCAGAGATTGTTTTGTTTGTAATGACTTAAGATAAAATTAACTCCTTCAACAAGCGCACCGAATACAAGAAGCTGAGCAAGCAGCTTAAGCGGTTTGCTGAGATGATTATACTGGTACGCTGCTGAAAGAACCGGGATTAATGAAGAAAGAGAAGAAATATAGGCAAGCCACCGAATCATCTTTCGATTATTCTATAGATTAAATTTTGCTTTAAAATAACGCCAAGTTAATTAAATATCAAAGAGATAATCTCAGCTATTTAATACATTGTCTTCTGAACAATTATCAGGACAAGGGATTGACATCTCAAGGCATAAGTTATCCTCTCCCACGAGGTCATTTTCATCGCTGTCGACTCCCACCCATACCATGACCTGGACATCATTGGCATCCAATCCATAATAATAGCGTATGCCTACGCAATTCTCCTGGTCCAATAAATTCTGTATTCCCTCGCTTCCGAAGAATCCACCTTTCTTATAAGGCACTCTCAGAGCTTCCATAGAATCCCTGTACCTTCTTGTTAAAGTGCCGGCGGCTGCGAAGCCGATTTTCTGGTTTTCGTTTCCTGTGAACATGATTTAGTCCTCCTTATTTTTAATTAGGTTATTAAATATATGTGCTAAAGATATGTCAGGGAAAATTAGTTTGTCGACAAAAATTTTAAATCAATAAACCTGAAACAAAGAACTGTGCAAAGATGAAACTAAACGCTAAAGATCAAAGTGACTGAAGAAAAGTAAGTATATATTTTAACTCTGGAATTTTAAGCCTGATGTAGTGAGGTTAAAAAGATTTTCTTTCTCAACCGGTTTTGACAGGTAGTGAGATACACATTTGTATTCAGAAATTTTTTCTTTGTCTTCCTCTGATATTAAACAAGAGGTAATGGCAATTGTACATTTCCTGCTTATTGAATTCGGAAGCTTTTCAAATGCATCAAGAAATTCAAAACCATTCATAACCGGCATTGACAGATCCAGGAAAATGATATCTGGAATTTCAGTCGGATGATTTTCGTATTCCGACAGCCACGCAATGGCGTGATCAGCAGAATCAGTTTCAAGAATTTTCTTGAACAAGCCAAGCTGTTGAGCCGTTTTCTTAAACACAAGCCTGTCAATTTCGTTGTCATCAACAATCATTGCAGTATTATACAGCTTCGGAATAGAATTCGATTTGTAATTTAATGACTCCAGCGATACTACCATAGGATTGTTTACAATATACATGTGACACTTGTTTTGATTTCCCGGCGACAAAAATTTGAAAAGAAAATTCACCCTGCAACGGGACAATTGCTGGAAATGAAAGCATCAAGAACCGTAAAAACCACAGTCAATTTCCGGTATTATTACGGTTGACTGTCCTTGACTTTTTGCAAAGGTTTGAGCGCGGTTAGTTCTGATTTAGATTCTTCTTAAAGGTTCCGGAAGGAACCTGTGCCCGGAATTTTAATTACACCTGCTGCCGGCGATGCTGAAAACCGAAAAGAGTAAGCACAACAAAATAAACAAAGTCAAAATGAAAACCACTTTTGCATTTGTCCTCTTTCTCCTTGCAACTATTTGTGCAAGCGCCCAGATGCGTGTTCATCTTATCAATGTAGGGCAGGGATGCGCAACGCTGATTGAGTTTCCATGCGGAGCCATTCTTGTTGATGCCGGCGGTGAAACCAATGCGCTCTACAATTCAACCGACAAATTAAAAACATACCTCGATGATTTTTTCACACGGCGCACGGATCTGAATCATACCCTGCAATGCGTTTATCTTACGCATCCTCACAAAGACCATACACTCGGAGTGCCCGTTATCCTTCAGCCGCCTTTTGTAATTAAGAATGCCGTTACCGATGGTTTAGAACAAGGTTCAGGAAAACCCGGCCAGGTAAAATTACACAGGGCTGCGCAGGATGCGGAAGCAACTCCTGATGCCTCTGATGATATCGGCCTCGATGCAATTACCACCAGTGAGATCGGGAACGCCGGCTTAACCAATGCAGTGATTGATCCTGTAAATTGTACGGGCACAAACCCGGTTATAAAAGTTCTGTGGGGAGCATCGGCTACCAACCCGGGCTGGAGCGCCACGGCTTTCAACAGCGAGAACAATCATTCACTTGTGATAAAGATTGAATACGGAACATCTTCACTTCTCATCACCGGTGATCTTGAAGAAGCGGGACAACGCAGCCTGCTAGATAAATATGCCGGGTCTAACATTCTTGATGCAGATGTTTATCTCGTGGGACATCATGGTTCTAAAAACGGAACCACGCAGGAGTTGTTAAACAAGATCACTCCACAGATGGCATTGATCGGTGTCGGCGACAAAAGCCGCCAGGTGCCATGGACTGCATGGGCATATGGCCATCCGAACAAAGGAATACTGGACATGCTGCAGAATAAATGTACAGCAACACGTCCTGCGATTCATGTGCAGGCAGGTACGGGTGCGAAGGTTTTTGTTCCTTATACAGTAACGAAAGCGATTTACGCAACGGGATGGGATGACGACGTAGTACTTGAAGCGGACAATGCAGGTCACTGGCACAAGGCCGAAAATACTCTCGTGCCCGGATTAATTAATATCAACACTGCATCAGTATCGGAGCTTGAAACACTGCCGGGCATCGGCACTACAAAGGCGCAGGCAATTGTTGCTCACAGAACCGACCATGGCAACTTCACTTCTATCGACCAGTTGGATGATGTTCCCGGAATCGGGCCGGCTACTATTAATTTGTTGAGGGCATATGTGACGATATAAACGATGAATAAATTTTTATTGGTGACGAAAAATAAAAATTATCAGCATGCCTGAAGAAAAAAATAAAGAAGGATATACAGATAACCCTTTTGATGTAATTGAAAAAGAAAAAGCGCATCTTAAATTAGATGCGAGGAATAATGTATCCGGTCTTGCTATTTCAGGCGGAGGCATACGCTCTGCTTCTTTTGCCTTGGGAGTTATGCAGGCACTTGTTGACAATAATCAATTGAGTAAAATAGATTATATGTCAACCGTTTCAGGTGGCGGGTATTTGGGCTCGGCATTAACCTGGGCGCTAAACCAGGTACCTGGTGCAGATACAACAAAAGAAAATTTCCCTTTAGGTAAAAAAAATCCCGCGACAGCAAAAAAGGAATCTGATCAAAAGACAGCACCTGCGAAGGATGAGAACAGCCTGCTGAATTTTATCCGCCAGCACGCATCTTATTTATCACCGGTAAAAAGCCTCGACATGATTTCATTTGCAGCTGTTGTGATGCGCAGTATGGTAATGTCGCTGTTTGTTTACCTGGGCATATTTACTGTTTTGATGACGGTTTCCGTTTGGGTTATCAGAGCTATTTCCGGCGGTACCCTGGTTAAGGCTATAAATTCCTGCGCTTCACGAATGGGTTTGGAATATAATATCACCGCAAAAGGAATATTCTTGATGGCAGGAATAGTAATTATTTCCCTGATGATCATTATGGGATTTTTTTATTCATTAAGCACGTATTCAAAAAAGGAAAGTATAACCAGGTTAAGGTATCGAAGTTTTATCAGGGGGCAGATAACACTTGGGAAGATGTTAAAATTCAGCTTTGTTTGTTTTGTGCTTGCTACACTTCCATTCGTCAGTGGCCTAATTGATGATGCTGTAAAAATGGTGACCACTGCGAGCACTTCTACTCTTTCAGGTATTGCCGTTGGTATCTGGCAATATCTTAAAGCAAGAAAAAAAGAAAAAAATACCGGTGCCTCGTCTGATATTTTAATTTATCTCGGGGCATCGGTATTCTTCTACGGTGTTCTTTTATTCTCCTATATTCTTGCGACAAAATTCTTTTTAGGTGATTGCCAATCTGGATTTGACTATCGTCCGACCTGCTTTTTAATATTAGCCGGTTTGTCGCTCATCTTTGGATATTTTGTTAACCTCAATTTTCTTGGGCCGCATTACATCTGGCGCAACCGGCTGATGGAAGCATTTATGCCTGATGCCGAGGCAGTGGCCGATAACAAATGGAAAGCTGCAACCAGGGCAAATGGTGGATTGATGAAAGATATGTGTGATGTCAATAAAAATCCAAGGCCTTATCATATTGTAAATACAAACGTCATCCTCTCCAATTCTAAAACAGTTGAATATAGCGGAAGAGGAGGTGACAATTTTATCATTTCACCGCTATATTGCGGAAGCGCTGCTACCGGCTGGAAAACAACAGAAACTTACCAGACAAAGAGCACCCGTGGTATTACACTTGCTTCTGCGATGGCTACATCTGCAGCAGCATTAAATCCCAATGCAGGAGTTTCAGGAGAAGGAGTTACGCGAAACGTAATGGTCTCTGTTTTATTATCCATGCTCAATCTCAGGTTAGGTTACTGGGCGAGCAATCCTGACAGAGAAGATACGTTAAGCTCGCCTAACTTTATCAGCCCGGGGTTAACTTCGGAAATTTTCAGGAATGGATTTACGGAACACAACAGCAACCTGCTTCTTTCAGATGGAGGACATTATGAAAACCTTGGCTTATATGAATTGATCAGGAGAAAGCTGAGTTTAATTATTGTTTCGGATGGCGGTGCTGACCCTTTATTTAATTTTGATGACCTCGCCAATGCCGTTGAAAAAGTGAGGGTTGACTTTGGCGCAAAAATTTGTTTTACCGAGCCTTGGGCAACGGGGGGTATTTTACCTAACACTTTAGACAAAACTCTCTTTCAGAAAAAATATGAAATCGCAGAACGTGGATATGCTATAGCTGAAATTGTTTACAACGATGGCTCAAAAGGAAAACTTGTATATATAAAACTGGCAATGATAGAGGAATTGCCAACCGATGTATACAGTTATAAAGGCATTAATAAGGCTTTCCCGCATCAACCTACTTCTGACCAGTTTTTCGATGAGAAACAATTTGAAGCTTACCGTGAATTAGGTTACTATTCGACCAAGAAAATGATGAGTTCGGATGAAGGGAAGTTGCTGTTTTATTAGAGTATTATATTTTTTAATGAGGGAAAAATAACACTATGCAGATTATCCTGACAGGAGCTTCGTAACCTATCAGAATTTGGCTTACGAGGAAGATCTATTATTTACTTTTTGGGCTCGAAAATACTCGGAGCCATAATAGTAAAGGTTCCTATTTATTTTTTATTGCCAGCCCTTGTGGACGTGACAGATGACACCAGAACAAACTCAAAATTTATCAAAAATAAATTCTACTTATGTCATTAAAAGAAGCGTTAGAAAGAATACGGGAAGCTAAAAGAAGTAATTCCTCTTGGCTTGATTTGTCTCGCTTGGAATTAACTGAAATTCCTTCCGAGATTTCTACGCTCACTCAACTAACTAATCTTGATTTGCAAAAAAACCGCCTCACTGAAATAAAAAGTTTAGAACAACTTACTCTTCTAACTGAGCTTGATTTATCTGAAAACAAACTCGTTGAAATAAAAGGTTTGGAACAACTCACCCAATTAATTAATCTTAGTTTAAGCCGTAACCAACTCACGGAAGTTAAAGGCTTAGAACGGCTCACACGACTTATCAAGCTTTATTTATATAGTAATTGTCTCAAAGAAATAAAAGGTTTGGCACAGCTTACACAGCTAACAACTATTTATTTATATGATAATCAGATCAGAGAAATAAAAGGTTTAGAAGAGCTCAATCAATTAACAACTCTTCATTTTTCCAATAACAATCTCACGGAAATAAAAGGCTTACAAAATTTAAAAAAACTTACCCGACTTTATTTGCAAGAAAACCAAATTGCAGAAATAAAAGGCTTAGAACAACTCACTCAATTGTCTTATCTTAGATTGGACAACAACCAACTCACAGAAATCCCGGAATATCTATTAGGATTGGGTTTACCAATTCAATGGAAAATTGAATATGAAAAAAAGGGGATTTATGTTAAAGACAATCCTTTTACAAGTCCTCCTCCTGAAATCATTGAAAAGGGCGATAACGCAATTCAGGAGTATTTCGATCAACGTAAAAAGAGTGGAGAGGAACTATTAAATGAAGCCAAACTGATCCTGTTGGGAGATGGCCGTTCAGGAAAAACATCTCTCGCCAATCGTCTCTTGGGTAAAAAGCTACCTACAGAAGCTGATCGCACACAAGGGGTTGATATTGTAATTGGAGAGTATAATTTCCCATTGGGCAATGGCAAGGATTTCAAAATAAATATCTGGGACTTTGCCGGCCAGGATAAATACAAAACACTTCATCAGCTGTTTTATACTGAAAGCAGTCTATACGTGATGGTAGCGGAAAGCGGTAATATGACTACTGATTATGATGATTGGTTTCAGACCGCAGAACTTTTTGGAGAAGGTAGTCCGTTGGTATTGGTGCTGAACGAATTCAAAGCAGGTATTGGCATGGGCAGCTTTGAGAGCAATTACTGGAAAAAACAATTTCCGGAATTATTAAAGGAAGTAGTCACCGTTAATTTGGGGACAAAACAAAACTTCTCTACTATAGAAGAATATATTCGATTACTCGCTCAAACTCTTCCTCATACCAAATATGTTTTCCCTTCTAATTGGGCAGCCATCCGAAGAGTTTTAAACGAACGAAGAAATGAGCAATACATAACGTTAAAGGAATATTTTGAAATATGTAAAAACAATGATCTTCCGGAAAGAGAAAGTGCCCTGATTCTGAGTTCTGTGCTACATAAAGTAGGCGATTGCCTGCATTACCAAAAGAATGAATTATTAAAACAGTACGTTATATTGAAAAATGAATGGGCAACCGATGCAGTCTATAAGATATTAGATGATAAAATAGTAGCAGAACAAAAATGCGGGTTTTTTGATCGCTCCGATATAGAACGAATATGGAGTAGTGATGAATATGTGGATATGCGCCCGCAGTTATTAGAATTGATGAAACAGTTTAAGCTCGCCTATCAACTACCTGGTAAGGAAGAATTTGTAACACCACCACTTTTACCACCTGCAAGTCCAGCGGGTTTCCTATGGCCAAACCTGGATTCATTGAATCTATATATTGAGTACGAATTTTTACCAAAAGCATTGTTAACCCAATTCATCGTTACGCGTCACGCTGATATTGCAGAGGGCAGAACGCTGGTTTGGCGACACGGGGTTATTCTTAAATGGAAAGGTGAAGCACTTGCTGAAGTTTCTAAAACCAAATTACAGGGCCGCGATGCTTTTCACATCCGAACACAGGGAAATAATCGCAAGGGAATGATGACAGTAATATTGAAGACCTTTAGAGAGTTGCATGCGGAATACAAGGGGATTAGATTCAAGGAAAAAGTACCTTGTATATGTGATGGTTGCAGAACCGGAAAAAACAAGCAGCATTATTTTGATTTTGATGATCTAAAATTTCGCATGGATAATGGGAAATATGAGGTGGAATGCCTTAAGTCCTTAAAAACATTTAATGTGATGGAGTTGCTTGAAAACACTTTTGTCTTTGAGAAATTTAAGGAAGGACATACACTTCAGCTAAAAGAAAATGTCGTAAGAGAAGGCTCGCCTGCAATTCGCATACTTAATCTGTTTCTGGCCTCTTCAAATGAACTTATAGGTGAACGCAAAGAAATAGAGCAGGCACTCACTAGAAAAAACAAATCATTAAGAAAACAAGGCTTCTTGATTGATCTCTTGATATGGGAAGATGGCAGGCATATCGGTAAATCACTTCGCTCCCAAGACAACTATAATCTCGAAATCGAACAATGTAATTTGTTTGCGTTGCTGTTTTATTCTAAGGTTGGTAAATACTCTTCAGAGGAATTTGAAAAAGCTAAATCCTTATTTGACAATCGAACAATGCCAAGAATTCGCATCTTTCAAAAAGATAAAGATTTACCAAAAAACCTGAATAAAGCAGATGCAGATAGTCGGTATGAATTTTTGGAACGATTAAAAAAATTAGAACACTTCCCGGTTCTGTTTGAAAATACTGACAAGCTCATAAATGAAGTGGAAGATGCTATTGATAAATTGTTGCAGGATGAAGCTTTTGTAAAACAATTAAAAGTTGAATGACGATGATATGTTTATGGGCAAGTAGAGCAGCCACTAACATCAGTTAAAGGAAAATCATCAAGATTTCAAACAAAAAAAGTCCCCCTTTCCAGGAGGACTTTTTCATTATAGAACTTTAAAGGAATTACTCAACAACGATTCTCATTGTCTGAGTTTCTGTTCCTTCTCTTTCGATACTTAAGAGATACATGCCTTTTGCAACATTGCTAAGGTTGAGCTCTTGCGAGTTAACACCTTCCTCTGCTATGTTCGCTTCGCTGATCAGTATGTTTCCAACCAGGTCAGTTACTTTCAGAATGTATTTCTCTTTAGATGAAGCATTGAAGGTTACATTCAGCTTGCCTGCAGTTGGATTCGGATAAGCATTCAATGAAGTTTCAACTGGTGATGTTCCATTGCTGCTTAAAGAAGCCTCGCGGTGACAGCTGCTTACACTGATGTTCTTCGATGTTGTTGCAGAAGAACCACATGAGTTATTCGATTTCACGGTCAGTGTTTTTGTGCCGGTAGAAGTAAATTTCACATTCACACTTGTAGACGATGTAGTATACGTCGTTGAGTTGTTAGCTGTGAACACTGCACCGCTGCTCACTGTCCATGTACGGCTGGTTACAGTTCCGCCTCCGTTTGACTGTGTCTGAGAAGGCACTGAGTAAGTGTATGTCGAATTCTTACAGGTTGAACTTGAACCGCTGATCGGTGTCGGAGCAGCCGGTTTAGACTGAATCGCGAATGATGTATAAGGGCTGCTTCCGCAAGGATTGTTTGCTCTTACCTGGACAACTCCCGAAACAAATCCTGAAGGAACGAATACGTACACTTCATTAATTTCACCGTTTGCATTATAACCATCAAAGGTTATTGTGCTGCCTGAGTGACCTAATCCATCTGACACGGTACCGCCCGCTGGAGCAATCCATGTATAAGATGTAGCACCTGCAACCGGAAGAGTTGAATACTCCCAGCTATTCAGTGTAGAAGGTACGCTTGATACTCCGCCCGGACCGTTACCGCAAACACCGGTAGCTGTATTGTCGCTCAGCTTATCACCCCACCATACCGGAGTTGCCGGAACGCCATAGTATACATCGATTGAATAATAATCGCTGCTGCCAGCGCAGTTCTTGGCTCTCACCTTCACTGTTCCGCTGGTGAATGTAGAAGAAACACTTACCGTTATCGAAGTTGTTCCCTGTCCTGTAGCCAATGTAAATCCTGTTCCGCTTACTACCCACTCGTAGCTGGTTGCATTCGGAATTGAAGGAGTTGTATAGGTTACAGTAGTAGGGCGTGTGCAGATATTCGTAGGACCTGTGATTGAAGCAGGTTTCGCAGGCTTGCTGAGAAGAACCGGAATGCTCCTGGAAGTTTCCGGGCCGGTACCACAAGCGTTAGTGCCTTTCACCTTGATGACTCCGCCATTGTATGAACTGTTAAATGTAACAGTGATGCAGTTCGTTGTTGAAGATCCTGTTGCGTTAGCAGGAAGTGTCCATGTATAAGTTACACCTGCTACTGCATTTACGCAATAGGTAACAGTTGTACTCTTACATGCGCCTCCCGGCTCAACAGTAAATACAGGAGCAGCAGGAGTACTTCCCGACGTATTTCCGACTGTTGCTGATGCCATACCGGTACAAAGATTTGCATCCTTGATTGTTACGGTATAGGTTCCCGGGGCAAGACCTGTCGCAGTCTGTGTCGTCTGGCCGTTTGACCACATAAATGTATAGGTGCCTGGTCCTGTTCCGCCGGCAGGCGTTACAGTTGCAGAACCATTACTCAAAGAACAGGTTGCAGGGTTTGTAGTTGTTGAACCTGTAACTTTTGCAGGTTCATTAATTGTAATTGTCTGTGAGCCCTGGCATCCTTTTGAATCCATAACTGTGAACGTATAGGTTCCGCCTGACTTGCCGCAGAACGTTCCTGTTCCTGTGTATGGACCGGTTCCACCTGTTGCAACTACCGTGACGCACGTTGTCTGGCCAAAGCACTGAATTGTTCCCGGTGTGGCAGATACAGTTACTTCACTTGGGTCTGATAAATTAATCGTTGCAGTTTTAGAGCAACCATGTGCGTCAGTAACAACATATGAATGAGGGCCTGGTCCCTGGGATGTAAACGAACCTGTTCCGGAATAAGGCGGTGTACCGCCGCTGGCTGATACAGTAACAGTAGCGGTGCCGCCATGACAATTAATGCTGCCTGTAGCAACAGCCGTAAGCGGAGCATTCACTGTTCTCGGAATGCTTGGGCCGCTTGTGCATCCGGCTATTGTTTGAGTTACTGTGTATGTGCCGGCTCCGACAGTTATTGAAGTTGTTGTTGCGCCATTGCTCCATTGCAGGGTTCCTGTAAATCCGGATGCTGTTAAGGTGGATGTTCCGTTGCAGTTATCAACTTCAGAAACTAATGGTGCCGGAACAGCGGAAGCTGTATGGGTAATTGCACCGGTTGAGGTATTGCAGACATCAACTGTACATGCGTTACCGTCATCTGTATTAACAGGATTGTGGAATACGCCTGTTGATGTATTGCAACCGTCAGTCGTACATGCATTGCCGTCATTTGTATTTACAGCAGTGTGTGTAATTGCACCTGTTGATGTGTTACAAGCGTCAGTTGTACATGCATTGCCGTCATCTGTGTTAACCGGGTTGTGGAAGATGCCTGTTGATGTGTTGCAACCATCAGTTGTACATGCATTGCCGTCATCCGTGTTAACCGGGTTATGGAACACTCCTGTTGAAGTGTTGCAGCCGTCAGATGTGCATGCATTGCCGTCGTCTGTGTTTACAGCTGTATGAGTAATCGCACCTGTTGAAGTATTACAAGCGTCCGTTGTACATGCGTTGCCGTCGTCTGTGTTTACAGCTGTGTGAGTAATCGCACCAGTTGAAGTATTACAAGCGTCAGTTGTACATGCATTGCCGTCATCGGTATTAACCGGGTTATGGAACACTCCTGTTGAAGTATTGCATCCGTCAGTTGTACACGCATTGCCGTCATCCGTATTAACCGGGTTGTGGAACACTCCTGTTGAAGTGTTGCAACCGTCAGATGTACATGCATTGCCGTCGTCTGTGTTTACAGCAGTATGTGTAATAGCACCGGTTGAAGTATCGCATGCATCGTTTGTACATGCATTACCGTCGCTTGTGTTAACAGGGTTGTGAGCTGTTGCACCGGTTGTAGTATTACAAACGTCGGTTGTGCACGGGTTGCCGTCATCTGCAGTAAGGTCATCATGGAATATCAATCCCGAGGAAGTATCACAGTAATCGAATGTGCAGGCATTGCCGTCATCAACAGCAATCTCTGTATGTGAAGTAAGCCCGGTGGTGGTGTCGCATTTATCCGAAGTACATGCATTGCCGTCATTAACCGTAAGGTCTGTATGAGTGATTGCCCCTGTTGCAGTGTTACATGCATCTCCGGTACAGGCGTTGTTGTCGTCTACGTTCACAGGTGTATGCGTGATAGCACCTGTTGAAGTATTGCAGGCATCCGTTGTACATGCATTGCCGTCGTCAGTATTTACCGGGTTGTGGAATACTCCTGTTGAAGTATTGCATCCATCGGTAGTACAGCCATTGCCGTCGTTTGTATTAACAGCAGTGTGAGTGATTGCACCGGTTGAAGTGTTACAAGCGTCGTCTGTGCAGGCATTTCCATCATCTGTATTAACAGCAGTATGAGTGATTGCACCTGTTGATGTATCGCATGCATCGCCTGTACATTCATTTCCGTCATTTATGTTAACCGGGTTATGGAAAACCCCTGTGGCAGTATTGCAACCATCTGTTGTACACGCATTGCCGTCATTTGTATTTACCGCAGTATGAGTAATTGCACCTGTTGAAGTGTTACATGCATCAGTTGTGCATGCATTACCATCATCTGTGTTTACGGCAGTATGAGTGATTGCACCGGTGGATGTATTACACGCATCAGTTGTACAGGCATTTCCATCATCTGTATTTGAGGCCACGTGCCTGATGTTGCCGTTTGTAGTATTGCAGTCATCTGCTGTACAAGCATTGCCGTCATCAGTATTCACAGGGTTGTGAGCTGTTACACCTGTTGTGGTGTTACAAATATCTGTTGTGCATGGATTGAGATCATCAACAGTAAGGTCTGTATGCGTGATTGCGCCTGTAGAAGTATTACATGCATCAGATGTACAAGCATTGCCGTCGTCAGTATTTACAGGGTTGTGGAACACACCTGTAGAAGTATTGCAGCCATCTGTTGTACAAGCGTTACCATCATTTGTGTTGACACCTGTATGAGTTATAGCGCCTGTTGAAGTATTACAAGCATCAGTTGTACACGCATTACCATCATCTGTGTTAACAGCAGTATGAGTTATTGCGCCTGTAGAAGTGTTGCAGGCATCAGTTGTACATGCATTTCCGTCATCAGTATTTACCGGGTTGTGGAACACTCCTGTTGAAGTGTTGCAACCATCAGTTGTACATGCATTGCCGTCGTTTGTATTTACAGCCGTGTGTGTAATTGCACCTGTTGATGTGTTACAAGCGTCATCTGTACAAGCGTTGCCATCATCGGTATTGACAGCAGTATGAGTGATTGCACCTGTTGTAGTGTTACAAGCGTCAGTTGTACAAGCGTTACCGTCATCTGTGTTAACCGGGTTGTGGAACACACCTGTTGAAGTGTTGCAACCATCAGTTGTACATGCATTGCCGTCGTTTGTATTTACAGCCGTGTGTGTAATTGCACCTGTTGATGTGTTACAAGCGTCATCTGTACAAGCGTTGCCATCATCGGTATTGACAGCAGTATGAGTGATTGCACCTGTTGTAGTGTTACAAGCGTCAGTTGTACAAGCATTTCCATCATCCGTATTAACCGGGTTGTGGAACACTCCTGTTGAAGTATCGCAACCGTCAGTTGTGCATGCATTGCCGTCGTTTGTATTTACAGCAGTATGAGTAATTGCACCTGTAGAAGTATTGCAGGCATCAGTTGTGCATGCATTACCGTCATCTGTGTTTACAGCAGTATGAGTGATAGCACCTGTTGAAGTGTTGCAGGCATCAGTTGTACATGCATTTCCGTCATCAGTATTTACCGGGTTGTGGAACACTCCTGTTGAAGTGTTGCAACCATCAGTTGTACATGCATTGCCGTCGTTTGTATTTACAGCAGTGTGTGTAATTGCACCTGTTGAGGTGTTACAAGCGTCATCTGTACAAGCGTTGCCATCATCTGTATTGACAGCAGTATGAGTGATTGCACCTGTTGAAGTGTTGCAGGCATCAGTTGTACATGCATTTCCGTCATCGGTATTTACCGGGTTGTGGAACACTCCTGTAGAAGTATCGCAACCGTCAGTTGTGCAGGCATTGCCGTCGTTTGTATTTACAGCAGTATGAGTAATTGCACCTGTAGAAGTATTGCAGGCATCAGTTGTGCATGCATTACCGTCATCTGTGTTTACAGCAGTATGAGTGATAGCACCTGTTGAAGTGTTGCAGGCATCAGTTGTACATGCATTTCCGTCATCAGTATTTACCGGGTTGTGGAACACTCCTGTTGAAGTGTTGCAACCATCAGTTGTACATGCATTGCCGTCGTTTGTATTTACAGCAGTGTGTGTAATTGCACCTGTTGAGGTGTTACAAGCGTCATCTGTACAAGCGTTGCCATCATCTGTATTGACAGCAGTATGAGTGATTGCACCTGTTGAAGTGTTGCAGGCATCAGTTGTACATGCATTTCCGTCATCGGTATTTACCGGGTTGTGGAACACTCCTGTAGAAGTATCGCAACCGTCAGTTGTGCAGGCATTGCCGTCGTTTGTATTTACAGCAGTATGAGTAATTGCACCTGTAGAAGTATTGCAGGCATCAGTTGTGCATGCATTACCGTCATCCGTGTTTACAGCAGTATGAGTAATCGCACCGGTTGAAGTGTTGCAGGCATCGGTTGTACAACCGTTACCGTCATCTGTATTGACAGCAGTATGAGTGATTGCACCTGTTGAAGTGTTGCAGGCGTCAGTTGTACAAGAATTACCATCATCAGTATTTACTGCTGTATGAGAAGTAAGGCCAGTCGTTGTATCACACACATCAGTTGTACATGCATTACCATCGTTAACCGTGAGGTCGTTATGAGCAGTAACACCTGTTGAAGTGTCACATACATCAGCTGTACAAGCGTTGCCATCATTCACAGTAAGATCTGAATGAGTAATTGCACCAGTTGACGTGTTGCATGCATCACCTGTGCATGCGTTGCCATCATCCGTGTTTACAGCAGTATGAGTGATTGCACCTGTTGAAGTGTTGCAGGCGTCAGTTGTACAAGCATTACCATCATCAGTATTTACTGCTGTATGAGAAGTAAGGCCAGTTGTTGTATCACACACATCAGTCGTACATGCATTGCCATCGTTTACAGTAAGATCGTTGTGAGCAGTAACACCTGTTGAAGTATTGCATACATCAGCTGTACAAGCGTTGCCGTCATTCACAGTAAGATCTGTATGAGTAATTGCACCAGTTGACGTGTTGCATGCATCAGCTGTACAAGCGTTACCATCATCAGTATTTACAGGAGTATGAGTAATCGCACCGGTAGAAGTATTGCAGGCGTCAGTTGTACACGCATTACCATCATCTGTATTCACAGGATTGTGAGCAGTAACACCTGTTGACGTATCACAAACATCTGTTGTGCATGCATTGCCATCGTTTACAGTAAGGTCGTTGTGAGCAGTAACACCTGTCGAAGTATCGCATACATCAGCTGTACAAGCGTTGCCGTCATTCACAGTAAGATCTGTATGAGTAATTGCACCAGTTGACGTGTTGCATGCATCAGCTGTACAAGCGTTACCATCATCAGTATTTACAGGAGTATGAGTAATCGCACCGGTAGAAGTATTGCAGGCGTCAGTTGTACACGCATTACCATCATCTGTATTCACAGGATTGTGAGCAGTAACACCTGTTGACGTATCACAAACATCTGTTGTGCATGCATTGCCATCGTTTACAGTAAGATCGTTGTGAACAGTAACACCTGTCGAAGTATCGCATACATCAGCTGTACACGCGTTACCGTCATTCACAGTAAGATCTGTATGAGTAATTGCACCTGTTGAGGTGTTACACGCATCACTTGTGCAGGCATTTCCATCATCAGTATTTACAGGATTATGAAACACACCCGTTGAAGTGTTACAGCCGTCAGTTGTACATGCATTGCCGTCGTCAGTATTTACTGCAGTGTGGGAAACTGTTCCTGCTGAAGTATTGCAGACATCTGTAGTACATGCATTGCCGTCATCCACAACATTAATTGTAAGATGCAGCGTCACAGTTGAGTCGCATCCGGCGGCATTTCCGTTTGTGAAAGTATGAGAAATGTTAGCTGAAGCAGTGTATGGTATACTAAACCATGTATAGCTGTCGCACGCGGTTACGCTGGTATCACCGGTAGTGCTGCCGTTAACCGTTAAAATCATTGATGCTTCTGCAGGACAAACATCGTCAGGGAGTCCGTCAGCAATAAGAGTGAGAGTTACGTTTGTGCCAATGTCAGCAACACCAGGTGTATATACAGGGTTCACAAGTGAAGAATCGTTAAATGATCCTGCTCCGCCTTGCCAATGGAAATGAGTAACACCTGTCGACACAAAGCCATTCAGTTGTACAGGACTCTGGTCACATGTCTGCAATTCATTTCCGGCATCTACAGTAAGTGCTGAATCTACGGTTATATATACATCGTCAGAACCGGTGCATTGGTTGCCCGGCAAGCCGTCAGCAACAAGCGTAAGAATAATTGTTGTACCGGCTTCAACAGGATCAGGTGTATAATCAGTTGTAAGGCTTGACGAATCGCTGAATGTTCCGTTACCACCTTCCCAATGAAAATGAGTAACTGAAGCGCCGACCTGTCCGCTTAATGTTACGGTTCCGAATTCACATACGTGAATATCCGGACCTGCTTCCACAAAGAGAACAGAATCTACCACTACAACAACAGAGTCAAGATTGCTGCATCCGTTTGAATCAGTAACTGTTACATAATAAGTTCCTGCCTGTGCATGAGTAACCGGGAAAAGAGTTGTGTCGATTCTCGGATTTGTAAATCCGTCCGGACCTGTCCATGAATATGAAACGCCGCCGCCTGCAGCCATATCCAAAGCTGTTCCTTCGCATACAGGTGCATTGGTAGTAGTTACAGTGAGTGGTAAGTTATAGACAAATAAACTGTGCTCATCGGAATTGTAGCATCCGCTAACAGTATCAGTATATTCATAAGTAACAGTATAAGGACCACCTACGCCGGCCGCCTGAGGATTAAATGTTGCAGTACCATCGCCGTGATCAGTTATACCTGTTCCGCTGAATATTCCATAAGGTGCATGATTTCCCGTGAGAGTCACAGTATCATCCACACAATATCCGGCTGCAGATGTGAAGCTTACAACCGGTGACGGATTAACAACTGCAATCACTGAATCAAGACCGGTGCAACCGTTCGTATCCGTAACAGTAACATAATATGTTCCGCTTTGGGAAACTGTAGCAGGGTAGAGGGTTGTATCAATTCTTGGATTCGTGAATCCGTTAGGACCTGTCCATGAATAAGAAACTCCTCCGCCGGCAGCCATGTCAAGCGTGGTACCTTCACATACCGGAGAGTTGGTTGTTGTGCTGGTAAGTGGCTGATTAAAGATCAGAACATCGTGATCAATAAAATTGTAACAGCCGCTTACAGTATCAGTAAATTCATAAGTGATGGTATACGGGCCACCTGCAGCAGGAGGATCGAAGCTGGCAGTTCCGTCCCCATTATCTGTTACAGCAGTTCCGCTGAATATGCCATATGGAGCGTGGTTTCCTGTTAAGGTCACCGGCACTTCGCTTATGCAATAGCCATTTGGTGTTTCAAAGCTCACAACAGGAGCTGGGTTAACAATAACCTCAAGCGAATCAAAGCTTCTGCAGCCATTGGAATCAGTAACGGTAACATAGTAAGTACCTGCAGCGCTTAAAGTAACAGGATAGATTGTGGTATCAATTCCCGAAAGGGTAAATCCGTTTGGCCCTATCCATGAATATGCAGATCCTCCGCCGGCAGCCATATCGAGTGCTCCTCCTTCACATACAGGCGAGTTGCTTGTTGTGCTTACAGGAGGGGATACATAGAAATACACATGAATGCTGTCCATTGCAGGTGAGCATGGAGAAGTTGCATTGGCAGTGAATATAAGTGTTACCGAAAGATTAGATTTATCTGAAGATCCCGGAACGTATAATGCATTTGCAGTAGCTGAATTCGGAATAAAGCTTCCGTCGCCGCTGCTTGTCCAGGTTACAGTTGTATAATCGCCACCTGCAATACCGTTGAGACTTACAGTATCGTTTTTACAGATCGTAATTTCTGAAGGGCCTGCATCTGCAGTTACTGTATTTGCACAGCCACAGCCAGGGATTGCCTCATGTGTTATTGCTCCTGTTGAAGTGTTGCAGGCATCTGTCGTGCATCCGTTTCCATCATCAGTATTCACAGGGCTGTAAGATGTTGTTCCTGTTGAAGTATTACACACATCATTTGTACACGGATTACCGTCGCTCACTGTAAGATCAGTGTGAGTTATTGCTCCCGTTGAAGTATTGCAGGCATCAGATGTGCAGGCATTACCGTCATCAGTATTAACAGGTGAGTAAGAAGTAGTGCCTGTTGTTGTATCGCAAACATCATTTGTGCAAGGGTTACCATCACTTACAGTAAGATCGTTGTGAGCAGTAACACCTGTTGATGTGTTACATACATCAGCCGTACATGCGTTGCCGTCATTCACAGTAAGATCTGAATGAGTAATTGCACCTGTTGATGTGTTGCATGCATCACCTGTGCAAGCGTTACCATCATCTGTATTTACAGGAGTATGAGTAATCGCACCGGTTGAAGTATTGCAGGCATCAGTTGTACAAGCATTACCATCATCCGTATTTACTGCTGTATGAGAAGTAAGGCCAGTCGTTGTATCACAAACATCAGTCGTACATGCGTTACCATCGTTAACCGTGAGGTCGTTGTGAGCAGTAACACCTGTTGAAGTGTCACATACATCAGCTGTACAAGCGTTGCCGTCATTCACAGTAAGATCTGAATGAGAAATTGCACCTGTTGAAGTATCACAAGCATCACCTGTACACGCATTACCATCATCTGTATTTACAGGAGTATGAGTAATCGCACCGGTAGAAGTATTACAAGCGTCAGTTGTACAAGCGTTACCGTCATCCGTATTTACTGCTGTATGAGAAGTAAGGCCAGTCGTTGTATCACAAACATCAGTCGTACATGCGTTACCATCGTTAACCGTGAGGTCGTTGTGAGCAGTAACACCTGTTGATGTGTTACACACATCAGCCGTACATGCGTTGCCATCATTCACAGTAAGATCTGTATGAGTAACTGCACCAGTTGAAGTATCACAAGCGTCAGCTGTACAAGCATTACCATCATCTGTATTTACAGAAGTATGAGTAATCGCACCGGTAGAAGTATTGCAGGCGTCAGTTGTACAAGCGTTACCATCATCCGTATTTACTGCTGTATGAGAAGTAAGACCTGTTGTTGTATCACAAACGTCAGTTGTACAAGCATTACCGTCGTTTACAGTCAGGTCGTTGTGAGCTGTAACACCTGTTGTTGTATCACAAACGTCAGCTGTACATGCGTTGCCGTCATTCACCGTAAGATCTGTATGAGTAATTGCACCAGTTGATGTGTTGCATGCATCATCTGTGCAAGCGTTACCATCATCTGTGTTAACAGCTGTATGAGTAATTGCACCTGTTGAAGTATTACAAGCGTCAGTTGTACAAGCGTTACCGTCATCAGTATTTACTGCTGTATGAGAAGTAAGACCTGTTGTTGTATCACAAACATCAGTTGTACAAGCATTACCGTCGTTTACAGTCAGGTCATTGTGAGCTGTAACACCTGTTGTTGTATCACAAACATCAGCTGTACAAGCGTTACCGTCATCTACAGTAAGATCTGTATGAGTAACTGCACCAGTTGAAGTATCACAAGCGTCAGCTGTACAAGCATTACCATCATCTGTATTTACAGGAGTATGAGTAATTGCACCAGTTGAAGTGTTACAAGCATCAGTTGTACAAGCGTTGCCGTCATCTATATTTACAGGTGTATGAGTAATCGCACCTGTTGAAGTATTGCAAGCATCAGTTGTACAAGCATTGCCGTCATCAGTATTTACCGGAGTATAAGAAGTAAGACCGGTTGCAGTATCACAAACGTCTGTTGTACATGGATTACCGTCTGGTACAGTCTGGTCAACATGCGCTGTGATTCCTGTTGTAGTATCGCATACATCAAGAGTACAGGCGTTACCATCGTTAACAGTTATATCAGTATGAGTGATTGCACCTGTTGAAGTATTACAGGCATCAGCTGTACAAGGGTTGCCGTCATCTGTATTTACCGGAGTATGAGTGATCGCACCTGTTGAAGTATCACAAGCGTCAGTTGTACATGCATTACCATCATCAGTATTAACCGGAGAGTAAGAAGTAGTACCTGTTGTTGTATCGCAAACATCATTTGTACAAGGGTCACCATCACTTACAGTAAGGTCATTGTGATCTGTGACACCTGTTGCTGTATCGCATACATCATCTGTACAGGCGTTACCGTCATCTACAGTAAGATCTGTATGAGTGATTGCACCTGTTGATGTGTCACAAGCGTCATCTGTACAAGCGTTACCATCATCTGTATTTACAGGTGTATGACTGATCGTTCCTGTTGAAGTATTACAAGCATCTGTTGTGCAGGCATTACCGTCATCAGTATTAACCGGAGAGTAAGAAGTAACTCCTGTTGAAGTATCACAAACATCATTTGTACAAAGGTTACCATCACTTACAGTAAGGTCATTGTGATCTGTGACACCTGTTGCTGTATCGCATACATCAGCTGTACAGGCGTTACCGTCATCTACAGTAAGATCTGTGTGAGTGATTGCACCTGTAGAGGTATTGCACGCATCAGCAGTGCAGGCATTACCATCATCTGTGTTTACAGGTGTATTGGTAATCGCACCCGTTGAAGTATTGCAGGCATCATCAGTACAAGGATTTCCGTCGTCAGCGTTAACAGGATCGTGGCTTGTTATACCTGTTGATTCATCGCATGCATCAGTTGTACATTCATTTCCATCGTCTTCAATATTTGGTGTATGAGTAATTGCTCCTGTTGAAGTGTCGCAGGCGTCAATTGTACATGCATTGGTATCACTTGTATTTACAGGTGTATGGGTAAGAGTAAATCCGGGACTTGTTGCTGTGATCGTTAATGAAAATGTCTCGACGGAACCGCCATCACCAAGGGTCGTATCAATTACACCAACCAGCCACATTCCGTTTGTATTTGTATTATAGAGATTTGCAAATGACGGAGGGCCACCAAACTCATCTGACGGGTGGTAAGGACCGGGAGAAGGCACATCTGCGTTACCTCCGGAAATCATTGTAGTACCGAAATCATTAAATGTATATGGTAATGCCGGAGACACACCACCTGGGCTTCCGAAATTATGATCTCCGTTCAAAGTATCATATATAAGAATTACATCTGCAGGAGAAGGTAATGGGCTTTCAAGAACAATGAAAAGATTCCCGCCCCATGTATGCGCTATGTTAGTTGTTACCGATATGTCAGTTATTGTGGCACCTGAAGGAAAGCCGGAGACAGGAATATTAACAATCGAAAAACCATAAGGACTATAAGGAGAAGTTCCGGGAGAAGCGCTCCATGTAACAGGTAAGCCGGAGGCAGGACTAAAGGTAAGAACTGTTGTAACAGTGGCAGTTGTACATGCATCTGTCGTACATGCATTGCCGTCATCTGCATTTATCGGCGTATGAGAAATATCGCCGGTTGATGTATCACATGCATCAGCTGTACAGCCATCGCCATCTTCAGTATTAACAGGGGTGTGAAGCGTTGTACCTGAGAAAGGATCACAACGATCAAATGTACATGCATTGCCATCATCAACTGTATTGTCTGTGTAAGTAACTTGTCCGGTTGATGTATCGCAGGTTTCGGTGGTACATGCATTAAGATCATCTATCGCGACAGGAGTATGTGTAGTGGTTCCGGTTGATGTATCGCAAACATCCATTGTGCATGCATTGCCGTCATTTTCCGTAAGATTCGTATGTGTAATGTCTCCTGTTGAAGTATCGCAGGCATCGGCTGTACATGCATTGCCATCGTCAGTGCTCACTGGTGTGTGTGTGACAGCTAAAGTTGAAGTGTTGCATGCATCTGTTGTACAAGCGTCCCCGTCATCAAAATTGATAAAGTTTACAACCAGGGAATCGCAGGCTGCCGTGCAACCTGTGTTGCCCGCGTCAGTACATAATGTTATAGTTACTGTTCCGGCAGTATAATCTGCAGGGGAAGGATGGTAGACTGCATTCGGATCTGTTTCGTTTGGCGTGAATGTTCCGCCTGTATTGGTTGACCAGGTTGATGAAGTAGCGCTTCCGCCGACTATGCCGGAAAGATTTACATTAGAACCTGAGCAAAGCTCCTGGTCATCTCCTGCATCTGCAGTAGGAGGATCTATGCAATTGCATTCCTGAACGAGGACATCAACTGCTCCGCCACTTGAAATACATCCGTTGGCTCCTTCAATAAATACATTGTAAGTCCCGGACATAGCCAGGGTAGCATTTGATATTACAACAAACGAGTCTGGTCCTGTTGCAGAAAATGCATCAAAATTATTGCTCCATGAATATGTGTAAGGACCAACTCCTCCGCTGCCCGGAGATGAAGATAAACGGATATCAGTTCCTGTGCATACAGGTGAGTTGCTTGCCATTTCAGGCGCGTCAGGTCCTGCAATTACATTCAGGTATATTGTATCGGTTACTGCCCCGCATGCTCCCGCAGGATCATCGGTAGTCACGATAAACATAACTGAGCTGCCAATTTCACTTGCATCAGGTGCGTATTCAAGAACAGAATAATCCGGAGCGTTCGGGAAAATATATCCTCCGATGCCATTTGTTGTCCATTGACCCGATGTTGAAACTATTGCATCAGCTGCGATGTCATGAAGCTGGTTAGAACATGCATTTCTGTCGGGACCAAAAAGATCTGACGGGAAACCATAATCAATATTTACATTCATGCTGTCTTTTACTAAAGGGCATGGTCCGAAAGCACTGGCAGTGAGATAGAGCTTTACATACTGGAATGAAATATCATTTGCTCCCGGATGGTAGGCAGTTGAAAGAGAATTCACGTTATTAAAAACTCCGTCACCTAAAGGAGCCGACCATGTTGTCGTGGTTGGCTGGCTTACCGTTCCGTTCAGAACCAATGAATCACCTGAACAAAGATTTACTGTAGCAGGACCGGCGTTAACTGTTAATGAAACTACAGAAACCTGTACGCTGTCAACATCAGAGCCGCAACCGTTCGAAACGGTTACAACATAATACCCTGAAGCGGCACCTGTCACTGTAGGGTTGCTTAGTGTTGCATCATTGAAAGTTCCGGTACCTGTCCATGCATATGTAAGTGTAGCTGTTCCGGTTGCCGCAACATTCAGCGACAAAGTAGAGCCTGAACAAATAGCGCTGTTGCTGGTTACAGAGGTAATGGAAGGAGGGGTGCATACAACTGTTTCACAATGCACGCCGGTATATCCCGGAGGACAAAGGCAGCTGCAGGTGCCAACATCAACTGTTCCGCCGTTCTGGCAAACAATTGCGCACACAGTGTCGCCGATTGCAAAATCGCTGAATGAAGTGAACCCATTTGCTTTTTGCGAAAGTGCTGTAAGGTGTGTTACAGAAGCGGGTGAAGACCAGTTCGGTGAATTGTATTTTCTGATGATAAAATTATTCGGATCGGATGTTAAATCGGTATCACCGGCAACGTAATTAAATGTTACATTGTAACTGCTGAAAGCAAGGTTGGCATCCTTTGTAAGACTCCATGTGCGGTTTACACTCTTGCTGCTGTTGATTCCTGAAGTCGAAATATTTGCATGATCTCCGGCAGCTGTTTTCCCGGTTAATGTTCCGGCAACACTCAGTGTACTGAAATCAACTGTAACGGGAGTATAGGCAGAACCATCACCAATGGCAAAAAGTTTTGAGGGTGATCCTGAAGCAGGAAGGTTCCAGAGCAGGTTACCGTTTACATATTTTCCCGGTCCTGCGCCTGTAATTGCTGAACCGTTGGCCATTGACATTGTGTTAGCTCCTGTTGCAAGAATTCCATTTGTAAATGAAAGACCGGTTGAAGCTGCTGTGCTTCCTGTTAATGTTACCCCAGCCAGGTTGTTTATTACTAACGAGCCGATAGTAGAAGGGAGTTGGTCACCTGTGAACTGAGCTCCGGAGCCGTTGTATTCGTATGAAGCGGTCGTGGAAAATGTTCGTGTTCCTAAAACCTGGATATTTCCTGTACCGGGAGTTGACGAAATTCCGGCAGAGTTTCCAAGCGCAAGATAACCTGTGGTTACCAGTGTGAATGCGCCAGCTCCTGTTATTGAATTAGCTGCACAATTTAAAACACCAATAGAAGTCACAGTGAAAGTGCCGGATACAGGAACATTCGTAGAGAGATTTACCTTAGATTTATTTATTGAAACATTAAAAAAAGTAGATCCTGCTCCGGGATTAAAAGTTGAAACAGCTGCGCCTCCCTGAAATATCAGAGTTGCAGTACTTCCGGCTCCGTCTTTATATAGAGCCGTTAGATCCCCGCCAATTTGAAAAGTTCCTGAACCAGTAGAAGTAGCGGCCGAAACTGTCCCGGCACCTGTTACACTTCCCGTTACTGTGATTGTTCCACCGGCTCCGGTTGTAGCTCCGTTAAATGTTGCAGTAGATTCCACAGAAACACTTCCTAAAACAGAAATGGCTGCAACTGTAGCACCTGTCGAGTTAAGCCGAAAAATACTTCCGGCTTTGACTGTCAAATCACCATTTATTGTCAAAGTGTTCCCTGCACCTAGTCCTGAGGCAATAGAGGTTGTACCACCATTTATTATTACTGATGGGTATACGCCCCTGTAATTTGCTCCCATACCTCCCGCACTTGTTATCCAGTTGTTAGTGTTTTGAACTTCAAAGATGCTTGTCGTTGCCCAATCAGAAGCACCAATAGTAATATTTCCGCTACCGGCATCGGGAAAACTTCCACCGTTTTGATTATGAATATATTTTCCTGTCCCGGTCATTTGCCATGTTGAAGAGGAGGAAGTAAATTCAAAGCCTCTGTTTCCAGCGCTACTGGTAGCGGCAGAATTATTTACTACGCCACCATCGGCGATAATTAAATCATACCCTGTTCCATTTCCGATTTGCAATGCATCAGCACTTCCTGAACCTCCTGTAATGCTCAGAGTTAAGATGTTTACATTCCCTGAGTATCCGACAGTTAGTTGCGAACAGGCATTTCCTGTACCGGATACCGTAATAGTAAAGGCCCCTGACCGGTTTGTGTTATCTATAATAACTATATCGTTGTTATCAGGAATACCATCTGGATCTGTTCCTGATGCGATGGTCCAGGTACCAGCCAAAGACCATGTCGTGCTTACTCCGGATGCAACTTTGAAAGTTGCCTGCGCAATTCCATGTTGCGCAAATCCCACCAGCATTAAAAACATTACCGCATAAAAAAAGGCAAGACCTGTTTTTTTAGAACCTGAGGAATTGCCTTTCAGCTGAGCGTTTTCAGCGTGAGAGAGTTCATTGCTGCAACAGCAAAAGTGGTTACGATCATTGGTAAATGTGTTCATGGTAGTTTGTTGAGTTTAAACTTTTATTTTTTTGGTTTGGTGAGCTAAGTAAAAGCCTGATGATTACTTAAACATTAACTTTTCGTCAGCCCTTTATGATTATTTACAATGTTTTTTTATTCTCTTCCTGATTCTTATACCGGTGAGTCCGGAGATAAGAATACATGCTGGATGACTTTGTTAGAGCCTTCCGTAAATTTGTTAATCAGAAATTCCGGTTACCTTCCTGACGACAGGGAAAAACTGTCGCCTTTCATTTTCTCATGCAGAATATCGCATGAGAAATGGAAATTGTTTGAGGCATTGCGTTTCGTGTTAAGTATTAAAAAAATAAGTTAAGAATATGTTGAATGCTTTCGCTTTGAGGCTAAACAATCACTTTTCTCTACTGACTGCGAAGAAAGAAAAAATATCCATACACTCCAACTTTATTTCTCCGTAAAGCGCACGTATCGTGGGTTTTGGCTCATGCTTCTGACTGATTTTTCAGAAATGTTACTAACTTTTCTGCTCGTTTTCGGGGTTCTTCACCGCGGGATTATTTCTTCCCTTCGCGTGCCTTGTCAAACCGAAGCACAACAGGTTTTTTCATCGTACATTTTCCTGATGCATAGCTTACTGCAGCATATACTTTTACTGAGGGTTTCGTTGCATCAGCTTCGGAAGGAGTGTAAGTGGTTTCAGCTTTATCAGGTTTCGAAAAAATTCCGCTTCCATCACTGCTCCATGAAATAACTCCTGAAACACGCTTCGGTGTGATGGCCAGGTTTACAGGCTTCCCTGCTGCAACATGTTCATCTGAAATGGTTGTAAACTCAGGAGCGCGGTCAATCATCACGATCATAGCATCTGAGTCGGGAAGGCACAATCCGTTGGGTTCAACATTCATCTGTAAAGAAAAAGCTCCTTTTGAAATATCATCATCTGAAGGAATGTATACTGCATCTGCTTTGTGCTCATTCTGAAACTTTCCAGCACAGTGGGATCCGAAGCTTGGAATTCACGTGACTTGAAGTCGCGG
>JADMIO011283394.1_pt1 | contig 56480 bp, 46 predicted proteins | sample 8958161 | NCBI WGS metagenome assembly JADMIO01 (sample SAMN16585339, study PRJNA669376) | soil metagenome | isolation source: Crop rotation soil | place: USA: Cullars Rotation, Alabama | collected 2011
GCAGCATGTCGTCGTCAATCGTCGGAATGTCTTCGTCGACGCTTTCCGCGGCAACGGGGTCTTCGGCATTCATCGCTGGCTCTCAAGATGAATCGAAATTGAAAGGGATGATCGAAGATTACAGGAAGACGTAAGTCTTGGGTCAACGCTTCTCTGCCGTGTCGAGCAGAACACCCAATGCGATGGCCATCCGGCGATCGAGACTGCGGCCGCGGTCGTGGCTGAGATCGAGCAGATAACGGTCGCGAAGCGTGAATTTCCGATTGAACTCGCCGAGCAATTGCCCGTCCTGTCGATCGGGTCCGCATTCGAAGATCACGAAGTTGGTACGAAGCAACCCGTAGAACGAACCGAGAAATCGCCGCAACAGCGAAAGGATCATCGAGTCTTCGCGAATAACGCAGAACTGCTGTTCATTGGCATCGAAGCCGTCCCACCGTTTGCGGAGAATATTGGCAAAATAATCTTTGCGATAGCGCCCGATCACCGCTCCCTTATCATCGAGCACGGTATAGGTTGCCATTCGTAACGTGAATTTCTGATCCTGCAGAATTTCGAGCAGCTTTTCCTTCTGAGTCTCGTCGAGATAGAACGTGATGTGTCGTTTCGGCGACAGCCAGATCGCCACGGCCAGTGCAATCACGGCTGACCCTACGAATCCTACAATGCAACCCACAATCGTGGCTGCCTCGCCGATTGTTTTGTGTAATGCAACCATCGATCCGATCGAGACGGCCATCAACAGGAAACCCACGAATAGCGTCGCAAAAATAGCGAAAAGCTGCCGCAAGTAGTGCGACGGCCGCACCACGTGCATGATTTCCTGTTCCGCTTCGTCGCACACCGAATATTTGGTGTGGATCGAAAAGTGTTTTTGATGCAGCAGAAACTTGTCGCGGTGGAAGGCAGGATGCAATCCTGGGGTGTCGAACTCGGGCAAGTCTTCGTCGGCGTCGGGAACTTCAATGACGGCCTGACACTTGCTGCAGCGCACCTTGCGGCCGGCAAGTTCGTCCTTCAACGAGAAACTGCTTTCGCAGGCAGCGCACGTGACATCAATCGGCATGGCAACTCCAGGTGTGAAGCAATGAATGAGAGAGATTTCAACGGTGACGTGTTCGATTTCTGCGAGTCTAGCAGCAAGTCGTTTCTGGCTTACCTCGCAAGATACCAAGCGGCCGTCCGGTTGTCATACATTTTTTGGATTGTTTTCGGGGGGGTAGAAACTTCCGCAAGGACAACCTTTCGGAAGTTGGGCATTGACGCCAGGCGAGACGGCCCCGCATAATTCACTTGTAGTTTTGGTATACCAAATCTGGTAAACCGTATTTTCTGATATGCCAATCCTCTCTCCAGAGAAGGCCCTCCGTTGCAGGATTTCATTTATAAAAAATTGCGTCAGGCGATTTATTCCGGGCAGATCAAGCCGGGCGAAAAACTGGTGGAACGAAAATTGGCGGAAATGTTTGACACCAGCCGCGTGCCGCTGCGCGAGTCGTTGCTGCGGTTGACGAGCGAAGGCCTGGTGCGCAGCACTCCAGGTAAAACCTGCTACGTCGAAGATCTGACAGCGACAGACATCCGCGAAATCTGTCTGATGAGGATGGCGCTCGAGCCTCTGGCGACGCGGCTCGCGGCCGAGCAGCCCGACCGCCGATTTACAAAACGGTTGAAGACGCTCATCGATCGCATGATTCGGCAGTTCGATCAGGGGCGAAGGGCTGCTGCTTCAGAAACCGATCTGGCGTTCCATCGCGAGATCGTTCTCGCCAGCAACAGCCCGCGGCTTATTCGCGCTTATGAAGCAATGCATTTGCCGTTGATCATGTACCGGCTCACTTTGGAACCGGGGGACGTTTCGCGAATGATGCGCGAGATTCATGAGGAAATCACGCTGCAGATTGAATTGGGCAATGGGGAGGCGGCGGAACAGGCTGCCCACATTCACCTCGAAGAAGTGACGCGGAACGTTTTGTCGCAGTTGCATTGACTTCAGGTGACGCTCGGTTCGAAGTGCTCGGCCACGTACCTACGAACCGCTGCGGCGGACTTCAACTTGAGAACTTCGTCCGCGAGACCTTCCATCGAGCGCACTGACAGTCGATGGATCATTTCCACGACCCCCAGGTAGTTCGAGCGGGAAATACTCAAGCGACGAAGTCCCAGCGCCAGCAAAAGGCCCGTCAGCTTCGGGTCGCCGGCCAGTTCTCCGCAAATCGTCACCGGTTTGCCGCGCTTGTCGGCCGCCAGAACAATTTGATGCAGCAGCCGCAGCACGACGGGCTGCATGGCGTCGTGATAGCGTTCGACGTTTTCGTCGTCGCGATCGGCGGCCAGCATATACTGCGTCAGGTCGTTCAAGCCGATCGAAATCGAATCCATCTGTTCGAGAAGCTCGTCGATGAGCAGAGCTGCCGACGGGACTTCGATCATCGTTCCCAGACGAAATGGAAGTTCCTCACGGCTGGTGCAGCCGACGAACAGGCAGAGCTTTTCAATCGTCAGATCGAGCGTGTCGATGGTGTCGAGCATCGGCAACATCAGAGTTAACGGGCGTTCGCGCGCCAAACGGGCGATGGCGCGGACCTGCGGTTTGAAAATATCCTCGCGCTGCAAGAGCAGGCGGATGCCGCGCAGCCCGAGGCTGGGGTTGCGGTTGAGCGGAATATCGGCATACGGCGGACATTTTTCCGCCCCGAAGTCGACCAGACGCATATTCAACTCGGTCTCGCCCAATTTCGACGATACCTGTTTGTAGATGTCGTAGCTGTCTTCTTCAGAAGGCCACCAGGGTAGGTCCATGTACATGAATTCGGTGCGGTACAAACCGACGCCATCGGCACCGAGGATCGAGATTGCATCCGCTTCGACTGGATCGCTGATGTTCAAGAACAGCTTGATGCGGACGCCGTCCGACGTCACCGGCAAATCGATATGGTTTGGTTCTTCGGCGGTTGGACCGGTTGGCCGATCGAGCAGGGTGCCCAGCGAGGCACGTTCCGCCGCGGTCGGGGAGAAAATCACGCGGCTCGCGTTCGCATCGACGACGACTTCCGTCTGGTCCGGTATGGCTTCGCAAACCGATTGCACCCCCGTAATCAGTGGAATGGCGAGTCCGCGTGCGAGGATGGCCGTATGCGATTTTGAACCGCAAGTTTCGGTCACGACAGCGACGGCACCGTGGTGCACGAAGCGAACGAGGTCGGATGGCGTCAGGCCGAAGGCGACGATGACGGCGGCTTCTTTCAATTCGAGTTTCGGTCGAAGGTCTGCCGACAGACAATGCACGAGCCGCCGCCCGATGTCGAGAATGTCGGCCGCCTTATCCTGCAGCAGCGGCACGGGGGTCGTCGTGAACGTGGTGAACAGACCGGAGACGACGCGCGACGCAGCGGCTTCGGCGGAACTCCCGTGCTCGTAGATTTCGGCTTCGATTTGCGAAACGAATTTCGAATCGCGCAAGAGGCCCGCGTGCGATTCGAAGATGGCGACGTCGCTCGATTGCACGCGTCCCGTCAATTGCCGTTGCACGCGGTCGAGCTCAACGCAGGCCCGGCCGATCGCGGAATGCAGCCGCTCGACTTCATCTTGCGGCGAACCTTTCGGGGCAACGGTGAGAGCGGAGGCCAGAATGACCCGGGCGTCGATGACGTGACTGATGCCCCGCGCCACGCCCGGACTAATTGTCTTCCCCGTCAGAATCATGTCACCATCCGATGGAAGTAGAGTTGGCCCCAGTATACCTCTCTGCATTGTGCGTTATTTGGCGTTCGAATTCAAATTGATAGCATCCGCCTTCTTTTGAAAGACCGGCAGATCGTTTGTGGTGCGGATGCGGATCCAATGGTCGCTGAACACGAATCCCGGGTGGACTTCGATCGGCGGCATGTGGCAGCCCACGCACCCCGTTTGCCGCCGATTCGGGCAACTTCCCGAAACGTGCAGGTCTTTGGTATGGCATTCGAGGCAGTTGCGTTCGTAATGTGTCGCGTCTTCGACTGGCGGACGATGCGGATCGTGGCAGGTGGTGCACATCAATCGGCCGTCCGACTTCTGATAGCATTTGCTTTGCGACAGGCCCACCGGTTGAAAGCGGACGATCTTGTAGTCGTGCTTTTCGGGGGGCGTGCTGAGCCAATCGGTGCGGCGATGACAACGTCCGCACATTTCCAGTTGTGCCTGAGCCTTCCAGTGCGTCGCGATCTGCAGATTCGCAGAGGGCGGAGTTTTCTCTTGCGATTTCACATGTGCAGAGCCCGGTCCGTGACAGCTTTCGCAGGTCACATTGGGGAGGAGGTTCTCGACGTTGGGGCCACGTACTGTTCCTGTCGTCGTGTGGCATTCGACGCAACGGCCAAGTTCACCCGATTCCTGAAGGTGCACCATGCCAAACTCTTCTATTCGCTGGCTGGCCGGCTGATTACGATGACCGGGGGTGAGCGCGAGATGTTCGTCGTGACCGAAACTGCTGACGCGATGTTCGACGCCATCCGTGCCCCCGGTCCGATTGGGGACCAGCGTGAGGAAACTGACCGCGTGCCGGCCCGAGCCAAACACGAAGTCGAGCGGGAAGCTTTCGTCGCCGAATTTTGCGGGAATCGTGGCAGAAAGACCACCGGGCCCGAAGCGATAGATGTATTCGTAGTTTCGCTCGGGGTCGGTAAACGTTCTGCCATCCCAGCGTTTTGCCACTTCTGAGTCGATGGCGCGTGCAAAGGTGCGCGCGTGGCCGCTCTGGGCGTGGTCGGCGGCTTCCTGAGGATGGCAGCGGGCACAGGTTTGCAAGCCGACGAAGCCATCGGAATTTACAGCCTCAACGGCGGCTTGCGGCGCGGGCTGCAGGACAATCCGGCGGGCAGCGAACGAGAGGGCGGCTATGAATGCCAGCACCCCAATCGCATAGCCCCAGCGTTTCATGGTCGAAGGGAACCTTTACTTGCGAGGATCAGCCGGTTTGCCTTCGATGTCGAGATCGTAAGTCTGCGGCCCGGGCGCCACGATGGTGACCTTCAGCCCCGATTTCTCCGGGTCGGTAATGTGGGCCGGTACGAGAGAGGGGATGCCGGGTTTGCCGGGGCCCACCAGGGCATTGTATTCTTCGGGAGTGTATTTGGTGGAATCTTCCTGAGCCAGGATTCCGACAAGATAATCCCCCGGCAGGATTCCCGGCCCGACGAACAGAGTTTCTACTTTGTAGTGTCCGTCTTGATCGGTCTGACCCGACGCGAAACTGCCGCGATCGCGGTCAACGGGTCGAAAGCTGATCACGCCTGACTTGAGCGGTGTGCCGTTGAGTTTGATCGTCCCGGAAACTGCAACGGGATGCGGACTCGAGAACCAACCACAACCGGAGACAACCGTCAGAGCGACCATCCACCCCGCGGTCAGAACCAGACCGGATCGAGCAGAAACTATGAATGGCCGCTGCACCATATTTTGCATGGGATGATCGTGAAAGGAAGACTGACCTACGACCGATACAAGGTCGTCCAACAGCGTTAATAATTTGTGGGCCGCATGAAGGCCTCGGCGGCCGGTCGGATGGGTTGGGCAAGAGTCCGAATCTCGTCATCGGTTCCGTTCTTTTTTACGCCTTCGACCAGAGCGTCCACGGCTTGGATCAGTTTGGTTTTATCCTGCTCGCGCTTGTCGGACTTGAATTCTTTGGGAAGCGGTTCGTTCTTAAAGGCTTCGTATGCTTCGACGAATTTGGGTTGAGTGACTGCGGCACGAGTGCTGGCGGTGGTGCGAGCGATTTCATCGAAACCTACGTATAACGAGACGATTCCATCCGGACCCATGAACTTTGTAATCGCTTCACTTTTGGGAACGGTGGGAGCCGGGCCCTTAAATCCCATTTCTTTTTCTGCCGAACTTCCACAGCCTGCCAAGGCGGACGCCAGGCAGACGTAGGCTGCAATACGCGCCCAGGTTGACCGGAAGGACTGGCCCCAACTTTTGACAGCGACTGCAATCATCAATTACGACTCCTCGTAAAGATCTGAACTGAAATATCACAAAACCGTTGATACGTGCATCTAAAGAAATCGCATGGTCCCGGGGATGTTTCCCGAGACCATGCGGTTCTAAAGGTTCAAAATGCAACTCATTCGTCGGGCACATCCGACCTTGTCAACCGCTCGTACTGATAGCACTTCCGTGTCGCGGCAATACGTGTGATTTCTCCGGCTGATACTTTGCGAACTACGCTACATGGTCGTGAGGAGCGCTCTAGAAGTCCAAAGTTGGCGTATCGCTTCCAGCAATCGAGCATGTGCTGCGATATACCGTCAAATCAACGTTATTCGAAACGAATCGAACCGCTCCGTCGGCAAGCAGCACATTCACACCGCCTGTGTGAGCGCTCGATGCCGATTTCCGACCATTGATATTCACGGCCGACTCATCCAAATATCGAATGTTGTCGTACAGCGTGGGATTGGGCGTTTTTAGAGCGTCGGCTCCGCAGGCTCCAGACTCGTTAACCCAGTTTCCGCAACGCCAGACGGCAGTACAACTGCCTGATCCGGGACATCCACCGCCGTCGTTGCCACTGGTCTGGTAGGTGGCTTTGCCGCGATACACTTCGACCACCATGATGGTATTACTGCTGCCATCGACGTACATTTTCATACCGGAGGCAACCAGGCTCAACCCACCGGTGGGCCAGGCCATTTCGCCATCGCCCCCCTGACCATTGTAAGAGGCGTCCTTACAGTAGCAGTCGGTCGAGAATTGCCCTGCTCCCTGAAGGGCAGCTCCACCCGGGCAATCGTATCCGACGACCGTCGCCATTGCGGCATAGTTCGTTCCCGCCGCGGTGGTCGTGAAGTAAGTCCCCACGATCGTCGTACCATTGGCATGGAAGACGTCGGTGGGATCGCTGGGACACAGGTAGGACTGAACGGCGACTTTCTGAACCGCCTGCTGGGTGGCCGAATCGGCAGCTCCGCATTGAACCCAGGAGCTAAAGTTAAACTGATTGTAGAGATTCGCCTGGTCGATGTAGGGGAGAATTTTCGTGCGCCAGGAAAACCCGTTACCTGTCGAGTTTTTCGAACCTCCAGCCGAACCGCTGCAACCGAAGGCGTTGTTGCCGGACCCGTTAACGTAGCAGCCGCCGCCGCCTGTCTGCTGGGCCACATACGGACCGGCCGACTGTGCCTGGGGGAACACGTTGAACGACGACAGGTAGTTGTGCAGTCCCAAGCCGATCTGCTTCATGTTATTGCGGCATTGAGTGCGGCGGGCGGCTTCACGTGCCTGCTGGACGGCGGGAAGTAGCAATGCAATCAAGACAGCGATGATCGCAATGACCACAAGTAATTCGATTAAGGTGAACCCTCGAGATGACTTCCGGCGCTGAACGTCAATTCTCATGCGTATCTCCCTGTCCCAGATAAAGTTGTCAGATGACTCTTTCGAAAAGACGACCTCATTATGAAGAGAAAGCGGACAGCCAACAGGGGTTCAATTTACGTCCCACCACTGGAGTGAACGATAATCGAGCAGTTGAGAGTTGTCCGCCAGGCAATTAAGGTAAAAACACTCAAGGTGAAAACACTCAATTTTTCCCAGTATGCCGGAAAATGCTCTTGAAAGTCAAGAACAAGAACCCGCAGTCCGATGTGCGGAACAATAGAATTATTCAGGCTTTGTATCAATATGGACAAGTTTTTGCCAAGCCGCCGCATCGCTCACCGACTGAGCTCGTTGATCATGCCCACGTACGTCATCATCACTCGGAACACGATGAAGATGATCAGCCCGGCGACCCCCAGCCATGCCAGCCAGCCCAGGGTGGCGGTCAACGCGCGTAAGCTGCGGCGGGCCTGCTCTTCGAAATCGGGGCTGAGCCTTTGAAATAGCTCGGGAACGGTGCCCGTGTTTTCGGAGACTTGTACCATATGCAGATAATCCTCGGGAAAGAGTCGGGTCGCATCCAGTGCTTCGCTCAATTCATCCCCGTTGAGGACGTGGTTACAGACTCCAGCGGTCGCTGCGACGAATGCGCCGTTTCCCGTGGCCTTCAGGCTTGCTTCGAGGCTGCGGGCGATCGGCATTCCCGCCTGCTGCGTGAGGGCATAACCCCACGAGAAGCGGGCGATGGCGAACGACCGCATGCATTTGCCCACCACGGGAATGTGCAGCAGAAAGCTGTCGAGGAAGCGTTGCTGCCGAAAGACTTTCGCCACGACAAGGTAAACCGCGATGATCGCCGCGATCGTGCCAAAAGTCATGCAGAGCCAGATAATGGCTCCCTCAGGTCCCAACAGGCCGAGGCCGAGCATATCCACAGGCTCGCCCCCTTTGCCTTTGGAGATGTCTCCGATGATGCCGAGAATGAAGATCACGAAAGCCACGATGAGAATGGCCGCCACCAGTTGAATGATGGGCCACGCAATCGCTGCCGAGAACGAACGCCGCAAGCGCACCAGGTTTTCATAATGATCGGCAAGCCGCGCCAGCACTTCGGGCAGGTTCCCCGATTGCTCGGCTACGTCCACCATGTCGACAAACAGTTCGGGGAAGTATTCCCCTTGTTCGCGAAACGCGGAGGAGACGTCCGAACCGTTGGAAATGGCAGTCGTCACGCGAGCCAGAACGCGACGACAACGGGCGTCGCCCGTTTTGCGAGAGGCGATCTCGAGCGCCTTATGAACGGCCAGCCCCGAGTTCAGCATGGTCCCGAGCGACTGGCAGAGCCGCGTCATGGACGTCAGCGAAATATGTGAACCGAACACGAACCGTTCTCCCAGCAATTCCTAGCCGCCACTTTCAAGTGGCGTTCTATCGCTATCCTCTACGTCATTCCTTCGCAGCCTCATCCGACTTCAGCAGTTCTTCGACGAGCTGCGTGATCTGTTCGTAGGTGAATTCGTCTTTGTCAGACTTGATTTGTTCGTTGTCGAATCGTTTCGCGAGTTTTCCATCACGGCCATAGACGTAGACTGCAGGAATTGATGCCAGTTCCATGCGATCCATGAGTTGTTCGAGAGCCACGTTAGCCATCAGGTTCTCAAACGTTGCTCCCTGCTTCTCCAGGAATTTGACGACGCGGTCGCGATAATGTTCGGGGGGCTTTTCGGGAATGCCGTCGTAGTCGCAATTGAATGACATGCAGGCAACCCCTTTGGCGGCGTAGTCGCGATGCAACTGCACGAGCTTCGGAAACTCCTTCACACATGGGCCGCAAGTCGTGGACCAGGCGTCGAGCACGACGATCTTTCCTTTTTGGGCTGCCACGCGCGCTTGCACGCCTTGCCAATCGACGACTGCCAGATCGATCTTGGTCGGAAACGCCTCGGTAGCTTTCGTGTTGATCGTTGGCGGAGCAGACGGTTTTGTTTCTGCCACGGATCCAGGACCGGTGGACGAACCCGGCAACGTAGGTTTGGCTGGCGGTTCGCAACCTGTGACACAGATGCCGGCCACCACAATGAAGAACACAATCGGTTTCATATTTCGAAATCTCCGTTGAGCTTTGAGCCGTGCATCGGAATCGGAAGCAGGCGATGCACCCGTGGCTCCAGCATAACGTATTCGTGTCGAACACAGAAACCCGGTTTCTTCCTCAAAACCGGGTTTCTATCACAGAGCGTTGAAGTTGAAGCCTGGCCAGTCAGCTCACGATCTGCACGACAATCAGCGTGCCGGCCGTGATCAGCGAGGCCGCGGCAAGCCGGAGTCTGCCCCGATATTTACCGACCGAAAGATCGTCGAGCCTGAAATAGCCCGCAGAAGTTGCCAGCATCAACGTCACCAATCCGAAGAGTCCGCCGAGAACTTGCAGTCGACGATCGACGACCTGTCCGCGCCACGAGGCATACAGCGTCTGCCGTACGGCGGGCGAAAGTTCGAGCAGCACGTGGACGCGGTACATTTTTTGAGTGAGGCCGTTGCCGAAGTCTTTGTCGAGACTTTCGCCGACGCACTCCCTAACGGCATATTTGTCGATGAGAGCGACAGGGGCGCTCCAGGAGACTCCTTGCGGATACTCTTCGTGAAAATGCGCCATCACACGTTGCACGACGCTGGCTGTCACCTGCTGTTCTGCTTCTTCGAGCGTCACCCAGCGCTCGCTGCTCAACGCAATCTGCAACCCCGTGAACGAAGTCACACTCTGTGCCGTCTGGTCGTTCCCGTGGTCATCGCCATGCACGAATCGGTGTTGATCTAAATCATGTGTTGCAGGGACTCGCGTTTCGCTTTTTCCGACCCATGCCGGCGGTGTCGTCTGCATGCTTCGTGGCACGAGAAGTTCCACCGGGCGATTTTCTGCAGCGATGGCTGCTGCATGTGCAAACCTTCTCGACTCCTGAAAGTGCTTTGCTCCTCGAATGGCGATAATGCTGAGGACTGCCACCGCAGGAATGATCCATAGCAGGCTGACAACCAGCGGCCAGGCACCTGCCAAGGCGAATCGCCATTTTCCACCAGCAATGAAGACGGTCGCGACTGCCGCCAACGCGAAGACCATCAGACCACAGGCGAGCACGACGAGCATCGCAGGATGCAGTTCTGTATGGAACACAGGGGCCATACGCATGTCAATGTCCCTCCAGGCGTGCTGCACGAGTTTGGACGGGCACCCAGTCGGCAGCCAGTTGCACGACGCACGACAGCGCAACCCCCCAGCTCGCGGCCCAGGGTTGAGGGAATGCAAGAACGGCCGGCAACAGGTAAGCGAGGAGCGCAGTGAAAGCCGTCGAAGCGACGCGGAACCGTTGCGGCCGGAATGTGTCCGCCTGCCACCACCAGCGTCGCAAGCCGAACAATGCGGCAAAGAACACCATGTAACCGAGGCATGTCGGCTGGATGGCGTCAGTCAGCAGGCGTTCGCCGGCGATTTGGTCGACCATGCCTCGAAAGGAATTCTTGTAAGGAACGTCAACCATCAACAATTCATCGAGCTGATAGGCACAGAAGCCGACGACGGCTCCCAATCCCGCCAGGGTCAGGCGACGCGTGCGTGCGTCAATCGGTTTGCCTTCCCAAAGTTTGCAGGGGATGAGAATCGCCCACGACCCAAGAATCGTGACCAACGCAAACAACCCGACGCGGCCCATGTCGACCGCATATTGATTCGTATCTCCAAAAATGGATGAGAAGAAACCAACGCCGGTAGTTGCCAGCAGCGAGAGCACAACGCTCGACGTCATCGAGAGTGAGAGTTCCGAAAGCCGTTGCCGCCACGCGACAGGTCGCGGCGTTTCCGGAACCAGTAAATGCACATTGACCCGCGGCGGATTTGATTTTGCATTTGAGGTCGCGGGTTGCTGCCTTTCGAGCAGCACTGGCGCAGCAGGGATTGGGGGTCGCATCGTCGGTGCAAAACTGTCAAGTGGGCGGCGCGGAGCTTCAGCCTGTTCTTGGGATGTTTGCAGGAAGTGCGCCACCAGGCGATAGGTTGCATAACTCAACGCGCTGAGAACCGCCAGGAAAAACCAGCTTCCGAGGAGAAACTTCATGGGGAAGCGGAATATGCCGTTAAAAATATTGACGGAATGCATCAAGAACACTGTCACGCCGACGGCGACCGCCAGAAACAGCCACGGATTGTGCCGCAACTCTTTACGAATCGTGGAACCGTCGAACGAACGTCGTGTGTCGCATCGCCGCTGCTGTCCCGGCCGTTGAGGCGATTCATGCCGAGCGCCTCGGTCATCGGCCGTTTGCGATTGAGGTTTTTGCGACGCGTCCCAATCGGTCTGCTTGTGACCATTGCCGTTGATGAACGCTTCCTGCGGAATTTCGACTGGTCGATTGACGTATCGCAGAGCGTTTCTGAATTCATTGGCCAACTGCGTTGCATTCCCGATTCGAGCGGTCGGGTCTTTTTCCAGCGCCCGGGCCAGAATGGGGCGAAAGGCCGGCGAGATCACATTCAGATCGGGCGGCTTCGTCAGATGCTTCATCAGGATTTCGGCAGTGCTTTCGCCATCGAAAGGTACCCGACCGGTCAACATTTCGTAGACAATCACACCCAGACTGTAGACGTCGAGCTCTTTGCCGTACTTTCCGTGGGCCACTTCGGGAGCCATGTAATACACAGTGCCGACGCTCTCGGTTTGTGCACTCCGCCGGCTCGGCGTCATGAATTTTGACAGCCCGACGTCGCCGATTTTCACGACGCCGTTCTCGCGAAAGATATTGGCCGGCTTCAAATCTCGGTGCACGATCCCCCGGTCATGCAGGAAGGCAATGCCCGCTGCAATCCCGCTCAGCCACTGCTCGACTTCCGCCAACGGCAAACCGTTCGGATGTTCGTCCAGCACCTGTTCGAGGCTCTTCTCGGCGACATATTCCATCACCACCCAGTGCTCGCCGTCGGCATCGGTCCGAATGTCGAACAGCGTCACGAGATTCGGGTGCTTCAGGTTCAGGCACTGCGATACGCCCCGCAATTCGACTTGCTGATTCTGCTGCAGCAGCTTGAGGGGTACTTCCTTCCCGGAATCGCTGAGCGCATAATACACCTCTCCAAACCCGCCACGATCGATGGCGCGCTTGATGGTGTAGCCCTCCAAGGGGCGTGCTTCCGGTGCAAAAGTGAATCGCATAATTTTTTAGTCCACTTTAGCCGCCACTTTCAAGTGGCGTTCAATAACCGCTCCACTGCCTCCAACCGAAAACAAATATCTGGTCCCGTGACAACAGCGCCATCTTCCAACGGAGCATCGGCGTGCATCGGCACCCCGTTGATCGAAAGATCCCCATTACCTCGGCACCACAATCGTCCATCATATCGATACAGCACGATCGTGTTGCCCCAATCGGGGCAGACAACGTGATTGTCCTGCGCACGTCCCAACAGGCAGGTGTCCTGCATCAACACAATGGAATTCATCGATTGGCGAGGTCGATGGCTGCTGACGAACTCCAGCCGTGCTGTGCCGCTTTTCGGATTGGGGATGCGAAACTTCAGTCGCACGCCCGTGCCGAGACGCAGTTCCTGGCCGTCGCAGAGATTCGTCCGATCGACAACTGGTTGATCGGCCACCCACGTGGAGGCAAGTGCGCGTATGACATAGCGTTCGCCACTGCGTGCGAAGACGGCGTGTCGACGCGAAAGGTTCGCGAGCAGGGGGATGTCGGCTGCAGGCCCGTCCGTCACCGGTCCGCCGACGGTCACTTCATCCGCAAGACACAACAAAAACGCTCCGACTCGATCGATCCACAACAGGAACCGATCGAGCGTCCGCTTCTCCGGTTGTAAAACGGCAGGCGTATTCACGGCATCTGCATCTTTCAAAGTCCAACGGAAGCTACATCTACTGTAACGAGTCTCCGCAGAATTTGGATCACAGGGAAAAAAGGAACATCGAAATGGTTCAAAACTCAGATGTCCACAGATTACGCAGATTCCGCAGAACAGGTGCGTATCATCTTCGTTTAATCCGAAGCCAACGGCACATGGTAGGTGACCCGGAAAAGAAACTGAGCGTCTTGGCGAGAGTCTTTCTTATCCGCGAAATCCGCGGCTAATTATTTAAACCGTGGATGACGCGGATCTCGCGGATGGAAAATCACAATCGGCGTGTTTTTGATGCGGTGGATCGTGCATTCATTTGAGTTGTGGGTCACGTTGTTTACGTCCTCCTTCACCATTGGCTTCGGGTTAAACGAGTTTTTCTGAGAAATCTGCGTAATCTGCGGATCCCCTTCTCCTTCAGATCGCCGTATTACAACCCGGCAGTCGATCGTTCTGCAGACTTCTCGGGTTGGGTTGGTTTGCCGAAGTATTCGTCGATCTGGTTCGGCAGATCTTCGGAAATCGCAGGAGCGGTTTCCACCGGAACCAGGCCCGTGAACTTCCCTTCGGCGTCGAGCATTTTCTGAGCGACGTCGAGCTGTTTGTTGAGATCGCCAATCAGCTTTTTCGCTCGGGAGAGTTGCGAATCGTCAAGTTGCACGTTGCTGGCCGTCTGGGCCGCCTGAATTGTCTTCACGCGGGCATCGAGGTTTTCTATCTGCACTTCGAGATCGCGTTTCGCGGACAGCATCCCTTCCATTTTCTCACGAGCAGCCACGATCGATTTTTCGCGGGCTTGCAGAATCTGCCGTTTGCTGGCGAGAGTGGCTTCTGCGGTTTTGTAACGCTCGAATCGCTGCGATAAGTCACGTTGAATGTCGTGCGACGAGTAAGTTCGGCCCGCATATTTGTAGGTTTGCTTGTTTTGTCCCACATCGGAACGAAGTGCCAGGATTTCTCCTTTTTGCTTCGTCAGGTCGGACTCGTGCCGGGCGATTTCCTTGGTGACGTGCTCGACGTTGACCTCTTCCTCTGCAATGACGTGCATGCACTGCCTGATATCGGGCAGCAGGTTGTTGACCATGTCGCGTGCCCGTTGCAGCTCGAATTCGATGGGGACCTCGGCCTTGATGGCGTTCCGCGTCGACCGCCCGACCGTCTTGACGTAACTTAAAACATCACGGCCAAAGACCAGCGTACTCACCATCGCCAACGCCACCGTCCCATAAATTGCGTGTTTGATCATGTTTGTTTCTCCTGTCAGCCCGTTGGACCCTGTAATAATGAGACTCCTGGGAGGGTGAGGCTCCCGCCGAACCGCTTTTCACCTCGTTCACACCAGTGATTCGCCGGTGGAATCGAAATCTTGATGGAAAAATGAAAAAAGCTTGAAGATTGTTCGACTTCGAATTCAATCGGCGTGGTTAAGATGCTGTTGAATTAGCGGTAATCTTTTCAAATCAAAAATTGAAAATCGGCAATCAAAAATAGGACTCCCCATGCCCGATCGACGCGAATTCCTGCAACAGGCCGGTTGCTCCCTTGGTGCAGCGGCGTTCGCAGGCGAAATATTGACTGCTCATCAAAACGTTCTTGCTGACACGGAAAAACCCGCCCCCGGCAAGCTCACGCGGCCAGTTCCGTTCGAGGTGTTTCAGCGTCAGGGCTACGACCCGCTGCATTCGCACGATCACGAACCGGGTGGGCCGAAAATGGGTTTCGCCAATATGCCGGTTTCGGGCGACTTGGGAGAAGTCGCCGGTGCCACCTGGCAATTTCGCGTCGTCGCTCTCAAGAATGCCTATGGAGTCAGCACGGACTGGGGCAAGTTCGAACCAACGTTTAAGGATGGCAAACTCTCAGCCACGGTGCGGATTACTGCTGGCGGCTGGTACCGCCTCGAGATCCGGGCCGTAGTGGGCGACAAGACAGTCGCCACCGAGACCGTCGAACCGATTGGCGTCGGCGAAGTGCTGGTAATTGCCGGCCAATCGTACGCGGACGGTGCCAACGACGAAATGATGAAGGTCGAAGACCCGCAGGGCCGGGTGACTGCTTACGACAACATCAAGAATACCTGGCGCGTCGCGAATGACCCGCAGCCGAACCGGGCGCCTAGCGGCACGATCTGGCCACCGCTCGGTGATCTGATGCTTCCCATCGTGCGTGTGCCGATCGGTTTCGTCAACGTGGCAGTCGGCGGGACATCCTCACGGCAATGGCTGCCCGGTGAGAAGCTGTATCAGAACCTGGCTGCCGCCGGCAAAGCGATCGGCCAGTTCCGTGCCGTCCTGTGGCAACAGGGAGAATCGGACGTCATCGAAGGGACGGAGACCGAGAAATACGTCGCCAACCTGACGACGATCCGCGAGTCACTCGCGAAGGAATGGGGTTTTGCTCCGCCGTGGCTGCTCGCCAAATCGACGTTGCACCCGACGGTCTACAACAACCCGATCGGCGAAGGAAAGATCCGCGCCGCCATCGATCTCCTGACAAAACAACCCGGCTTCCACCCCGGCCCCGACACCGACATCTTGAACGGCGAAAACCGCGGTGGCCCCAACACTCTCCGCCACTTCACCGGCCTCGGCCAACGCCGCGCGGCACTGATGTGGTTTGCGGCAGTGTGGCAGGAGTTGCAGAGGGTGAAACCACAGTGATCGCGAACTCGTTTAACCCGAAGCCAACGGCGATTCATTTAATTTGAAAAAAGTTGACCATGAAATAGCGGAAGCGTTAAAAATGGATGATCTCGCTTCTCTCCACATCAACAAAAGGCGGGTTACTTCACCTTTCGGGCTTCTTGGGACCGATGAGAATGCGTTGTCCTTTGCCCTCGGTTACACATTTCAACAGTGTTTGCCGTTCTTGCAATGGTTTCTGCAGGAAATCGGAATTCCAAGTGTGCATCCTAACACACTACGTAAGGCTCGAATCGCCCTTCAGCGGGGTGATGAATTCGGCTCTGGAATTACTGACATTGAGATTTTTGTTGAAGACAAAATCCATGTAATCATTGAGGCCAAGGTCGGGTTAGCGATTCCATCGATCGAGCAATGTCGCAAATATCTAAAACGGCTCCGAGAATCCAACGCACGAAACATCAAACTTGTTGCACTCGTTCAGTCACCCGATCAAACGTTTGTGAAACAATATGTTCGACAAGATCCCAAATTTTCCAGTCGACTGGTGAGCTTTAATTGGTCAAGGCTCATCTCGGAATGTGTTCGGATGATTCACCGCAAGTCTGATTCATCTACGAAGTCATGGATTCGCTCTTTTTATCATTTTCTGGACCAGGAATACGGAATGAAGGCATTTTCAACCGAAGTCTGGATTCTATCGATCAAAACCAAACCACTTTGGACAAATGGAATGAGCCATTGGGACATTCACCAAAAACATAGAGTTTGGTGGTCTTACAACGAACATGCTGTCCGACCACTGTATATTGCATTCCGAGTAAATGGCACGCTCGATTCAATCTGTCGCGTAAATCAAATTGAGCATGAAATTCCCATCATTCACAGGGTGCCGGAAATGAAACACATTCCGGATGCGTGGCCTAGTCTCCCATGCACAATCTGGCATTTTGAGAAAGCGGTGAAGCTTCCCAAACCCATCCGTACGGGAGCAGGTATGTACAACCGCCGAGTGCGGTGCGATCTTGATTTGCTGTTGTCGTGTGAGACGGTTCTTGAAATCGAGCAAGAAATGAAGAATCGGCGGGATCAGAAAGAAATGTAGCGAGGTACCGTGTTGTTCTCCGGCTATAAGTGAGATAGCTATCCGGGATGGTTGAGCTGACTTGTACTCTTCCACCGAAAATCAACAGGAACCTTTTCTCTTGTCGCACACCATGAGCTCGGGATTCATTTCCGGGCTTCCGTGAATTCCCTTTGGTAATGTGACAAACCATTCGGCGAAGCGGTCTATGAGCAAAGGGTCTGTGATTCTTTTGTGCCCCGGCCCTTTCTTGATGATCCCCTGAAATTCGGGCGGAATTTCAATCGCGCAATCGCCGAAGTACGAAAACTGGCGGCAAATCAGTACGTTTTTTCCACTCAAGTCATGAATAATGTTTCCTTTGGAGTGATGCTTGTTTCGTCGTTGTTTCCATTTGCCATCGACCTTGAAATATATGTTGTCTCCACAAGTACGTTTCCCTTGGTTCGTTGGTTGCTTGATTTTGTATTGCATCCCATCTCCGTAGTCTTCGATGGGAACGATCGCGGTGATTCGTGCGGCATATACAAGTTTGCGATTTCCGACGGTTGACGCTGAACCAGTACCGATTACAAAGTCACCTTTTCGAGCCGATTTTCGGATTTGCGGCTTACATGTTGCGAGTGTAAGAAATCTGAAATATGGATTTGGCGCGAAGCCGGCGTCGTGCGTAATCACATACGAAAAAATGTGCATGGAATACTTTTGCCACTTTTTCTTATTGCCAGTCCTCGACCTGCAAACCGGGAATGCGGCTCAACTCATTAGTGTTATGTGTCACGAGAGTCAAACTGTTCGTAATAGCAATGGCGGCAATCATTAGATCGTGCGGACCGACCGGAGTTCCCAATTTGGCAAGGTGCTCGCGAATCCTGCCATATTCAGCGGCTGCCAGGTCATCAAACGGCAGGGATGTAAAACGCTCCTGCAACCGGCCAATTAAGGCGACGTTGTGTGCCTGTTTGTTTGCGGCGCTATGATGCGCTCCATAGTACAGTTCAGCCAGCACTACAGAACAGAGTGCAATGTCTTCCGGTTTTTCCTTCAAAATTCGCTGGACCAGTTTCGGATGGTTCTGCCGCAAATAGCCGATCCAAGCGTTTGTGTCCAGTAGGTAGATCACGGAAGCTCGTCTCGCTTCTCGTAATCACCCTGTTCGGGGCGAACCAAATCGCCTTGCCACGCACCAGCCGTTTCATGGATGAACTGCTGCCACTCAGCCGGAGATGTGTTGGGTGAGCTTTGCGGTTGGACTGGCGCTATTGTGACTTCCACCTCGCGTTCTGCGTCTGCAGCGCCGAGCGGCACAGCGATCTGCAGGACACCGTCAGCTCCGACTCGCGAATGGATTACGATGCGATTCATGATTTCTAATACAAATCCACTTTGGATTGATTTCAGTCAATGCACTTCTTTATTTTACCATTCAAAAGCATGGCTGACATAGAAGAATTCTCATTCTCCTGTGCCGCTGGCTACAGGTTAAACGAAATCAGTGCAGACTGCGCTGTATTTCCCCTATTTCTTCGGCAACGCATTCAAAAAGAAGTTGCTCCAGTTCTTGTACATGATCCCGTCGATGTCTTCTTTTTTGTACTCGCGACGTTCGAGAATTTCGGCGATCTTGTACAAGTCGGCAATTGTTTCCAGGTCGTGTGGCGTTTGTTCTTTGCCGAAGCCGCCGTCGAGGTCGGTTCCCATGCCGCAGTGTTTGGCGTTACCGGTGATCTGGCAGATGTAATCGAACGCTGCCCCGATGGCCGCGCCGCGCTGGATGAGGGCTTTGATCTGGTCGTCGGCGAGTTGCCGATCGGCTGGGACGAGCGTCCGACACTGTTGTGTGTGGTTCGCCGCCGTATGGCAGGAGTTGCAAAAGGGAAAGGCGAGTTAGACCACAATCGCTTAACCCTCGAGCTAACGGCGCGAAGCTACGGATTATTCAAAATGACGACCGTTGCGAAACACAGGATTTCTGCCGAAGTGCTGCAGCAACGTCGTTCTTTGACCGCATGTGTGTTGACAGCACCGAGACGGCAATTTGGGCCGCGTACTTTCCGAACCTTTATCCACCAAATGATTTACGAGGCCTTAAATGCTATTCTACTTTGGGGACGAAATCTGGACAGGCGGACATTATTCATGTCGAGTGAAAAGCACGGGCAATTGCCCGCGGACGAAGAGACTTTACCCCGATCGTCAGTTGTTGAGTTGCAATCCGACGCTCTCCTCGAGCGGCGAGCGCCGTTGTGGTTCGGGGCAGGTTTGTTGTTTATGTCAGGAATGTGCGGCCTGATCTTCCAGGTGAGCTGGTTTCGTGAGTTCCGCTTGTTATTTGGTGCTTCGACGGCTTCATCTTCTGCAGTCTTAGCCGTATTTATGGGCGGATTGGGGATCGGGAACGCCGTTTTGGGAGCGCGGGCGGATCGGGCCAAAAATCCGCTGGCATTTTATGCTGTCCTCGAGATTTTCGTTGCTCTGACAGCTGCAATCAGTCCTTTTTTGATCGATGCGTTGCATGGTTCCTATATTTCGTTGGGGGGGCAACTGAGCCTTGGCGTTGGGGGGGCCACGGTGCTGCGTCTTGCCATTTCTGTGATCGTTCTCGGCATGCCCACTTTTTTAATGGGTGGGACGCTACCTGCGGCAGTTCGCGCGGTAACGTCCGACCAGGATCGACAGCGCTGCGGGGCGGCAACGCTGTATGGTGTCAATACATTTGGTGCGGTGGTGGGGGCGTTTAGCAGCACTTTTTTCGCACTGCAGTTTTTTGGCACGCGGAATACGCTTTGGCTTGCATGTGGATTGAACGCACTCACAGCATCCCTGGCCTTCATCATTTCACGCCGACCGCTTGTGGAGACATTTCACGGAAAGTCGACTCAAAATGTCTCGGCATTGGTTGGCTCCGGAGATCGTCGAAATGGTGGCGCGCCGTTGGTTTCGGACTCCGTGATTTATGCAGTCTCTGGTATTGCCGGATTTTCTTTCTTTCTCATGGAACTCGTCTGGTATCGCATGCTCGGACCGATTCTTGGCGGTACGACCTTTACATTTGGCCTCATCTTAACGGTCGCATTGGTCGGCATCGGGTTGGGCGCAGCGGCATACCCCTTGATTTTTTTTGGCCGTCGACGGGTTTCACTGCATAGCCTGGCATTCACGTGCGCTTTGGAGGCATGCTGCGTCTCGATCCCATTTGCGTTAGGCGATAGACTGGCGATCCTGGCTGCCCAGCTTCGCGGTCTGAATACATGGCATTTTGTCGGTGAAGTTGGCGGTTGGTCTGTCATTGCCGCGATTGTCATCCTCCCGGCAGCGTTGGTCAGCGGTGTTCAGTTTCCTTTGTTCATTGCCTTGCTTGGGCAAGGCGATAAAGAAATCGGAAAACAGGTCGGGCTCACATTCGGCTGGAACACGGTCGGTGCGATCTGCGGATCGTTAGCCGGTGGGTTTGGATTGTTGCCTTTGCTTTCTGCCCCTGGTGTCTGGCGAGGGGTGGCTCTGCTGCTGACACTTCTGGGCCTGTGCGTGTTTGGCTTGGCCCGTCAAAATGCAAGGTGGCCGATCACTGCGTTTGCCACACTGTTGACCACCGTGATGGCGGTGGCGATGTCTGCGGGAACAGGACCAACAGCTGTCTGGCGGCATGGCAGTATCGGAGCGGGGCGCGGAGTTTCGATAAAGGAAATAGCCAGCGCCAATTCTCTTCGCGCCTGGCAGAACGAAGTTCGGCGTTCGATTGTTTGGGAAAAAGACGGCGTGGAATCGAGTGTGGCCATTCAAAACAAAGACGCGCTCGCGTTCTACGTCAACGGCAAATCCGATGGAAACTCCGTCAAAGACGCAGGCACGCAGATCATGCTGGGCCTCATTGGCGGTGCGCTTCATCCCGAACCAAAGCGGGCGTTTGTGGTGGGGCTGGGAACTGGAGAGACCGCGGGCTGGCTGGCAGAAATTCCTTCGATACAGCAAGTAGACGTTGTCGAGTTGGAGCCGGCCATCCAGGAAATGGCTCATCGGTGTCGCGCAATCAACCACGACGTTCTTTCTCATCCTAAAGTCCGCATGATCTTCAACGATGCACGCGAAGTGCTGCTGACGAACAGCGAGCGCTATGACTTGATCGTGTGTGAGCCTTCGAACCCCTACCGTAGTGGCGTCGCTAACCTTTTTACGCAGGAGTTTTACCGTGTGGGCTCAGAGCAATTGAACGCAGGGGGTATGTTCGTCCAGTGGATTCAGGCGTATGAAACCGACGAACGCACGATGCGAACGGTATTTGCCACTTTTAAATCCGTTTTCTCCCACGTCGAGGTGTGGGAAAGCATGGGCGACGACTTAGTCCTGGTGGGGTGTAATCACGAGCCTACTTGTTCCGCGATAAAACTCCGGAGCAGGCTGGCGACAGAGCCCTTCGCGTCTGCATTACTCCACGCTTGGCATACAACCGATCTGGAAGGTTTTTTCTCTCGTTACGTTGGCGGGAGGTCGCTGGTGGAAGGTTTTATCGAGAAAGGCCCATCAGAAATCAATACCGACGATCGGAATGGAATCGAATATGCCTTTGCAAGAACCGTTGGTATTTCGAATTCATCCGTGACGGAATATTTGCACCGATATTCAGCCGCAATCGGCGATCAAGAACATCCGGTGCAGGACGAGGCTGTGGATTGGGAAACTGTTGCACTCGACCGCCTGTGGTTTATCGCGAATGGTCGCAGCAAGTTGTTCTCCGAACGCGGCACCTCGACAGTGGCGCCTTCGCAAATTGCAGTTCTCGAACGGTTCATTGCCAAGGATATGTCGGGAATGTTGTCCAAATGGGAATCGAGTCCGCATGACAAGACTTGCTTGAGTGAATTGGCTGTGATCGCTCTGAACTATGCCAAGCTGGGTAGCAACAAGGCGGAGCCACTCGCCGAACAACTGCATCGTCACATGCCGATCGAAGCCGACATGGTTCGTGGAATTCTCGCATCGAAGCAAAACAGGTTGAAAGAATCCAGCGAAATCCTGGCAACTGCATTCCAGCAGCTTCGGCTCGATCCTTGGCCACTGGCTTCGATTCGCGAAAGTGCCTTAGATGCTGCCATTGCCGTATCTGGAGCGGGGACGAAAAACAACTCCTCGAACCTTCTCAGCGCATTGTCTGAACCGTTCCAAGTCTTTGTTGCCAATGAAAGCCGGCGAGATTGCGCCTGTTTTATCGCGAGTTCCCATCCGGAAGTGGCGGCCCGCTTTGTGGAGACGTACGAACCGCATGTACCCTGGTCGAAGCGATTCCTATCTTTTCGCAAACAAGTTTATTTGCAGTCCGGCCATCCTCTCGCAGGACAGGCGGATCGCGACCTGCGGGAATTTCTTCGAAATGCTGCCGTTCCTGAACCAACCCGATGAAAATCCAAACCGAGGGAAAAGGTGAGCCGGCTTTGTTGCTGTGAGGTTCCCTTTGCCGCTTCGGGTCAAATGAATCGGTGCAGGCCGCATTGCATTTTTCTATTTCTTCGGCAGCGCATTCAAGAAGAAGTTCGTCCAGTTCTTATACATGATCCCGTCGATGTCCTCTTTCTTGTATCCCCGTCGGTCGAGGATTTCGGCGATCTTGTACAAGTCGGCGATTGTTTCCAGGTCATGCGGCGTTTGTTCTTTGCCGAAGCCGCCGTCGAGGTCGGTTCCCATGCCGCAGTGTTTGGCATTGCCGGCGATCTGGCAGATGTAGTCGATGTGGTCGACGACCGCTTCGATGCTGCAGTTCTTGGGATCGGTGACGCCGATCACCCAGCCTTTGGTGAGCATCCACGCGTCGAAGGCGGCCCCGATGACCGCGCCGCGCTGGATGAGGGCTTTGATCTGGTCGTCGGCCAGTTGCCGATCGGCGGGGACGAGCGTGCGGCAGTTGTGATGGCTGGCGAGGACCGGGCCCTGGAAGATGTCGAGAGCTTGCCAGAAGGACTGGTCGGCCAGATGCGTGACATCGAGCAGCATGCCGACTTTGTCCATCTCGCGGAGCAGGGCAGGGCCGTCGGCGAGCAGCGGGCCGTCGCCGCCGGTGCCGTGTGAGTACGGGCTCGGTCCGTAATGCGAAGGGCCAAGGATCCGCAGACCGACGTCGAACCATTCGGGAATTTGCCGCGGCGAAAGAATCGGCGTGCTCCCTTCCATGCTGAGGATGTAGCCGATCGGGAGCTTGCCGGTTTTGTCCTGTTCCCATTCGCGGACGTGGCCCGCCAGCGTAATGCGGTCGGGAATTTCGCGCAGCACCCCTTTGGCCGCCATCGCCTTGTAGTAAGCGAGCTGACCCATCGCACAGCCGTAGGCGGCTTCGCGCGATTGATAATGCGTGAGCGCCTTATCTTTGCGACTTAGGCGGGGGAGCAGCGTGCTGATCGTGATGCCGACGCCGCCGCGGCGGAGCTCTTCCCACGAGACGGTGCACGGCCCGGGATTGATGTCTTTGAACTGGCTCTCGAACTCACGGAGCTTGCTCACGGGCAATTCGAGATTACGGTTCCATTCGATTGCGTTCCAGGCCATGTCGAGGTGTGCGTCGAAGATCAGCATGTGGTGAACGTCCTTAGTGGGTAAGTTTTTTTGTTATTTTAGATTTTGTTATTTTAGATTTTGGAATTTAGATTTTGGATCTAAGCAATTTTCGATTCTCGATTTGAGAGGAAATGACGCGAAGAGGCAAGCCTGCGGCAATCGAAATGTGCCACAGAGATGTCTTGATCCAATCCAAAATCTAAAATTTCTCCGATCCTCTATCTTCTATCCTCAAATTCTTCCTCCCCGCTGCGACTGCAAGGCAGAACCAGCCGACGAGAAACAGCGTCCCGCCGAGGGGGACAACGGCCATGCCGACCCATTTGATGCCGGCGATGGAATAGACGTAGAGACCGCCGGAAAAACAGAGGCAGCCGGCGAGGAAGGTGCAGCCTGCCGTCGTGAGCCATTTCGACGGTTTCGATTGGGCAATGAAGCCGACGGCCAGCAGGGCCAGGCCGTGGTACATCTGGTACTCGGCACCGGTTTTGAAGTCGGCGAGATACTTCTGGGCTGCGGGAATTTTTCCACCGGCGGTTTCGTATTCTGTGTCGCCATATTTCTTGGCAAGGTAGCCCGTCTTGCCACCCAGTCCATGTGCACCAAACGCTCCGGCAGCGACCGCCAGCCCGGCAACGATCGCACCAATCGACAACCAGCATTGCGAACAATTCATATCGGTCTTTCGTAAAAAAGTAGTAGGCACACTCCGTGTGCCGTAACCAATCCGCATGGCATTGCCGGTTTCTCTCGCTTGTAAGCTGACAAAAGTTACGGCACACGGAGTGTGCCTACTACTTTCGCGAAACGCTTTCGTTGGCTGCAGGAAGGAGGCCGAAGCCTGTATTCCAACTTACAATTGAATCTTCGTTCCCAGGACTTTCAGAAAAGCGGCCAGCAAGGCGGGGTGAGCAGGCCAGGCGGGGGCCGTTACCAGGTTGCCATCCACGTGAACTTGGTCCACGGGAATGGCCACGTACTTGCCTCCTGCGGCATCAATGTCGGGGCCGCAGGCGGGATAGGCTGTGCAGCTTTTTCCTTTCAACACGCCGGCCGTCGCGAGAACCTGTTGCCCGTGACAGATGGCGGCGATCGGCTTGTTCGCGGTCGCGAAGTGCCGCACGATTGTCAGCACGGTCTTATTCAGCCGGATGTATTCCGGAGACCGTCCTCCCGGAATGATCAGTCCATCGTAGGATTCCGGTTTGACCTTCGCAAACGTGGCATTGAGCGTGAAGTTGTGCCCGGGCTTTTCGGTGTACGTCTGGTCCCCTTCGAAATCGTGGACGGCCGTGCGGATGGCTTCGCCCGCCTTCTTATCCGGACAGACGGCATGCACCGTATGCCCCACCATCTGCAAGGCCTGAAATGGAACCATGACTTCGTAATCCTCAACGAAGTCGCCAACGAGCAACAGAATTTTTTTCGCGGACATGATGGGTACCTTGTTCAAAAGAAATTGTCTCTCGCAAAGGCGCAAAGACGCAAAGGAAAAAAGAGTGAAATGAATGGGTCCATAATGCGGGTGATTGAATTAGAGCTTTATTCTTCGCGCCTTTGCGCCTTTGCGAGAGATCTATTTTAATCATTTCGGTGACTATTGTACTGTCGGTGAGCGTTGTTGGCATGTCTGTATGATGCATGCATTCAATTCGGTTCTGAAGGATGTTCATCTGGTTTCTTGCTTGCACTTGGCGATGGTCCGCCGGACAATGTTTTCTGAATTCGAAAACGCCTCTCTCTCAAACTTCGCCTTCGGAGAATGCCTGCCATGACGACCAACTTTTTCGAGCGCGTCCGACGTTCCACGCTGCTGCGATTTCTGAGTTGCAGTGCGGTGTTGTTTCTGGCCGGTAGTCTGTCGGCGGCGGATTTTCTCAAAGTGACCGACGTCGAACGCCAACCGTTGATTTCCGCGACGGAGCGGTTGCTGGAAGCGCTGGAGTATGTCGGTGCTCCGCTTGCCGAAAAAGATGCGGACGCCTTGAAGGCCGCTATGAAAGAAAGCGACGCGGTGAAATGTGCTGTCGCAATCCAGAAAGTGCTCGACCCGTATTGTGTGGCCGGCGTGACGATCAACGCCGAGAGCCGTGTTTCGGTGGTCGAAGGACCGGTGAAGAAAGAACTCGTGCAGCAGGGTTGGCGAACGTTGCTCGTGAAGGTGCAGAACGCGGCCGGCACGAATCCGGAATTGAAAATCGAAAGTCCGAATATTGCTCCCTTGTACAAAAAGAGCACCAACTCGCCGCGTCCTAAAGAAGAGATCACGCCGAACGACGTGCCACAGCGATTTCTGGATGCGGTCATGTTCAACAATCAGCCGCTTAAGCCCGCGTTGTCGGGCTTGGGGCTCGAATACCGCATCATCCAGCTTTACAGCCGCGAGGTGGGTCGGCGGGAAGTGAAGCTGGGTTTCAACGTGGGGCAGGGGACACAGGATATCGGGTTTCGCAACAGCGTACCGATCCTGTTCAACTGCGTGCCCGCGGTTGAAGTTTCGCTCGGCGTGAAGGACTTCGACGGCAAGGCAACGACGGCGGCGTTCGTCATTCGCGACAAGTTCAATCGCGTCTATCCGAACCCGGCTCGCCGACTGGCTCCCGACTTCTTCTTCCACAATCAGATCTACCGTGCCGACGGCGAGTCGGTCCACTTGTCGCCCGGCGATTACACGGTCGAAATTTCGCGTGGACCCGAATACGTGGTCGAGACGCAGAAGTTCTCCGTGAAGCCGAACGTTGTCAGCCAGAAGCAAGAGTTCAAGTTGACGCGCTGGATTCAGCCGGCGACGCGGCGCTGGTTCTCGGGCGATCATCACGTGCATGCCGCCGGGTGTGCGCATTACGAAAACCCGACCGAAGGGGTCACGCCGGCCGACATGATGCGGCACATTCTGGGTGAAGACCTGAACGTCGGTTGCGTTCTCAGTTGGGGACCCTGCTGGTACACGCAGAAACAATACTTCGAAGGGAAGACGTCGGCCCTGTCGCGCCCGAATTACCTGATGCGCTACGACGTCGAAGTCAGCGGTTTCCCGTCGTCGCACGCGGGGCATTTGTGCCTCTTGCGACTCACTGAAGACGACTACGAAGGGACTGAGTTCATCGAGCAATGGCCCACGTGGACGTTGCCGATTCTCGCCTGGGGACAGAAGCAGGGAGCAGTCGTCGGCTATAGCCACAGCGGCTGGGGACTGGCGTTGCCCGATTTCGATGAGAAGGGGAATCGCGTTCCCAACAAGAAGGGGATCGCGGCCAGCAAGCTGCCCGACTATGCCATGCCGCCGTTCGACAGCATCGGCGCTAACGAATACATCGTGACGACGGTCCACAACGTCTGCGATTTCATTTCCGCCGTCGATACGCCGAGCGTTTGGGAGCTGAACATCTGGTATCACACGCTCAACTGCGGGATGAAGTCGCGGATCAGCGGCGAGACCGATTTCCCCTGCATTTACGGTGACAAAGTGGGACTCGGCCGCATCTATGTCAAACTTGATGAAAAGCAGCCGCTGACCTACGACAACTGGATTGCCGGCGTGAAAGATGGTCGCAGTTATTGCGGCGACGGTCTCAGCCACGTGCTCGATTTTCGTGTCAACGACGTGGCGGTCGGGGAACCCGGTTCGGACAAAAAGCTCAGCCAGTTGAATCTGCCGAAGCCCGGCAAAGTCAAAGTCGCGTTCGACGTGGCTGCCATGCTGGCCGAGAAGCCGACGCCCGAGACGGAAGTCATCCGCAACAAACGGCTCGACGAGAAGCCCTACTGGCACATCGAACGCTCGCGCATCGCTGCCTCGCGCGAAGTCCCCGTCGAGATTATCGTCAACGGAAAACCGGTCGCCACGAAGAACATCGTCGCTGATGGCAAGGTGCAAAACCTGACGTTCGACGTCGACATTCCGCATTCAAGCTGGGTGGCAGTTCGCATCTTCCCATCAGTCCACACGAACCCCGTCTTCGTCGAAGTCGCCGGCAAACCGATCCACGCCAGCCGCAAGAGTGCGCAGTGGTGTGTGGACGCTGTCGACACCTGCTGGAAAACGAAAGAACCAAAGATTCGCGCTGAAGAGAAAGAGGCAGCAAAAGCGGCCTACGATAAGGCGCGAGATGTGTATAAGGCGATTTTGGGGACGAGCGTTGAGGACTGAAGGAAGTGTTGATCCGTAACCCAAGTGAGAGACCTCAATCAGTGAAGATTAGTGCTGATTAGTGTTTAAACGAAGGAAACACTAATCCACACTGATCGAAACTAATAAATTGCCCGGGCCGGTTTTATTGATTAACCGCAGATTACGCGGATGTCGCGGATAAAAAATGACATGCCGTCTTTTTCTTGCTATCTTCTATTCTCAATCTTCTATCTTCAATTTCTTACTCCAAACATCTGAGCCCCCACATGCTTTGCATCGCCGTAGCGCCAGTTTCGCGTCGTCTTGGCAAGGTTGATCTCATCAATGCTGCTCCGCAGTGTGATGTGATTGAATTTCGGTTGGATCGGCTTGGAGAGACGCCTGATATTCCCGAGATGCTGCAGGGGATCAGCAAGCCCGTGCTGATTTCGTGTCGGCGGAAAGTGGATGGCGGCGATTGGACGGGGACCGAGGAAGAGCGCCAACAGTTGCTGCGTTCGGCCATCGTGGCCGGGCCGGCGTATGTCGAGCTCGAGCTTGATATTGCCGATAAGATTCCGCGGTACGGCAAAACGCAGCGGGTCATCAGCTATACGAAGCTCAATCAGCCGTTGTCGAATCTTGAAGGGATCCTGGAAAAAGCGGTGGCGGCGAAGGCTGATATTGTGAAGCTTGTCGGCCCCACGCCGTCGCTCGATGCCGCTTGGCCGTTGCTCGCCGCCGTCAGTAAGAAGCGGGCGATCCCCGTCGTCGGGATGGGTCTCGGCCGGCCGGGGCTAATGTTTTCGTTGCTCGGTTTGAAGTACGGCTCGCCGTGGATCTACGCGGCCCTCGAAAAAGGGATGGAGTGTTACGAAGGGCAGTGCACGGTTACCGATCTCGAAGAGACATACCGCTGGCGCGACGTGAATCCGCAGACGCGATTCATCGCGGTCGTGGGCTTCGGGCCGACCGAGACGACGACGCTTAAGGTCCTCAACGCCGGTTTTGCGAGTTATCAACTCAACATCCGCTGCCTGCCGTTGCAACTGGCCCCCAAGACCGACAAGCTCGGGCAGATGCTCGATACGCTGCACATCAACGTGATTCTCGCGAACCCGCACGTGGCCGAACGCATTCTGCTCTTGGCGACCGAACTCGAAGAGGCGGCCCGCATCAGCCAGTATGCCGACCTCGTGGTGAAGCAGGCGGATGGCTGGCACGCGTACAATACGATCTGGCGTTCGGCACTGCGTGCCGTCGAGGCCAGGCTGGGGGCTAAATCGCCCGAAGACCGCCCGCTGGATAAACGGAACGTTTTCATCGTCGGCTCGGGCGGGGCGGCGAAGGGAGTTGCCTACGGCATCCAGCGCCGCAAGGGGATGATCAGCGTCACCGCGTCAGAGAATTCCGAAGCACAGATCATGGCCCAGCAGTTCAATGCACGGTACGTCCCCATCGCCAATATGTATGACACGCTCTGCGACGTGGTAATTCTCACCGATGCGCAATCGCATGAAGCCGGCGAGGTCACAGGCGTAAAGATGAACCCCAGCTATCTGCGGCCGCATATGACGGTGGCTGACCTCGGCAACCTGCCCGGCGACACGGATCTTTTGAAAGAGGCCCGCACTCGCAGTTGCAAAATCGTCGAACCGGCCGACATCTACGCCGACCACTTGGCGGCGATGTTTAAGAACATCACCGGCAAGGAACTGCCGCAGGACGTGCTGCAAAACGCGCTCAGCGGCACGGAGATGGAGTGACAGATCTCGGTACCTTCCTGTCGGCCGCCGCGTCGATCGCATAAGATCATGGGAAACCACGGTCAATCTACAACTTCGAGTGTGCCCCATGCAATGGATGAACCGGATCGTCGTCATCGCGGCCATCATGAATTGCCGCGGCGTGTGTCTTGCCCAGGAGAAGATCGAGAGTGGTCCGCTCATCGTTCGGTCTGCGCCGGTGCCGATCGAAACTGCCGGCCGCACGACTAAATTCCAAATCACCGTGAATCGCGGGCCGGACATTGGGCAGAACTTCGGTTCGTTGTTCGAAGTGACCAGCCAGGACGGGTCGTTGATAATCGGTGCCGGGTTCCAGAATCTTTACAACACGCGTTTCCGCGCCGACCGTCATGCCGTGCAGTTCTTTGTGCGGCCGACCGACGGTGAGCGGACGTTTGAGGTCGAGCAACTGCCACGGCCCAACAATTTGTGCGGCACCTACCTGTTCAGCCAGGATGGCGTCGTGCATTCGACGTTTGGCGACGTCAAAACGTGGGATGCACGGGCGAAGCTCTGGCGCAACAAACCGGCGATTGGTGGCACCGAGGAGACCATGCGGGTCGGCACGCGCTTGCTGGAATTCGGCGACAGCAGTGTCAAATACGACGGCCGTACCATTCTGGAAAAACCCTCGCGAGGCAGTTACCAACTCTTTTTCTATGCCGATGGTCATTTGTGCTTTTATCACGTCGAACGGGGTAATGGCGGCTATCGCCCCTATGCCAACGATGCCGATGGTTTCAGCAAGTTATACGCTTGCCCCTGGACTCCCGAGCAGCAGGCAGTGGATCTCGCCAAAGCCAGCGTCCTGACGCTGCCGGTCGTCGGCGAAACGACGTTCGCCTGGGGGCAACTCGGCCGGCAAATCGTCACGGGGTCCAACATCGGCGGCTTCTATGTGCTGGAAGGCGGCCGCTGGCGGAAATTGCTGGAACCGAATATCAAGGTTAGTTACCAGCTCTATTCGACGATGGCGTTTCACAACCGGTTGCTGATGGGCCAGTATCCGACGGGCCACTTGTTCGAATACGACGGCAAAACCATCGCCGATCTCAAAGATTGGCCGCTGTTGCTCAAGGGGGTCAGCGGCAGTTCCCGCGAAGCCCAGACCACGGTCATTTACGGGGGCGAAATGTTCGTCGGCATCTGGCCGTGGGGAGAACTCTGGCGTTACAGTCCGGACGTCAAGCGATGGCGTTTTATGCAACGCATGTTCCCGCATCCGGAACTTTCCGACGCCATCATACATCCGTACGACGGCGAAAATCGCGGTCACGAGGTGAGCAATCTCTGGGGACAGCGAGTGACCAGTCTGGTGACCAGCGGCGACGGACTGTTCGTTTCCACCTCGGCGAAGTCTCCGTGTGACTGGGACCCGGATCGTTTTCCGTTTCTGGCGGATGGCAAGTGGAAGTCGTACGGCGCCGTCTATCGCTTGGCGATGCCCGGCCATCTCGGAGCGAATACAACCTGGACGACCGACCCCACGCTTTTGGAATTCACCCTGAAAGGCAATCAAATGGCGATTTCTCAGGATGGAAAACAGCTCGGAACAACGACCGCCACAGGTTCATTGGCGGACAAACTGAATCGTCTGTCGGAATTCCAGGCCGTCCAATGGGGCGACGGTATCTACGGCAAATTCACCGGCCCGCAGATCAACGGGAGGCTCGTGCGGTAAAGGCTCTCGCAGGGATGAATCCAATCTCTGTTGAAAGCAGCATCTACGGATGCGCGATAGCTCCGTATCGTATGTGAGTGGTTATTCTTCCGCGCGGAGTTTCGCGAGGACCGTATAGTCTTCCAGCGTCGTTGTGTCGCCGATTTTTTCTCGGCCGGCGGCGAGGTCGCGGAGGAGGCGGCGCATGATTTTTCCACTGCGCGTTTTCGGCAGCGAATTCGTGAAGCGGATCATGTCGGGCGTTGCCAACGCGCCGATTTGTTTGCGCACGTGATCTTTGAGCGTCTGCTTCAACTCCTCGGTTCCCTCCAGCGTCTTGAGAGTCACGAAGCAGCAGATGCCTTCTCCCTTGATGTCGTGTGGAAAACCGACGACTGCCGCCTCGGCCACTTGCGGATGGGCGACCAATGCGCTTTCGACTTCCATTGTGCTCAAGCGGTGTCCCGCGACGTTTAGCACGTCGTCGACCCGGCCCATCACCCAGTAGCAGCCATCTTCATCTTTACGGGCGCCGTCGCCGGCAAAGTAGCAGCCGGGAATTTCGGTAAAGTACGTCTTGATGAAGCGGTCGTGATCGCCCCACAGCGTGCGGAGCATCGACGGCCACGGTTGCCGCATGACGAGCAGACCGCCTGAATTCGCGGGCAAACTGCGGCCATCTTTAGTGACGATGTCGGGAACGATACCGGGCAGGGGGCGCGTGCAGCTTCCCGGTTTGGTGGTGGTCGCACCGGGGATTGGGCTGATCATGATGCCGCCGGTTTCCGTCTGCCACCAGGTGTCGACGATCGGGCATCGTTCGCCACCGATGATTTTGTGGTACCACATCCAGGCTTCGGGATTGATCGGCTCGCCGACCGAACCGAGCAGACGCAGGCTCGTCAAGTCATACTTGTTGGGCCATTCGTCGCCCCACTTGATGAACGAGCGAATTGCGGTGGGGGCCGTGTAAAAGATGTTGACCTTGTACTTCTCGATCATCTCCCAGAACCGGCCTTCGTTGGGCCAGTTGGGGGCGCCTTCGAACATCACTGTGGTGGCGCCGTTGGCGAGCGGGCCGTAGACGATGTAACTGTGCCCGGTGACCCAGCCGATATCGGCCGTGCACCAAAAGGTGTCTTCGTCTTTCAGGTCAAAAACCCACTTGGCAGTCATCATGGTCCCCAGCGTGTAACCGCCGGTGGTGTGCATGACCCCCTTGGGTTTGCCGGTGCTGCCCGAGGTGTAAAGGATGAACAGCGGATGCTCTGCATCCAGCTCGACGGCATCGCAGTCGGGCGATGCGTTCTGCATCAGGTCGTGCCACCAATAATCGCGGCCTTCGACCATCGTCACCGGTGAACCGGTACGGCGGACGACGACGACGTTCTCGACCGACGGAGATTTTTCGAGACTGGCATCGACCGCACTTTTGAGCGTGACCTCTTTGCCGCGCCGCCAGCCGGCGTCTGCAGTGATGACGAGCTTTGCCTGCGCATCGTTGTTCCGCTCTGCAACGGCGTCAGCGCTGAACCCCCCGAAGATGATCGAGTGCGTCGCACCGATGCGGGCACAGGCCAGCATGGCGATCGCCAGCTCGGGAATCATCGGCATATAGATCGTGACGCGGTCGCCGGTTTTGATTCCCAGTTTCTTCAGTACGTTCGCGAACTTGCTGACTTCGCGGTGCAGGTCCTGATAAGTCAGCACGCGCGTGTCGCCCGGTTCCCCTTCCCAGATGATGGCGGCCTTGTTCTTCCGCCAGGTGAGCAGGTGCCGATCGATGCAGTTATACGACGCGTTAATCTTGCCGCCGACGAACCACTTCGTATCGGGCATTTGTCCTTCGAGAACTTTGTCCCACTTGCGGAACCAGTGCAGGTTGCCCGCCATCTCTCCCCAGAAACCAGCCGGATCGTCTTTGGCCCGCTGCCACATCTTCTGATACTCGGCATCACTCTTGATGTGTGCCTGCTTGCTGAAATCTGCGGGGGGCGGAAACGTGCGCGTTTCGTGCAGCACGCTAGTGATACTTTCCGGTGATCCAGTGGACATGAGCGCAGTCTCCCGTTTCGAAATTTCTCGGCTGTACGTCTGATGAGCGAAAATCGATCTTAGGGCTTGCCGGAAGGAGTGTCAACTTGTTGGCGCCGCAGAAACGTCAATGGGAATTGGGGAATTTTCGATTGACGATTTTCGATTGACGATTGGAAAAAAGGTCGCGAAGAGGCAAGCATTTGGCACCCGTAATGTGCTACCGAGTACCGTTTATTCTTCGCTATCTTCTATCCTCGATCTTCTATTCTTCAACCCGCAAAACCCCTACATCTCTCCACCGGCACGATTCGACCACCATGGCAGGCTCACGCCTCCCTCCAGGCTGAAGACGCTGCCCGTCATGTAGTCGCAGTCGTCGCTGCAGATGAAGGCGATGCCTTTGCCAAGCTCTTCGGGTGTTCCCATCCGGCCCCAAGGGAGTTTCTTGGCTCCGATTTGAATCTGTTCTTCGGTGAAGAACTTCCGTTCGCCCGGCGTGTCGATCCACCCGGGATGCACGATGTTCACGCGAATGCGATGGCTGATGAGTTCGATGGCAGCGGTGCGGGCCATATGATCGATGGCGGCTTTGGCCATGTTGTAGGCCATCGATGTCGGAATCGGAATCACGGCGTGTGGCGAACTGACGATGGCAATCGCGCCACCTTTACCTTGCTTCACCATCTGCTGGGCACTGGCGCGCAAGCCGTAGAATGCACCCCACATGCTGACGTCGATCGTTCTGCGGAAGCCTTCCATTTTGGCTTCGATCATCAACTGCCGATCGCTGTAAGCGGCGTTTGAAACGAACACGTCGACGCTGCCGAGATCCTTGGCCGTCTTGGCGACCATCTCCTCGACGGCTGCCTGATCGGCGACGTCCGCCTTGACGAGAATGGCTTTCCGTCCGAGCTTTTCAATTTCGCGTTTGACTTCTTCCGCCTCATCAGGATGCGACCGATAATTGACGGCCACGTTGGCCCCCTGCCTGGCAAACTCAACGGCACACCCGCGCCCAATTCCCCGCGAAGACCCGGTAATCAACGCATTCCGCCCGACGAGTTTCATTGCTTGCTCCTGTTGCGTGTGTGTGATTTGTGCATCAGTCGAGAGGATAACACGAAGGGTGCTGAGGATCGAGGATAGAGGATCGAAGATAGCGAAGAAAAGACGACACCCGGTAGCACATTGCGGGTGCCGAATGCTTGCCTCTTCGCGACCTGTTTTCCAATCGAAAATCGAAAATCGTCAATCGAAAATATCCATCAGTCTCCATGCAGTTGCCGCAACCGCGACGAAGTCCGCAGAATCAACTGAATCCGTTCGAACTCGTTCAGCCAATCCTGAGTGACGGCCTGCAGCAGCGAGGCCGATTCGGGGACGAGGCCGGTGGGGCAGGCCCCGCCAAGCTGGTCGGCAGCCATTCTGCGGTACTTGGAAAGCGTCCGGTCGCCGTAGAATCCGACCTGGCAATTGTCCTCACTGAGGAACAGCACAGCAGGGACGCGCGCTGCGCCGCAGATGGACATTTCCTTACCGAGATCGGGATGTGCGTCGCGGTCGAAATAGCGAACCACGATTCGCTCATTCGCTGCTGCGAAGTGATCGAAGATCGGGCACTGGTTGATGCAATCGCCGCACCATGCCCCCGCCATGCAGACGACCTTCATCTCTCGCTTGAAACTCGCCAGCAATTCCTTCTGGGCGGCAGTCAGGCTGACTTGCTCATGCACCCCGGCCCATCGCCGGCGCTGCTCTTCGGTCCCGTGCGTTTTCAGAAAGTCGTCGTATGTCAGTCCCTGTTCGATCTTGGCGGTGTAATCCAGCATGGTAATGTCCTCGGAAGAGCGAGTCTCGGTGAGTGGTGCTTGTTCTCGTCCATTGTTTATATGAAAAGAAAAGGCTCTCGCAAAGGCGCCAAGAGATATGGAGGGTAAGGCCCCTGCCGAACCCCATTGTAGTCTTCACGCTCCCGCGTGAAGAACTCTCTGGCCACACGCAACCTGAAACGATTGCGTGTGTCGCTGTTCTCGCCAGTCTAGCCGTCGAAGGTTCCACTCGGCAGACTTCATATGCAGGAAAACACAATTGTGATAGTAGTCACCGCCTAGCTACTGGAACGTAATTCTTTACGACATATGCCTCGACCCACCGGATGTCGTCGTCGCAAAGTGAGGATTTGAACTCCACATGGTCGTCACGTACTTGAAACGATTCTGAAAATGACGGACAGACATCAATCAGACGTCTTAGTTCTTCTGCCCAAGGGTAATTCGGAAGAGGCAGGGGCTGCTGACGCGTAGTAACTCCTCTAACACGTAACCAATTAAGCACTTTAATAAACAGAATGCGTACCGTGACCGCGTTGGCATCGAGCAACTCTGCTTCTATCTGTGCAGCCAGTTCTGTCGATTCGATCTGATTGACATGTCGTACCATTTGCTCAACGGTTGTTCTTACACTCATACACTACTCCTCAACATCCGTGAGGACGACTCTACGAACAGTTCGGCAGGAGCCTCACCTTCCCATCTTGCTTTGCGTCTTGGTGCCTTTGCGCGCGATTTCTTTCTTGATCCGGAAAACTTCCCTGCGCCGTTGGCTTCGGGTTAAACGAAGCGATCTTTATTTCTGCGAAAATCTGCGTAATCTGTGGATCAAAAAAATCAGGGGACTCACGTGCCCGCTTGCCTCAAGGATTGCATTCGTCGGTGACGGTATCTTGTATTCGTCGCGCGTGTCTGCGGATTTTTTCGATCGCTGAAAGAATCTCGCGCAGGTCGTCGTGCGTGCCGAGCAATATCGGATGATGCAAAGTCAGCACGCGTTCGTCTGCTTGCGTTGCGATCGGCAATTCGCCGATCGCTCGGAATCTGCGGGATGCATGTGTTGTGTGCAGTGCGCGAAAACCCGGGTCGATGGCGATCCCCTCGGCACGGATAGCGATGGCGAATTTGTTGCGGGTCAGTCCGTCAAATGCAACGGGGTCGTATTGCAGGCCCAGCTTGTAGTAGCCGGGCTGCGAGTCGCTCAGCGGATTCTGAAACGGAGTCAGGCCGGCGACCTGTTTCAATTGGTCGCACAGCCATATTGCGCTGGCCGTTCTTTTCGCATTCGCGACCGACAGGTCGGCCCATTGGGGGACCAGCGCGGCAGCTTGCATTTCTGAGAGTGGATACGCTTCGTTGCCCCGCTGTGTGTACAGCTTGATCCGCTGGGCAATCTGCGGCGACGAGGTGATGACCGCTCCACCGCGGCCGGCCGTCACCAGTTTGCTGCCACCAAAACTGAGAATGCTGACATCGCCCCATGTCCCCGCCAACTTGCCATGGATGAGCGCACCGGGCATCTGGGCTGTATCTTCGAGGACTGCGATGTTGCGTTCTCTCGCGATCCGCAAGACCTCGGGCATCGCGACGACTCCGCCATGCAGGTGCGACACGAGGATCGCTTTCGTCCGCGGTCCGACGGCTGCGACGAGTTGCGACTCATCCATGTTCCAATTGTCAGGCCGAATATCGACCAGAACGGGAGTGGCTCCCACAGTCAGAACGTTTTGAAAGTTGGCTTTGAAGTCGTAGGCCGCCAAGACGACTTCGTCGTTCGCCCCGACACCAAGACCGCGAAGCGCCAGTTCGACGGCCGAAGTTCCGCTGGCGCACAATGAAACGAACTCGCATTCGTGGGCGGTCGCCAGTATTTCGGTCAAACGGCCGACGTGTGGCCCATGGTATTTACCCCACGACCCATCAGCCAACGCCTTTCCCAAAGCGGCCGTCACCTGCGGATTCGAACCGGGCCAATCCGGCGGACCAGACGGTCGAATCGGTGGGCCGCCGAGAATGGCCGGGAGGGGGTGGGACATGAGCGGATTTTCAATTTTTGATGGACGATCTTCGAATTAGATCAGGGGTCGCGAAGAGGCAAGCCTTGGGCAGCCGAAATATGCTGTTGGCACTCTTTTTTGCTATCTTCTTTCCTTGGCGCCCTGCCAGGCTCTGGAATTTTACTCGGAAAAGGCCCCTGTTGATTTTTCCTGTCAATTGTTATAATTTTGACAGCCGAATATGTTTTTACCATAATCACGAAACGCTTGCCAAAATCAATTGTCAGAAGGGAGAGGTGTCCGGATGTCTGTCACCGTCACAGAAAAGGCCGCCAAAGAGGTCCAGCGGGTCATTGGCGAACAAAAGTTGCCCGCGGAAACGTTGCTGCGCGTCGGCGTGGTTGGTGGCGGTTGCAGCGGTTTTCAATACAGCCTGGGCTTTGATACGGCGGTCGATCTTGCGAAGGATCAAGTCGTCGAACAACACGGCATCAAAGTCGCCGTCGATAAGAAGAGCTCGCTGTTCCTCGATGGAACCGTCCTCGACTTTTACGAGGGGCTGGAAAAACGCGGCTTCACGTTCAACAACCCGAATGCCGTCAAGAGCTGCGGCTGCGGCAGCAGTTTCTCTGCCTAGTGCAGCTCCCGTTATCATCAACGGAAACTGCCGGCGAAATCAATATTCAAGGGGGACGCTCATCTTGAGCGCCCCCCTTAATTTTTGCGCCCAATAAATTGTTTAACCCGCAGCCAACGGCGTAGGCGCGAGCAATGAGAACGCCTGCTGCTTTGTCAAACTTGGATTTTTGGATTAGCCGGAACGCGCTAGCGTCCGGTTTGATCGGAAGAAACCGAGGGCTAGCGCCCTGCGGCTGATTGGCTGAACCCAAAATTTTGGATCTGAAACACCTACGCCGTTGGCTTCGGGTTAAACGAAATTGGGATCAGATTTGCCTTAACCCGAAGACCGCGACGTCCAGACCGTGGCGCCGCAGGTGATCACCAGGACGCATAGCAGCAGCGTCGATTTCCAGACCATCCCGCGATGTTCGTCCTGTGTGCCGCTCAATTGATACGGCTCGTGACGTTGCGGCGGAATATCAGCCAGCACATCTTTCTTCCCGCGGAGCCAACTGACGGCCGACAACAGAAAGCGATAGCTCGTCCGTCCCGCTCCCTCCGAAAGTGCGCGATTCGAAGCAAACTCGGCATCCCCCACGACGACCAGCACCGGCTGAGGAGTTCCGGAACTTTGCCCCTCGACGGCGAGCGCCATCGCGACGGGGCCTTCCAGATCGTTCGGCCCCCCCGGTTGAGGAGCGTGACGCGGATTCGGATCTCCCTCAGCCCACGCCTGTGGGAATGCCCGGGAGACCAGCAGGGGGAACGCATTCGTCTTCAAGTGTTTGGTCGAAGAAAGAATTCGCACGCTGCGGCACTCGAACAACGTTAACGGCGTCACGGGCAAGGCTCGGACCAGCGGATGCTCGCCGGCCGCAGGCAAAGCTGGCGATGCTGCGTCCAGTTGACCGGTGAAGCCGCGTGTAATCACGCGATCGTCGCCGAGAAGCACTCCGAACTCGGCCAGCAATTCTTCGAGACCATTCGGCAGGTTCTTTTGCTGCAACGGATCGTGCACTGCATCGAACAGTAACAGCGCCTTACCGCCGTGCTTCAAGTAGACGCCCAGCGCATCGGCTTCGTTCGCTGAGAACGGTTGTTCGGGACCGGCCAGCAATATCAGGTCGGCATCGCTGGGAACGCGCTGGGCCGTCTGCAGATCGAGCGGTCGCAATTCACAATCGAGCATGCGCAGCCGTGATGCCAGTGTTCCCATGCCGCGCGGACTGCGCGGATCGTTCTTCGCGGGGTCGAGTTCGCCGTGTCCGGTCAAATAATAAATCACCGATTGTTGCTTTCCCGACGACAGTCGCGACAGGGCCGCAGTGATGGCTTGTTCGCCGAGGAAATCGACGGCAGCGGTTTGCCCGGTCGGAGTTGCGCGGATGTTGACGAGGTCGCGTGCGTGCAGCACTTCGTGCCGGGCTGCATCCCCTTGGCCGCTGACAATCACCACAGCCGGGGCGGCGACGTAGGGATATTGTTCCAGCAATTGTCGGGCGAGTGCATTCTCTTGCGGTTCGAGTTCCCGCACGGTTAAGCCGGTGTGTGATTTGCGATAGAGCTCCAGCAACTCGCGGAGCATTCCCAAAGATTGCCGAAACGAGCGCTCTTCGATGTTATGAACTTCGCGGCCGGTCAGCACGGTGATTTCGACGGGCTGCGACAACTTCGCCAACACATCACGCGTCTGCGGCGAAAGCGTGAACGCACGGTTGCCAGTCAAATCCCACGCGGTTGGGCAGAACCGGGCCACCGCAAAATTGCAGATGAGTAACACCGAGACCAACAGGCATCCCTGCGCCACCGCGCGCGAGCGACGACCGAACCGAATGGCCGGCAATCGCTGTTGTTGTGGATCATGGGAAACTGCGGTCAATCGAACTCTCCTCGATTATGAATTGTCCGGATATCTTGCCGTACAAACTGTCAGCCAGAGTACGAACACGGTGACCGACAGATGACCGGCAATGATGCGCGGATCGACGAGTCCCTGACTAAACCGCTCCAAATGTCCCCAGCACGAAAGGATCTCTGCGAGTTGGATTTGCTCTGCAGGGAGTTGCCAATACGTTAACGCCTTGGGAAGCAAGCTGAGCGTAACGACGATCAGCATCGCCACGAACGAAACCAAAGCCGCTGCAAATGGCCCTCGGCACAGGCTCGAACCGAGCAGGCCGATGGCCGTCAGCGTCAGGCCGATCAACGACAGCCCCAGCACGGCCCCCAATACCGGACCGAAATCGAAACTCAACCCCGGCCCATCGATCCAAGGGAACCAGCCCCCTAACCATTGAACGCGGCCATTCCAGAATCGCAGCACACACAGGAAAAGGCCCCATGGAATCAGTGCCGTCAGCAACGAACACCAACCCGCTAAGAACTTTCCGACCACGACTTCGTACGGGGACAACGGCGTGGTGAGGAGTGTTTCCCAGGTCCCCCGCCGCCGTTCGTCAGCGATCAGGTTCATCGTCAGCAATGGGACGAGGCATGTCCACGATCCGACAATAAACACGTTCGGTCCCAGGAATTGAAATAGGACGTCGTCCCCTTGCCGCAACGCGAGTCCACCCCCGCGCGACAGCACCGTGACGAGCCAGGAAAAGCTCCAGCCTGCCAGCAGCGTCAGACACAGGTACAACAAGTAGACCGCGGGACGCAAGAAAAACGATCTGATCTCCCAGACGAAAACGTCTGCGACTGTCTTTAAAGAACGTGCGGCAGTACCGACGAATCGCCGGGCATGCCGGCTCTCGTTGTGTTCTACGATCGGCACGTCGGTCAACGTCAGCGAAGATTGCGACATCACGCCGCCTCCCTGTGCTGCAGCAATGCAGTCCGCACAAAATGATCTTCGAGCGAAGGAGAGGTACTCCGCAATTCGCGCAGCGGCCACGTGCGACGCTGACACTCCTGCACAACGTGCTCGCGCACGTCACTATTTGGATTGCAGCGCAGCAGGAACCGATGCCAGGACGTATCGCTGCCGACTGAGGTAACATGCTGTATTTCCGACAGCGATTGCAACATCGCGGCGATGTCTAACGCGGTTCCGCGAATCTCGACAATGATTTCTGATACGCCGCGCAATTCCGAAAGATTAAAGTCAGAAACCAGTTCACCCTGCTTGAGAATAAGAACGCGATGACAGACGGCTTCCGCCTCTGCCAGCAGGTGTGTCGACAATAGAATTGTTTTGGATGGATAGATCTCGCTCAGTAGTTGCCGGGTGTGTCGAACTTGCAGCGGATCGAGCCCGACGGTCGGCTCGTCGAGGATCAACACGGGCGGGTCGCCCAGGAGCGCATCGGCCAGCCCGACGCGCCGGCGAAATCCTTGGGAAAGTTTGCCCAGCAACCGGTGACGCACGGCTTCGAGTTGACAGCATTGCAGGCAGCGGTCGATTTCCAATTTTCGCAACTTGCGATCGATCCCTTTGAGCCGGGCACGATATTCGAGATATTCGTTCACGCGGGCTTCTGGATAAATCGGCAAGCCTTCGGGCAGATAACCTAACCGCCTGCGAACTTCAACGTCCTGAACCTGTCCGTCAAAGCCGTTCACCTCGACGGTGCCGGTATCGGGTCGCAGAAAGGTGGTAAGCATCCGCAGGATGGTTGTTTTGCCCGCGCCGTTCTGGCCGAGCAAGCCCACGATCGCCCCGCGCGGAATGTCGAAGCTGACATTTCGCACGGCACACAGCGCGCCAAACGCCTTCGAAAGATCGCGGACCACAATCGACACACTCTGCTCCTTCCCTGGAAATCGGGGCGAATCATATGCCGATTGGGCCAATCGATCAATGTGATTCTCGGGAAGGCTATCCGAGGAGCTTAATCCTCGGTGCTAGAAACCCGATTTTCAGGAAAAAACCGGGTTTCTACGTGGGTGGTGCTTCGGATTTTGGCAGCACGTTGCGGACTGCTGCCAGCACACGGTCGTGCAGCAGGCCGTTGGTTGCCACGATGCCTCGGTTGTTGCTCAACTCGCGGCCTCGCGAGAAATCGAGCGGACGGCCCCACAGGTCGGTCACTTTGCCACCGGCCTCTTCGATTACCAGCACGCCAGCGGCGTGGTCCCACACCTTTTCGCGATATGAGGGGTCGAGCGTGTGCCGCAAGTAAAGTGACGCCTCGCCGCGGGCCACGACCGCATACTTCGCCTGACTGTCGATCCGATACGGGGGCTGCGTGATTCCCACCTGTTCGACAACCAGCCCGGTCATATCCTTATTGCGGGAACTCGATTCGACCCGCTCGCACCAGCGGGCGGCAGCCGGGTCGGACGAATCGCTCACCTGCAACCGCGGCCCATGCATCGTAACGGTTTGCGAGTCGACCAGATCAATGGACTCCGCCCCTTCGCCTCGGACAGCAACATACATCTGCCCCAGAGGTTTTGTTGCATCAGCAGGGTCTGCCAGCGACTGAGGCATGTTCGGACAACCGAGCACGCCGAGCAGAATTTTTCCATTCTCGATCAATGCCAGCGCGATGGCGTACTGTTCTTTGCGGAGGAACCCTTTGGTACCGTCCACCGGGTCGAGCACCCAATACCTGCCCTTGGTGTCGATGGCCTTCTGTCCCCGTTCGATCCAATCCAGAATCAATTCCGTTGCAGGCAGTTCTGGTCGCCCGTATTGAACGTGCTGCACGACCTGATCGAGCAACTCCTTCCGCTCGGGCACTCGCAACTCTTCGCTTCCCTCTTCGCCCATCAAAGGATCGTTGGGAAACTGCTCCAGCAAGATACCGCTGATCACCGCCTGTGCCGCCAGGTCAGCTACTGTCACCGGCGACCGGTCATCCTTATTCCAATGACCGGGCACGATCTCACTTTGCACCACCCGACAAACCCGGGCGGCAGCATGCACAGCCCGCAAGGCAACTTCACGTTCGTGTTCAAGCATGAGGAGGGAGGGTTTCTTGGAATCAGAGGGCAGAGGAGGGTTTTGAGGATAGAGGATGGAAGATCGAAGATAGCAAAAAAGAACGTGCTCTCGATAACACGTTTCGGGTGCCGAATGCTTGCCTCTTCGCGTCTTTTCCTTTCAAATCAGCAATCGAAAATTAGATCACAAAGTCCGTCTTTCTCCCCAGGATCTTGTCGATCAGCGGTTGCGGCAGATCGATTGCTCGATCGGTGCCGCGGTCGAGGTCGGTGGGGTTGATGCCGCAGTACATGGCCCACGGACCGAGGTGCCGCCAGCGCCCCGCTCGTTTCGGTTCATCGGGCATCACGGGCGTCGTGCAGCGATTGCAGCCGATCGTCGCATACCCCTGAAAATGCAGCGGATTGAGAATGACATTGTGTTCCTTGATGTAGTCGGCCAATTGCTGGTCGGTGAAGTTCGCGAGGATGTTCACGCGCAGACAGTTCATGTTCGGGTCGACTGCCAGAATGGGGACTTTGCTCCGCTTCTCGCCGTCGCCCCGACGCAGGCTCGCGACAAGGGCGTCGTACTTCCCTTTCATTTTCAACAACGGCTGCGACTTCCGCATGTCGCAGCACTGCGTCTGACCTTCCGGAGACAAATACAACACGCCGTATTTGGCCGTCTGTGCCTCCATGCTCAGTTCGGGAGTCAGCGTGATGATATTCAGGTTGTACTCTTTGGCGATGCGATCGCGGGTCGTCAACGTTTCTGGAAACAGAACTTCCGTATCGACGAACAGCACTTCCAGGTCGGTTTTCGTTGCATGCGCCATGTGGCACACGACGGCACCGGCCCGCTGCAACGCAGACAAGATCGCCGCCCGGCTGCCGAATGTGTTTTTGGCCCACGCCATCAATTCCTGCGGCGTGCGGCCTTCCATCGCCTGATTCAAATCGGCAAGATCGCCTTGAGATAACGACGCCATCACCCAATCCCCTCGCAAGTAAACAAGAACGACACCAGCGCGAGTTTAGCAAAACGCCAACTGCCGGGGCAATGCCCGCGTAGGTCTAAGTCTGCCGGACTAGACCTGGAAACGGTGACCTGCGCATTGGACGTTCGGTCGGCAATCTGGTACCGCAACACTTTCAGTTCACCCCAAGGTCCGTTCCGGCAGAACAGGACCTACTTTTTCCCTGTCTTTGTGGCCAGCAGGCTGCGAAGAGTCCGCATATTGATGGCATCCATCGGTTCGCCATCTTCCTCTTCCTTGGCGGTTTCCAGGTACATGGGGACCTTCGCAAAGCGCGGGTCGTTCAACAGGAAACGGAACGGTTCGAGGCCAATTTTTCCACGGCCGATGTGGGCGTGCCGATCGACCCGGCTGCCGAATTCCTTCAGGCTGTCGTTCAGATGAAACGCCCGAATTCGCTTCACGCCGATGACATTATCGAATTCCCTCATCGTGGCGGTATATTCCTCGGGTGTCGAGATCGGATAACCGGCTGCGAAGATGTGGCACGTATCGACGCAAACGCCCACGCGGTCGGGGGCGGCCACCGATTTCAAAATGTATGACAGGTGCTCAAACCGGTGTCCGAGGTTGGTCCCCTGACCGGCCGTCGTTTCCAGCAGCGTCAACGTCTCGAAATCGGCCGTCTGTTCGTGGGCCAGATCCAAGGCTTTCACGATGCGATCCAGCCCCTCTTCGGGAGTTGATGCCAGATGGCTGCCAGGATGCATGACTACGCCGATCAGTCCCAACGCCTCGGCCCGCTCCAGTTCGTCGATATACGCGTGCAGCGACTTCTGCCAGAGGGTTTCATCAGGACTGGCCAGATTGATGAGATAACTGTCGTGTGCCACCGGTTGCTTCACACCGGTCGACTTCAAAGCCGCCTTGAAGCTCTCGATATCCGCCTGCGTCAACGGCTTGCCGGCCCACTGATTGTTGTTCTTGGTGAATAACTGCACGCAATCCATCCCCAATTCAGCCGCCGCCTCGACCGCCTTGTAATAACCCCCAGCAATCGACATATGGGCACCAAGTAATGGCATGCGTCGTTTCTTTCAAAGGAGATTTGAATTTGTCCGGAGCCATTCTGCCCAAATCGCCAGCAATCGGCAACAGGTCGGTGCGGACTGGCAAAGCGGGAAGCACTTCCAAAATCTAAAATCCAAAATCTAAAATTCCTCCCATTCTCTCCTTGCCAGAGTAGCGCCGTGGCGTCTAAGATTTTGCAAGCGGTTCACATTTGCAAAGGGTGCTGCTATGTCGGAAATTTCTGTCGTTCTGTGGCTGTCCGTGGCGGTCGTCGCCGTCGTTTCGGCGTTGCTGTTCGTTCGCAAACCTCTGCGAAACTGGCGAGAGCAGCGCGAGGCAACTGCGGGGACGCGTAGTTTTCGGTTGCAGCGAGAAGTCCTGGAGGCCAAATTCTTCGATCTGGCATCCGCTTCGGGCAAACCGCGCGGGTTGCGCTGGCTTGATTGCGAATGGATGGACTCGGTCACCTTTGCCCGCGATAAGAAAAGCGGACTGCTGACCGCCTTCGTCGCCGTCAACATCAGCTTTGAAGCCATTGAGGGGGGCGACATGGAAGACGTTGCCGCCGTCAGCAATATTCGCGATGCAGCAGCCGTATTTCATTACCAGAATGGCCGCTGGGGCACCGGCGGTCGCGCTCTATTCAACATGAATCCCGACGACGCTCTCCTCCGCCTCGAAGGCCAATTCGAACCCGTCGTCCTCTCAAAACATTGAAGCCTCACAAGGATCAAGAATGCTGCTTTTAAATAAATCGAAAATTGAAAATCGAAAATCGAAAATTCTCTTTACGTTCGCCTTGCTGTTAGTCGCCGCGAGCGGCCTCCTCCCCGTCTATTCGGCCGAAACCGCTGCCGACTCCGAGGCCTTTCTGCTGCAGGACATCAAGTACCTGGCCTCTGACGAACTCGAAGGTCGGGGCGTGGGAACGAAGGGGATTGGCCTCGCCGCTGACTACATTCGCGACCAGTTTGCGAAAGCCGGCTTAAATGTCGCCGCAGTCAAAGGGGGGCCGTTTCAAACGTTCGAGATGACTACGGGCGCTTCGCTGGGCACTCCCAATACGCTCGTCATCGACGGCCCTCAGGGGCAGAAACTCGAGTTGAAAGTCGGGACCGACTTTGCACCGCAATCATTCGGTGGTTCGGGCAAATTGAATGGCGAACTCGTCTTCTGCGGCTATGGGATCGAAGCCCCCATGAAGAATTATGATGATTTTGCCGGCGTCGACATCAAGGACAAGATCGTCATCATGATGCGCCGCGTCCCGCAGCAGGACAATCCGCACAGCGTCTTCGCCAACCCGCACGGCGGCGTTTCGAGCGACGGCGAGTTGCGCACTAAGATCAGCAACGCGTTCGGAAAAGGGGCCGCAGCCATCCTGTTCGTGAACGATCCCTATTCGGGGCGCGAAGACCTGGAAAAGAATCGCAAACAAGCCGGCAAAGTCGCCGAGGCTGTCGCCGCCGCTGCCGAAGAATTCGAAGCAGTCGATGTGAAAGACGCCGACAAGCTCGCAGCCGCTCGCAAGAAGCTCTCTGCCGAAGTTGCGAAATACAAAACTGCGAAAGCCGAACTGGCTAAGGGAGAGACAGACACCTTGATGAAGTTCGGTTACGGCGGCGACGATTCGATTCGCTCGATTCCGCTGGCACATATCACACGTGCAGTCTGCGACCAGATTTTGAAACCCGCGTTGAACACGTCGTTAAAAGATATCGAAACGGCCATCGACAAAGACTTGAAACCGCGGAGTGCAGTCCTGGCCGGCTGGAAGGGCTCGGGAGAAATCACCATCGAGCGCAAGCAGGCCGAGGTGAAAAACGTTATCGGCGTGCTCGAGGGAGAAGGTCCGCTGGCTCAGGAAACCGTCGTCATCGGCGCCCATTACGATCACGTCGGTCGAGGGGGCAAAGGTTCGCTGGCCCCCGGTTCGAACGAAATCCACAACGGTGCCGACGATAATGCTTCGGGAACCGTCAGTCTGATCGACCTTGCTCGCCGTCTGGCTGGCCGCAAAGAAAAGCTGCCCCGCCGCGTCGTCTTCATCGCGTTCACGGGCGAAGAGTTGGGCCTGATCGGGTCGGCCCGTTACGTCAAAGAGCCGATCTTTCCGCTCGACAAAACGGTGGCCATGCTCAACATGGATATGGTGGGTCGACTGGCGAATGAAAAACTCACCATCTTCGGGACCGGCACGTCTCCCGTCTGGACGGAGATGGTCGAGAAGCTTGGCAAGGAGCTTGGTTTTCAGGTCAGTCTGAAGCCGGAAGGTTTTGGACCCAGCGATCATTCGTCATTTTACTCGAAACAGATCCCCGTCCTGCACTTCTTCACGGGCAATCACAACGACTATCACCGGCCGACCGATGATTGGGAAAAGATCAACGTCCCAGGCATGCGCCGCGTCGTCGATATGATCGAAAAGATTGCCGTCGATGTGGCAATCACCGCCGAGCGACCCAAGTACGTGGCCGTCAAAGGGACATCCAGCATTATGCGCGACGGGAATCGCCCGTACTTCGGCAGCATCCCCGACTTCGGCAGTGATCTACCCGGCTATTCGCTTTCGGGAGTCGTCCCCGGCAGCCCGGCAGACAAGGGGGGCCTGAAATCGGGCGACCGCATCATTCAGCTCGGTATGTCGAAGATCGACAACCTCGATGACTTCGACCTCGCCCTCCGCCGCTTCGCCGGTGGCGACAGCGTCGAAGTCACAGTGATGCGCGGGCAGGAGAAGGTGGTGACGAAGGTGGTGCTGGATAAGCCGCGCGGCTGAGTTGGAGTACAAGCTTTAGCTTGCGAAGACCGCACAATTGCAGTTCAACTGTTGCGCAGCCTGAAGGCTGGACTCCAACGTTACGAAAAGATCGGGCGTTGCTGTTCTTTCAGTTCGTTCAACTGCTGAACGATGGCAGCGATCAATTGCGGTAAGCCTTTGCCGGTGACGGCGGAGATGCACATGACCGAGCAGTGCAATTCTTCGCGGAAGAGTTCGGCCAGTTCTGTGGCACCGGGGAGTTCCGACTTCGAGATCACGACGATCTCTGGTCGTTCAATGAGGATCGGATCGTACAACTTCAGCTCTTCGCGAATCTGCAGATAGTTTTGCAGCGGGTCCGTTTGGTCTGCCGGATCGGGTTCGATGAGGTGCACGAGGATTTTCGTCCGCTCGACGTGCTTGAGGAATTCGTGCCCCAGTCCGACGCCCGCATGGGCCCCTTCGATCAATCCGGGAATGTCGGCCACGACGAATGAATTCTCTTGACCCGTTTGCACCATGCCCAGGTTCGGGTACTTCGTCGTAAATGGATAGTCGGCAATTTCGGGATGAGCGCGCGACAGTCTGCTCAGCAGCGTCGATTTGCCGGCATTCGGTTTGCCGATCAGCCCCACGTCCGCAATCACCTTCAGCTCCAGCGAAATATTCCGCTGTTCGCCGGGCCGGCCCAATTCGAATTCGCGCGGAGAGCGATTCGTTGCGGTGGCAAAGTGCTTGTTCCCTCGGCCGCCGAAACCACCCTTGGCGATCACGATCGAATCGCCGTCGGTGGTGAAGTCTTTCAGCAATTCGCCGTTCTCTGCGGCACGAACCAGCGTGCCCGTCGGGACGCGGATGACAATGTCAGAGCCTTTCTTGCCCGTGCAGTTGCTGCCTGTACCCGGCCCGCCATTCTCTGCCCGCCAGTGTTTATGGCCGGCGATGTACGCCAGGCTATCGACGTTGCGTTCGGCCAGAATGATGACATTCCCGCCGTCGCCACCGTCACCGCCACTGGGTCCCCCCTTCGGCGCGCGGAACTCTTTGCGGAAACTGGAACAACCGTCACCGCCGTCGCCGGCCTTGACGAAAATTGTAATCGAATCGAGAAACATGGTTTATCCAAAAGAAATAGCCGCCGGTTTCAACCGGCGTTGTGCGGCGCGCGAATCCGGTTTGTTCACAACCTTACACGAACCCGGCGCGCAAGCGAGGACTGTATCCGCAGTGTGCCGTCGCTTGCGCGTCGGGTTCGTGTCGGACGTCAATCGCCACTCGGCAATCGCAAATCGTCAACCACCGATGGTATCCGACTTTGCGACGGAATCCAACGGCTGACGACCGGAACGCAGGCCAAACAGCCACAACAGGCCATGCACAGTCCGGCAAACCAGTCGCCGAATTTCAGGTACAGACTCTGCCTGTGGTCGAGCGGCACCGTGTCGACGACGAAGGTTTCGATCTGCTTGGATTTGCCGGTCAGACTGTCGACGGCCCGATTGCGAATCACGCCATCCCCGTCGATAAAGGCCGAAATGCCCGTGTTGACGGCCCGCACCATCGGAGTCCGGCATTCCACACTGCGGAAGGCCGCCGTGATCAAGTGTTGATCGAGCTCGCTCGAACCGTGAAACCAGCCATCGTTCGTCAGATTGACGAGAAAGTCGACGCGCTGCCCTTCGGCTTTGCCCTCGCCCTTCGTTTCATTGATGATATTTCTTACCAGATGCGGAACCGTATCTTCAAAACAGATCAGCGGGGCACAGCGATAGCCTTTGTATTCGAACGCAACCGGTGCCGTTCCAGCCGAGAGATTGTAACCGGCGGCAATCGTTGCCAGGCCTTGCAATGCCGGAATGTAATCGACGAGGGGGATATACTCGCCGAACATCACGCGATGGATTTTGTCGTACCGGCCGGAAATGCTGGTATCGGGACGCACAAAGCACGCGGAGTTAAATTTTTGACGCTCTTGGCGATCGAAGTTACGCCATACCAGTCCCATCACCAACGCGGCGCCCGCCATTTGACTGAGGTTGCTCAGCTTCTTTCGCACGGGCAAGTCCTGAGATCGTGAGCCTTCATTTTTCGTCATCCTTTGCAGTTCTGCATCCGAGATGTCGTCGGCAACGCTGCACAATTCCCAGGGGAACATAGTTTCCGGCCAGACAACGAAGTCAGGATGATGCAGCACCGATTTGCCCATCAGCTCTTCGTGTCGCCGTTGATTGCGATACATATCCTGCGGATCGTGTTTCACTTTGATTTCCGACGGCACATTACTCTGAATGAGCGCGACGCGCGGGCCGGGTTGGAAGTCGGCCTGACTTCTGCGGGTGTAGCCATAACCCAGCGCTGTGAAAAACAGCATCAGGCAAACACCCAATTGCCACTGACAAATTCGTCGATCGAGCGTTGCCACAGGCGAAACGGCTGTCGCCGAGGGGAACAGCTTCATCCGCTGAAAGAAGCCGACCGGCAACAGTTCGACCGCACAGGCGGTAAACATCACCATCAAAAAACTGACGCCATAAGCTCCAAACACGTCGCTGAGCTGGATCATTTCGATCCAGCGGTATTGCGAATGGCCGAGATAATACCAGCCGAAACCGGTCATCAGGTGACCGCGCAGCAATTCGAGTCCGACCCAGACCACGGGAGCCGCCAGCAACATGGGAATCTTCAGGCGTCGCACGGCCACCCGCGATAATGCCACAAACGCGGGAAAGTAAAATGACAGATACAGCGCCAGCGCGAACCAGGCGATGAACATCATCGGGTCTCCGAGCCGCATCCATTGCAGCGTGGGGACCCAGAACGCGAGCCCACCCAACCAGATGCTGCGATACATCGATTTCGTGGGGCGTTCGAGGCGAATCAAGGACATCAGCGGGATCAGGCAGACCCATCCCAGCGGGCCGAAGTCGAGCGGGGTGAATGCTCCCCACATCAACAGGCCGGTCACGCAGGAGAGGACGATCGCACCGAACGCAGGCGCCGGTGCAGACCGGGCGATGGCGATCATCTCTCGAACTGCGGATTCGCGGACAGTCGTTTCGCGCACCCTCGTTTCGCGTGGCTCACGAGGCTCGAGTTCCGGAGACGTGTGCGGAGCAGACATGGTCACTGGAGACATGGCGGGGTTCCTTCCCCTGATTAGATTTTCGATTTTCGATTCTTACCACGCAAACACGTCGAGCACTTCGTCGACTTCAAACAAACGATCGCCTGCGGGGAACAACGCCATTGCATTCGCGGCCACTGTGGCGCTCAGATCTGATGAGCCGACCCAGGGGACGGTTTGCACGCAGGCTCCTTCCGATGTGAATTCCAGATGGGCAGGGTGATAGGTCGGGCGATTTCCACTTCCTTGATGCGCGACCTTCAGGCGGGCTCGAACTGGTATCTGGGCTGCAGGCTCGATCCCCATGAGCTTCCGAACGGCCGTTTTGACGAATAATTCGCAGCAAACCATACTGCTAACTGGATTTCCGGGCAAGCCGAATACGTAACACCGACCGGTTTGCGAACCGGCCCCGCCTTCCGCGGGTCGCTCGCAGACCCCAAACCAGAGAGGTTGTCCTGGTTTGATCTGCACCTTGTGAAAGATCTGCCGCACCCCGGCAGCCGCGAGAACCCCCGGCACCAAGTCCAGCTTTCCCGCAGAAACTCCTCCCGAAAGGAGCAACATATCGGATTTTAGCCCGGTTTCGATAAGCCTTCGCAGTTCGTCGGGTTCGTCGCGTGCCACCCCTAACGGCACCGGTTCCGCCCCCATTTGCCGAAGTTGGGACACCAGCATCGTTTCGTTCGAATTACGTATCTGGCCGGGTCCAGGCCGTGTGCCGACGGGCACCAGCTCGTTTCCCGTCGCCAGGACCGCGACGCGCGGACTGCGATAGACGGCCACCTGATCGCAGCCGAGCTCCGCCATGCATCCCAATTCCTGCGCACGTAATTGACGACCGGCCGGTAACACCCGTTCTCCAGCTTGCGTCGAGGCGCCGCGCTTCAAGACGTTGCGACCAACGGTCAGTGGCGCCGTTTCCAATTGCACGAACTGGTGATCTGCATTGGTTTGAATCAACTGTGAATGTTCCACCTGCACGACGGCATCCGCTCCTGCGGGTATGGGGGCACCTGTCATGATTCGGGTGGTCTCGCCCATGCCGACGTGTCGTTGCGGGACCGCACCAGCCAACACCTCTTCGATAACGCGGAGGGGACCGACGCCGGACTGCAGGTCAGACGACCGGACGGCATAACCGTCCATCAACGCCTTGTCGAAAGGAGGCGAATCAAGATCGCTGACGGCATCTTCAGCCAATACCAATCCGAGCGCGTCTCCCAATGCAATTCGGTGGGAAGGAAATCGGCCGACTTCATTCAGAATAGCAGAGAGTGCTTCGGCAACGGTGAGCATGCGAAAAATCAGTTCGATTTGGTCGGCAGCGCCAGAAAATTTTTCAACAATTCGATGCCCGCTTCGGTCAGGAAGCTTTCGGGATGGAATTGGACGCCATGCAGGGGGAATTTGCGGTGCCGGACGCCCATGATCTCGCGGGGGAAATCGGAGTCGGCCGTCCAGGCGGTGACGACCAGATCTTCGTGCACCGTATCCGGGCGGACCACCAGGCTATGGTAGCGAGTGGCCGTGAACGGGTTCGGCAAACCGGCGAAGACACCCGCGTTATCGTGATGGATGGCGGATACTTTGCCGTGCATCAATCGGTCGGCTCGAACGACGTCCCAGCCGTACACCTCGCCGATGCACTGATGGCCGAGGCAGACGCCCAGCACAGGGCGCGTGGGGGCGAAGCGTTCGATTGTGGCCTTGGAAATCCCCGCCTCGGTCGGCGTACAAGGACCAGGCGAAATGATGATTCGTTCGGGATTCAAGCGGTCGATCTCATCCAGCGAGATCTGGTCGTTACGGACCACCTGCAAATCCAGAGTGGCATCGATCTCGCCTAATCTCTGCACGAGGTTGTACGTGAATGAATCGTAATTGTCGATCAGCAGAATCATGGTTTGCGTTCAGGATTTTCGGGCATGTCCGGTAGGTCTCTATTTATGCTAACAGCCCGGCCATCGAATCGAAAGGTTCGGCGTCATCAGGTTGTATTGTGGTCCACGTCTGCTGGACTGGACATTCACAGGGGAACAGCGCGTTAAAACCCGATTGGCCAATCGATACCGCAATGCTTGAGTTCACCCCAGGTCTGTTCCGGCAGAACTGGACCTACGTTGCCGCCCGGCGAAGACGGTCGTTGAGAGCTCGGCCGAGGCCTTCTTCGGGAAACGTCTGGGCAACGATCAGATCCAGGCCGGCGGCATCGAGCCGGCGGAGGGCGGCAAAAAATCGGGCGGCGGCTTCCCGTAAATCGCCTGTTGCCGACAGAATTTCGATGCTGGCAAACGCATCTTTTGATTTCGGTGGGCTGCGGAACGCAAGCAATCCTACTCGCAGATTTCCCTCGGTCGCTGGCAATTCCTCAGGTTGATTCGCCAGCACGAGCCGCGTGCGCGGTGCGTAGTGTTGAGGCAGCATGCCCGGCGATGCCAACGCCATGTCGCTTACAGTCTTCGCGAACGGTGGCAATTCGACCGGGCCGATAACAGCTTCGATGGCTTCCAGCGTTACGCCGCCCGGTCGCAGCAGCCGAGCGCCATCTGCGGTTATCTGCAAGACCGTCGATTCCACTCCGACGCGACACGGGCCGCCGTCGAGGATGTAGTCGATGCGGTCGCCCAGTTGTTCGCGGACGTGATCGGCCGTCGTGGGACTGATTCGGCCGAAGAGGTTGGCGCTCGGGGCGGCGATCGGCAATTGAACTGTTTTCAATAGCGATTGCGAGATCGGATGATCGGGAATCCGAATTGCGACTGTCGGCGCTGCGGCGGTCACCAGATCGGAAATTGTGTCGGTCTTGGGGAGGACTAGCGTCAACGGCCCCGGCCAGAATTGTTCTGCGAGGCGCTGCGCGGCCTGCGGAAATTCAACGACAAAGGGGAACACCTGCTCGAGTTCGGCCACATGCACAATCAACGGGTCGAAACGAGGGCGTCCTTTGACATCGAAGACACGCGCAACTGCGTCAAGATTCAACGCATTGGCACCCAAGCCATAAACAGTTTCGGTTGGCAAAGCGACCAGACCGCCGGCCTGCAGAATCTGGGCGGCACGGAGGACTTCTGCAGAGGGTGACACAAGAACTGCGTTATCAATTGAAGAAGACAAGTAAGTACGGGTCCGATCTCGATGAAGTTGAAAGTTCAGCCGGCACACTGGCGGGATGTTTTCATTCTAGCGAATCGAGAACGAAAACCGGAGTTCAACGCTTTGTGATAGAAACCCGGTTTTCCGGAAAAAACCAGGTTTCAGTAGGCACCGAGCAGGTTGAATAAATGCTCGGTCGTCAGCAAAGCTTCCGGCAGGCATTCGATGGCACGGCTGTCGAGATCGGGGACGCTGTGCCAGGGTTCGATGGTCAGAATCTCCTGCCACACGGTGGCAGACGACAACCGGAGTTTCGAACCGGTCCGATCGAGTTCGATAAATTCCGCCACGAGATCGGCCAGACGTACTCCTGCCACCAGCGGCGCAAAGCTGGCTTCGGCATTTGCTGGCGCGTGGTGATTCAAGGCGACGGCAAGCAGTCCGGGTGGTGCATTCCAAAATGCCAGTAGACTTTTTCCGAGCAGGCAATGGTCTCGTTCGGGGGCTTGCGTCGGTTGTCCGCCGTGCTGGCGATCCAACTCCGCATGGTCGAAGATTCCAAGCGCAGGTGTCGGGTTGACCATCAAGAGATGGCCGATGTCGTGTGCCATGCCTGCGGCCAATCCGTTGATCGTGCTCGGAGAACCGATCAACTGCAAAAGCATGTGTGTGAGCATGCCGGTGAGCAGCGAGTGCCGCCAAAGTTTGTCGCGCACGCGCGGATGCTGCGTTCCCCAGTTTTGAATCGCATCCGAAAGTGCCAGCATCCAAAGGATGTCGGCACATTTCTGACGACCCAGCAGCGTGATGGCCTGATGAGCCGACTTGATTGAGCGCTGACCGGCAAACAAAGGGAGATTGGCAAGGCTCAACAGACCGAAGTGCAGGTGCGCATCCACGTGCAGTTCGTCGATCACAGCTTGCTGATCGGAATCTTCGTCACTGAGAAGATCCAATGCCAGTCGCATCGACGACGAGGGAACGGGCGGCCGTCCGTTGTGACACGCCTTGCGCAGCAGCTCGAGATCGGCGGCGTCAATCATGTCATACTAACCTGACGCACAACGGATGTAGCATGTCGACAAATCGACTGCTAATTGAGGCTGTTCCCGCGCTGTCCGGGAAGGCCGACGTTTTGTGTGACTCCTGCCGACTTTTGGTTGTTCCATTGTTCCCATTGCTGTGCGCTGACGCCCGGGGGCGGAGCGGCGAGCGGAGCGGCGGGCTGAGCAATGGCCGGCCGTTGCTGCGGAACACCAGCCTGCTGCTGGTTCCAATTGCCGCCTTGGGGATTCTGCTGAGCGTTGGGGGGAGCAGGCCACGGAGTCGACTGACCCGCGCCCGATGTGATGCGAGGATTCGCAGGCGCCCGGCTGTATTGGGCCGACGAGACCGAGGGAGACAAACCTGCAGATGAACCAGCAGTCGGAGTCGCCTGATAGCCACGCGATGCACTGACATTCTGTGCGTTGGGTCCGCGTGTCGAGTTGGCGATGACGGTTTGTGTTTCCTGCTCTTTGCGAACTTCATCGAGCCAGTATTGAGCCGATGACAAATACGGATTCAGCGTCACGGCCTGAGTAAAATAGCCTTCGCTCGTTCGGAGATCTCCCTTGTCGTGAAGGATCAGCCCCACGTTGTAGTTCGCTTCAGCTGCGTTGCCCGCCAGTGTCAGTTGTTGGACCGCCTGCTGATGCTGGCCGGCTTTGGCGAGTGTTAACCCCAGGTGATACCGGTAGGTTTTGTTTTCCGGAGCAGCCTGCATCGCCAGGTTGAAGAACTGCAGCGATTGTTCCCACTTGGACTGATCGGCGTAGAACTGACCCATGGCGTCCAGCGCCTTGGGAGATTTCGGTTCGAGTTTAACGGCATTCAGGAAGCCTTTTTCCGCTTCCACGGTTCGTCCCGCTAATTGATCGAGACGAGCCAGGCCGATGATGGCCTCGACCGATTTGGGATTGTCGGCGAGCACCTGCTCATAGTTCTTTCGTGCTTCGGCACTTTTGCCGTTCTGTTCCAGCACCTTGGCGTACGACAGATAAACCTGCGGCCCGACTTTCGCACCGGCCTTTTTGGCGGCAGGCGAATCGATGGGATAGTTCTCTGACGTTTTCGAATTGTTGGCGAGATTTTCCTGAGTGGATGCGCATCCCAGAGAGAAGGCGCACAGGCAACATGCCGAACCGGTCCACACAGTCCAATACCGTTTCAGACTGCGAATTCTGATCATCTGCACGAGAGCCAAGCCGCACCTCCGTGTGGCGACTTTTCACCGCACCAACGACGAGAAGAGACTTCTCGCTGGAACGGAAAAAGCGCGACGATTTCAGTATTTGCCGGGAGTCGATCCGCAATCCGAGCGAGACTTTGCCGGATTGCCGTTGACCGGAGAACCCGGTCCATAAAGATGTGCCGATCGAAACGTCTACTTCAGGCCCTGTGGCTTAGATCTGACAGAAGAAGCGCTGTGTGGCTTCCGCGATCAAATTGTCGGTCAACAGAACCTCTTGATTTCGGAATCGGCAGATAGACTGGACAATCTCCAGCAAATCTCGGGGATCGCTAGACCTTGGCGGCTTACCGCGGTCGTAGAAGGTCGTAAACAGAAAGTCCACGGCAGATGGGGAATATGGGATGTTTCGCTGCTGGCATGCGAACCGAAATATCTCTGTAAACAGCCCACGGTCCGGAGTTCCGATCTGGATCTTATGGCGGATGCGGCGGAGGAAGGCTTCGTCGACCAATTCCCGGGGGTCGAGGTTCGTCGAAAAGATGATCAACTGCTCGAACGGAACCGCAAACTTTTTGCCCGTCGAGAGGGTCATGTAGTCGATCCGTTCTTCAAGCGGCAGGATCCAGCGATTGAGCAGATCGCGCGGACTGACAATTTGCCGGCCGAAGTCATCAATCAAAAACACACCGCCGTTGGCCTTGATGTGCAAGGGGGCCTGATAAAAATTGGCGGCTGTGTTGTAGCGCAAGTCGAGCATGTCGAGCGTCAATTCGCCGC
>JADMIO011124131.1_pt1 | contig 56474 bp, 55 predicted proteins | sample 8958161 | NCBI WGS metagenome assembly JADMIO01 (sample SAMN16585339, study PRJNA669376) | soil metagenome | isolation source: Crop rotation soil | place: USA: Cullars Rotation, Alabama | collected 2011
GCCGCGACTTCAAGTCACGTGAATTCCAAGCTTCGGATCCCACTGTGCTGGAAAGATGTTTCTTTTCGTCCTGTTATCAACGTCTCTCGGTTCGGTCATTCTGGGCTACGTTGCTTTTGAGTTCTTTCGCAAGGCTGCTGCACGATCGAACGAAGCGCAATACCTGGCGTACGAGGGAATGCTGGTTGGAGGGATGGTTTTTGCGTTAAATGTCCCGGCTTACCTGCCGGTTCTCTTTACCGGCCTACTGCATGTGTTCGTCATGCTGGTTGTATCGGGAACGTGGTGTGGCGCGTGGATTTCGTGGCAGGCCTGGAGCACCGAACACCCGGAGCATCGATTCGCGCCACAATTTTCTCTGGCAACGCTGCTCGTGTACATTTTTGGCATCGCGGGTGTGCTGGCGGTGTTTGTGCAACGCAGATAGGGCGCACTTTCAGCGCTTTGGAATTCAAAAATGCGCTTACCTGGGCCTTCGCAGTTTCGCTCTTCGCCCGAAACCGCTGCGGCCCAGGCTGGGATGACGGCGCGCCGTTGGCGGTTGAGTGACGGCTTGTTCGATTAAATGCGTTCGCACGACGAAAACGGCGCGGCGCGTTCGGTGATTTTTTGATCGCTGCTTCTTGTCGCTTCGCGACCCACCCGTTGCTTCGCACCGGGTGGGCCACCCAGCGTTGACTTCGCACTTCGCAATTCATTGTTCTCATTTCTTACTTCGCACTTCGTACTTCGCACCTCGCACTTTGACTTTGGCACTTCATCACCTCGCTTTGAGCGAGAAGGAGAGACTATGTCTGATCGTGAATTTGTGGCACGACTTTCGTCGCGACGCCCCGGCCTGGAACAGCTCGAGCCCGGCTGGCGCCTCGTCGACGATGTGCTCAGCGGGAAAATCAAACGGCGCTCGAGCGACGGCTGGTTCTCGCCGTATTTTCCCAAGGGGCGGCTCGAGGCGAACGGCGAGTATTCGCTGCGCGTGGAGCTCACGCCGTTTTTTCCGCAGACGCCGCAGTTGCTGGCGTCGCGGCTGGGGGCGCTGTTTAAGCAGCGGGTGCAGGTGGAGACGGTGAACAACAACGGCGACCCTCACCCCGGACTCGCTTCGCTCGCTCGGCCCTCTCCCGGGGGGAGAGGGGAACGCTTTGAGAAATTTTTGAAGGAGGCGGGGCGGCGGCATGTTTCGTTTGAGGATCTCGCCGTGCAGGCGGCGTGCCTGGCTCAGACGCATGGGTTTTGCGCGGCGTTGATTGATCGGGATCCGTTGCCGGAGGATGTGACGGCGAACGGAAACGATCAGCGGTCAACGGTTAACGGTCAATGGGATAATGAACGGAATGCGAATACGGGCGTCTCGCCGGCAGACAGGAATGTCTGCCCCACTTCAGAAAAGAATGTCTGCCCCACTACTCTGAATGTCAGCGAGGCAGAGGCGCGAGCTCGCGATCTCGGGCGGCCGTATATCGCGCTGTATGCGGCGCCGGAGATTTTGGATTGGGATTTTGGGTCGGATGGGCGGCTGAGCTGGGTGAAGTTTGGCGAGGAGGAATTGTGGCGGCCGCGCTGGGATGCGGAACCGGAGGTTGTGCGCGTTTATCGGATTGTGGATCGGGAGTTTATTCATGTTTATCGGGTGAGAGCGAATGCGAACGGCCTGCCCTCACCCCGCGCTCCCTCCGGTCGCGTCGGCCCTCTCCCGGCGGGAGAGGGAACAGCGGTCGTCGCCGAATCTCCTGTTGCGCATGGGTTCGGCGAAGTGCCGGTTGTTTTTCTGCATCCGTTTCCGGCGCAGGATGGGATTGGGCGGTCGCTGTTGTTGCGGGCGGCGGAGGCGGATATTGCGGCGACGCGGGTGCTCAGCGATCTGGTGTGGGATTTGTTTTTGCTCGGCAATCCGATTTTGACGCTGAAAACAAATCGCAGCGAAGAGGAGCAGAAACAATTGTGCCTCGGCGCGTCGCGTTATATCCCGCTGCGTAATTCGCGGCCGGGCATGGAGGACGCGGAGGAGCTGAAGTTCGTGCAGCTCGACGCGACGGGCATTGAACTGCTCTTTAAGGCGCACGGATTGTTCGCGGCTCAGGCGCGGCAGGCGGGATCGACGGGCGAAGAAGCGGGCGCGACGCCGGTGCAGCAGACGGGGATCGCGCAGGCGTGGCGCTTCAAGACCGGCGAGGAGCGCGTGCTGTTCATGCTCGCTCGGGCACTGGAGCCGTTTTTGTCGCAGTGTTTGTCGCTGGCGGTGCGGGCTCTTGGCGATGATGCGAATTCGAGCGTGACGGTGCGGTTGGCGGATTCGTTCGATGTGGCTCCGGCCAGCGAGGCGCTCGATGGCGCGGAGAAATTGTTGGAGCTCGCGGAGAAGTTCGGGCAGACGGAACTGGCTCGCGCGGCGCTGGCGCGGATCGAGGCGTCGCTGGGCGTGCTGCCGGCGGCGACGCGGGAGGCGTTGCGGGCGGAGCGGGAGAGGCTGGAGCTCGGAAGGCAGAAGGCTGAAGGCGGAAAGCAGTAGGCGGCAAACGCGGGTGGCCCATCCGGCGCGAAGCGACGGGTGGGTCGCGCAGCGACAAGAGGCAGCGAACCAGGACACTCTTGTTGGAATGAAATCGCTCGTCGAGCGAAGTGCGTTGCTTCAATCGACGATTCGAATGCTCGTCTCACGCCGTAAGGAGCGTTGCGATTTGAACATTTTTTGATCGCTGCCTCTTGCGCCTTCGGCGCCCACCCGTGCTTCGCCCGGGTGGGCCACCCAGCAATCGCGCGGCTCCATTTGAACTCACAATATAGGAGAAGTTGACATGGCTGACGAATCAGTAGCACAGAACGAGACGAACGTAGCACCGGTTGCGAGCGCGCCGGCGACCCAGGCGGCTCAGCCGGATGCGGAGAGCTGGCGGTTGCGCGCTGAGGATGCAGAGCGCGAGTTGGTTTTGCGGCGGGCTCTGCAGGGGATTGATTGGTTTGATGCGGAGGATGCGTTTCGCGAGCTGTCGGCGCGGACGGAGCGGGATGCGAGCGGCAAGTGGGTTGTGACGGGGCGAGGCGCGCCGTCCACTGCTGAGGATGCGGCGCGGGAGTTGGCGTCTCGCAAGCCACATTGGGTTCGGGCGCGTGTGTTCGGCGGGACGGGCGCGGGGAGCGGGACGCCGGGCGGCGTGGCGCATTCGGTCAGCTACGCGGAACTGCTGCGGCCGGAGAATGCGGCGAAGATGCGGGAGTTTATTCATGAGCGGCCGGAAGAATTGGAGCGGCTGCGGGCGAGGCACTTCGGAGAGTGATTTTTTCACCGCGGAGGACGCAGTGGACGCGGAAGACGACAACGGCATTGAGAATTGAAGATTGAGAAATGGGGATTTCAAATTTTACGGCGGCGGCGGATGAGCCGTTCGGACAGTGCCGCCACCGCGGCGAGGATGGCGAGGGCAATGAGTGAATTCAGAATTAAATTCAACTGATTCCAGCGCCACCAAATCGGGCTGAGGTCGTAAAGATTTTCAGTATAACAATGCCAAGGCCATCCCTTCTCGATTGCATAGACCAAAGGAGAAGGAGATGCATCTTCCTCATGTATATCGATCGTCAATTCAGACGGAGAAAAATTCAGCCAGAGCAACCCACCCGCAACGAACATCAGGACGATGCATGTGGTGAGGTGGAGTTGGAGACGCGGGAGTTTCATGTCGTGGGACGCACCACGTTGCGTTTTCGGTGGCGGAGGAGCCATTCGCTGAGGACGGCAACGGCCAGAAGGATGGCGAGGGCGGTGGCGATGTTGATAGCTAATCCTTTTGGGCGCCAGTGCGAAGGGGCTTGGACGGGTCTGGTGGGAATGTAATTCTTGCCGGCCATTGCCGCGGCAATTTCTTCTTCAAGCTCATCATCCTGCTGAACCTGCTCAAAAAAAGTAGGCTCAGCATTGGCAGACGCCGGCCAGCCCCATTCGTTGTGAACGAGACGTTCGGTATGGCTGCTCATTCCGCGGCTACTTCCGACGACGCTCATTAAGCCACCGCTTTCAAGGGTTCCATCGAAGATTTCCCTTGGACGCATGTTCGCCCAGAGCAATCCGCCTGCGACGAACATGAGGACGATGCAGGTGGTGAGGTGGAGTTGGAATCTGGGCGGGCGCATATGGGGCTCTATTGCATGACGAAGTATTGAAATTGCAACTTGGAAATTGAAGGGGCCGACCCCTCCCCCTACCCCCTCCCGCAAGGGGAGGGGAAACAACGGCAACAACAACGATCAGCGGTCAACGAATAACGGTCAACGATGTAACAAACAGCTCGCACACGCGGCCGTTCATTAAACCATTATTCGTTGACCGTTATTCGCTGATCGTTGTCGTCAAAAAACGAACAGCAATCGACGGTCATCATTTTTTCTGCAACATAAGCGTCCCATTTTCGGGACAGAAAGGCGGTACCATGCCGTATTCGACGGTGGGGAATTTTACGTTCGATCCGCAGCTGGCGAGTGAGTATTCCAGCGCGGCGTTCGTGGAGAATCTGCAGTTGCTCGACCAGGCGCTGGGCGTCGTGAAGACGCTCGGAGCGGGCGGGTTTCAGAGCAGCCTGGGCGGAGGCGGGCAGTTTGTCGACATGCCCTATTTCAACAATATCTCGTCGCTGATCGCGCGGCGCGATCTGGACGGTTCGAGTTCGCCGTCGGATCTGGACATCACCGGCGGTTCGGACAAGGCGGTTATCCTGCGCCGGCGCGCGGGGCCTGTGAAATTCACCGAGGACCTGTTCATCCGCGGACTGCGGCGCGAGAGCGTGGAGCAGGAAGTCGGCCGCCAGGTCGGCAACATGGCGGCTCAGGAGGTGCGCGAGCGCCTGCTGCAGGTCGCGACGACGGCGCTCGTGAGTCTCGACACGCCGACGGCGAACGCGCACATCAAAGACGTCTACGCGGCCAGCAGCACGAAGAACAAGCTGACGCTCAGCACGATCTACGACACGCGCATGAAACTCGGCGACGCCTACAACAAGCTGACCACGCTGGTCTGCCACAGCGAAGCGTTCGCGGACCTGGTCGGCGACACGATCGGAAATTACAAGATCGAAAATGTCGGCGGGTTCACCGTGGTGACGGGACTGCCGCAGGCCTTCGGCATGCGCATCGTCGTGGTGGATGACGCGAACCTGAAGGTGGCGAACGGCGAGAGCTACGTGAAGTACAAAACGTTGCTGCTCGGCGGAAACGCGCTCGGGCTGATCTACCACCAGCGCCTGCGCATCGAAGCCGAACGCCGCCTGGACTTCGAGGCTCCGTACTGGCGCGTGCTGGCGAACTTCGACTTCGCGCCGCATATGTTCGGCATGAAGTGGACGTCGGCGACGGCCAACCCGATCAACGACGACCTCGGCACGGCGGGGAACTGGGACGAAGCGTACAACGACCACCGGCAGGTGTTGTGTGCGATGTGTGTGCATAATGCGTCGGCGGCGTAACGGCAAAATCCACCGCAGAGGACGCGGAGGACGCAGAGGACGGATGGGGTGGCGCGGCTGTTTCGGCCGCGCCGCCTCAATTTTGAACGGCATTGAGAATTGAAGATTGAGGAATGAGAATTTCAAATTGAACGATAACAGCAACGGCAACATCTCAACACAGAGGCGCAGAGCACACAGAGGAGCACAGAGAACGGCTGGGATGGGTGCCAAGGATCAACGCGGCTGTTTGCGTTGCTCCTTGCTACGGCGGCGGAAGAGCCATTCGCAGGCGAAGGCGGCGGTGGTGAGGATGGCGAAGGCGGTGAGGATGTTCCAGAGGATGTTCGACGGTTTGTTAAACATTTCAGTAATATGTCGAATATGTAGCTTCGATTTCCTATCAACTGGATTGTCATAAACGAGCTCAGCCTTGGTCGTATCGCTCTCGAACACTGTCATACCATCGTCGGTTTCGGTCAACGTAAGCGACGCAATTTTTGCCATTTCAAACAATTCTTCCCGAGTCCAGCTATCGGGATATCGCATACCGCGGTCGATCCAACCAGAACGCACTGCAAGCGGCCAGCCGTAAGAAATTTCATAGCTGAAGTACGGTTTCGCTGCATGAGTCGGCGTGAGGTTCATCCACAACAACCCACCTGCCACAAACATCAGCACGATGCAGGTGGTTAGGTGGAGCTGTAGTTTGGGGAGGCGCATACGAAATGCATTGCAGCGGGAATGTTGGGAAGTGCAAATATTAAATGGGACGTATTTACCAGAGTTCTCAGCACGTGCGCGTGATCGGTGAAAAGAATGACGATTGGAGTGCGCCCGACACCCGTCTCAACGGCGAGACGGGTGGCACCCAACATCTGGGCCCAAGCGGAGTGAAACGGTTTTGGAAGGGAGAACGAAACATGGCGATTAGCAGTGAGACGATCAGTGTGAACAATTCGTCGGCGATACGGCGGTTGCGAATGGATACGGGGCACTCGGGGCCACCGCCAGATCCGCACGGGATCGGCGGGGATATTCATGTGACGATGAAAAATGGGCGCACGTATGCCTACGCGATTCCGAGTTCTTCGTATTGGACGAACTTCAAGAATGCGGCGTCGAAGGGGCGGTATTACGTGCGGGTGATCAAGGCGCGGTTTGATTACTTTCGGAAGTACTGAATTGTCAGTGGTCCGTTGTCAGTTGATGGGATGGCGGAGACGCGTGGCGGTACCGACCCCTCCCCCTACCCCCTCCCGCAAGGGGAGGAGGAACAACGGCCGGGGCGCGTCCGGCCACCGCACGGGCAGCCAACAGCAGGCTGCCCGTGGCACACACGACGAAAAGCTACAACGATCAACGGTCAACGGTTAACGGTCAACGGTCAACGGTCAACGAATAATGGATTAACAGAAACGGAGAGAACGCTCATGGCTTTAACGGCTGCACAAATTACGCAGGTGTACGAAATCCTCGGCGTGCCGCAGGATGGGACGGGGGAAATTTTTGGGGCGGTGGCTTCGCTCTTTGGGCCGGCGTTTGAGACGTACGACGTGAGCGCGGTCGTTACGAAGATCAATGCGAAGCTGGCGGCGCTGACGGCGGAGCAGATCGCGCGCGTCACGACGCTGCTCGACCGGCACACCACGATTGGCGGCTCGAGTCCGCTGCAGGTGAACGCGGCGTCGGGCGGCGCGCGGGGAACTTTGGCGGATTATCCGGCGGAGCGCGAGGCGATCCGTTCGGCGCTGGGGAATATCCTGGGGATCGCGGTTCCGTCGGGCGGGTTTGTGGCGGAGGCGAAACGGGTTGGGCAGGCAGGGCGCGTGGGGCGGTAGCAGCGGCTTCTGGGATTTAACACGAAGACACGAAGGTTCGAAGACGCAAAGAACAGAATATAGGACAGATGGAACCGATCGGATTTATTTGTTTGCGGAATTCAGCAGTTGATCCAATTCAGCTTCGAGCTGTTCCAAAGTAATCCACTGATCAGGCTTGTCTATGTATGCGGCAACGCGCCGGGCGAGTTCGGCATCCTGTTCGGGTGTCAGAGGAATTGGATCATCCTCGCTTGCCATGTGGCGGCCGCTCCATTTGGGACTTCGTCACTTTACCTCAGTTTTTCTTCGTGTCTTCGTGACTTTGTGCCTTCGTGTTGAAATACAAAGAACTTTCAAAGGAGATAAATCATGGCTGACAGCAAAGTGGCGAAGGCACGCAAGCGGCTCAGGACGATTGCGACGAATGTTTCGGCGGATTCGCTGACGATTGCGGCGGGGCGGATTTTTCTGGGGACTCGCGCGGCGGCGGCGCAGTTTACCAAAGAATTTTCGTACACGCTGAACGCGCCGGAGTTGACGATCGGCGGACCGAGCATCGGGTTTTCGGGGTCGGCGTATCCGTTGCTGATTGATGCGGAGCTGGTGGTGCCGCTGTCGGGCTCGGGGGCTCAGGAGTGGAGCAATGTCGATAATCTGGTCGCGGCGTTGCGCGCAGCGTGGCTGACGTCGGGATCGTACCCGGCGGGCGAGGCCGCGGCGCACACATGTGATTTTGAGACCTACCGGGCCGAAGCGCGTGGCGATATCACACTTGTCCGCGTGCCGCTGGTGGTGGCATTTGACAACCCCGATGTCTAGCGGCCTGCAAGCCAGTCTCAGGCGTGCATGCATTTCTCACCAAAGGACATACGCGAGTTATGACAAGTGGGATTGAAGTGGCAAGTTGCCTTTAAAAGATCGTCAAAAATGCCCCAAAACAGGCAAAATTCAATGTTTTCACGGCAAGACAATTGCGAATACCGAGTTCGGCATGCAAAAGTGCACGCGAGACAACACTTTGACGAAGAAGCGCAGTCTGCTTGTGATCGATGACGATCTGACTGTCTGCACAATTGTGGCGGCGATGGCGGGGCGGGTTTTTCAGGTCGCCACAGTCGCCACCCGGGACGGGGCGATTCCGCTGCTGGAACGGAATTTCGATCTGATCCTGATGGATTGCCAGATGCCGGGGATGGGCGCGGACGAGTTTGTGAAGCTGCAACGCCGCGAGTCTCCGGGAAGCCAGCTGGTCCTGATGAGCGGATGTTTCGACGACCATGAAGCTTCGCGGCTGGGCATCCAGTACTTCCTGGCCAAGCCGTTTACTCTGCCAGACATGATGACGTTACTGACGGGCCTGGCGCCTGAACCCAAAGAAGCGGTTCAACAATGAAAGGCCCAATGAACGACGACCGCGAGAATCGCGAAGGACTCGAGATGAATGCGTCATTGCCCGAGGCGGCGGACGAGCTGGATGTGCTGGTGATGACGCTGTTTTCAAAACGTCGTCCGAAGCTGCCGAACCCTGGCACCGTGAAGCAGGGCGAAGAGCGCGGGTACTTGGCGAATCTGAATGGGCGCATGGTCCTGACGATTCATGGCGAGATGAGAGCAAAAGAATTGTTCAGCCGGCCGCTGCCGTAATCCCTTACCGGCGGCCGCTGCGATGAAGCGCAGCAAGAACGACACACACACCTGGGACGCTTCATCGAAATTTCATCACGAAGGACTCGCAATACGAGTTAAGCGTTGCCCGACGCCTTAACCCGGAGTCCCCGAACCCGTGGGTCCTTCGTGATTTTTAACAACAACGAATAACGATCAACGATTAACGGATAGTGAGTTAATGGAACGGCGCGTTTGCAACGCCGTTAAACCATTGACTGCTGACCGTTGATCGTTAACCATTATCAAAATGCATCCATTCTTCGCCTGGGGCGCGCCGACGTATACGCTGGAAGCTCAGCAATGGGTTCCGCACGCGCCTGAAATCGTTTTCGAGTTTTTCAAAGATCCGCAGAACTTGCCGAAGATCACTCCGGCGTGGCTGGGGTTTGAGCTTGAACACCAGAGCACGCCGCAGATCGGCGCGGGGACGGAGTTCGTCTATAAGCTGTACTGGATGGGGATTCCTTACCGCTGGCGTTCGCGCATCGAAGACTGGGCTCCGAACGAACGCTTCGTCGATGTGCAGTTGCGCGGGCCGTATATTCTGTGGCATCACACGCATACGTTTTCGCGCGCGGGAAGTGGAACGCTGCTGGGCGATTGCGTGCGTTATCGGTTGCCGTTCGGGCCGTTCGGGATGTTGGGCCGGGCGTTGATGGTGCGGCGGCAGCTGGACGAGGTTTTTGATTTCAGGCAGCGGAAGATTGCGGAGAAGTATTCAGGCGGGAAGGTTTTGTTGGGGCCGCCGGTTTAGTTTTACGTGCGATGAATTCGCAGATGAAGGCGGTGGTTAGGAGAATGGCGAGGGCAACTCCGGCGTTGATAAGAAGACCCGCGATTCGGAATTCTCCTGCTGGAATGGTGAACGTGGCCAGCGGTGCAAGTGATGGCGCATCGTGGCGCATGATTTCGTAATCTACAGCAGCATTAAAATACCCGAGTCGGAGAAACTCCTTCTTTTGAATTTCATTGAGTTTAAGTGTGACGCAGGAACTGTAGTGCGACGGCCCTAAATCATCCGGCATGTTGGTGTGGAAGGTCGCAGGCCAGCCGTAGGTCCTATACTCAGTCCCGCGCATCGCAATGTCATTGCCCTCTATTGCGGACCGAAGGTCTATCGACTCAATAAGCGCGACTTGACGACGGCTATCTGGAACAAGGTTTAAACCGAGCAGCGCACCCGCGACGAGCGTCACCGCGATAAATGTGGAAAGCCGGATCTGCAGCCAGCGGCGGTGCGGAAACCATTTCATACCTGTAAAACGTGACGCCAGTCTCGTTCTTGCGAACTTTTACAGGAAAACAGTTTCAGCCCAGCGCGGCGAGCAGGTTTTCCATTTTGATGGGACGGGTGAAACAGTGGCGGATGCCGAGGGCGCGAGCGCGGTCGACCACGTCGTCGCTCGAGGTCAGCAGGACGATTTCGGTCTGCGGACTGTTCGCGTTGACGTCGTCGATGAAATCTTCCGGGCCCATGCCGGGCATGAACAGATCCATGACGATGTAATCGAAGCGATATTTCTGCAGGACTTCGAGCGCCTCTGCGCGCGTCTGGACTGCGCGGACGCCGAAACCGTTCTGCAATAGCGTCAGGCAGAAAACGCCGGAATTGTCCAGGTCACTGTCGATCAATAGCACGTTGGCCGCCATCTGAATACGCTGTAGCACTTGCCACCTCGCTGGTAAGCATTCAGTTTTTGACATTCGTCTGCTGTTACTAAAAACGAGCGAGCCGGCGCGGCGTTGGATATTTTCGATTAAATTTTTTTGTAGCGCAGCGTTATCATGACAACTCACGTGCAGCACGGAGAGCGGGCTCGATGCAGGCGTTTTTTGAGAAAATTTCGGCGTCGGGGCAATCGTTCGTGGTGCGCGAGCGCGTCGATCCGGTGTTCGATTTCCGCTGGCACTTTCATCCGGAATTTGAGCTGACGTATATCGTGCGTAGCGGCGGTCAGCGCTTCGTGGGGGATTCGATCGAGCGCTACCGCGACGGGGATTTTGTGCTGCTGGGGCCGAATCTGCCGCATACGTGGATGTCCGAACAGCAACACCCCCCCTTGCCCCCCCTTATTAAGGGGGGGAGAACGGCCGCGAAATCGCGCGTCTTGAAAGAGGGGAAAAACGCCGCGCGGAAAACGCGAGTGGAACATCGGGCGATTTATGCTCAGTTTTTGAGCGATTTTGCGGGTGAGGAATTTTTTCGGAGGCCGGAGCTGGCGGCGGTCGCGCGGCTGCTGGAGCGCGCGGCGCAGGGGCTGCGCTTCACCGGAAAGACGCAGCAGGCGGCGGCGCGGCTGATGCCGGAGCTGCTCGCAACGAGTGGAATGACACGGCTGCTGAAGCTGCTGGAAATTCTGGATCTGCTGGCGCATTCGAAGCACGCGGTACCGCTGTCGAGCAAAACGTTCGCTCCGTCGCTGAAGCGGCGCGATGAGCGGCGCATCGACGACGTGTGCCGGTTTATTCATGACAACATCGCGCAGCCGATCGAGCAGCCCGAGGCTGCGCGGCGGGCGCACTTGAGCGTGTCGGCGTTCAGCCGGTTTTTCAAAAAGTCGCTCGGGCGGACTTTTTCAGAGTACGTGAATGAGTTGCGCGTCGGCCAGGCGTGCCGGCTGTTGATCGAGAGCGACAAGTCGGTCGCGGAAATCGCGTTCGGGTCGGGGTTTGAGAATTTGTCGAACTTCAACCGGAGGTTTCGGGCGCTGAAGGGGATTAGTCCGAGAGTGTATCGGCGGAAATTTGGTTAACAGAAAGCACGAAATTCGAAGTTCGAAATTCGAAACAAACGGACAAACAGAAAATTAAACTTTCAAAACTAGTGGGCGCTTGGACCGAGGCGATTGCCGCGTTGTTTTGAACATTGCTTTTCAGTCTGTTTAGAATTTGTTTCGGATTTCGAAATTCGGATTTCGAATTTATAGCGCCAGCGCTTCCAGCGCTCCGGCCACTTCTTCCGGCGAAATGCCTTTCAGACAATCGTAGTGTCCGAATTTGCAGGTGCGTTTGAGACAGGGGCTGCATTCGATCTGCTTGTAGAGGATTTTGGTGCGCGGGCCCAGGGGACCGGTGCGGTCGGCGCGGGTGCTGCCGAAGATGCCGACGGTGGGTTTTCCCAAGGCGCCGGCGACGTGCATGGAGCCGGAGTCGTTGCCGGCGAAGGCGTCGCAGAGCGCGAGCAGCGCGAGGGCTTCGCCGACGCTGGTTTCTCCGGCGGCCACGATCGCGCCGCTTTTCGATTTGGCAACGGCTTCTTCGGATTTGCGGCGTTCGCTGGGCGCGCCGACGAGCACGCATTCGGCGCCGGTGCGTTCGGCCAGCAGGTCGATCAGGCGGCCGTAGTGTTCGGACGGCCATTCTTTCGCCGGACCGTACGCGGCGGCGACGGCCAGGCCGACGAGCGGCTTGCCGGGGCGCTTGCGGCGCTGCGCGAGGAACGCTTCCATTTTTTCGCGCGCGGGAATGGAGACGTCGGGCGTAAAGGCGTCGGCGGGGCCGCTGAGGCCGAGCGTTTCTTTCAACATGTGCAGATAATAGTGGACCTGGTGGATCTCGAGCACCTGCGGGGTCGGCGTGGTTTTGTGCGAGAGCAGCAGGCCGCGGGCATCGCGCGCGAAACCGACGCGCTGGGGAATGCGGGCAAGAAAAGGCCAGAGCGCAGAATCAAAGCTGTTCGGGAAAAGGATCGCCAGATCAAATTTCTTTTGCCGCAATGAACCGGCGAGTTTGCTGCGGTCGGCGATGCCGTGAAAAAAACCTTTGCGCAGTTTGTAGGGAATGATTTCGTCGACCCATTTTGCGCCGTCGAAAAAACTGGCGAGCTCGTGCTTGATCAGGACACTCAGATGCGCTTTTGGGAAGGCCGTGCGCACTGCACGTAACGCAGGCAGGCTCATGACGATGTCGCCGAGCCAATTGACTTCCTTCACCAGAATTTTTTCGGGACTCGGCATCAGGGAACTCAGCACAACGTTTGCAAAACCAATCTTCGACGCGGGGATGTTAGCCGCAGATGTGTCGGGAGTCCAGAGTCGGGAGTCTGGGGTCGGTTATGGACATGAAGATGTTCGCACTTAATCGGAACGTTTGCGCCCGCTATCAAATCGCTATGGAAATGAATTATGAGACTTCGTTCGTTCGCCGCCGCCGCGCTCGCAGTATTTTTTCTATTTGATCACCGTCCGGAGCCGGCGGCGGCGTTTACGACGTTTTACGGTCCGGACCACAAACCGTTTGTGTGGAAGGCAGCGCCGGGTGAAAGCATTTTGGTTCACTGGACGATGGACCCGGCGGCTCCGCCCGAGGCAAAAGACGCGTTCCGCGACGCGGCGCAAAAGTGGACCGATGCGGTCGAAGGGCGCATTACCTTCGCCGAGGGGCCGAACGGGATTTTGATCAAGTGGGATGCGAGCGGGACACTGATTCCCGATTCGTATTTTCTGGCGTACACCGTTTTTTCGAGCGAACCGGGCGGATCGATTCTGCTGGCGCAGATTGTCGTCAACGCCTACACGTACGACTGGCACCGCGGCGGGTATACCGGCGTCGAGGCGCCGGGTGAAAACGGGCGGCGTTCGGCGTGCATCGACAGCGTGCTGCTGCATGAACTGGGGCACGCGATCGGGCTGGATCATTCGGACAACGATCCTTCGGCGATCGTGGGCGCGTATTCGCCGATCGATTTACCGACGATGAATTCGCAGATTTTTCCCGGCGCCGACACGCTGCATAGCGACGATATCGCGGGCGCCAATTTTCTTTACGGCGGCGACAGCGTGCGGTCGATTATGCCGCTGATCGTGACCGCGAACAAGACGCGCGGAAAGCGCGGGCTGATGGTGAAGTTCTCACAAGAAGGCGGCGATGCGACCACGCAGTGGGATTTTGGCGACGGCACGACCTTTAGCGGCGCGGCTGTGAAACACCGCTTTAAAGATTGGGGAATCTTTACGGTGAAGGCGCAGTGCAATGGGCGCGCGGGGGCGGTGGTGATTTCGATTGAGAAGAAGAAAAAGAAGAAGTAGATGCGCTGAGACAGCGGACGGTTCTTCAAGAAGCTTCTTGTTCGCTTTGCGAACCCGGCCCGGTGGGCCGGGCCACCCATGTGCCTTCAGGACGAACGGCTTTCACCTTGGAAACGCAGGCCAGCAGACAGGAATGTCTGCGCTCCTTTCTTCAGGAGAGCTCTGGCGATTTTGCTCCGATAACCGGACTCTTCGCATTCACTACTTCTTCGCGGGCGGTTTTGCGGGGCCGGCGAGTTCGGCGAGCCACTTGATGGCGGCTTCGTGGTCTTCGGCGCGGCCCCAGTCGTGGCCGCCGGGGTGGATGATCAGTTTGCATTTGCGGCCGGCCTTCAGCGCTTTTTCATAGGTGCTTTCGACCTCGCCTTTGTTCATGTCAGTCTGGCCGGCTATGTAAAAAATCGGCTGGTCCTTCGGCGGCGTGCCGTTGCCGTTGGCCGCGCCGATCAGAATCAATCCCGCGCAAATTCCGGGGAAGGTCACGCCGGACGTCGCTGACGCGCGCGCGCCGCCGGAGAGTCCTGAAAAATAAACGTGTTTCATGTCGACGTTGAAACGCCGGCGCAGATCGAACAACGCGGCGTCGCGGTTCTCGACGATCGGACCCCACGGGCCGTTTTTGGATTCGGTCAGGCCGGCCATGATCCAGCCGGTCTCTTCGGCCATTTTCGGCGAGAGCGGTTCGCCGCCGCCGCCGGGATTGAAATTGATCAGGATCGGCGTGGGTTTTTCCGGATCGTAATTTTTTGGAATGTAGACCGTGTAATGGTAGTCGCCGCCGTCGACGCAGCCGAGGCTGTGCGTCTTGCCTTTCTCCAATTCGAGCGGCAGCGGCTTGGCGAGCGCGCCCTCTTTATAGAGGGAGAAAATGCCGTCGGTTTTTTTCGCGTCGGCGGCTTTGCCGGTCACGACGTTGGCGGCCGAGAGTTTTCCGCTGAAAACATCGGGGCTGTATTTGCCGCCGTTGTGCAGCGACTGCACGGAGACGCCGGCGAAGGTGATCGTTTCGCCGTCGAGCTTGATCGCGAACTGCTGCGAGACGCACATGGCGGTGGGATTTTCAGCGGCGGGTTTTTGTCCGCGCGCGGCGGCCTGAGCCTGTTCTTCGGTCAGCGCGAACCACGTCAGGCCCTGGCCCGCGTAACCGGCGCCGGCGCGCTGAACTTTGATGTAGTGCTGATAGCATGCGCCGCCGGAGGTGTGCGTGCCGCGCCAGACGCCGGAGAGATCCGCGGGCTTCGCGGGATCGGCGGCGAAGGCGCTCGTCATGGCGAGCAGAAAACAGATGATCAGGTTTTTCATGGGTGTCTCCTATAGCGGACGATGCTGCTTGGATAATACGCTTTAACATTTGAGGCGCAGAGGACACAGAGGTTCACAGAGAACGGCGAAGAGCAAATTTTTTTAGAAATCAGTTCTCTGCGATCTCCTTCCGTTCTCTGCGCCTCTGCGCTGAAATTCGTTCCGTTTACTTTTTCTTTTTCTTCTTCTCTTTCGTCGGTTCAGTGGGTTCAACGGGTTTTGCGGGCGCGGCCGGAGCTGCGGGCGCGGCGCGGTATTTTTCGGGGACCAGTTCGCCGATGCCGTATTTGGGTGAGGCTTCGTAGAGCTTCGTCGCTTCCTTCAACTTGGCGGCGAGCTGCTTCGCGCGGTCTTCGCTGGCGGGATGGGTGCTCAGGAAGCCAGGGCCGCCGGACGAAAGCGTCGCGAAGCGTTCCCAGAACTTCGGGGCTTCCTGCGGATCGTAGCCGGCCTTGGCCATGTAGGTGAGGCCGAGATAATCAGCTTCGAGTTCGTGGCTGCGGCTGTAAGGCAGCATCACGCCGATCTGTGCGCCGAGTCCGAACGCGGTCATCGAAATTTTTTCGGTCGTCGCGCTGACGCCCTGTTCTTTCAACACGGCGTCGAGACCGTTGCTCAGCCCGCCCACCACCATGCCCTGGCTCATGCGTTCGCCGCCGTGGCGCGCAATGGCGTGGCCGATTTCGTGGCCGAGCACGCACGCGAGCGCGGCTTCGTTCTGGCAGTAGGGAAGAATGCCGGTGTAGACGGCGACTTTTCCACCGGGCAGGCAGAAGGCGTTGACCGTCGGCGATTCGAGCACGACGAATTCGTATTTGAAGCCTTTGTCCGGCGCGGCCGCGGCGAGGCGCTTGCCGACGCGTTCGACCAGCGCGATCGCGGCCGGATCGGTGCAGCGCTTTTCTTTCGAGAGCACTTCTTTGTAGGCGTCTTCGCCCATTTTGTTTTCTTCGGCGGCGCTGGTGAGGATCAGATGTCCTCGGCCGGTGCCTTCGACCGTTTCGCATGAAGTGAGCAGGAAGGCGCTGAAGGCGGCGAGCAGACAGAGGCTTGCGACGCGGAACGTGGTGGATCGGATAAGGGACATTTTGCGGGGTCTCCGGTTGGTGAGAAATCGGCGGATAGTTTACGGGGCGGGGACGGAGAAGCAATAGGCGTGTGTGAGGTGTGGCATGGGCAGCGTTGGACTGCGGACGTATGTGTTCCGCGCGGTGACGCCCATAGATTTCAACAATATCGCGTGGCCGACCTGCCCATGTTTCAGCGCGTGGATCGAGGCCACATGGGCAGGCCGGCCGCGCAATGTTTCTGGCACATTACGGTTTCGTGTTGAATGAATACGTCCGCAGTTCAACGCTGCCCATGCCACACATCACATCACTTCATCGCGATGACTTCGTAGAGATTGTAGACGCCGCTTTTTCCGGGGACGGTGAGCGGGAGCGGGGCGCGGGCTTCTACGCGGGTTTTGACTTCGGCGTAGGTGTCGGCGGAGATCAGCAGGCGCGTCTGCGCTTTTTTGTTGGCGCTTTCGATGCGGCTGGCGAAGTTGACGGCGTCGCCGATCGCGGTGGTGCGCTTTTTGTTCGCGGCGCCGATGTCGCCAACGACGGCGTCGCCGACGTGGATGCCAACGCCGATGTCGAAGGCTTTTCCGTACAGCGTCTGCAGATACGGTTTGAAATCTTCCATCGCTTTCAGCATCTCGACGCCGGCGGCGACCGCATGCAGCGCGGCGTCTTTCGGATCGTTAACGCCGAAGAGAGCCATCAAGCCGTCGCCCATGTAATTGTCGATGCAGCCGCCGTTGCGCTGGACGACTTTTCCCATCACGTCGAAGTAGCGGTTGAGCACGTGAACGACGTCGTAGGGCGGCAGCGCTTCCGAGAAGGGCGTGAAGCCGCGGATGTCGGAGAAGAGAATGGCGATGCGTTTTTCGACGCCGATCGTCGAGACGGCGGGCGCGGCGGTTTCGTGTTTGATCAATTCAACGTCTTCGGCGTCGATCGCGAGACGGCGGAGTTTCACCGGGCCGTTGAGTGTGGTCTGGCAGGCGAGACGAATATTGGGCGTGAAATGGAGGCGCTCGGCCATGGCCTGTTCCAGTTCGTTGCGCGGCGCACAGGCGTCGAGGCCTTCGAGCACCAGCACGCGGCAGGTCGAACAGCGCGCGTGGCCGCCGCAGGCGTTCGTATGCGGAACGCCGCAGCGCTGCGAAGTCTGCAGGATGGTTTCGCCGGAGTTGTTCTCGACGTTTTTGTCGTCGGGCAGATAGGTAATGTGCGGCATGCGATTAACCTTAATGCGGCGGCGGCAGGATTTCGAGTCCGTACCTTGGCGCGGCCGCCAGAAGTTTCTCGATGTGTTCGGGCAGAACGGGCACGGCGGGAGCGTTCGCATCCGGCAGGCGCGTCCCGACTTCGGCAAAGAATTTTTCAATGCCCGCCGGATGCACCCAGATCAGCGTCCGCGCCGTCTGCTTTGAATTGTTTCTGAAGCGATGCGCCTGGTTTTTCGGCGCATGTACATACGTACCCGCCGGCGCGGAGATTTCGCGGCCGTCGACGTAAAACGTGAGCTTGCCTTCCAGCACGAAGAAGTCTTCGTCTTCGCGGCGGTGAATGTGCGCCGGCGGGCCTCCACCGGGTTCGACGCGGGCTTCAAACAATGCGTACGCACCGTTGGTTTCGGCGCCGGTGATTTTGTAAACGTACACATCGCCGACCAGCGAGTACACCGGACCTTCGCCCGGCGCCATCTGAATGAATTCTGCCTGTGTCACTATTCGAATCCTTAAAAATGAGGCGGCAGACCCACCTGCCGCCCCAATCGTCGCGTTTCGTCGTCGATTACGCCAGATCAAAGAACAGGATTTCGCCTTTTTCCAGCCCCTGGATCGTCACTTTCGGCTCGTCGCTCAGTTGCACGCCGTCGCCGGCTTTCAGCGTCACGCCGTTGATGGAGAGCGTGCCGGTCAGGACCTGAATCCAGGCGTGGCGGCCGGATTCGAGTTTGTGCTCGAGCGACGCGCCGGGTTCGATCGCGGCGAGATAGACGCGTGTGTCCTGATTGATCAGCAGCGCACCGTCCTTCGCGTTCTTCGCAGCGATCAGGCGCAGGCGGTTCTTCTTTTCCGCCGCTGGAAAAATGCGCTGCGCGTAGCCGGGCGTCAGTCCGCGCTGGTCGGGCTTGATCCAGATCTGGACCAGGTGGACGGGCTTGCTCGCCGACGCGTTGTATTCGCTGTGCGTGATGCCCGTGCCGGCCGTCATCGATTGGAACTCGCCGGCGTGGATCACTTCGCGGTGGCCCATGCTGTCCTGATGTTCGAGTTCCCCGTCGATCACGTACGTCAGGATTTCCATGTTGTCATGCGGATGCGTGCCGAAACCCTGGCCCGGCGCGATGCGGTCTTCATTGAGCACCCGCAGCGCGCGGAAATTCATGTGCTCGGTGTCGTAATAATCCGCGAACGAGAACGTGTGGTAGGAATCCAGCCAGCCGTGTTCTGCATGCCCGCGTTCGTCACTTCGTCGTACAGTCATCATGATCGTGTTCCTTTCCTCTTTACTTTACTGCGCCCCATTGCACTTTTTGTTCGCGCAAAAATTTACTTCGCGCTGCGTTCATCGACACTGATCGGTCCGGCGCCGTGAGCGGCAACCGTCAGCAATCCGCCCATGATCGCCAGGTTCTTCAAGAAATTGATCATCTGCATTTTCTGCTCCATGCCTTCGTACGCCCAGAAATTGTGGAAGATCAACGTGGCCGGAATCAGGAAGAAGATCAGCGCCAGTGCGGCCCAGCGCGCTTTGAATCCGGCGAGCAGCGCCAGACCGCCGCCGACTTCGAGCAGGATCGCTCCGAGCAGGAAGAACGGAACGGCCGGCATGTGTTTCGAGGCCATGTACGCGGCGGTGCCGGACCAGTCGGCGATTTTGCCGAAGCCGCTGAGCAGGAAAATCAGGCTCAGCAGCCCCCGCCCCACCAGCGGCGTGACGTGCTGAAGTTTTTCAACCAGCGGGTAAGTGGTGGAGTGTTCGCGCGGTGCTGTCATTCGTATCGTGGCCATGATTGTTTTCTCCTGATTTAGGGTTCCGTAGCGATTAGTCGTTATAACGACTATTTTCGCAAAAAAAGAGTGGCTACTTCTTGTCCTCAACCGTTTCCGTTTCTCCGCCGCGCGCCAGTTCGAGCAGTTCGATCAAGGTGCGCAGGCCTTTCTCGCCCAGTTTTCCCAACTGAGCGCGATGCAAATTGAGCAAAGGCTGTTCCATCTGTGTGGCCAGGCGCGCGCCCTTTTCTGTGATGCGGGATGTCACCACGCGGCGGTCCTTTCCGCTGCGGGCCCGCTCGACCCAGCCGCGTTCCACCATGCGGTCGAGCAGGCGGGTGATATCCGGATCGCGCCGGATCATGCGCTCGCCGATTTCCTTGCAGGCGAGTCCCTCGTCGCCCGCGCCTTTCAAAATGCGCAGCACGTTGTATTGCGTGGGTGACAAATCCGCGGTCTTCAGCAAGTCGACCGCCCTGCGCTGCAACACGTCCGCCGTCCGTTCGAGGTTCAGCATCGCCTCCACTTCCAGACTGGGGAAGGGCTTGGACTGCTTAATCTCGTTTCTCAATCTTCCACTCATGAACCCAATATACTCGTCGTAACGACTATTGTCAAGACGACTAATTTGGATTCCGGGCGTTTTTTTAAAACTTTCGCGATTGAAAGCGCACTGACCTAAAGGTACTTTGACCGTTCTGCACGTCGTGCGAGCATTGAGGGGATTCGAGTTATGCCACTGCGCCGCAGTCTGGCCATCGTCTTCACCCTCCTTATATTGTGCTCATTTACAGCCGAAGCCGCCGCGCTGACGCCCGAGATGAAAGCGCGCGGGCAGGACGCCGTTACCCGCCTGAATCTGTACCGCCGGTTGCTCGGACTGGCCGAAGTGCTTCTCGACGATACGCTTTCCGAAGGCTGCGCGTTGCACGCGGCCTATCTGGATTTGAACATCGATCAGATCAACGCGGGACTCGACGCGCACAACGAATACGCGGACCGGCCGGGGTACTCCGATGCCGGAAAAGACGCGGGCATCAACTCAGACATTTCGTACGGCTTCATGGGCGCGGAAGCGGTGACGGTGTGGTTCAACATTTATTACCACCGCAATCCGATGCTCAGTCCGGGACTTCAGAAAATCGGCTACGGCGACGATCCGGGCGCCAAGGCCGGCTTCAGCATTTCGGTGCTGCGATTCTTTACGTACAGCGGCACGCCGGACGCGCTGACGCCGCCGCCGAATTCAAAAGGCAATCCGACGCATCCGCAGACCGGCGAAGTTCCCGCGCCGGTTCCGAATTTCGGATCGAAGAACGGCATCCCGATCATCGCGTATTTCGCGAGCAACGGTCCGCGTGTGGCGTGGGTTTCGAGCACCATCACCGCGAACGGCGAGACGCTGCCGCACGGCGTGATCGCTCCGAACAAGCCCGTGAATCCGGATTACGAAGTCAACGAGATCGCGCTGATCACCGACACTGTTCTCCCCGCGGGATCGGCGATCAACGTGTCGATCACGTACACGCTCGATAATGGCGCGCAGCAGTTGAAGGAGTGGATTTTCTACACCAGCGCCGATGGCGTTTTCGATCCCATTGCGGCCGGCGGCGGGAGCACCGGCAGCGGCAGCGGCGTGGATGACGTGACCGATAGCGACGGCGACGGATTCCCCGATCTGATCGAAACCACCGCGGGGACATCCGTCATCGACGCGGCGTCGACGCCGTTCGCAGGAAACCCGGCCGGAACCGCGCAATCGCTGCCGGTCTTTAAAGTGCAGATCAAACTGAACTTCGCCAAGCCTGGCGACAGCATTTCAGTCAGCGGCACGCTGCCGCTCGCGGACGGATTTGTGTTTACGGGCCAGCAGGTGATCACCAATGTCGGCGGCGTGGTGAAAGTGTTCAAGCTCGATGCGAAAGGTAAATCCGCGGCATCGACGACGCAGAAGTTTTCGCTCAGCAAACCCAAGCTCGGCGTATCGAAGTTCTCGCTAAAGGTTTCGAAAGGTTCTTTTGCGGCAGCGTTCGCCGACGAGAGCATGACGGGAAATCTGGACGTGAAAAAAGAATCGCGCAGCACGCGCGTCACGATTTATTTCAACCAGGTGACGTACACGAAGACGCAGTCGCTTGAGTACACCGCCAAGAAAGCGAAGACGGGTTCAGCCAAGCAGCTTTAGTTCAGCAGAGGTTCAACTCGTCGCGCGACGCGCGGCATCCGGCAGATTCGGCAATCCCGCGCGATCGGCGGGAGCGCTCTTGGCGCTGCGCGCGCTGAGTTGTTCCGATGCGGTCGGCGTTGCTTCGGCCTGTGCATCCGTTTTCGCCGAGGCCTGCTGCGCATCGAGTTCCAGGCGGAAGAGCCGCGAGATCCATGCGGCGGCGTCGGCGCCGTCGCCTTCGCGAGCGGCTTGCTTTAAGGTTTCCAGCGGACCGTGCAGCAGTTTTCCCTGCAGGCGCTCGAGTGCGCGTTCGATTTCTTCGACGGCTTTCGCATCCATGCCGGAGAGATTCATCTGCGCGAGAATATCGCGCCGCTGAGCCGCTGCGTGGGCCAGCAGTTTCTTCGCGGCGTCGCGCGTGCCGGAATCCTGCAGCGCGTGCAACACTTCGCGCGCCTCTTCGGCCAGGCGCGGGCGCCAGCGCGCGGCGACTTGTTCGCGCTCGCGGCGGCCATCGCGCGCGACTTCTTCGAGATCGTCGATGTCGTAGAGGAACGCGTCCTCGACGACTTTCGGCACCTGCGGGTCGACGTTGCGCGGAACTGAAATATCGATCAGGCAGAGCGAACGCCCGCGGCGCTGCGCGGCGGCGGCCTGAATGTGGCGCGGCTCGATGACGTAATGCGGCGCGGCGGCGGAAACGAGGACGATGTCCACTTTGGCGAGATGTTCGACGAGGTTCTGCATCAGGCACGCCTTGCCACCTTCGCGTTCGGCGAATTCCTGCGCGCGCGATTCGGTGCGGCTGGCGACGAGAATTTCGCTGACGCCCGCGGCCTTCAGCGCGCGCACGATGCCCGTTGCCATTTCGCCGGTGCCGACGACCAGAACTTTGCGGCCTTTCACTTCGAAGACTTTGTTGGCCAGCGCGACCGCGGCGGAACTGACCGATGCTTGCGAGCGACCGATGCCGCCGTCGCAACGCAGTTCCTTCGAGAGAAAAAACGAGCGCTCGAAAAGTTTGTGTAACACCGGACCGCACGAACCGATTTCGGCCGCGACGCGGTAAGCTTCCTTCGACTGAGAGAGAATTTCGGTCTCGCCGAGAATCTGCGAATCGAGCGACGCCGCGACCTCGAACATATGCCGCGCCGCTTCTCCGCCAGACAATTCATACAGCGCAGGCGCGAATTCGTTCTCCGGCACGCTGTGGAATTCGCTCAAAAATCCGCGCATCGCCGCAAGCGGATCGGCGTTGTCTTCGCGCGCCACGGAGACGATTTCGACGCGGTTGCAGGTTGAGAGAATCGCGGCCTCGTAGAAGCCGCGGGCGCGCAAGTTGCCAAGTGCGCGATGCATGTCCTCGGCGCGAAACGCGAGCCGCTCGCGCAATGCCACAGGCGCTTTGTGATGCGAAAGGCCGACCAGCCGCAGCGCGTGTTCGAGTCGCGGGACGCTCATGCGCCACCTGCTTTCGCGTTCAGCGCGGTCTGCGTGGCTGATCCCATTTTGCTCGACGGATGCGTGAGCAGGAATGTGCAGAAGACGAGCACTGCTCCGGCGAGAACAAATTTTGCGGCTGCTCGGCCATTTAATCTGCGAATCGCGCGACCAACCAGCAGGACGAAGAAAATCAGCCAGGTGATTTCAGTCGCGACAATTTTCGGCTCGGTCCAGAACGGCATTTTCAGATCATGCGCCATCACCGCGCCGGTGAGGATCGCGATCGTGAACGCGGCGAGGCCCAGCCACGCGCAAAGAATTTCCAGGCGCTCCAGACGTTCGAGACTCGGCAAATCGCGGAAGAGCACGCCGAACATTTTGCGCTTCAGCAGCCGCGCCTGTTCCAGATAGAGGACGCTGCCGCCGCACGCCGTCAGGAAAAGTCCGTAGCCGAGGAACGCCGAAAGAATATGCGGTGCGAGATAGCGGTGCAGCGCCACGTTGGGCGCGACGCTTTCCTTCGTCATGAAATGAGAGAGCGCCATCAGCAACGTCACCAACGGCAGAATCAGCGCGCCGAGCGAGCGCGCCGCCGACGCCACGAGCGCGACCAGAAAGCTGCAGGCGAGCGCCCACGCGAGGAGGCCGTAGACTTCGGACGGGCTGTTGAACAGATGGCTGTCGCTGCGCGCGCAATTCATGCCAATCGACGCGGTTTTCAGCAGAACGCCCAGCCCGACGAGTACGAACTGATACCAGTTTTTGCGCAACGCTTCGACCTGGAAGCCCGCGATCGCGACGACGGCTCCGGCGGCGAAACAGAACAGCGCGGCGAGCGAAATCATTTCCGGCGTCATCGTCGCGCTCGTTTCTTTGAGGCGCGGATCAGCGCATCCATCTCGCGCCCCGCACTTTTAGCGCCGCGTTGCTTCACGCGCCGCGCCCACTTGGCCGAACCCAATTCTCGCAGCAGGTCGTGGCGCGCATTGGCGTTGTCCATCGTTTCGAGCAGCTTCGAGCGGCGCTGTTCCAGCAGGATCGCGAGCTCGCTCCATTCGCTGCCGATCTTTTTTTCGATCTCTTCACGCAGCGAACGCGCCAGAGCCGCGGACGCGCCGCCTGTCGAGATGGCGATGCTGAGCCGGTCGCGACGGATGTTCGCGGGCACATGAAAATTGCCGGCTTCCGGCGGAGCGGCTGAATTCACCAGCAATCCTTTCGCGTTGGCCAGATGGGCGATGCGCGCATTCAGTTCCGTATCGTGCGTGGCCGCAAACACGAGCCGCGCGCCTTTCAAATCATTCGTTTGGAACTTGCGCCGCACCAGCCGCAGATTTTTCGCGCGCTTCAACGCGCCAAACGCCGCGTGAAATTCGGGCGCCACCACCGTCACGCGCGCCTGCGATTCCAGCAGCGAGCGGGTTTTGCGCAGAGCCACCTCGCCGCCGCCGACGACCAGAGCGCCGACGTCTTTCAGCACCAGGTTCGCGGCGTACAACGGAATGTAGGATGACCTGGCCAAAGGACGGCAATTCTCCGGTTCGTCCAAAACGAGCGCAAAGAGCCCACAGCGCAACATTGTACTATTTCGGACGTCAACGTCGAGAACAGTCTGACCCGTACGGGCCGCTGGTGCTTACAGGAATACTTATCAATCCGGAGCGCTGCGCCAAAAGACTAATGACGAGGCTACGAGGCCTCCCAGATCGATCGCTAGTGTTTTCAAACCCACGCGCGAGCCGGCGTCGGAAAAACATCCGCACTGAATATCGAGTCCGCGCGCCAAAGCAGATCCGACCGCGAGCGCGAAACTGAGGAACAGCAGCAACGCGACCAGCGCCGCCGCGCGCGTCCACACTCCGAATACCAGCAGCGCGCCCGCGCACAGTTCCCACCACGGCAGTGTCACGGCGAGGATCTGGTTTCCAGCCGCGGGAAGAAGCGCGAAATTCGCGATCGCTTCGGCGAACTCGTGGCCGCTTTTCATTTTTGTGATGCCCGCGTAAAGCAGCACGCCGCCCAGCAGCACGCGCACGACCGCGACCCACGGCGCGGCGCGCGGTTCGGTGACTGAGAATGATCGCGCGGCGGTGCTCATGGCCCGCCCTTCTCGATCGGTAGACCGGATTTTTCGTAGGCGTCCCAGCCGTCCTGCAGCACGCGCACGTTCTCGTGCTTGAAGGTGCTCAGCGTTTTCGCCACGCGGTCGGCGTTCGGACATTTTTCGCCGTCGCATAGCACCACGACTTCTTCGGCCGCGCGCGCGAGCGTGGCTAGATTCAGCCGCGAGTACGCTTCGAGAAAATTCTCGGCTGGCGCGTTCTTCGCGCCAGCAGGATGTCCGGCAGCGAAATGTTCTTCGTGGCGGACATCGAGCAGCAGAATCGCTTTCTTCGCGGCCAGATCTGATTTGAGCTCGGAGATGCTGATGCGCGCGCCGCGCTCGGGTCGGGCGCCGGGGCCGTTGGCGGCCAGCAGTGGAACGGGTTTGTCGCTCAACGCGTTCGTGCCAAGCCCCAGAACCGAGGCCGCGGCAAAAATCGCCAGCGCGCGCAGAATTTCGGTGCGCCAGGTTGCGGCGGAGGTTTTCGGACTGGCGGTTTCGGCGACGGCGGTCTCGGCGTTCACGGCCGCAGCGCTTTCTGCGTCGCCGGAGTCGTCCCCGCGGGCACGTCCTGCTGGAACAACGTCGCACCGCGCCGGATCACGCGGTAGGGCACGCGCAGCGGCTGGTCTTCGACGTTGCTGTGGATGACGAAATCGCCGAAGGGCGTCTTGTCTTTGAATTCGCCGGTCAGCGTGATCGACACGCGGCAACTGCCGTCGTCGATGCGCGTCTGCGTGACTTCGATCGGACGCTTCTCGGATTCTTCGATGCCCTTGATCACCAGCGCGCCGGGCGTCACGCGCTTGATCACCGTCTCAAATGGCGCGATGTGCGTGTCCGCGCCCATTTGCGCCGTCAGCACCTGAGTCGTCGAAATCACGTCGCCGGTCACGCGCGCGCCGATGTGCAGCGGCATCGCCGGCACGGTCGGATGATCGGTCAGGATCGCCGCGCCTTCGGTGAACGAGCACGGTTCGATGCCCGTCAGCGTCACAAAAATTTTGTAGGCGCTCGCGTTGCTGCCGGCGACGGGCTCCCACTTAAAGGAGAGTTCCTTGTGCTGCGCGCTCACGGCTTTGATCACGAACGGTTTTCCGTCCACGCGCGTGATCGTCGCTTCCTGAACTTTCGCCACGCCCTTGGCTGCGTCTTCAAAATACATCGTCATCGGATCGACGATGAACGTCTGGATCACCTTGCCCTTCACGGGCAAAACAATTTTGGGCCGGCCTTCTTCGTTGGTCGTCAGCGAAACAGTGTACGCTTCCGGCCGCTTGCCGCTCTGCCCGGTGAAACCGAGGCTCAGCGTGACGCTCTTTCCGGGTTCGATGGTTCGTTCCGGCATATCGACTTTCAGACAGCCGCACGAACCTTTGACGTCCTCGACTTTAATCGCCGTAGTGCCGGGGTTTTCAACCTGGACGCTGACATCTTTGCGCTCGGTCACTTTCACTTCGCCGAAGTCGACGTTGTCGGGCGCAATTTTCAACGCGGATTTGGGCGAGGTGTACGTCATCACGCGCGGCGTCGTCACCTTCTCCGGCTGCTTGTTTGAAACGGGAGCGACGGGCGCGACCGGAGCGGGTGGCGTGGGCGGCGCAGCTTCGGGAATTGGCGCGGGCGCGCGGCCGCCCCACAGCGCGTACGCCGTGCACAGTCCCAGAACCGCCGCGATTCCAATCCAGCGCGTGCCGCTATCCATGGTTGGGATTATATCCGCCTTGTTCGTCTGTTCGATATTCAATTTACAGTTCCCTCGCGACGCGTCGTGTTTTAGTGTCTCTGAAGCTTAAATGGTTTCTGACTGAAATAGGAAAATCGCATGCGCGCACTGCTCCAACGAGTCTCCTCCGCACAGGTCAAAGTCGACGGACAGGTCACCGGCGCGATTGAGCGCGGGCTGCTGGTGCTGGTCGGCATTCACAAAACGGACACGGTCGAAGCTGGCGACTGGCTCGCCCAGAAAATTCTGGCGGCGCGCATCTTCGAAGACGAGGCCGGCAAGATGGGACGCAGTGTGCAGGACATCGGCGGCGGCCTGCTGGTGGTTTCGCAGTTCACGCTCTACGGCAACCTGAGCAAAGGCACGCGCCCCGATTTCGGCGACAGCATGCCGGGAGCTCTTGCGCGGGATTTCTACGCCGCCTGGGTGAAAAAGCTGCGCGAATCCTGCGCGCTGAAAATCGAAGAAGGTGTTTTTGCGGCGAAGATGGAAGTGTCGCTGGTGAATGACGGCCCGGTGACACTCATGATCGAATCAAAGTAGCCGCGCACAATCACGGCTTTTTCTCGGCCGAAACGTTGTACGCCGCCTCATTCTTATCAATGCACCCGATCGCCTGAACAATCGCCTTCGGATTCTGAATCGTGAACGGCGCCGCCGAAGCGTAATTGCGCATGCGCGATCCGAGAAGCGTGACGCTGCATTTCTGATCGCCGCGCACCAGCAGAAAATCCTGCGACTGGTTGAGCGTCGTCAGCGCGTCGTTCGGGCCTGAAAAGCCTTCGACGTTGCTCAGCGCGGTGTGGCCGAGGCCCTCGACGATGATGGGATGGACGTCTTCGACCTTCGCGCCGGTGTTGGCGATGATCGAGCCCTGCGCGATCTGCCAGTTGCGATTGAAATTGTTGTCGCCGAGCTTGTGAATGCCGACGCAGACGCAGTCGAAATTGAAATTGGTCAGCTGACCGTACGTCGCCGCACCGAGATAAATTCCGCCGTAGGTTCCGAACGTAAAAATGTCCATGACCGTCGCGTTGTCAGTGTGATCGATCGCGAACGCGAAGGTTTTTCGCGCGACGACCCAATCGATCACCGACTTGCTGTACTGCGCGTTCTTGATGAAGCGCTGGTTCGCCGGATTCAGGTGGCAGTGCAGAATGCGCGGGATGTCGTAGCAGAAATCGATGCGGATGAACTGGCCGCTGAGCGGGTAGCCGTAGCAGTGCTCGACGAGGATCTGTTCGCACGGATTTTTCTGCGGCGCGTTGAAATCCATCGCGATGTATTCGCCGTAAAACGTCAGCGCCGAGAGCGTCACGCCGTGCGCGGGATTTTTCTGCGAGACCTGAATCGTCGGCGGGTACGCGATGATCTTTGCCGGGTCGTTCAGCGTCTGGTTCGGATACCAGAATTGAATCCCGCGCAACTGCGTCGCGGTCTCAACCGTGATGAACGGATTTTTTTCGTCCTCGATGCGAAACACGCTGCCGACCGGCTGCTGCTTCTGCGGATGCCGCGTCCCCCGCCCCACCGGCCCGTGCACGCCGATCAGCGACGCGTTCATTTTCAGAACAACTCCGCCCTCGACCGCGTAGGGCTCGTCCGAGGGCTCGACGAACAGCGCCGCTCCGCGCGCAGCTGCCCAGTCGATGGCCTTCTGCAGATTTGCTTTGTTCACTGCGGCCGAGTTGGTGGGAAGCACGTCGAAGTCGCGGATGGATTTGGACATTTTTTGCAGGGCGGGAGTTTCCGCATCGCCGGCTCGAACTGAAATGGCAACGATCAGTGCAATAACAGGAACTAAACGCGTGAACATGCATCCTCCGATTTTCGTTATTCGCAAACGTAGTGTATATTACCAGGGAAGGTCAGCATTCGTTGATCTGAGGATTTGAATTGCATGCCAGCGCTGAACCCTTACAAGCCGAAGTTTCCGTTTCGCGAGCTCAATTGCAACGCGGACGACTCGATTGTCACCTGCAAAATGAAAGTCGATTTCATGCAGCGTGACGAACCGGAGCTCGAAACCGACAGCGGCTGGAACTTTTGCAGCAGCGTTGAATCGCAAAACTCAGAATCACCACCGGTGTGGAAAGTTTTTAAAATTGGACAGATCATCGACAGCGACCCAGACATCCTGCCGTTCTTGAACGCATTATGCGGCTCCGAATTCGAGCGAGACGAATCGGGAAAATTCGTTCCTCTAAAGGACGAATGGGATACCAAGTGGGAGGCCCGGCGCGATGTGTTGGCGCCTATCATCATCGCGGCCTTCAAGAACGTATCACTCGAAGACGGTATCTCGCTTCACGAAGCGGATGAAATGGACAACTATGGGGACCTCAAAGCAGCGCGATTGCTGGACACTGAAAAGTCCTGGATGGAAGTTTCACTGACCGAGCACCGCTACAATAGCGCTCCATTGTGTTTCTTCGATCCGAAAGGTTTTCGATTCTACCTGCCGGCCTACATGCTGTGGGACTTAATGAATCCAGGACTTTCGAGCAACATTGATCTTGTTTGGTTTTTGACGCTTCCGGAAAATGAGAGCAATGACTGGCTTGAACGGTACAAAATATTGAACGAGGAACAATCCATTGCGGTTAGAAAATATTTGGAGTTCTATCTAAGAGTTGGCGAGTGCGATGCAAGAACAGCGATCGATCGCTACTGGAAATCTTTCGGCTAAACTACTTCAACTCGTTCGCATATGTCTTGCGGTAGTTCGCCACGAACTGCGCGACTTTCTCCGCGCAATCGGGCGGGGGCTCGTCGAGGGTGAAGATTTCGTTGTCCCAATACACTTTTGCGCCGCTGGCTGTTTCGAGCTGCTTCGAAAAATTCTGCGTAAGCCACGCGTCCTTTCCGTCCAGGTCCGACGGCGGAAACTGTTTGAAGACCAGCTGCAGGTTTCCGTTCTTCTGAACACGAAGCTCTGGTTCGCCCGCCGAATCGAAACCCGAGAGCGCTCGCACTTCGACCACATCGCGCGAGGTGTCGCGTTGAATAAGACGAATGTACAACAGCCCGCACGCGAGCACGCCCAGCCCCGCGGCAAGCATCAACTGTTGCCGGCGTTTTTTCTTATATTCGTCCGGCGGTGGCACGAACATGGTTTTCTGTGCGGCCATCATTTTTCCCGTCGCATAAGACTGGCCATCGATCGAAGTGTGGCTATAGTCTACGCTTTTGTTACGTCACTGAAAAGGCGGTAAATGATGTTCGTCCGGCCGTTATGGGTAGTCCTGCTTTCCATTGCAGCAACATTCGCTCTGCGCCAAAGTTCAGGCTTTGGGTGAGACCACGCCATCAGCATCACTGGAAGTGGTGAATCAATGATGGTCGCGAATGTTCCGAATCCCAAGCCGATAAAATTTTCGGCCACGGTCGACGACGCGATCGCTGAAGCGAAAAAGAAGCGGATGCCGCTTTTGATTTTCTTCTGTACGCCCGACGTGGCGTCCACTTCCGGAGAAAACGAGGCCGCGTACGAAGCCTATCGTAAAGCTCACAAAGGCGAAGCGCCGCGCTGGACGGTCTTCGATTGTCCGATCTGCACGGACATCATGCGTAAAAAGGGCATCGCCGCGTTTGTGAAAGTTCCGAACACGGAAGCGAACAAGGAATTGTTCAAGTATTACCATGCGAACGAAAACATGCTGCTGATCTGCACGCCCGAAGGCAACAGCGTGCTCTCCACCAGCGGCAACAACCACAACGGCATGGTCTCGCTGCTGAATGAATACGATACCTGCAGGAAAGAAGTCATCGGAAAGAAGTAGTTTGCCAGCTCAGACGATTCCGGTGACGTAGTACACGGCGATCACAAAGAACACCGCGCACGTTTTCAAACACGTCACCGCGAAAATATCGATGTACGACTGGCGGTGCGTGAGCCCGCAGACCGCCAGCAGCGTGATCACCGCGCCGTTGTGCGGCAGCGTGTCCATCCCGCCGCTCGCCATCGAGGCTACACGATGGAGGACTTCCATGGGAATTCCCGCAGAATTGGCCGCGGCGATAAACTGCTCGGCCATGCCCGCGAGAGCGATGCTCAGCCCACCCGAGGCCGAACCGGTGATTCCCGCGAGCGACGTCACGGTGATCGCCTCGTTCACGAGCGGATTGGGGATCGTTTTCAGCGCGTCACGAATGGCGACGAATCCCGGCAGCACCGCGATCACCGCGCCGAAACCGTACTCGGACGCCGTGTTCATCGAAGCGAGCAGCGCGCCGGCGACGGCGGTCTTGCCGGCCTCAGCGAATTTTTTCGTCACGCGGCTGAATGCGAAAACGAACACCGTCAGAATGCCCATCAACAGCGCGCCTTCGACCGCCCAGATCGCCGCGACTTTGGAGACTTCGACGCTGAGTGGATGATCCATTCCCGGAAACTTGGCCTCGTAGGTATTACCGTAGCGCGCAATGATCATCTGCGTGAAGACTTTGTTGAGCACCGCGACGACAATCAGCGGCAGCAGCGCCAGCCACGGATTGGCCGGCGCTTCGTCCTGCGCGGATTCGGGCTCGTGCGAGTGGTTCGCGCCGTAACCTTCGCCTGCTTTCAGCGCTTTGCGCCGGCGCCATTCCAGGTAGCTGAGTCCCGCTGCGAAAATGAAAATCGCTCCGATCACGCCGAGCTTCGGCGCGGCCCACGCATCGGTTTTAAAAAACGTCGTCGGGATAATGTTTTGGATCTGCGGGCTGCCGGGCAGCGCGTCCATGGTGAACGAAAACGCGCCGAGCGCCACCGTTCCGGGGATCAGGCGCTTGGGAATATCCGCTTGCCGGAAAAGTTCGGCCGCGAACGGATACACCGCGAAGACGACGACAAACAGCGACACGCCGCCGTAGGTGAGCAGTGCGCTGACCAGCACGATCGACAACATCGCGCGGCCCGCGCCGACGAATTTGATCACGGATGAAACGATTGCTTTGGAGAATCCTGAAACTTCGACGACTTTTCCGAACACCGCGCCGAGCAAAAACACCGGCAGGTACAATTTCACGAAGACGACCATCTTCTCCATGAACAGCCCGGTAAATGTCGCCGGCACGGACGCTGGATCGGTGAGCAGCACCGCAAGCATCGCCGCGACCGGCGCGAACAAAATCACGCTGTAGCCGCGGTACGCGACGAACATCAAAAAGACCAGCGCGCCGATTGCGACGAGTAGACTCACCAAGTACCTCGGGAATTGGAAGAGTCGCTTTTACCACAGCGTAATGCATAATTCATAATGCATAACTTTCGGTCTCGCGGGTTATGCGTTATGCATTATGCGTACTTTTTGGAGTCATAAAATGGCGGCATCGCATTCACGCATCATTTTACTCACCGGCGCGGGCAGCGGCCTCGGCCGCGGGCTGGCGCAGATTTTTGCCGCGCAGGGCCATTCGCTGATTCTCACGGATATGAATGCCGACGGCCTGAACGAGACGCTGAAACTGCTGGGCAGCGATGCGGAACGCGCGGCGACGCACGTCGTCAACGTCACCTCATCGCAGCAGATTCAAGAGTTGTTTAATGCGCTCGCCGGCAAACGTGTGGATGTGCTGATCAACAATGCGGGCCTGCAACACGTGAGCCCGCTCGAAAAATTTCCTGAAGAACGCTGGGACCTTTTGATGGATGTGATGCTGAAGGGCTCGTTCCTGATGACTCAGGCCGCTCTGCCGCTGATGCGCAAAAACAACTTCGGCCGCATCATTAATATCGGCTCGATCCACGCGCTGATCGCATCGCCGTTCAAATCCGCTTACGTCGCGGCCAAGCACGGACTGATGGGGCTGTCGAAAGTCGTGGCGCTCGAAAGTGCCGACGCCGACATCACTATCAACACGATCTGCCCGGCTTACGTCCGCACGCCGCTGGTCGACGCGCAAATCGCCGCGCAGGCCAAAACGCACGGCATCAGCGAAGACGACGTGATCAATAAAATCATGCTCGAACCGATGCCGAAGAAGGCGTTCATCACGATCGAAGAAGTTGCCGGCGCAGTTGAATTTTTGATGAGCCCAGCCGCGCGGAATATCACGGGGCAGGCGATTGTGATGGATGGCGGGTGGACGGCGAAATAGACCGCGTTCAGCTTAGCAAAGTTACGAACGGGTCCGCCTCGTTTTCGTCTGCGCATATCAAATGCAAACCATCGATTGTTTGTTTGCCGAAATGAAATTCTATCTGACCGAATTTATAGATGGCTGGAACGCCTTCGCGACTGATGCAACCGGTATCATCGGGAGCGCCGAGCAACGCGTTAACCTCATCGCGCGACATTCCTAAACGCAAATCGCCCGATGCAATGAGCGTCTTGCATCGGGCGATTTGAGCGATCCGGTCATTCATTTTTGAGCCTGTGCTACGCGCTGTACGTCGTCGCAAAAACTGGCTTCCCCGGCTTGGATTTCACAATCTTGTTCGCCGCGAGGTGCCGCAGGACTAAAAAGACAGTCTCCACTTCGTCCGGCGCGCCAATGTGCTGCGCGACTTCTTCGGCGGTGTGCGCGCCTTTGTGCTCCTTTAAGTGAGCAACGATCTTGTGTTGAAGCGCGATCACGGCGGTTGCGGCTTTCTTGCCGGCTTCGACGCCAGGCTGGTGATACGCGTTGATGTTGATTAGCGTCGCGTAGAGCCCGACTGCGCGTTCGTAGAGTGCGATCAGCTTGCCGACGGTCTGCGCACTGACATCCGGAACGGTGATCGTCATGCTCTCGCGGCCGTTTTCAAAGAGCGCGCGGCGCGTGCCCTGGAAAAATCCGCTCAGGTAATCGCCGCTTGTCACGCCGGGTTCGACCTGCATCGACTTTGCGTTGCGGTCTTTCAGCACTTCGATGAACGTCGCGAAAAAGTTGTTCACGCCATCGCGCAGCTGTTGAACGTATGCGTGCTGATCGGTTGAACCTTTGTTGCCGTAAACGGCGATGCCCTGATTGACGACTTTGCCGTTCAGATCTTTTTCTTTGCCGATGGATTCCATCACAAGCTGCTGCAAATATTTGCTAAACAGTTCCAGGCGATCCTTGTACGGCAGGATGACCATGTCCTTGGCGCCGCGCCCGTTGCCAGCGTGGTACCACATAAGTGCGAGCACCGCCGCGGGATTTTTTAGAGTCTCTTTCGAGCGCGTGACCTGGTCCATCACCTTCGCGCCATTGAGCAGGCCCTGGATGTCGAGTCCCTGCAGTGCGGCCGGCAACAGTCCGACTGCGGAGAGTACCGACGTGCGCCCGCCAACCCAATCCCACATGGGGAAACCGTCGAGCCACTGAGGATCGAACGTGAATTTGTCGAGCTCGCTGCCGAATTGTGTGATGGCAATGGCGTGGCGGTTGAACTGCAGGTTTTTGGCCTCGTAAGCCTTCTTGGCTTCGAGCATGCCATTGCGCGTCTCTTTGGTGCCGCCGGATTTGGAGATGACGATGGTCAGTGTTTCTTTCAAGCCGTCGCCGATCTGGGCCAGCACCGCGTCCATGCCGTCGGGATCGGTGTTGTCGAAAAAGTACGGCTTCAATTTATCCGTGGCGGCGTTGCCGAGCGCCTTTGCGACGAACTGGGGGCCGAGCGCCGAGCCGCCGATGCCGACGACGAGCACATTCTTGAACTTCGCGGCTTTCTGCGGTTTCACTTTGCCCGCGTGAAGCATCTTGGTGAATTTTTTGATGTTGGCGAGACAGCCGTCGATTTCTTTCTTGATCTCTTTATTTGGCGCGCGCGAGGAATCGCGCAGCCAGTAATGTCCGACCATGCGCTTCTCGTCGGGATTTGCGATGGCGCCAGCTTCGAGCTTGTCCATCTCCGCGAACGCGCGTTGCATCGCCGGTTCCATCTCGGCAAAAAACGAATCACTGAAATTCATGCGGCTGATATCGAGACTGATGCCCGCCGCGTCGCTGACCAGAAGGTATTTTTGAAAACGCTGCCACAACGCCAGATCGCCCATGGAATCCCCCTCGTTTTTGAGTCATGGTTGGAAGAAAACGGACAATAACATAAAACGCCCGAAGCGCTACTGTCGAGACTGCTGGTTAATTTCCGAGTTCGCGGCGGGCCTGAGCAACGAGTTGAGTAAATTGCGCGCGCAGCGATTCGGGCAATTGTGTCGCGATTGTGTCCGTATCGTTGATTCGCACCTTCAAAAGTTCAACAATATCCGCGAGATCTTTCATGCGACCACCTGAATCGAGCTTCAGCCGAATGATGGACGCCACACTTGCAAAACCACCATTTTTTCCAAGTTCGCTCGGATGAGGGAGCGGCAACTTGGAATCATGCAACTTCACTCCTTCTTTGAGCAAATCAATACGTGCGCCCGTTTCACGATTCTCAAGCCAGCCCTTCGGAGTAATTACGAAATTCATTGAGCGCAACACATCCAGTACCTGGCTGAAATGCGCGGCATCGACGACAACATCTACATCGTCCGTCCAACGCTGATACCCGTGTTCCTGAACCGCCAGTCCGCCGATGAAACACGCGTAAGCGCCGTCGACCTGCCGTACGGCTTTCCGAGTCAGAGCGACTGCTTCCTTTAATGCTTCGGGATCAGCATCCACTTTCCGCCCTCCGGCGATTTCCGCGACGGCGTGTTGCACGGCCAGCAGGCGAGCGCACCGTGAATAAACTAAATCTTCTGGCAACGCCGGCGTTTCCATGTCAGTACTATATCACAGACACAGTCGGATTACGAGATTGCGCCCAAGGCGCGGTGTAGTTGGCTACACACTAAAGGAGGGGACGGCATGTCATCGAGCGGGCATACACGTCGCGGTTTTTTGGGCGGTTCCATGGCGGCGGCCGCAGCCGGCGCGGCAGCGGCGGGACTCAGCATGCTGCGCGACCTGAAGGCCGACGAAGAGATTAAGAACGCCGAAGACAAGTCGTCGGCCATCAAGATCACGAAGCTGACTGCGTTTCCGACCGGGCCGAAAGTTTATCTGAAGATCGAGACCAGCGACAAGAAGATCATTGGCTGGGGCGAGATCACGGGACTTGAACCGATTGTAGCCGCGAAGCTCGCTGAATCGCTGTTCGAGCTGCTCGACGGTGAAAACCCCACGCGTGTCGAACATCTCTGGCAGAAAATTTACCGCTCGCACCGCGACATGCGCGGCGATGCGTTCATGGTCGATACGCTCTCGGGCATCGATATGGCGCTCTGGGATATCACCGGAAAACTGCACGGCGTCCCGGTCTACCGGCTGCTCGGCGGACCGTGTCGCGACAAGATTCGCATGTACCCAACGCCGAAAGCGTTCAAATCCGGCACCGGCGGCCCCTGGCCGTGGTCGGGCGATCCGCCGGACATCAAGAACCTGGTCAAGATGGTGGAGGACGCGCGCAAAAAAGTCGGCCCCGACGGCTGCGTCATGTTCGACGCGCACTGCTCGATTCCACCTCCTTTATTGATTCAGTTCGCCAACGCGATTCAACCGTACGACATCCTGTTCCTGGAAGAACCGGCCGTTCCCGGAAACATCGAAGTTTTCAAGCGGCTGAAGCAACAGATCAAAATTCCGATCGCGACCGGCGAGCGCGACCGCACAATCTGGGGCGTGTTGCCGTACCTCACCGAACGCTGCATCGACATTCTGCAGCCCGACTGCGGCCACACCGGCGGCATCAGCCAGATGAAAAAAATCGCTACGTTGTGCGAGGCCTTCACCGTCCCGATCGCGCCTCATTGTACAATGTCGGAGCTCGGCCTGAGCGCCAGCCTGCACGCCGCCGCGGCGGTGCCGAACTTCCTGATCCACGAAGGTTACCTCGACGGCCACATCATGCCGGCGGGCGTGGCGAAGAAAAATTGGGAAGTCGACAAGGACGGCTACGCGTCGCTGCCGCAGGGTCCGGGTCTCGGCGTAGAAATCGACGAAGCCAAGATGGCCGAAGTCGCCGCCGATCCGAAGAAGAAGTTTAAGTGGCCCGTGCCCAAGGCGCCGGACGGTTCGGTGCGGGATTATTAGCCTACTTTGAACTACCTGACTTACCCGTGGATGAGTAGGACTGCGGCATGATCTTCTGGTAAAGCGCGCCGTTGAACAAGATGTCGACCGTGACATGGAGCGGCGCCTGCTTCACTACGTCGGTGGTGAATCCTTCATCGCCCAGGTCGGCCGCGAAGTCTCCGCGTTTTAAAGCCATTTTGAATTTCGCCGACTGCGCCGCAACTACGCCTTTCTTGCTCTTCACGCTCAGCTGCATGGTGCTGTCACCGCGCGGCGATTTTCCTTTCGCATCGAGTTCCAGCACGCGAATCACGCCGCCGATGTCCAAGCCGACACGCTGTCCTTTGGTGCTGAATCCAGCCGGAAGCGAAATGGAGCCTGAGAAGTTGATCTGGTCGCTCTGCGGTTTCGTAAAATTCAGGCGGATCTGCATCTTTGAGATGGTAAGCGCCAGTGGCTCGGGAGCAGATTGGCCTTCAAGTGGAGTCGACGAGGCGTTTTGCGCATTGCTGCCCAGAGCCGTTTCAAACGCATCCGAAAAACCATCGCCATCCGAGTCGGCACCGGTGCCGCCAGGCGACGCGCCGGCCGCGTTTTGTTTTATGACAACGACAAGAACGCGCGAACTTTTCTGGCCGTCCGCGGCGGTCACGGTCGCTGTTACGGTGTAACTCGCCGCAGGCGAGAAAACATGATCGACCGATGCTCCGCTGTCGCTGCTTGTGCCATCGCCGAATTCCCAATGCCAGGCCAGCGGAAGAACGCCGCCGTTCGCTGAGCAGGAGATCTGCACCGTTTCTCCAACCGTCGCCGGATTGGGATTTGCGGTCAGGCCGCTTTCAATGTGCGGCGCGCCGATCACGGTGACGTTGACACTCGCCGTTGAGTCCACCTTGCCGTCGCTCACCGTGTAAGTGAAACTGTCGACGCCGCTGAATTGAAAAAAGGGCTTATATGAAATGGTGCCATCGGCATTCAGAGCCACGGTTCCATGCGCCGGTTTAGAGACGGCGGTTACTGTCATGGCGTCGCCTTCCGCATCTGAATCGTTGGCCAGTACAGCGACGGTTACAGCCGTGTTCTCTTTCGTCTCGGCGCTGTCGTTTACTGCGATTGGCGCATCATTCACAGGATTGACGGTGATACTGACCGTGGCAGTGGCAGTCCCGCCGTTTCGGTCGGAAATTGTGTAATCAAAACTGTCGCTGCCGAAAAAATTCGCGGCGGGCGTGTACGTGAGTGAATTATCGCCATTGATTACCGCCGTTCCGTGCGCGGGATCGGCAAGCGACGTCACGTTCAGCGAATCACCGTCCGGATCCGAATCGTTGCCGAGCACAACGATCGTCACCACGGTGTCTTCGTTTGTCACTGCGCTGTCGTCGTTGGCGAGCGGCGGGTCGTTGACGGGATCGACCGTCACATTCACGGTCGCGGTCGCCGTGCCTCCGTTTCCATCGCTGATCGTGTAGCTGAAACTGTCGCTGCCGTTGTAATCGGCGGCCGGCGTATAGGTGATGGTCTTGTCGATATTGTGTTGCGCCGTGCCATGCGCGGGCGTCGTTACATGCGTGATACTCAGCGTATCGCCATCAGGATCGGAATCGTTGGCCAGGACGGAAATGACCGTCGAGGCGTCTTCGTCGCACCGGGGTGAATCGGTTCCAGCGATCGGAAGCGAATTCACCAGCACGGAGACCGTCGCGGTCGCCGATTTCGCGACGCCGTCATCGATAGTGTACGTAAAGCTATCGGTGCCATGGTAACCCGCGTTGGGCTTGTAAGTCAGATCGATATTGCCGGCTGAAATCGAGACGGTGCCGTGAGCGCCCTGTGTCACCGCAGAAATAATGAGCGCGTCGCCATTAGGATCGCTGTCGTTCGACAATACGGGTACCGATGTCGGACCCGAATTGCCAACGCTGAGAAAAGTGTCGTTAACCGCAACCGGGGCACTGTTGTGCCATTGCGCGAAATTGACTGAGTTTTTCTCTCCCGCCAGAGTGAATTTGCCGCCGGCATAGACTTCCGTGGACATTGCGGCCACTGCATAAACAATGCTGTTGCAACCGCTGCCAAGTCCGGACCAGGTTCCCGAATGCAGCCGTGCGATGTTCGCCGCCGCATGACCACCGACGCTCCAAAAATATCCGCCCGCATAGATATCTCCATCTACCTCTGCGAGTGAGAAAACGGGGCCACCTGCATTTCCAACCGAGGACCACGTAGAGCCATCCCATTTGGCGAGGTTAGTGATCGATTTTCCACCCGCAGTAGAGAAAGATCCGCCTGCGTAAACATCGCTTCCGATCACGACAATTGCATTTACGCCACCGCCAGGTTCAATGCCGGACCCCAGCGCATGCCAGGACGTCCCATCCCAGCGCGCGATGCTATTGACGGTCACTCCGCCGGCAGTCGCAAAATTGCCACCCGCATACACATCGTTTCCGCTCACCGCCAGAGCCAGACACGGGCCGCTCAGACCGGTGCCAAGCGGAGACCATGCGCTGCCGTCCCATTTTGCGATATAGGATGACGAGACTCCTCCGGCTGTTGTGAAGAATCCTCCTGCGTAGAGATTATTACCATCTTGAGCCAGGCTATAGACAGGGCCATTCGCACCCGTGCTGAGCGCGGACCAACTCGTTCCATCCCAACGCGCGATATTCTGAATGAAGGTTGGAGTTACACGTCCAAACTGGCCGCCGGCGTATAGGTTGTTTTCAGTTCCGGCCAGGGCGTATATTACATAACCGAGTCCCGGAAATCCTCCGCCCAGATTCGACCACGTTTGCCCGTCCCAACGGGCAATACATCCGGCTGGATTTCCACCCGCGTAGGTGAAATTGCCGGCCGCGAAAACGCTCGTGCTGCTGAAGGCCTTGATCACGCGCACCGCGTCGGCGCTGACACTGGCGTTTGCTTCACTGCCGAAACCATTCCAGGTTGTTCCGTTCCACCGCGCCAGATGATTGGCCGGAATCGCGCCCGCGCCGGACATGTCGCCGCCGACGTACACGTCCGACCCCGCAACGGCAATCGCGTTAACCGGTCCGTTGACTCCGCCATTCAGCACCGACCAGGTTGAGCCGTCCCAACCGGCGATGCAGTTGGCCGGAGTAGATCCCACTTTCGTAAACGACCCACCAACCCATAATTTTCCGGAGGCATACTGCACGGCGTACCCGAAACCGAGAAGTCCGCCACCGACCGATGACCATGTGCTGCCGTCCCAACTGGCCAAATGCGGCGCCGAAACCCCGCCAGCAGTGACAAATATTCCTGTGGCGTAAACTGTGGAACCGTTCGCCGCCAGTCCGCGCACTTCGCCGTTACAGCCTGTTCCGAGAGCAGACCACGACGTTCCATCCCATTTCGCGATACGCGCGGCGCTGACCGCTCCGGCGTTCAAGAACTGGCCGCCAACGTAAATGTCCGTGCCGTTAACGGCGATGGCTTCCACGAGGTTATCAACGCCGCTTCCCAGCGCGGACCAGGCTGTACCATTCCACTGAGCAATGTGGTTTACGACGGGGCCGCCATTGGATTGTGTGAACGAGCCGCCCGCGTACAGTATTCCATTACTGTAAGCCAGCGCTTGTACATTGCCATCCAGCCCATTTCCGAGCTTAGACCAAGCTGTACCGTTCCATTTGGCGATATTGTTCACGGTGCTGCCGCCTGCAATCCAGAAGCTTCCGGCTACATAGACATCCGAACCGCTAACAACGATAGCGTTCACATAGTTATCGACACCCGATCCCATCGCTTTCCATTGTGTGCCGTCCCAATGAGCGACGTTCTTGCACGCAACACCATCGGCGTATGTAAAATTGCCGCCGACGTAGATGTCGTTGCCACTGACTGCAACTGCGTTGATCGTGCCGTTGATTCCGGCCAAAGTGAAACTTCCGCTCCAGTGCTCGTCGATGTATGTCCCGCCGGCCTGCGCAATTTGGCGAAGTAAGGAATTTGGCAGAACGCTGCGCGATTCCTTCTGAGCGTGAACCGCAATCGGAAAAATTGTAAGCAGGACCAGGATCGCAGTAATGATAATGAATTCATAACTGAAATAGTTCGGGCGAGATGCCGTTTGATTGAGGCTGACGCTGTCGCGTAGATTCATAAAAAGCCGCCAAATCCTGGCATTCTTTTATCCTGCTTAAACGCCTATGCAATTCACATTGTGCAGTTGTGGCCACGAGATCTGTTCTGTGCCTTGCTATTGCCGCGCGTGGCGGCATCTTCTTGGTGTAACGAATCCATGATTCATTCCATTGGGGCAACGTACATGTACGGGAGCAAGACTCTTTTCGCCGCAGTTTGTGTTCTAACATTTAATTTTTGTGCCGCAGCAGCCGATGCTACGACGCTCGTTGGCCATTGGAAGCTCGACGCGGATGCGCAGGATGCGGCGGCTCCGGCGCATCATGGAAAAATCGAAGGCCGCATCGAGTTCGAGGCGTCTCCTGTTGGCGGTGGTGAGAAACCGGGCGCGGCGTGGCTGAATGGCGTCGATGCGTTCGTTTCGGTTGAGAACGCTGCGGAATTAAATGTTGGCGCGGGGGATTTTTCGATCAGCGCGTGGATTCTGCCGCTCGAACTGCGGGGCGCTGGAATTGTCAGCAAAGATGCGAAGTCTGGCTGGACGCTTGCGCTCGCAAAGGATGGCAGCGTGTACTTCGAGGCGGGCGCTGAAGGCGCGCGCGGAAAACTCGCCACGCCTGCGGGAGTGGTTGCAACCGGGCAGTGGTATCACATTGCCGTGTTGGTAGCGCGCGGCGGCGAATCGAAATTGTTTGTGAACGGCGAAGCGCTGGCGAATGGCAAGATCGGCAACGATGCGCTCGACAACACGGCGCCGCTGCTGCTCGGAAATCTGTCCGGTGGCGCAGCGGTGGATCCGAAGAAGGGACTGCCCGGCGCATTCTGCGGGATGCTCGACGACGTGCGGCTCTATAAAGGAGCACTGAGCGCCGCCGACGTGGCGAAGCTGGCGGATTCAGGCATTCCTACGATTCGCCGCAAGGAACACACAAAAACGCCGTTCGGCGAACGGTTTTCGCTTGAGCCTCACGATGTCGTCGTCTTTGCGGGCGGAGAAAATCTCGCGGCGGAGCAGCAAAGCGGGTTCATCGAAACGTTGCTGCTCTCCGGCATGGCGGCAAAGTCGGCGCATGTGCGCAACATGGCGTGGGAAGGCGACACGGTTTACGAGCAGTGGCGCATTTTGAATTTTGCGCCGTGGCGACGGCAACTGGACCGCGTCAATGCGAGCGTCATCGTCGCACAGTTCGGCCAAATGGAATCGCTGCAGGGCAAGGCGTCGCTCGATAAGTTCATCGCAGCGTACGAAAAGCTGCTCGACGAATTTGAGCACAGCACAAAGCGAATCGTGCTCGTCTCTCCGATTCCGTTCGAGAAAAATGCGCCACCGATGCCCGATCAGTCGACGCGCAACGCTGATGTGAAAATGTATTCGGAGGCGATCGCGCAGCTCGCCACCAAGCGGCACTATCTTTTTGTCGATTTGTTCTCCGCGCTGGAAAAGCCGGCTGATCCGGCCAAGCGGCTGACCAGCAACGGCGTGCAACTGACGCTCGCGGGACAGTGGGCCGCGGCCGGCGCCATCGCGCGCGGACTGGGCATCGAGGCGAAGATTACGCGCGATCCGTCCAGCGGCGCGCTGCAGCCGGACTCGGCGGAAAAACTGCGCACGCAGATCCTGGCGAAAAACAAACTCTGGTTCGATTACTGGCGTCCGGGCAACTGGGCGTTTCTCGCTGGCGACCGCACCGAACAACCCAGCAGCCGCGACCACCGCGACGCTCGCATCCGCTGGTTCCCGGCCGAACTGCAGGAATTTCAGGCGTTGATTCAGAAAGCGGAAGTAAAGATTGAAGAGCTCGCGCGAGAGGTGAAATAAGTTTCTGGTTTGTCGTTTCTGGTTTCTGGTTCTGTTGACGGAGCGTCAATGCGCAACGTATTCGCTGTGATTGCAGTGTGTTTGAGTGCTGCGACTTCATCTGTCCTCGCTCTCGATCAGGACGATCCGGAGGCCGAGCTCGCGTCGTTCAAAATTCTCGATGGGTTCGAGATTTCGCTGTTCGCGTCGGAGAAGGACGGCATCTCCAAGCCGATCCAGATGCGCTGGGATCCGCAGGGGCGGCTGTATGTGATGTGCAGCGTTTCGTATCCGCAGATCAAACCGGGTGAGACGGCCGACGACAAGATCATCATTCTCGAAGACAGCGACGGCGATGGAAAGGCGGACAAGTCCACCGTTTTCGCGAGCGGCCTTTACATGCCGATGGGGATTGAGTTCGGCGACGGCGGGCTGTATGTCGGGCAGGGCTCGGAGTTGCTGCACTTCAAAGACACCGACGGCGATGGAAAATCGGACGAGCGGCGCGTCGTCCTGCGCGGATTCGGCACCGGCGACACGCACCAGAACATCAACAATTTCACGTGGAGTCCCGGCGGCGAATTGTTTTTCTGCCAGGGACTGCATGCGTTCTCGCGCGTGGAGACGCCCTACGGCGTCGAAAAATTATTGAGCGCCGGCGTGTGGCGACTGCGGCCACGCACGCAGCATCTCGACGGATTTCTCGGCTACAACATGGGTCCGCAAAATCCGTGGGGACTCGTCTTCGATGACTACGGCCAGGGCATCATCTGCGCGGGAAATGGCGACGGCGTGACGTGGCTCGACTCGGCGCTGGTGAAAACGCCGCACTACAAAGAATATCCCAAGATGTGGGCGAAGTACCGCAAGTTTGCCGGCGGCGATCTGATCAACGGGCGGCATCTGCCCGAGAGCATGCACGGGCTGCTCGTGACTGGCGCGTTCATGAACAACACGGTCGACTTGTTCGCGATTTCCGACGACGGTTCCGGCTTCACTGCGAAAGAACAACCACCGCTGATCACATCGACCCACACGAGTTTCCGGCCGCTGGATGCGAAGGTCGGGCCCGACGGCGCGCTGTACATCTGCGATTGGTACAACCCGGTGATCGGGCATTACCAGGCGTCGTTCCGCCATCCCGGCCGCGACAAGGCGCACGGTCGCATCTGGCGCGTGACGGCGAAGGGCCGGCCGCTGGTCGAGAAACCGAAGCTGGCGGGAAAGTCCGCGGCGGAATTGTGCGAGGTGTTCAAGTCGCCGGAGCGCTGGGCGCGCTATCAGGCCAAGCGCGTGCTCGCGGACATGGATCCGAAACTGCTCATTCCAGCCGTGGCGAAATTCATCGAGCAGCTCGATCCGAAAGATCCGCAGTTCGAGCGCGTGCGCCTCGAAGCGTTCGGCGTTTACGAAACACATGAAGTGGTCGAGAAAGAGCTGCTCGGCAAATTGCTGCGCTCGCCTGATTATCGCACGCGCGCATACGCGACGCGGACGGTCGGGCGCTGGGCGGACCGGCTGGAATATCCGCTGGGCCTGCTCGCGCCGCTGGCGGCTGACGAAAATCCGCGCGTACGGCTCGAAGCGGTGGTCGCGGCTTCGGGGATTCCTTCAGCGCGCTCGATCGAAGTTGCGGCGAGCGTCGTCGACAAGCCGATGGACAAGTTTCTGAATTTCGCGCTGACGCAGGCGGTGCACGCGCTGAAAGAAAACTGGCAGCCGGCGTTTGAGTCGGGGCAGCTCACGTTTGGCAACAATACGAAACGCTTCGAATATGTTTTGAAAGCCGACGGATCGAAGGATGTGCTCGGGCCGCTGCTGAATTTGCTGAAGTCTGAGACGCTCAACGCCGAATCGCGCGGAAATATTTTAGTGGTGCTCGCGCAGATCGGCGGGCCGGCGGAATTGGCGATGCTGCTCGATCCGAAGTGTGCGACGAGCGCGGCGGGTTACGACGCGGCACTGCACGCGCGGCTGTTGGGGGAATTGGCGAATGCGGCGCGGCAGCGAAAGATTCAGCCCACGGGCGATTTGAGTGCGGCGCTGCAGAGTTTGCTTGCAAAGAATGACGCGGCGCTGACGCGGCAGGCGTTGGTTCTCGGCGGCGTGTGGAAGATTGAAGCGCTGCGCGGCGAGATTGAGAAACGCGCGCGGGAAGGGTCCGATGCAGCGCTGGAGGCGCTCGCGGATCTGGGCGGGGAAAAATCGATCGCGGTGTTGAAGGAACTTGCGGCCGCCAAGCCGGCATCGACGCCGGCAATCATTGCGCTGGCGCGGCTCGATTTGGGAATCGCTGCGGACGCAGGCGCCGCGGCGCTCGGCGAGATGAAGCAGAATCCGAATCCGACGCCGCTGGTTGATGGTTTCCTCGCGCGAAACAATGGCAGTGATGCGCTTGCGGCGGCGCTGGCAAAGGTAACGGTGCCGGCGGATTGCGCGAAACTGGCGCTGCGCGTGATGAGCGCCGCGGGACGCGAGGACAAAGCGCTGCGCGATGTTCTCAACAAAAACGCCGGCCTGAGCGACGAGCCGCCAGCGTACGATGCGGAGCTGGTTAAATCGATTGTCGCGGAAGTGAAACAAGGCGATCCGGCGAATGGCGAAAAAGTTTTCCGCGGAACGCTGACGAATTGTTACGCCTGCCATTCCATCGGCGGAGCGGGCGGGCAGGTCGGGCCGGATTTGAGCGCAGTCGGGACGGGCATGCAGATCGACATGATTGTTGAGGCGGTGTTCTGGCCCAACCGGCAGGTGAAGGAAAATTATTCGACGACGCTGGTCGTGACGCGCGACGGGAAAATCATGCAGGGCTACCGCGTCAGCGAAGACAAACAGACGCTGACGCTGCGCGATCCAGCTAAGGAAATGGTTCATCAGATCAATGTGCCGGACATCAAGACGAAGAAGGAGATCGGTTCGGTGATGCCGCAGGGGCTGACGGTCGGCCTGACGCGCACGGAGATTCGCGACCTCGTGAGTTTTCTTTCGCAGCTTGGACGGCCAGGGGCGTATGCAGTCAATAATCCGGCGGTCGTGCGGCGCTGGCACGCGCTCAGTGCGATGCCGGACGGGAAAACGGACGTGCCGTTCGTGCCGAAGTATGCGTTGGTCACGGGCGAACTGCCTGCGACGGAATTCGGTTCGGGAATTCTGCGCTTTGAAGTCGATGTCATCAAGCCCGGTGCGTTTTCGATGGTTTTGAACAGCGCCAAAGGGCTGAGCGCCTTGGTCGACGGAAAAGCGACGGAAGTGAGCGAGGCAACTGCGTTGAATTTGGATGGGGGCCGGCACGTCGTGGTTCTGAAAGTGGATGGGGCGGCGCGCGGTGGGACGGGAATTCGCTGCGAGATTGCGCCGGCGGCCGGGTCGACTGGAGATGTGCGACAGATTATTGGGAAATAAATGATAGCTACGCCAGTCTTATATTTCCACGGGCGCCATGCCAGATTCGAACGATTTCGATCGTGTTCTCGGTTTCTTTGATCAGGTACGGAATGCGATAGGATCTGTAAGTGATTTCGCGCAGGTCGTCGCGTTCAAACTCTGAAATGACCCGGCCCAATCTGGGATAATCCTTGAGTTTTTCGAGGGATGATATGATTCCAAGCGCTACTTTTTCAGCTGCAGCCGGGCTTCGCTCTGACAAAAATCTAACGATCTGTTCTAAGTCTTCTTCGGCGAGCAGCGAGAGCTCTATTTTGAAGTCCATTTAGATATTTTCTTCTTCACCGCATCAAGTGAAACGGTGCGGCCTTTTTCGAGTTGTTCCAAACCCTTTTCGATCGCGTCCAAATATGCAATTCGCTCCTGAATGTCCTTCAGGGTGGCGTTCTTGGGGAGTTTCTTAATGGCTTCAATTGCAGCGCTCTTATAGTTCATGGTGATATTAAACCGCACTCCCCACTCGACGTCAATGGTTGGTGTATACATTCCTCAAAGGAGATTCTTATGAAAACCTATGTACTTCTCTTTGCTCTTCTGCTGTGCTGCGGAGCCTTCGCGGAGGACGAGTTGGAATCGATCTTCAATGGCAAAGATCTGGACGGTTGGAAAGTTCCGGATCCGAATCCGTGGTGGTCGGCAAAAGATGGCGTGCTCACCGGCGTTGAAGATGAGAAATTGAAAGGCAACGTCATCGAGACGAAGAAGGAATACCAGGACTGCATCATCGAAGCGGAAGTGAAATGGAATGGCGACATAGACAGTGGGATTTTTGTGCGCAAGGGCCAGAAATGGCAGTGCCAGATCGGCGTGTCGCGCTCGCTGAAGGTAGACATGACTTGCTCGATTTATGTGCCGAAGGGTCCCACTGAGCCAAAGGGCGGCTATGTACGCAAGGCGACAAATGTCGACAAGCTGCTGAAAGCCGGAGACTGGAACAAGATCCGCATCGAATGCAAAGGCGATCACTACAAAATCGCGCTCAATGGAGAAGTGGTGCTGGACACCGACCTGCCGGGATACAACGAACCGGGACCCATCGGCCTGCAGATTCATCCGGGGGTGAAAGATATGAAGGTGGAGTTCCGGAATTTGAAGGCGAAGGCACTTTAATCTCACGCAAAGACGCAAAGTCGCAAAGAAGAACGGGCAGGCGATCATTTTCGCCTGCCCGCGCTATTTAATAGGCATTACAATTCCGGTCCGCTTGAAAAGTCCGAAACATTGCCCCTCGGTATCGCTAGACCTTCGCGCATCTTCAGTTACTCTAGGCAGTGGAAAAGTCGTTCTACGTGGAACGTCGTTTAAAAGCGGAAAGTTGAAGCGTACAAGATGAAGATTCTCGTCATTGGGTCGGGCGGTCGCGAGCATGCGTTGTGCTGGAAGCTCGCGCAGAGTAAGCGGGTCACCAAGCTGTATTGCGCGCCGGGAAATGCCGGCATTGCGCATGTGCGATGTCAGAACGGGTCGGCGGTTGAGCTGGCGAATGTAAAAGCGGACGATCTGGAGGGCATTCTGCGTCTGGCGCGGCGCGAGCGGCCGGATCTGGTCGTCGTCGGGCCCGAGGTTGCGCTGTGCGCGGGGCTGGTGGACAAGCTCGAGCTGGAACACATGGCCTGTTTCGGTCCGCAACTGCGCGGCGCGGAACTGGAAGGCTCAAAGATTTTCACCAAGTCTCTACTGCGCAAACACGGTATTCCAACTGCGGATTTCAGCACCTTCGCCGATCCGGAAAAAGCGGTGCAGTACATCCATGAACACGGCGGGCCGCTGGTGATCAAAGCCGACGGTCTGGCGGCCGGAAAAGGCGTGATCATGGCGCAGGATTCGGTCGAAGCCGAAGCGGCAGTGAAGCGTGCGATGATCGACGGCGAATTTGGCGAGGCCGGGCGCAAGATTCTGATCGAAGAGACCCTGCGCGGTGAAGAGACGTCCGTTTTGGCGCTCACCGATGGCAGCACACTCGTGGTTCTCCCCAGCACGCAGGATCACAAACGCATCGGCGACAATGACACGGGGCCGAACACCGGCGGCATGGGCGCGTATTCTCCGGCGCCGGTGGTGACGCAGGACGTCGAGAGCCGGATTGTGCGCGAGATCCTTGTTCCCACGCTGCATGCGATGCGGCGCGAAGAGCGTCCGTACCGTGGAATTCTCTATGCCGGCGTGATGCTGACGGAGGCCGGGCCGAAGGTTCTCGAATACAACGTCCGCTTCGGCGATCCCGAATGCCAGTGCATCATTCCGCGGATCAAGAGCGATTTGGTTGACGTGATGGAAACTGTCATGTCGGGAAAGCTCGACGAGTGCAGTCTAGATATTTCAGACGAAGCAACGGTGTGCGTGGTGATGGCGGCCAAGGGCTATCCGGAAAAGCCGGTGCTCGGCGCGACGATCGAAGGCTTGGATTCAGAAGGCCAGCTCAACGATGCGCCCGGCGTGCAGATTTTCCATGCAGGAACCTCGCGCACGAAAGACGGCAGGTTCGTGGTGAACGGCGGACGTGTGCTGGGCGTGACGGCGACAGCCTCGACGCTGCCGATGGCCGTCAGCAAGGCGTACCAGGCTGTGGAGCGAATCAAGTTCGACGGCGCGCAGTTCCGAAAAGACATCGCGGCGCGGGCCTTGAAACGGAAGTAGGCAGTTGCGGTACGATTCGACGTTTGAGCGGTCTTTAAGAGGTTGATTGTCGCTTCGCGACCCCGATAGTTCTGCTATCGGGACCACCCAGCGCTCTCGACGTATTAGCTCGCAGTAAAGAAGAGTTGCACAAGGCGCAATAAACAGTTAAAGACAGGGGACGGGGAAAGACGGGGATTCTCGGCGCGTCCATGCGAACGGAGTATCTGACACTCGACGGCGGGCCGGGCGATTCAGCCAAGATCGCTCATGCGGCGATGTTGTTGCAAGCCGGTGCGCTCGTTGCTTTTCCCACGGAAACGGTCTACGGCCTTGGCGCCGATTCCCGCAATCCTGAAGCGCTCGCGCGTCTGACGCAGGTGAAAGGCCGCGATGAAGGCAAACCGTATTCGCTGCTGGTTCCCTCGTACAAGCAAGCCGAGCAGGTCGCCGGCGGATTTTCGCGCATCGCTCAGAAGCTCGCGCGCATTTACTGGCCCGGCCCGTTGACGCTGGTTGTTCCGCGCCGCAGCGGCGGCTCGGTGGGTCTGCGATTGCCCGAACACCGCGTGGCGCGCTCGCTGCTTTCGCACTGCGGATTTCCGCTGGCCACGCCCAGCGCCAACCGCTCGCGAACGCCTGAGCCGATCACAGCTAAGCAGGTTCGCGACCAGTTGGACGGCGAGATTTCACTGATCCTCGACGGCGGCCCGGCCAAGCAGGGGCGTCCGTCGGCGGTGGTGAAAGTCGACAACGAACGCATCGAGATCAAGCGCGCCGGCAGCATTCCGAACGCGGAGATTCTCGAAGCGGCGCGTCCGACGATCCTGTTCGTCTGCACCGGAAACACCTGCCGCAGCTCGATGGCCGCGGGATTTTGCCAGCTTGGACTGGCTGAAGCGAACAAAGGCGAAACGCTGCCCTTCCGCGTGCTTTCCGCCGGAACCAACGCCGTGGATGGCGAACTCGCGGACCGGCTGGCAATCGAAGCGATGCGCGAAGTCGGCGTGGATATTTCGCGCCACCGCACGCGCAGCCTGACGCCCAGCCTGCTCGAGGCTGCCGACTGGGTTTTCACCATGACGCGCGGGCACCGCGAAAGCATCCTGATGTTGATGCCGACGTGTTCAGACCGCGTTCAGTTGCTGTCGACCCGCAACGAAGATATTCCCGATCCCGTTTCCAGTTCGCTTGAGCAGTATCGCCGCGTGCGCGACAGGATTGCAAGCTGCCTGCGCGATGTTGTGAGGCTCGTGGGAGGAACGTAACTCGGTTTAACGCCAAGTGCGCCAAGAGCGCCGAGGCTGCCAAGAAGAAAAGTTCAATTTGTTCTTGGCGATCTTGGCACCTTGGCGTTCTTGGCGTTAAGATCAGCGCGAGTATACTGAGGACCTAATGGCTAGCGATCCCCTGATTGGCACCACTGTTGGCGGCTGCGAAATCCTGGAAGTCATTGGCCAGGGCGGCATGGGCGTGATCTACAAGGCGCGCCAGAAATCGCTCGACCGCATCGTCGCCTTGAAAGTCCTCGCACGGCATCTGGCCACCGACATCAATTTCGTTTCGCGCTTCCAGAAAGAAGCGCGCGCCATTGCCAAGGTTAATCACCCGAACATCCTGGCCGTGTACGACGTCGGTGACGACAGCCACACCAATTACATGATCATGGAGTTGATCGACGGGCAGAGCCTCGCGGAACTGCAATCCGACCGCCGCGGCGCCATCCCGTGGGAAGAAGCATCAGATTACATCCGCCAGTCCGCGCAGGGGCTCGAAGCCGCGCAGGCCGCGGGCATCATCCACCGCGACATCAAGCCTGAAAACTTGATGCTCACGAAGAAGAACGTGATCAAGGTCTCCGACTTCGGGCTGGCCAAAGAATCCGACGCCAGCACCGGAAACACGTCTGTCGACGCAGTGATGGGCACGCCGGCCTTCATGAGCCCCGAGCAGTGCGACGGCAAGAAAGTGGACGCGCGTTCCGATATTTACAGTTTGGGCGGCACGTTCTACCGACTTGTCAGCGGACGCCTGCCGTTTGAAGCCGAAACGGCGATGTCGATGATGTACCGGCACAAGCATGAAGCGCTGATTCCGCCGCATGAAATCGTGCCGACCGTGCCGCAAGCCATCTCGGCCGTCATCGTCAAAATGATGGCGAAAAAGCGCGAACAGCGTTACCAGACGATGACCGAAGTGATCGACGCCGTCGACGCGGCGCGCAAGCCGGCGACCTCGCAGGTCGCCCCTGCTGTTGTAGCCCCCGCCCCGGCCCGCAACGTTGCTCCCGTTCCCGTGAACATGGATTTCGGAGGCGGCAGCGCGATCATGCCTCCGCCGGCCCCGGTTGAACCTCCGCCCGAACGCTTCGCGGCGACTTCGGAAGACTCGGGGAATTCCGGCCGGATGCGAGCCGCGGGCCAGAGCGGACGCATGCCCGTTCAGCCCGGAATGCCTGTCGGATTCGGACACGCGGATTCCTCGTCCCACATTCACATGCCCACCAGCGTGATGGGCATGACCGGCGTGGGACTCGCCGCGCCGGATGAAGGCTACACGAACGTGTCGCGCGGCGATGAACTGCTGGGGCGCGGCGACCGCCTGGCGGGTCTGAAATATTACCGCCACGCGCTGAAATCCACGGCGCTCGACCAGGCCACGCGCTCGCGCATCGAACAGGAATTGCAGAAGGAAGTCGACTCGCGCCGCCAGGCCGCCGAAAGCTTACTCAAGCGAGGCATGCTGGTGGAAGCCAGCCGCGAATGCCGCGTGCTGGTGGAACTCGACCCCGCCGACGAATTCTCAAAGCAGATGTTGAAGGACCTGGACAGCAAGCTGTCGCTCAAGCGGACGATGGTCAACGACATCCGCCAGGCGATCGCCGCGAGCCAGTTCGAGCGCGCCATCAAGATCTGGGAAGGCACGTCGCCTGAACTGCGCGACGAATCGCTGGGCAAACAGATCGACCAATTGCGCAGCGTGGTTGTTCCGGCGCTGAAACTGGCTGAGCAAGGCGACAACCTCACGCAGCAGGGGCGCCTGGAAGAAGCGATTTCCTCCTACGAAGACGCGATCAAGATCAATGGCGCGTGCGAGCCCGCGCGCATGGGCTTGAAAGAAGCTGAGCAGAAAGTTCAGCGCATTGAGTACATGCTGAAGGAAGGCTTTCAGGCGAGCCTCGAACAGAATTACGAAAAAGCCGTCGAGACGTGGAAGCCGATCCTGCAGTTGCGCCCCAACCATCCGCAGGCCGTGAAAAGCATAGTCGACGCCTACATGGCTCACGCGCAAAATCTGCGCGCGCACGGCGACCTGGAAGGCGCGCTCCTGGCCTACAAGGGCGCCGCCGAAACGGACAAGGAAAACCGCACGGTTCGCCGCGGTCTGGAAGAACTGACGAACCTGCGCGACAAGGAACAGGCGCTGATCGACCGCGCGCAGGACGCCGCCGCGCGCAACCGGCTGGGCGAAGCGGTGGGCTACTGGAAAGAAGTCCAGCGCATCAATCCCACCAGCAAGAAAGCGAGCCAACAGATCTCGCAACTGAGCCGCCAGCGTTCCGGCGGGCTGTTCAAAGCGACGCTCGTGCTGACGCTGCTGGCCGCGGTGGTCGGCGGAGGATACGAGTTCTACTACGAGCATAACGAAATCTCCGCGGCGAGAGAGATGATCAAGCAGGGCCGCTTCGCCGAAGCCCGGGAGCGGCTTGCCGCGGCGCACATCTACATTGAGAAATCCGAAAAAGAAGCGCTGATGAAGGAAGCCGAGATCGAAGTGGAAGTGGAGGCGGCCAAGAAGCTGGAATCCAGCGCGCAGTGGTCTGAAGCCGAATCGGCGTACCGCAAACTGGGAGAACGTTTTAGCGACGACAAGAAGCGCCAAGCTGAAATGTTTGGCAAGGCCGCGGTGTGCCGCGCACAGCACTCGCTGCTGCAGGGCACGCTGGCGCTGACGGCCGGGAAATATGCCGAGGCCTCGGACCATTTCCGAGAAATACGCCTGATCAACAAAGGCGGCAACGTGCTGCCGGAATTCGGTCCGCTGGAAGAGCGCGCGGACCGCGCCACCACGCTGGCGGACAAGCTCGCGCACGCCGAACGCGCGAGCGACGTCGGCACGCGGCTGAAAGAACGCGTTGAGGCGCGCAAGCTGGCTGAAGAACTGGGCTTCAACGAGATTCGCGACGCCATCGACAAGCAGATGAAAACTGAAGGCGTCGAGTTCAACCCGGAAAAAGCGAAAGCACTGGCCGATGAAGGCAAGGCTGCGCTGCAGAAACAGAATTACGACGAAGCGGAAAAGAAGTTCATCGAATCGTCGCAGGGAGGCCCGCAGGACGAGACGGTGAAGCGATTTCTCCTTTACATCAGCGACGTGAAGGGCTGTCGGGCGGAAGGTATGGAGCTGTATTCAAAAACCAATCCGGTGAGAACCGGCAACTGGGGCAATGACGATCGCGGTGAAACTTCGGCGTTCTGCATCGACCGCTATGAATACCCCAATAAGGAAAAAGAGCTTCCGCTCGTGAATGTTTCCTTCCTGGATGCCCAGGCGAAATGCAAGCAGCGCGGAGCCGACTTGTGTTCCAAGAACCAGTGGGAAGCGGTGTGCAAAGGCGAAGCGAAGATCAACATGTGGCCCTACGGCCCCGATCCCGACGACGAAGCCTGCAATACCAAAGGCAGCGCGGTCGCTGCCAGCGGATCGAAACCGAAGTGCAAAACGTCGCTCGGTATTTTCGACATGAGCGGCAACGCGGCCGAATGGGTGACCGACAACGAAACGGCGTGGATTGCCGGCGGCTCGTTTAAATCAACGACGAAACAGGCCGGCTGTCTGAGCGGCAGCACTGAAAAGAACACGATGACCGCGCCCGACGTCGGTTTCCGGTGCTGCCGGAAGCTGAAATAAGCGCTCGCTCCCAACGGGAAAATCATGGCAACTCAAGCCAAGAAAACGGCGTGGACAATGATGTTCCTGATACTGTTCGCGATGCTGGGACTCTTCGGCTATTACACCTACACGGGCACCGTCGTTCACGTTCAGAACGATAAGGTTGTGCACGCGGCGCTGATGCCGTATCTGCGCGTGGACGAATCCATGTCCGGCGGCACTCGGCTGGTCACCGCGTATCTGTCGCTGCAGAATTCCAGCCCCGACCGGCTGCGCCTGGTGGACACTCGCGCGCTCTCACCGCTGTACGAGATTCAAATGCGCGTGAAGGCCGAGAACAGCGAGGCGGTGGAAATGGTGCCGATGACCGCGGATCAGATGGCCGCGCGCCGCTCCGCCGCCGGCAATCCGGTATTCAATTCCGACGACGATGCTCTGCTTGAGCTCATTCCGGGTTCGGCGCTGACGCGAGCGATCAACCTATCGTCACTGTTCGATCTGCGGCGCAACGGGAAGTACGAGCTCTCCATCACCTATCAGCCGGAGAGCGTGATCAAAGGCACCAAGGATATGCTGGCGTCCTCGGCGCACGCGCAAAAAGTCGCCTGCAGCATCTCCTTCGATCTTCCCATTGCAAAGCCGGACGTGAAACCCGAAGCCGCTCCGCCAAAAAATCCCGCGCCCGCCGCAAAGAATCCGTAAGCGCAACGCAGATGAATTTGACATCGGGCGCCTCATGCGACACTATAGTCCCCCGGAGCCAAGATAGCTCAGCTGGTAGAGCACTAGACTGAAAATCTGGGTGTCCCCGGTTCAACTCCGGGTCTTGGCACCATTAAAAAGCCCCTTCACTTTTCACCGGTGAAGGGGCTTTTTTATCGATCGTCAACGCCTTCCATACATACGTTTGTATTTTTGCGCAGACGCAAGACTGCCGCTTGAGTGTACGTTTGTGCGGAGTTCGGAGAACGATTGGCCATGCGAAAAATACTGAGCGTCTGCCTCATCGCGGCCGCGTGCGGATGTTTCGCGGCGGACGAGCCGCCGGTGATTCCCGTGGGCGCCGACGCGTACCGCCAGTGGGATCGCTGGCCTGTGCAGCGCATCGGCGCGCGTGCGTACATGCGCAGCACCTACGACCGCCGCGGCGGCAACGAAGGCGCGGACGCCGCTCATTTTCTTTATCAGCTTCGCGACGACTTCAACGTGACGCTCGATGTTGCCGGGCCGGGGATTCTTTATTTCGCGCGCTACAACCACTGGCACGGCAGCCCCTGGCATTACGAAGTCGACGGCAATGATACGATTGTTCAGGAAACGACGACCGAGGATCCGCTGCACCCGGCCAAAGATTCCGTGTTTCTGCCGAAAGAAGCGTTTCCGAAGCCGCTTGCCTGGACGTGGTCCACGACAAAGGGCGCCGACTTGAGTTGGGTGCCGATCGGATTTGAGAAATCGTTCCGCATGGCGTATGGCCGCACGTGTTACGGCACGGGGTATTACATTTACCATCAGTTTGTCCGCGGCGCGAAATTGTCGCAGCCGATTTCAGCGTGGGATGGAAAATCGCCGCCGTCGCAGGACATTTTGGATTTGATCAACCGCTCCGGAACGAATCTGTTTCCCAAAGATGCCGCGAAAAATGTGTTCGAGGAAAGCGGCGAAGCGAACGTCCCCCAAGACGGCATTGTGACGCTGGCGACGCTGAGCGCCGCGCCGGCCACGATTCGCGCGATTGAATTTTCCGCGCCAAAGGAAGCCGCGCTGGAGCTGTCGCGCGCGCGGCTGCGCATCACGTGGGACGGGCGCGCGCAGCCGTCGGTCGATGCGCCGCTGCCGCTCTTTTTCGGCGCGGGGACGCTCTACAACCGCGACGATGCGGAGTACCTCGTGAAGGCCTTTCCAGTGAGCATCCGCTTCGACGATAAGCGCGTTTATCTGGCGTGCTATTTTCCCATGCCGTTTTTCAAGTCGGCGAAGATCGAACTTGCCGCGAGCGGAGCGAGCATCAACGGAATCAAGTGGGCGGTGCGCGGCGTGCCGCTCGCCGATCCGCAGCATCACGTGGCGTATTTTCATGCGACGTATCGCGATCATCCGCAGCCGGAAGCGGGGCAGGACTTGGTGCTGTTGAACACGCAGGAGACCGAAGGCGGCGGCGACTGGTCAGGAAATTTTGTCGGCACGTCGTTCATTTTTTCGCACAACGCCAAGCTGGGAACGCTGGAAGGCGACCCGCGATTTTTCTTCGACGACAGCCAGACGCCGCAGGCGCAGGGCACCGGCACTGAAGAATGGGGCGGCGGCGGAGACTACTGGGGCGGCAAGACGATGACGCTGCCGTTTGCCGGGCATCCGGTCGGTTGCCCGAACGAGAAGAGTGCGAAAAACGACATCGACAAAATTCAGTCCGCGTACCGCTTTCTGCTCGCGGACCTGATGCCCTTCGGCAAGAACGCGCTGATCCGGCTCGAACACGGCGGTGCAAACGAATCGGGCGAGCACTACGAAACGGTCACGTACTGGTACGGCGCGCCGCAGGCGACGCTGATCAAAACCGACGAATTAAAAATCGGCGATGACGCGAGCGAGAAATCGCACCGCTACGTTTCGCCCGACGCGTCCGTGGCGGCTGAAATCACGTCACGCTACGAGTGGGGCCCGGACACGGCCAAAGGCAAGGTTGTTTATCCGCCGACGACGGACACTGAGCGCCACACGAAGGGCACGTCGGAGTTCTCCGTGAAAATCGATCCGGAAAATCACGGCGTCATGCTGCGGCGCAAACTCGACTACCAATTCCCGAATCAACGCGCCGAAATTTTCATCGCTGACTCCGCGAAGCCTGACGAATGGAAACCGGCCGGCACGTGGTACACCGCCGGATCGAACACGTGTGTGTACTCGAAGCCGGGGAAA
>JADMIO011638352.1_pt1 | contig 56474 bp, 56 predicted proteins | sample 8958161 | NCBI WGS metagenome assembly JADMIO01 (sample SAMN16585339, study PRJNA669376) | soil metagenome | isolation source: Crop rotation soil | place: USA: Cullars Rotation, Alabama | collected 2011
AACAAGCCGCTGAACTCCGAGAGCCTGCACGTTTACATCTACCGCCTGCGGGCAAAGCTCTCGGACTTCGGGCTGCACATCGAGACGATGGTCAACGTCGGCTATCGTCTGCTGATATCGGCCACAGACTCACACGGACAAACACGGATCTGAAATCAATTTCCGCTTTCGTTTGTCTTCGTCCGTGTTTGTCTGTGTTCGTCTGTGGCGGCTGTTAACCGAGAGTTCAGACGCAGTTCAGTCCGATGTAACACCCGCTGCCTAGATTAGCTTTTTGAAAACTCGCTTGACAATCAACCCGACCAGTACAGGAGACAATTGATGTCTGTTTCGAAGAGAAGCTTCCAACTGCTCGCGTTCGCCTGCGCGTTGGTGTTGCTCGTGGCGTCGTTCGCTTGCCAGCCGAATGGCTCGGCGGGCGCTGGCGGCACGGTTTCGTTGCAAGGCGCCGGCGCGACGTTTCCGAACCCGCTTTATCAGAAGTGGTTGAGTGAATACGGCAAGGCACACGGCAACGTGAGGATCGACTACCAGTCGATCGGGTCCGGCGGTGGTATCAAGCAACTGAAGGAACAGACCGTGGACTTCGGCGCTTCCGACGCGCCGATGAAGGACGAGGATCTCAAGTCGGCGCCGGGCGAGATCCTGCACATCCCGACGGTGCTTGGCGCAGTTGTCATTACTTACAACTTGAGCGGCATCAGTCAGCCGCTGAAGTTCTCGCCCGACGCGATCGCCGACATCTTCCTCGGCAAGATCACGAAGTGGAACGACCCGAAGATCGTCGCTGACAATCCGGGCGTGACGTTACCCGCGCAAAACATCACGGTGGTCCATCGTTCGGACGGCAGCGGCACTTCCGCCGTCTTCACCGATTATCTTTCGAAAGTCAGCGCCGAGTGGAAAGACAAAGTCGGAGCGGGCACGTCGCCGAGCTGGCCCGTGGGTGTCGGCGGAAAAGGTAACGAAGGCGTGACCGGTCAGGTGAAGAACACGCCCAACACGATCGGCTACGTCGAGCTCGCGTATGCGGTGCAGAACAATCTGCCGGTGGCCCAGGTCAAAAATGCGAGCGGTAGTTTTGTGGCGCCGTCGATAGATTCGGTTACGGCTGCCGCTGCTGCATCCGCGGCCGCGATGCCCGAAGATCTACGCGTGTCGATCACGAATGCGGCGGGCGCGCAGGCTTATCCGATCTCGAGTTACACCTACATTCTCGTTTACAAGGATCAGAAAGACGCCGCGAAAGGAAAAGCGCTCGTCGACTTCCTGTGGTGGGGATTACACGACGGCGAAGCGTTTGCGAAGCCATTGCAGTACGCGCCGTTGCCGGCGGACGTGGTTAAGCGCGCGGAAGCGAAAATCAACGCGGTCACTTCCGGCGGCAAACCCTTGAGGCAAAGTTAGTATCGGTTTGGAATCTGCTTTCCCAAGCCTCACGCTAGAGGGTTCACGATGAAATGAGCGCAGTTAGCGGCAGCGACAAACTGGATTTCGTGGGACAGCACTCGACCTGGCGTCGAGTTCTGTCGCCGACGGGAAATACAGGCGACGCAGTTTTTCGCGTCCTGATGTTCGCCGCGGCCTTGCTCATGGTCGGAATCGTCATCGCGATGGTGATCGCTTTGGCTACTGACTCGATGCTGTCGATTCGACAGTTTGGTTTTGGCTTTCTCAAGAGTCAGCAATGGAATCCGGTCAAGGGCGAATTCGGCGCGTTGCCCTTCATCTACGGGACGCTTGCGTCATCAGTGATTGCGCTGCTGATCAGCGTTCCGTTTTCGCTGGGGATTGCAATTTTCCTGGTTGAGCAAGCGCCGCATTACGTCTCGCGGCCCGTCGGGTTTCTCGTCGAACTGCTGGCGGCGATTCCGTCGGTGGTCTACGGACTCTGGGGAATCTTTGTGTTGGCGCCATTCCTCAGAAACTACGTCGAGCCGCCGCTCGCCCGCGTATTCGGCTGGTTGCCACTCTTTCAGGGTTCGATCACCGGGCTTGGTTTGCTCACAGGAGGGATCATTCTCGCGATCATGGTGACGCCTATCATCTCGGCGGTGGTGCGCGATGTGTTGGCTGCGGTGCCGGGTTCGCAGCGTGAAGCCGCGCTCGCGCTCGGCGCGACGAAGTGGGAAATGATTCGCGTGGTGCTGGTAAACGGCGCGCCGGGAATTGCGGGGGCCGTGATTCTCGGCTTAGGACGCGCGCTCGGGGAGACGATGGCGGTGACGATGGTCATCGGCAATCGCCCGCAGATCAGTCTCTCGCTTTTCGAACCTTCGTACACGATCGCTTCGGCGATCGCAAACGAGTTCACGGAAGCGACGGGCGATCTTTATCTGAGTGCGCTCGTCGAGCTCGGGTTGATTTTGTTTCTCGTGACGTTTGTCGTGAACGGCATCGCGCGCGTGCTCGTGTGGAACGTTACGCGAAAGACAGGCGGAGTTGGCAGGGCTGCGTAGATGAACAACGCTGATCGATTACGTCGAGTGAACAGCGCGGTGATGACGGGACTGACGGCGCTGTGCACGCTGCTCGCGGTCGGGGCGTTGCTGATCATCCTGTCGTACATCGCGTGGGAAGGAATCGGCTCACTCAACTTTCGCTTTCTGACGGAGAGTCCGAAGCCGGTGGGGGAAGGCGGCGGCATCGGAAACGCCATTCTCGGTTCGCTGTGGTTGCTCCTGCTGTCGTCGGTGTTTGGTTTGCCGATCGGAATCGCGGTCGGCGTTTATCTGTCGGAAATCGGTCGCGGGCGCATTGGTGGCGCGGTGCGCTTCATCGTCGATACGTTGACGGGCATTCCGTCGATCGTTACCGGCGTGTTTGTTTACGCGATTCTGGTGTTGCCGATGAAGCACTTCTCGGCGTTCGCGGGCGGCGTCGCGCTGGCGCTGATCATGGTCCCGATCGTGGCCCGCACGACGGAAGAGATGCTGAAGCTCGTGCCCCATAGCATGCGCGAAGGCGCGCTGGCTTTGGGCGCGCCGCAATGGCGCGTGACGTTGGGCGTCGTGATTCCCGCGGCCGCGCCGGGAATCGCAACCGGCGCGATGCTGGCGATCGCGCGCATCTCCGGTGAGACAGCGCCGCTGCTTTTCACAGCGTTTGGCAGCCGGTTCTTTCCGTCGTCGCTGAATGAACCGATCGCCTCGTTGACGGTCCAGATCTACAACTACGCGATCTCGCCGTACGACGAATGGCACGCGCAAGCGTGGGCCGCAACGTTAGTGCTCATGACGCTCGTGCTGGGTATCAATATCATCGTGCGGTTTTTGACGAGGAAACGGTTCTAGGAATCAGATGCCTGTTCAGACTGCGCCTCCGAAAATTGAAGTGCCACGTGCGAACCGTGAAGGGTCTGTGGCTGTGCCGCAGAGCCGCGCGACGAAGGTCGTCGTGCGCGATCTGAACTTCTTCTACGGCAAGGTGCAGGCGCTGCACAACATCTCGCTCGAGATTCCCGAGCGCATCGTGATGGCCTTCATTGGACCATCCGGCTGCGGCAAGTCGACGTTCCTGCGCACGCTCAATCGGATGAACGACGTGATTCCCGCCACGCGCGTCGCCGGTCAGGTTTCGATCGACGACCGCGACATCTACGCGCCCGGCACGGACGTAGTCGAATTGCGACGGCGTGTCGGAATGGTGTTTCAGAAGTCGAATCCGTTTCCGAAATCGATCTTCGAAAACGTCGCTTATGGACTGCGGATCAATCGCGTGACGAAGAGTAGTTCGGAGCTGGCCGGCCGTGTGGAAGAAGCACTGAAAGACGCCGCGCTGTGGAACGAAGTGAAAGATCGTCTGAAGACGTCGGCGCTGAGTCTTTCGGGCGGACAGCAGCAACGGCTTTGCATCGCTCGGGCGTTGGCAATACGCCCGGAAGTGCTCCTCATGGATGAACCGGCGTCGGCACTCGATCCGATCGCGACCTCGAAGATCGAGGAGCTGATCTTCGATCTAAAAAAGCAGTACACGATCGTGATCGTCACGCACAACATGCAACAGGCGGCGCGCGTTTCCGATACGACCGCGTTCTTCCTGCTCGGCAAGTTGATTGAAGTCAACTCGACTGAGAAGATGTTTACAGCGCCCAACGAGAAATTGACGGAAGACTACATTACGGGAAGGTTTGGTTGATTAGTTAGCTTATGGATCTGCACCGTCATCTCGACGACGAACTCGGTTCGCTGCGCGATCGCGTGCTGTTGCTCGGCGGGGAAGCGGAGATGGCGCTCGACCGCGCGATGTACGCGCTGAGCGAGCGCGACAGCGACGTTGCGCGCCAGGTTTTGGACCACGATGATGAAGTCGATCACCTGGAAGTGGAGATCGATCGTCAGTGCATAGACATTATCGCCTTGCGCCAACCTGCGGCTCGCGACCTGCGCTTCGTGATTTCCGTCGCAAAAATGGCGCCGGTCCTCGAACGCATCGCCGACCACGCCTGCAACATCGCGCGCACGGCGATCGATCTGAACAACGAGCCGGAGCTCAAGTCAACGCTCGCCCTGAGCCGGATGGCCGAACACGCATTGAAGATGTTGCGCGCGGCGCTCGATGCATTCACGTCAGGCGACGCGATCATGGCCCGCGAGATCATCAAGAGCGACAGCGACATCAACGACCTTTACAATCACACGTTTCATCGCTTGATCGAGCTGATGGTGACTGAGCCGGCGACTGCGACGCGCGACGCGCGGTTGCTGTTCGTTGCCAAGCATCTCGAACGCATCGGCGATTACGTCACAGACATTTGTGAACTTACGGTCTACATGGCCGAAGCGGCATTTATCAAACACACATAATCATGGCCCGCCCAATCCTGATCATCGAGGACGACGCCGATATCTCGGAGAGTTTGAAGTACAACTTCGAACGTGAAGGTCTGCCGGCCGTCACAGCGCCGACGGGTGAAGTCGGTTTGTCAGCCGCGTTGAGCGAGCGCGATCCGCCGCGGTTGATCATTCTCGACTTGATGTTGCCGGGCATGAGCGGGATCGAGTTGTGCAGGCGGCTAAGACGCGAACCGGCGACACGTCGCACGCCCATCATCATGTTGACGGCCAAGACGTCAGAAACGGATCGCGTCACTGGTCTCGATCTGGGCGCTGACGACTACATCACCAAACCGTTCTCCGTCCGCGAACTACTCGCGCGCGTGCGCGCCGTGATGCGCCGCGCCGACGAGACGATGGGCAAAACGTACGAAGACGATCGCCTCACGATCGACTTCGACGACATCCGCGTCATCTGTGACGGCACGAAGGTCAAGCTCACGAACAAGGAGTTCACGCTGTTGTCGGTGCTCGCGCGCAGCGCGGATCGAGTCGTGACGCGGCAGCAGTTGCTGGATAGCGTGTGGGGCTACAGTTATTATGGCGACGCGCGCACGCTCGACGTTCACATCCGCCGTTTGCGGCAGAAGCTCGACAAGTGCGGCGATTGCATTGAAACGGTGGTGGGCGTCGGCTATCGTTTCGTTGGTTGCAGGTGATCTTGTGTTCAGGCGATTCTTCAAAAACCGTGAAACGATCCAGACGGGAGAACCAGAGGAGAGGGATGAGGCGGAGAAAACATTCGCGGCTGGCTCCCTCTTCGAAGCGACGCTCGGTGGAATGCGCGAGGGGCTTTTAGTCGTCAATAAGGATATGCGCGTTGTCGCCTCGAACCCGGCCGCGCATAAACTCTTCAGCAGCTCGCTGCAAAAACTCAATTCGCAACGCCTCACCGAACTGACGCGTAACCCCGCGATCTACAGCGCGTTTCTCGATGGCCTGAAAGGCAAGGAAGTCACCGGCGTAAAAGTCGAGATACACAGTCCGGAGCGCCAGGTGTTTGATTTGCGCGTCGTGCCGATCGGCAACATCAACGGCAACGGCGCGGAAGGAGCGCTCGGCGTTTTCTTCGACATCACACGCACCGAACGCCTTGAGCTCGTGCGTCAGGAATTTCTCTCGAACGTCTCGCACGAACTGCGCACGCCGCTCACGTCGATCATGGCGTTCGTCGAGACACTCGAAAACGGCGCCAAAGAAGATCCGGAAAGCTGTCAGCGTTTTCTTTCGATCATTCGCAAGAACGCCTCGCGCATGCACATGCTGATCGACGACATACTCGAACTCACCGCGATTGAAGGCGGCGCGATCCAGTTACATGCCGCGCCGGTTGATCTGCACGAACTGGTGAATGACGTCTGTCTGTCGTTAACGACGCAAGCGCAAGCGCGAAACGTCACGCTGGAAAACAAGATCGCGTCCGACGTAAAGGTCTACGCCGATTCACACAGGCTCGAACAGATGCTCACAAACCTGGTCGACAACGGCATCAAGTTTAGTCACGAGAACGGCGCCGTTTCGATCAAGCATGAATCGGGAGAACGCGATCGCATTCTCGTGACTGACAACGGCGACGGTATTCCGGCGCAGCATCTCGAACGGCTCTTCGAACGCTTCTATCGCGTCGACCGCGCGCGCTCGCGGGAGCTGGGCGGCACCGGCCTCGGGCTGGCCATCGTCAAGCATCTCGCGCTGCTGCACGGCGGCGAGATCACGGTCGAATCCGAACTTGGGAAGGGAAGCACTTTCACTCTCCACTTGCCCAAAAAGCCCAGTATTTCCGCGAATTCGCGCGCGTAAAACAGTGTTGGCAATTTCGCTCGCGTCTGCCATAATACGTCGCAGAATTTTTGCCCTCGTTCTCTTCCCCGGCAGCCCCGGAAACATCCTCAAATCGTGACATTGACCGATAGAGAAGAAGCGGTCTGGGGAGATCAATATGCGAATGCGAAGAGTGTTTCGATCTACGTCGGCGTTCGTGACTCAAGTGGGTGCGGCCATGCTGAAGGCCATTGTGACCAGCGTCGCACTCGGGGTTTTGCTGATTTCGGTAATGCAATACGCAGGCGTGCCGGTACCGACCGCTCACGATCTGCTCGGCGGACTCTCACGACTGACGCACTTTCAGTGAGACCGGCGACTGCGCGTTAAAACGAGAACACTAACTGCTGCTGCACGCGGTAGCTCGCAGGAGCAAACGCGCCGAGCGGCACGAAGAAACTGGGAAACTGTCCGCTGTTGCGCAGTTGGTGCTGAAAGTAGAACAGGCTCTGGAACGTCACCTTCCGCGAGAGACCGTATTCAAACCGAAAATGGTTCGTGCGAATGTTGACGCCCGTGCCTGTGCCGAGATCGTCATCAGTCACTTGCGAGATCATCGAGTTCGCGCCTTTGATCGTGAAGATGTAAAGAAACGCCGTGTCGCCGCGTTTCGTGATGCGGCCGACCTGGACCGCGGTGAGCATCGCGTCACGTTCCTTGAGGCCGGTGGCGACGTTGCGTGCGATCTGCGCGTTCAACGTGATCGGAAACGCATGATCGCCGTGCGTGAAGCCGGTATAGTTCAAACGATACGTGAGTCGCAGGACCTGAAAACCGGGCGCGGTGTAGATCGCACCACCGGGCGTCGTGGTCGCATTGCCGGTTCCGGTGAGTGGGCCTGAGAGCGTGAGGCCCAGACCGGGTTGGACCAGCAGGACGACGCCTTCCGCGGTTGAAGCGAGCTGGATCTGGTTCGGGTTGCGATAAATCTGAATGTCCGCGCCTGCCTGGCTAGTCCATCTCTTGTTGAAAGTCTGGTTCGCAAGAATTCCCTGGTGAAAGAGATTCGCCGAACGGCCGGCCGTGCCGACGATCTCGCCGGCATGTGCGAGCGGACTGCCCGGCGCGATTACCGCGACGTTTGGATTCGTCAGGATGTACTGTCCGGCGCGAAACTCGAGACTCGCCAGGCGGAAGTCGTTCGGCTTAAAAGCAGCGACGTATTTCTCGTTGAAGCCGTTGAAGCGAATATCGTCGTCAAAGAGAAAGCGGGAGTTGTCGGCGAAGACTTCCTGAACGCGTCCGCCCTGAAGTGTCAACGCTTTTTTGGGCCGGTACTCGATCCATGCTTCGTTGATCGAGATTGGCGCGTGAGCGGTGACGGCGGTGAAGTCCTGATCGAGTGTGAGCGGGTTGTTGAGTGGACCGGTTGAGAGCTGGCCGTGGAAACTCAGGTTTGGATGAATGTCTGTGTCGAGGTTGAGCCGGAAGCGATAGCGTGCGCGCACGTTCTGAACGTGCTGGAGCGCGGGATCGGGTGGTTCGGTGGCGGAGCGCCAAGTGCCGTCGAAGCGCAGGCGGAAGTCGCCGCTGACGCGTACCGGGCCGATGCGTAGCGCCTGGTTCTCGAGTTTGGCGACGCGCTGTTCGATTGGCGCCGCTTGCGTTGGCTGCGGGTTCGTGGCGGGAGCAGGACTTTCCACAGATGACACGGATGACACAGATTTAACTGAGAGTTTTTCCAGGAGCGCCTGAATTGCTGACTCTTGATCCGCAATTGTCTTCTGAAGCTGATCGAGCTTCGCGTTTTGTCGTTCGAGTTCTGCCTCGAGCACTCGGACGCGCTCGGAAACGTTCGCTTCCGCCGGCTGGTCTGCGGGTTTCGGAACGATCTTCACCAGTTCCTGTGCGCGCGCCGATGTGAGTGCGACGAGAAGTAAGACCACACAAAGACTAAAGCGGAGGGCGATACACGTACGAAGACGAAGAGCGATACACGTCTGTCCCGGGCTTTGCGAAAGCGTCATGGCTTTGGTTCCTCGAACGGTTTTCGTTTGCAATGCTCTTGAGAACGGCCTAGCGTATGGCCGTGGTCTTAAATCCACCTTGCTATGAAGTTACAATCATGTGAATAGAGACTGTCGTTGACAAGCTTCTCACACGCCCGTACTATTTTGGACGTTAATATTCTCCGGCTCTTCCCCAACAGGAATGATGCTTCTTCAGGCGGTTACGACGACAACAACGCCGACTGTCGGCAGTCCAATCACAGCTTACTGGCCGGTCATGATCTTTTTCGGCGTAGCTGTAATCTTTCCCGTTCTGCCGCTCATCCTCGGCCGCTTCCTCCGTCCTATTAAATATGAAAAGGGCAAGATGCGGCCGTATGAATGCGGCATCGATCCGACGACTGAAGCGCACGAGCGATTCACGGTGCGCTACTACATCGTCGCGATGCTCTTTCTGATCTTCGACGTTGAAACCATCTTCCTGTTACCCTGGGCAATTATCTTCATGGGCGATGACTTTTCCTTTACAAAATTCGCGCTCATCGAGATGTTTGTCTTTATCGCGATTCTGGTTGTTGGTTACTACTACGCCTGGTGCAAAGGCGCGCTGGAGTGGGCCTGAGGAAATTGTCGATTGTCGATTGCCGATTGCCGATTGAACGCTCCGCGATTCGGCTTAACAATTGGCAATCGACAATCGACAATCAAAAATAGCTTATGGCTGAACACGAAGAAGGATTTGTTTTAACTACCGTCGATTCGATCATGAACTCGATTCGGCGAACCGTCGGGGCGAAGACGGTCGACATCGCCGCGCCGGTGGTTAACTGGGCGCGCAAGTCGGCGTTGTGGCCCATGACGTTCGGGCTCGCGTGTTGCGCCATCGAGATGATCGCAACCGGCGCCGGACGCTTCGACATCGATCGGTTCGGCGCGGGAGTGTTCCGACCGAGTCCGCGGCAAAGTGATCTGGTTATCATCGCGGGCACAGTGACTTTGAAGATGGGACCGGTGGTCCGGCGCGTTTACGATCAGATGCCCGAGCCGAAGTGGGCCATCGCGATGGGCGCGTGTGCTTCGACCGGTGGACCATTCGATTCCTATTCGACGATGCAAGGCGTCGATCGTTGTATCCCGGTGGATGTTTACATCCCCGGTTGCCCCCCGCGTCCTGAAGCGCTCCTTTACGGCTTGATGCGTTTACAGGACATCATCATGCGTGAGGCTCCGTCGGCTTACATTTTTGAGAGCGACGGGACCGTTCGCCGGCAGCGTACTTTCGCAGATGAGAATCTATTGGTCGACGCAGCAATGGGCGTCAACGACACTGCCGTGTCGCAGCGTTAGCGGGAGGAGTAGACAATGAAGAAGCTCAGTTTAATAGCACTGATAACAATCGTGACGCTTTTTAGCAGTGCTCTATTAATAAACGCGCAGACTAAACCGACTTTGCGGCGACGAACGCCGGTCAGGCGTACCACAGTGGCGCCGCTGATTCCGGTGGGGACCGATCTCAAGGTTCGCATCAACGACACGCTTTCGAGTAAAGACTCGCGCATCGGCGATCGCTTCACGGCGACCGTGATCGATCCGAGCCGTTTCGACGAAGCAAAACTGACGGGCCATATCACCTCGATTCAAAAGTCCGGCAAGATCAAAGGCCGCACCAGCATGAATCTCGCTTTTGATTCGGTCGAGTTGCGTGACGGCCGGCGTGGCGTGTTGCGCGGTTACGTGACGAGAGTTTATGGCTCGGATTCAGGTCGCGCTGATAACGAAGGCGGCGTTGAGTCGAAGAGTCGTACGAATCAAACGGTAAAGCGCGCGGGCATCGGCGCGACTGTCGGCGCGATCGTCGGCGGCATTGCCGGCGGCGGCAAGGGCGCGGCGATCGGTTTGATTATCGGTGGCGCGGGCGGCGCGGGCTCGCTGGCCGTACAGGGAACTAAAGAGTTGAGGATCGAGTCGGGCACCGAGATGCTGGTACACGTCACGCGCGGCTAGTCGCTCAAAAATCCATGTGAAACGGGGGAAGCGGGGTAAAATCCGCTTCCCTTTCATTTGTTTGGGAAGAAAGGCGCTGTCGGGTTCGTCTAAGGATCGGTGAAGCGATGGAGCAGCGCGCGGTGATGGCCCAAAAGCTAATTGACGGAGCAGTAATCGAAGCCTGCCAGCAGGGCGACCGCGAAGCCTTTCAACTTCTTTTCGAGACTTACAAGGACAAGGTCTTCTCGATTGCCGTCTATTCCGCCGGCGGCGACCGCGCCGTTGCTGACGACGTCACGCAACAGATTTTTCTGAAGTTGTTCACCGTCATTCGCCAGTTTCGCGGCGACTCGGAGTTTACGACCTGGCTTTACCGACTCGTGGTCAACGCCTGTCTCGACGAACGGCGGCGGCGCAAGCGTTGGCTGCCGTGGGGTGAGAGCGTGGCTGTGACAAACCCGAGCGAAAAGAAACCACAGGAACAGCGCGTCGACCGGCTCGAAGTTGCTGCAGCGGTGCAGGAGGCGATTGCGGAGTTGAAGCCGAAGTTTCGCTTGCCGATCCTTTTGAAGTACATCGAGGGCTTGTCTTACGAGGAGATCGCGAGCGTGATGGGTTGTTCGAAAGGCACGGTCGCTTCGAGGCTCAACCGCGGGCACAGTCAGCTAGCGAAGCGGTTGGCCCACTTGAATAACTGGTCGGCGTGAGTTTTTGGTTGGTGAAGTTTTACGGAGAGTGATGATGTTTTCGAGGCATGTAACCAGAGACATTTCCGCTTACTGTCAGGGAGAGTTGCCGCCGGAAGGGGCTCGGCAGTTTGCGGAGCACATCATTTCGTGTGCGAAGTGCCGGCGGGAGTTTGAAGAGATCAAGCTGGGGATCAGGTTGGCGGAACAGTTGCCGCTTGTCAGCGCGCCTGATTCGCTCTGGACCGGGATTGAAGCGTCGCCTGGATCTGCAAGGGAGAGTGCTGCGGGGGTTAATCGGTGGTGGCAAGCTCGTGTTGCGGCTGTAGCGGCGGTGTTGCTGGTTGTCGGAGGGTTGGGAGTCTGGTGGTTTTGGACCAGGGGATTTAAGAACGATTTGAAGAGGGCGTCGTGGGAAGTGCAAAGGCTGAACGGTGCGCCGCGGATTGGTGAGAAAAGGATCGGCGCGCAAGGTCAACTGGGTGTGGGAGAGTGGCTGGAGACGGATGGTAATTCACGCGCGCAGATCGCGGTGAGTTCGATTGGTCGAGTGAATATTGATGAGAATACGCGCGTACGTTTGGTGGAAACCGAGCCGACCGAGCATCGTCTCGAGCTCGCGCGCGGGAAGTTGAGTGCGACGATTTGGGCGCCGCCACGGTTGTTCTTTGTCGACACGCCGTCGGCAGTGGCCGCGGATCTCGGTTGTGCTTACACGCTGGAAGTTAAAGATGATGGCGCGGGCGTGTTGCGTGTTACGGCCGGCTGGGTGGCGCTGGAGTTGAAGGATCGCGAGTCGATGGTGCCGGCGGAAGCGGCGTGCGAGACGCGGCCGGGTGTTGGACCAGGTACGCCGTACTTTGAGGATGCGGCGCCGTCGTTTCTGAAAGCGCTTGAAGTTGTCGATTTCGGAAACGATGTAACTGCGAAGGCTGGTGCGCTGGACGTCATGTTGAGTCAGGCGCGAACGCGCGACACGCTCACGTTGTGGCACCTTTTGGCGCGCGTTGAAGGAAACGATCGCGCGCGCGTCTACGACAAGATTGCGACGTTCGTCCCGCCACCCGACGGGGTCACGCGCGAAGGCGTCATAAACCTGGACCAAGGGATGCTCGACCGCTGGAAAGACTCACTCGAAGCGAGCTGGTTCGTAAACAACACGATCGTGCCGAAACCAATCGCTGAAGGTTACTGGCGTGTGAAGAACGGTATCACCCGCCGGTTAAAGCAGTAAAATCCCTTGTGCTTTTTGTAGGTCTACGTTCCTGACAGGTGGCGCGTGTCGTTGATCGTCAAGACGCGTACGAAACCGTCGTCACGCAACTCAAACCTCGTGATCGCGCAGTTCGCGTTGCTGATCCATACCGGCTTCAGGTCGGGGGCGTCCAGGGCGCCCATCAGGTGCAGCGCGAGGATGCAGATCGTTCCGGTGTGACTGAACACCGCGATCTTCCCGCCTTTGTGTTGCGCGATGATCTCGTCGAGTTTTTCCCACGCACGATCGAGCAGTTGACGATAACTCTCGCCGCCAGTCAAAACGTGCTCGAAGTCGCGTCGCAACAGCGCCGCATACTGATCCGGATGTTTTTCCGCCGCGTCTTCAAACGTCAAACCTTCCATCACGCCGACGCTGCGTTCGCGAAACGCCCTCGTCGGATTAATCGGCAAACCGGTCAACGCCGAGAGCGCTTGCGCAGTCTCTACGGCACGCGCGAGATCGCTCGAATAAATCGCGCTCAGTTCTTCGTCTTTCAACGCGCGGGCGGTTGCTTGTGCTTGTCGCCGGCCACGAGGTGAAAGCGGCGTGGCGGTGTGGCCGCCGAAACGGCGTGCGGCATTTCCTACAGACTGGCCGTGTCTGATGAGCAGGACGTGCGTGGTGTGGGACATCGCACCTTTAATCTAAGCGGCGACGGCTTCGGTCTTCAACTTCTCCGCTTGATAGTGAGCGACGAGCGCGTCGATGAACGGGTCGAGGTTCCCTTCCATCACGAGGTCGAGCTGATGAATCGTCAGACCGATGCGGTGATCGGTGACGCGGTTTTCCTTAAAATTGTACGTGCGGATCTTCTCGGAACGATCGCCGGAGCCGACCATCGAGCGGCGTTCACTCGCCTGCGCTTCGTGTTGCTTCTGCTCCTCGATCTCCTGCAAACGCGCGCGCAACACGCGCATTGCCTTCTCGCGGTTCTTGATCTGCGACTTCTCGTCCTGCATGGAAACGACGACGCCCGTCGGCAAGTGCGTCAGCCGTACCGCGGAGTAAGTCGTATTCACCGACTGCCCACCTGGTCCAGACGAGCAGAACGTATCGATGCGCAAGTCTTTCGGATCGATTTTTACATCGACGTCTTCAGCTTCCGGCAACACGGCAACCGTCACCGCCGAAGTATGAATTCTGCCACTCGCCTCGGTCTGGGGCACGCGCTGCACGCGATGCACGCCCGACTCGTGCTTGAGCTTCGAATAAACCTTGTCGCCTTCGATCAAAACGATCGCTTCCTTGAGCCCGCCGATGCCCGACTCCGACGCTTCCATCACTTCAAAACGCCAGCGCCGTTTTTCCGAAAAGCGCGCGTACATGCGAACCATTTCCGCCGCGAAGAGCGTCGCTTCGTCGCCGCCGGTGCCGGCGCGGATTTCGAGAATCACGTTCTTCTCGTCATTTGGATCGCTCGGAATCAACAATAGCCGGAGTTCCTTTTCCGTCTCATCGAGGCGCGCTTGCAAAGCGTCGAGCTCGACGCGGGCCATCTCGCGCATCTCTTCGTCGTCGGCAGTGTCGAGCAGTTGGCGTGTGCCCGCCAGTTCGTCGTTCAAGCTCTTCCACGACTGATACTTTTGCACGACTTCCTGGAGCGTGCGGTGCTGTTTCGCCGCCTTCGCGTAGGCCGACGGGTTCGCGAGCAGTTCAGGCGACGAAAGCTCCTGCGTCAACTCTTCGTAGCGGCTGGCAATCTGTTCGAGTTTGTCTAACATGAAAACCTCACGATAACAGCGCCGGCGCAGCCTGCGCGGTTTGCGGCTCCAGTTTGAGCGACTCCTTCAACGCTTCGATCGCCACTTCGAGTTGCTGATCGTCCGGCTCCTGTGTGGTGATGTTTTGCAGCCACACGCCCGGACGCGTCATCAGTTTGAAAAACCAACTGCTCTCTTTCTTCGCCGACACTCTGATGATCTCGTACGACAAACCGGCGACAACTGGCATGAGCGCGATGCGAATCAGGAAGTTCAGCAACAGCGAGTCGAACTTGATCAACGAGAACAGGACGATCGCTACGAGCATGACGACCATCAGAAAGCTCGTTCCGCAACGTGGGTGCTGTCGCGGTTGCGGGCGCGCGTTCTCGACGGTGAGCGGCAGTCCGGCTTCCCAGGTGAACACGGTCTTGTGTTCCGCGCCGTGGTATTCAAAGACGCGATTGATGTCTTTCACCCGTGAGAAGCTGAAGATCATGATCAGAAAGAACGCCATGCGAATCAGGCCATCGACGAGGTTGAAAGCGACTGACGGCCGTACCGGGTGTAAATAGGTGCGCACGCTGGACCACGCTTTATCAAACCAGGGGATTGACGACCGTTCGTCGGATGACGCCGAAGTTTGCGAAGCTGAAGTGTCGGCGGCGGTTCCACCGACAGCGCCGGAAGTGGCAGTGCTCGTGACGGCTGGCGGCGTGGTGGCCCAACCCGCCGCAATGAACAATGCGTTCGTCAACAACAACGGCGCCGCAACGAACAACAGGATCTGAAAGATCAACGCGAAAATGATCGATCCCGCTGCCGCTGCCGTCGTTCCTTTCTTCAACTCATTGCGCGAACGCTGCTTCGTCGGCACGCGAAACAGACCGGGCACCGCGCCAGTCAAACCCGCAAAGTCCCCTTCGCCCTCGATCACCACTGGTGAAAGCGCGACCTTCACTTCCGTGGTCTTCGCCTCTTCAACCTGCGCGAACGCCTCGCTGGCCGAGTAGTTGAGCGCCTTGATCCCGAGGCTCATCGACTGAACGAGAACCGCGCCACCGCGCAGCACCGGCCACTTGAGCAACGGATACTTGTCGCTCCATTTCGGCAGACGCGCGGCCGTGTTGACGATCGTGCCGTCAGCTTTGCGCACGGCGATGGCGTAGGCATTCGGGGTGCGCATCATCACGCCCTCGATGACTGCCTGGCCGCCGACTATGAGATCTCGTTCCGGTGTACTCATAACTTCAAATACGAAAAGGCCGGCCATGTTCAGGAAAGTCGCTCGCGGGTTTGAGTGCACCTTGAGCGACCGACCAAATCACGCCGGCTTCAGTTGTGGTTGCTAATGTTGGTTGCGCAAACCCATCGGTTCAGGGTTACTTCGCTGCCGCAGCGCCTTCGGTTTTGCGGCCGTAGCGCTTGTTGAAACGATCGACGCGTCCCGCTGTGTCCACCAGCTTTTGCTTGCCGGTGAAGAACGGGTGGCACGCGGAACAGATTTCCACGTGCAGGTCGCCCTTCTTGGTTGAACGCGTCTTGAACGTCTCGCCGCAGGCGCAGGTAACGTTGATCTCTACGTATTCCGGATGAATTCCTGGTTTCATTACTCTTTGTCGCTCTCTGTCTATAGGCAGCCCCCGGCTGCGGTTTTCAAACACGACATGATAGGTGTCGCTGGTTAGACACGTCAAGCCGGGGATCGGTTACCTTTTCGGGCCTGCTTCGAGAACGTGTTTCGTTCCCAGAAGACTCCGCCGGCGTACCCCTGAATAGTCGCGTCTTGGTCCGCCAGATCGAGGCGCTTCTGCGCGTAGCAGCAAAAAATCTCCTCGCTTTCGACGCCAAGATAATGACGTCCCAGCTTTTTAGCGACGACGGTCGTGGTGCCGGAGCCGTTGAATGGATCGAAGACGAGATCGCCGCGCCTCGAGCTCGCGAGGATGATCTTGGCCAGCAGTTTTTCAGGTTTTTGCGTGGGATGATCGGTGTTCTCCGGCATCGACCAGTAAGGGACGGTCAAGTCCGTCCAGAGATTCGAAGGGTGCGTGAGGCGGAAGCGGCCGTCCTCGGAATCAATCCAGTCCTTAGGCGCGCCATTCGAGTCGGTATAAGGCGCGATCACCTGGCGCTTGAGCCGCACGGCCTCGACGTCGAAGACGTAATCGTCGGACACGGTAAAGAACCAGATATCTTCGGAACACTTCTTCCAGTTTGACTTTGCGCCGCGCCCTTTCTCGCGTTCCCACGTGATGCGATTTCGCGGAATGAAGTACTTTTCGCCGACGCGGTGAATGGCAGCCGATGATTCCCAGTCGCCGCAGATGTAAATCGAAGCCGTTGGTTTCAGAAGCCTCACGATTTGCGAGAGCCACGAGTCGAGCCACTGTGCATAACGATCAACGGAGGTTTTCTTGAACCGGCGATCGTTGAAACTCTTCGTCAGGTTGTATGGGGGATCTGCGAAAAGCAGATCTACAAACCGATCCGGCAGGTGCGGCAGGGCGGTGAAGACGTCCTGGCAAAAGATTTGATCGCGAACCTCAGCGGCCGTGCGAGGAGAGTTGATCTTTCCGAGTGCTTCCTTGTAGCGCACAAACTCCTCGTCGGAGAGCGTCAACGTGCGGTTGGCGGGCGCGCGGGTCACGGTGATCGGAATTTACACCAGTTCTGCTATAATCCGTTTCCGAATTTCAAGCTCTTCTCTTTTGTAGCAGCACAATGCAGCCCCGCGCGTTGTTTTATCTGCTAGTCGAAGTGTAGTCATAGACGCGCCACAGGCCACTATGTCAGACGACACGAAGCAGCCTGGTTCCGAAGAACCTATGCGACCGGACGGGTCGCCAGCCGATTCGTCCGGGACGCCCTCACCTTCCGCGATTCCACCCGCAGGCGAGTTGGCCGGCGCCGACGCCGAAAAGGCGGCGATGGTCGAACAGGCGAAATCGCGTGTTGCGGCCGTGAAGGAATCATTGGCCGCCGACAAACCCGCCGCTGACAAACCTGCAGGGGGCGCGCCCAAACCTCCCGTCAAGAAGAAAGAAGAAGGCCCGAAGCCAACGAATGCCGCGAATCATCCGCTTGTGAGGAAACTGAAAGCGCAATTCGGCGGAGCGATCGGTGAGGCGTCGGAGTTTATCGGTCAACTGTCGGTGCGTGTCGGTCGTGAACAAATCGTCGATGTTTGTCTCTTCTTGAGAGACGACCCGGAGGCTCCTTTTAATTACCTCTCGGACCTGACGTGCGTTCATTATCCCGATCAGCTCGAGGCGCCGTTCGAAGTCGTTTACAACCTGTTTTCGATTCCAGCCAATGAACGCGTGCGTTTGAAAGTAAAAACGGATGAGGTCGTCGAGAGCGTCACGAGCGTTTGGCCGGCGGCAAACTGGCTGGAACGCGAAGTTTACGATCTGTTTGGAGTCCAGTTCGCCGGTCATCCGGATTTGCGGCGGTTGCTATTGCCGCCCGACTGGGATGGATATCCGTTGCGCAAGGATTACGCGCTCGAGTTTGTCGAAAATGCGTGGACCGCGAAGCACTTGCCGGAAATGACTGACGTGCAGATGGAGCAGTTGCAGCAGCGTCGTGCGTACGGGCTGGAGATTTTGTCGGTGCCGCAGGAGCGGATGATGCGCGACATTTTCCGTGGCGGCAAGGAAGTGATGCCGAAAGACAAATGACGCCGAAAGAGATCGCCGTGCATTACAACGCGAAAGTGTTTGACACGCCTGATGCGGCGCAGGAGGCGGGGTTTGTGCTAAGTGACACGGCGCAGCCGCGGAATGTGTGGAACAAAGCGAGCGCGGCGAATGCGATCGTGCTGAAGCTGGTGCAGCGGAAGGCGAGTGGCGCAGCGGATGAGATCGGGTTGGTAATCGAGCCGTGGCGCGTGACGGGTTGTTACAAGCCGCACGAGAACGGAGCGCCCGCGGCGTGAGAGAGTTTTAGCCACGGATAACACGGATTCATGCATCAGGTAGAAATCGCGACAACTCAGGAGACGCTCCTCGACAGCCCGGAGATGGTGCTGAACATGGGGCCGCAACACCCGTCCACGCACGGCGTATTGCGCGTGGTGCTCAAGCTCGACGGCGAAACCGTGATCGATCTCGACTGCGACATCGGCTATCTCCATCGCGGCATGGAGAAGATCGCCGAGAACCGCATGTACACGATGATCGCCCCTTACTGGGATCGGCTCGATTACATCGCCGCGGTTTCCAACGGCCTCGTCTGGGTCGAAACAGTCGAGCAGATGATGGGCCTCGCCGTGCCGCCGCGCGCTCATTACCTGCGCACGATTCTCACCGAACTCAATCGCATCGCGTCGCACTTGCTCTGGCTCGCGACACATGCACTCGACATCGGCGCCGTCACCGTTCTGCTCTGGGCGCTGCGCGAACGCGAAGAGATCCTGAAGATCTTCGAACGGCAATTCGGCGCGCGTCTGACGTGTCACGCATGGCGCGTCGGCGGCATGCCCAACGACGCTTACGACGACTTTGAAAAAGACGTACGCCAGTTTGCCAACAACTTTCCGAAACGGCTCGACGAATACGAGACCGTGCTTTCGGAGAACCGCATCTGGTTGAGCCGCACGGTCGGCATCGGCGTGATCTCCGCTGAAGAAGCGATCGCGATCGGTTTGTCCGGTCCGGCACTGCGTGGTTCCGGCGTCCCGTGGGACGTGCGGAAGTCGCGGCCGTACGCGGCGTACGCCGACATGGATTTTGATATTCCGCTCGGCGAGAACGGCGACACGTATGATCGATACCTCGTCCGTCTCGAAGAGATGCGACAGTCGCGCCGCATCATCGTGCAGGCGCTGGAACAGCTTCCCGATGGTCCAGTGAACGCGAAGCTGCCGAAAGTCGTGAAGCCGCCCGTCGGCGATTACTACCACTCGATCGAAGCGCCGAAAGGCGAGATTGGTTGTTACATCGTTTCCGACGGCACCGCACAGCCGTATCGCGTGCGCGTGCGGCCCCCGTCATTCGTGAATTTGCAGGCGCTGAGACAGATGTGCGTCGGCCATCTCGTCGCCGACGTCGTCGCCATCATTGGCACGCTCGATATTGTTTTAGGAGAGATCGATCGCTGATACCCGCATGTTGCTGTTTGCTCCGGTAAATCTGCTCAACGATCTGCTGCTGAGGTTCTTCAGCCAGGACACGATCAATTATTTCATCTGGCCGCTGATCCAGATCGGCCTCGTGGTGACTCTCGTGGCGCTGTGGGTCGCGTACGCGACGTATCTCGAGCGCAAGATCTCCGCGTTTATGCAAGCGCGGCTCGGGCCGATGCGCGTTGGACCATGGGGACTGCTGCAACCGATCGCCGACGGTATCAAGCTGCTCGTTAAAGAAGACTTCATTCCCGAGAACGCCGATCGCTGGATCTTTTTCTTCGCGCCGTATATCGCCGTTGCTTCGGCCTTCATCGTGTTTTCCGTGATCCCGTTTGGACCGGACTGGGCCGTGATCGCCGACGTCAATATCGGCTTGCTGCTGGTGTTGGCGGTGTCGAGTGTCGGCGTGCTGGCCTTGATACTTGCCGGCTGGTCGTCGAACTCGAAGTATGCGCTGCTTGGTGGACTGCGTTCCAGCGCGCAGATGGTGTCATACGAAGTCTCGATGGGACTCTCGCTGATCGGCGCGTTGATGTTTGCGCGGACACTGTCGCTCTCGGGCATCATTGCCGCGCAAGGTTCGGATTCGATCTGGTACATCGTCTATCAGCCGGCCGCGTTTCTGCTGTTTCTCATCAGCGGCATCGCTGAGAACAATCGCGCGCCGTTCGATCTGCCGGAAGCTGAGTCGGAACTCGTCGCCGGTTTTCATACTGAATACTCCGGCATGCGCTGGTCGCTCTTCTTCATGGCTGAGTACGCGGCGATGGTCGTCGTTTCCGCGGTCGCGGCGACGGTGTTTCTCGGCGGCTGGTACTTTCCGTTTGTTTACCGTCTCGAGGAGGCGGGTCAGCACAACCTTTACGTGCTCGTGAGCCTGCTGGTGTTTTTGGTGAAGGTCTCGGTTATCCTTTACATCTATTTCTGGCTGCGCTGGACCCTGCCGCGTTTTCGTTACGACCAGTTGATGGACATCGGCTGGAAATGGCTGATTCCGTCGGCGCTCATCAACATCGTGTTGTCAGCTCTCGCGATCTTTATCGTGCAGGCGCTCAACGGCTGGCGAGGAATCAAAACTATCGACGCACTCGACCGCGGCTTGAACCTGTCGCCCACCGGCAAACTGATCATGATCGGATTTGGTATTGCCGGTTTGTTCATTACCGCGGCGCTGCTCTCGCGCATCAACTGGCGCTCGCGCGACTTCAATCTCAGGGTGCAACGGCGCAATATCCGGCTGGTGGACGTGCCGAAAGGCAAACCGGCGGTTTCAGCCACTGAGGCATAATTTGTGAGGTGTAGTTCGTAATGGCTTTAATGACGACTCCAAAACCGACTTTCGCGCAGAAGCTGAAACGCTTCTTCATGATCGACTTGATCAAGGGACTCGGGCTCACGCTGAAGTACAACCTCGGTGCGATCACCGACAAGGACGCGGTCGCGGGTAAGGGAATCTACACCGAGCAGTATCCGAAGGTGCGGCCCGACGTCGCGCCGCGTTTTCACGGCGCGCCGCGTTTGAACATGGATCCGGAAACACACGACACGCTCTGCATCGCGTGCAACCTCTGCGCGCTCGCGTGTCCCGAAGATTGCATCGACGTGATCCCGATGGACGTCGAGATCATCGTGGCGGGCAAACCGCGGCGCAAGAAAGTGCTTGACGAATTCATCTTCGACACTTCGCGCTGCATGTTCTGCGCGCTTTGTCAGGAAGCGTGCCCGACTGCCTGTCTCGAGCTGACGCAGGAATTCGAACTCGCAACTTACTCGCGCGCCGGGTTTGTCTGGAACCGCGAGATGCTCGAGCAAGGCCGGGAAACAGTGAAGTACACCAGCTAAGGCATTGCCGATTGGCGATTGCCGACTGCCGATTGGAAGTTTGATGGGCATTCAGGGGACCTCACGTCGTGGATGCGGACGAGTTGAAAGAGCGCACGAAGCACTTTGCGTTGCGCATACTGAAGTTGGTTGCAGCCTTGCCCAATATTCAGGGCAGGGCTGTCGGCGGACAATTGGTCAGATGTGGAACCTCGGTAGCATCGAACTATCGCGCCGCCTGTAGAGGTAGATCGAAAGCGGAGTTCATCGCGAAACTGGGAATCGTTGAAGAAGAGGCAGACGAAAGCGCCTTTTGGCTGGAGCTGATCATTGAGGGCGCGTTCATTGAGGCTAAACGTGTCCAGCCTTTACTGGATGAAGCCAACGAGCTGACACGAATCATGGCAAGCTCACGTCTTACGGCAAAAACAAAACTAACGAACCGCAACGAACGGTAGTTATGAACCTAAATCGGCAATCGGCAATCGGCAATCGGCAATGACTCTCTCCGGTTACGAAGCACTCTTCTTCTGGATCTTCGCGCTGGCGGCGATCTTTGCGGGGCTGCTGACTGTGATGGCGCGCAATGCGGTCCATAGCGCGCTGTTTCTTATCTCCTCGCTCGTCTCCGTCGCCGCGCTGTTTGTGCTCGCGGGCGCGGAGTTCATCGCCGGCGTGCAGATACTCGTTTACGTCGGCGGCGTCATGGTCCTGTTTTTGTTCGTGATCATGCTGGTCAATGTCGGCGCCGAAGAAACAGGCAAGGAAGAGATCTTCAACAACCAGCGCCAGGTGACGGCGAGTCTGATCTTCTGTTTCCTGCTCGTTGGCGGTGTGCTTTACGCCGTCAGCGATGGTTATCGCGGCTTGCAGAGCCAGCATCCGCGGTCCGAAACGTCAATCGCCGAACAGGCAGACGCAACCCAAACCGCCGGTCCGAAAAACGCCACCGGCATGAGCCAGATCACGAAAGACTCCGAACGCCTCGGTAACAGTCTCTATCGTTACGCTTCGCTGCCTTTCGAAATCGCGAGCATCCTGCTGCTGGTCGCGATCATCGGCTCGGTGATGCTGGCGCGCACGCTCAGGCAGGAAGCGTCGGCTGACGATATCGATCCCGACAGTTTGCAGGATCTGGTTGCGAGCGATCCGCAACTGGCTACATTAAAAGCGCAATCTGTGTTGGAACCACGGTCTGAATGAACATGCTCAACTGTTTCATCCCTGCGTTGGCGGTCTTGTTTCAGGAAGCTCCGGGCAGTCGTAGCGAGCAAATGATACGCGCCGCCACGCATCCCGACCTGTCGAAGTTTCTCGTGATCGGCGCGCTGCTTTTCATCATCGGCGTCGCCGGCGTGCTGACGCGGCGCAACATCATCGTCATCTTCATGTCGATCGAGTTGATACTCAACGCCGCGAACCTGAACTTCGTCGCGTTCTCGCGCTACTTGCAATCAACCGGAAACGTCAACGCGCTCGCGGGCCAACTCTTCACCGTGTTCGTGATCGTCGTGGCCGCGGCGGAAGCGGCCATCGGCCTCGGTATCGTTATCGCTCTCTATCGCAACAAGGAAACGATCTGGGTAGACGAGATCGACTTGTTGAAATGGTGAAATGTACAAATTCATCTGGCTAGTTCCCCTGCTACCACTCGCCGGCGCCGCGATCAACGGCCTCTTCGGCCGGAAGTTTCGCTTTTCTGAACAGCTCATCGGTGGCATCGCGGTTGGATCGGTGGCGCTCGCTTTTCTCATCAGCGTCGCGGCAGTGTATTCGTATGGCTTCGGCAGCCAGGCGCACTGGCCCAATCCTTATCTGACCAGCCAGGACGGTTATAGTTTTACCTGGATTCCCGCCGGCGCGGTGAGCGTCAATCACGGCGCCAGCTATTCGCTACTGAACATCGAGTGGAGCTACCAGCTCGATCCGCTGTCGTCGATCTTCATGCTGATCGTGACGGGCGTCGGGCTGTGCATCTTCATCTTCGCGACCGGATACATGCACGGCGAGAAGGGCTTCTATCGCTTCTTCGCTTACATGGGCCTCTTCATGTTTGCGATGCTCGTGCTCGTGATGGGCTCAAACTTCCTGATGATGTTTGTCGGCTGGGAAGGTGTGGGTCTCTGTTCGTACCTTTTAATCGGGTACTATTTTGATCGTCAGGAAGCCGCGAACGCGTCGCGCAAGGCGTTCATCACCAATCGCGTCGGTGACTTCGGTTTCGCGCTCGCGATTTTCGGCGTCATCGCCACCTTCGGCACCGCGCAGTACACGCAAGTTTTCGATCAAGCGAAAACCTTTCCGATGGAGCTGCTCGGCAACTGGGGTGTCCTGTCGTGGATCGCTCTGGGACTCTTCATCGGCGCGTGCGGTAAGTCGGCGCAACTACCGCTGCACGTCTGGCTGCCGGACGCGATGGCTGGTCCAACGCCAGTCTCGGCCTTGATCCACGCTGCGACGATGGTGACTGCGGGCCTCTACATGGTCACGCGTACCAACGTCATCTTCCAGCACTCGCAAACGATGATGCTGGTCGTCGCGCTTGTCGGCGCCGCGACCGCTATCTTCGCCGCCACGATCGGCATCACGCAGAACGATATCAAAAAAGTTCTCGCTTACTCGACCGTATCCCAACTCGGTTTCATGTTCATGGCCTGCGGTGTGGGCGCGTTTGTCATCGGCATCTTTCACGTGATGACGCATGCGTTCTTCAAGGCGCTGATGTTTCTCGGCGCGGGCAGCGTGATTCACGGCATGCATCACGAACAGGACATGCGGCGCATGGGCGGGCTGAAGAAGTACATGCCTTACACGTACTGGACCTTCTTCGCCGGCTGGCTCGCAATCTGCGGCGTGATTCCGTTCAGCGGTTTCTGGTCCAAGGACGAGATTCTCTGGAACGCGGCGTCGACGACGCACATTCCGCTTGGTTGGCTCATCTGGCTGGTCGGCACGATCGCCGCGATCTGCACCGCGTTCTACATGACGCGGCTGATGGCGATGACGTTTTGGGGACGCGAGAAATTTCTCGAAGCGCCGGCCGGTGGTGAAGCTGATGAAGCACACGCGTCTGCGTTCGACAAAGGTTACGCGCCGCATGACGCGCGACTTCCTTCCGCGGGAGACCGGCCGCGGCACGAACCTGGCGAGCATGTCGGACCAGTACACGAAACGGTGGCGCAACACGTGGCTTCGCACGGACACGATGGAAGCCATCATCATGGTGCGCACATTCCGCACGAATCGCCGGTGTCGATGTGGGCGCCGCTGGTTGTGTTGGCGGTGCTCGCGACGGTCGGCGGGTTTCTCGGTGTTGGTCCGGCGTTTCGGGCTGTTACGGGCTCGGAGCATCCGGGTGGGCGGCTGAACATCGTCAATTGGCTCAATCCCGTGATTTGGAATCCCGCTGGCGAAACCGCAGGAGAACACGGATCGGAGCCGCTCGCGGAAGGTGCGCAGACGGGTGAAAGTGCGCCTGTAACCGAAGCAACGCATGAAGGCGCGAACGGATTCAATCTGGCCCACGCTGTCGAAGGCTCGACGCACAGTGAACTCGGCACCGAGTGGATCTTCATCATTATTTCACTCGTCGCGGCGGGGATCGGTATGTTGCTCGGTGGCCTGTTCTACGTCTGGAGGCCTGCGCTGCCTGACATCTGGGCGCAACGACTACGGCCGCTGTATCGCGCGAGTTACAACAAATACTGGGTCGACGAGTTTTACGGTTGGGCCGTCACGCGCCGCACGATGGACGCCGCGCGCGCAGTGTTTTCCTTCGACTCGAAGATCGTCGACGGCATCGTCAACGGACTCGCTGCGTTGAGTCGCGGCTTAAGCCGCGTCGTCGGTGGTATCGACAAGTATTTCGTCGACGGACTCGTCAACATCATCGCCGCTTTCATCGCGCGGCTGATGTCGCCGCTCTTCCGTGCGGCGCAAACAGGTTTCACGCAAAACTACGCGCTCGTAATGGTCGTTGGTCTAATGCTGGCCGTGGCTGCGTTCTTCGCCCGCGATATCGCGGAAGCACTGCGCGGCGTCTTCGCGGCGATCCTGTAACTGATAACAAACATGAACAACTACATACTTAGTTTCATCACCTGGCTACCGGCGGTCGGTGCGATCCTCATCCTCGCGCTCATGAAGAAGGACCAGTCGAGCCTCATCAAACGATTCGCGACTGCGTGGTTTGGTCTCGACTTCATCCTTTCGCTGTGGCTGCTGAAATACAACCGCGGGATGGGCGGCATGCAGTTCCTCGAGGACCACGAGTGGATCCCGATCATCGGCGCGCGTTACCAGATGGGCGTCGACGGCGTCGCTGTATTGCTGATCGTCTTGACGACGTTGCTCGGCGCGATCGCCGCGTTGTCGTCCTGGGAATACATTCAGAAGCGCGAGAAAGAGTATTACGTTCTGTTGCTGTTGTTGCAGACGGCGGTGATCGGCGTGTTTGCGTCGGTGGACCTGTTTCTGTTCTATCTGTTCTTCGAAGTGTCGCTCGTGCCGATGTACTTCCTGATCGGCATCTGGGGCGGCGAGAACCGGCTCTACGCCGCGATCAAGTTTTTCCTTTACACGCTGGTGGGCTCGGTGGTGATGCTGCTCGGCGTGTTGAAGATGTACTTCCTGACGCAAGACCCATCGATCGCCGGCAAGGTCACGCAGGCGGGCATCAGGTTCGTTGCCGGAAATGACGGCGCCGCACAACTCGTCTGGAACACCTACCAAACAGCGCTCGCAAACGGCACCGGCACGTTCAATATTTTCTTCCTGCACGCGATGGGACCGCTGCTTCCGACCGGCACGCTACAGATCCTGTTGTTCATCGCCTTTGCGCTCGGTTTTGCGATCAAGGTGCCGATGTTTCCGTTTCACACCTGGCTGCCCGACGCGCACGTCGAAGCGCCGACCGCCGGCTCAGTCATTCTTGCGGGCATCCTGCTCAAACTCGGAACTTATGGTTTCTATCGTTTCAACTTGCCGATGTTTCCGTGGGCTTCGAAAGACCAGAATTACTTCGGCACGTTCGGGATGCGTAGCGTGATTGTGTTTCTCGCAATCGTGAGCATCATTTACGGCGCGCTGGCGGCGATGTACTTCGTCGTCAAGAAAGACGGCGACGTGAAGAAGCTTGTCGCGTATTCATCAGTGTCGTCGATGGGCATGGTCATGCTCGGACTCTTCGCGCTCAATCCCAACGGCGTCAACGGCGGCGTGATGCAGATGGTGAACCACGGCATCTACTCCGGCGCACTGTTCCTGCTCGTCGGCATCATTTACGAACGGCGCCACACGCGCAACGTCGCGGAGTTTGGCGGCCTCTCGCACGTGATGCCGGGTTACGCCGCGATCTTTCTCGGCATGGTGATGACGGCGATCGGACTGCCGCTGCTCGCAGTGTTCATCTCGGAGTTTCTGGCGCTGCGCGGTGCGTTTGAGGCAAATCCTTACTGGTCGGGTTGGGCCGCGCTCGGCATCATTCTCAACGCTGGTTATTTCCTGTGGCTCTATCAACGCATGTTCTTCGGCAACATCACGAATCCGAAGAATGAAACGCTGGCGGATCTCAAAGGCCGCGAGTGGGCTTACATGGTCCCGTTGATGATTCTCGCGCTGTGGATCGGCGTCTATCCGAAACCGTTTCTCGAGTACATTCAGCAACCGGTGAACACGGTGGTGAAGCATGTCAGGCCCGACTACGTGATTCCGGGAACGGCAGCGCCGGCCCAGGCGGAGCGTGCGCAAAGATAAATGTTACTTCTTCAGGCCAACACTACATCGCTCTATAGCCTTTCCGATCTGCAACTCATCGTGCCGGAGTTGATCCTGACGTTCTGCGCGTGCGTCGCACTCGTCATGGAAGTGATCCTGCCGTACCGCAAGAGCAAGCTCACGGCTTACTTCTCGCTCGCCGGCGTTGCCCTCGCGTTTATTTCACTCGCGGTGCAGTGGCGGATGATCGGCAGCGCCTTGCCGGTCGACGGTTTCTACGGCATGGTCCGGATCGACGGGTTCGCGCTGCTCTTCAAAGCGATCTTTCTCGTTGCCGCCGGACTCGCGATCGGCATTTCGACGCGCTATCTCGACATCGAAGGCGAGCAGCACGGCGAATACTACGCGCTGGTGCTCTTCGCGACCGTCGGCATGATGTTCATCGCCTGCGGGTACGATCTCATCTCGCTTTACATCAGTCTCGAGTTGATGGCGCTGACGTTCTACGTGCTGGTCGCGTTCACCAAACGCGAGAAGCGCTCGAACGAAGCGGCGATGAAATACTTCCTGCTCGGCGCGTTTTCGTCGGGTGTGTTGCTGTATGGCATGTCGTTGCTTTACGGCGTTGCGGGTTCGACGAACATCGGCGAGATCGGCGGCGTGATCAATCGCGTCATGCCGCAGATTCAACAGGCACTCGACGCTGCGCAGGGCACGACTCCTGACGACATCGTCAAGCTGCGGCCGTTGCTGCTGCTGGGCATGATCGCGCTCGGCGCGGGACTGTTCTTCAAAGTCGCGGCGGTGCCGTTTCACATGTGGGCGCCGGATGTTTACGAAGGCGCGCCGACTTCCGTCACGGCGTTTTTATCCACGGCGTCGAAAGCCGCCAGCTTCGCTTTGTACCTGCGGGTTTTCAACGTGGCGCTGTCAGGCATGTATGCCGACTGGGCGCCCATGCTGGGACTCGTTGCGGCGATCACGATCATGGTTGGCAACTGGGCGGCGGTAACGCAGGAGAATTCGAAACGGCTGCTGGCGTATTCGTCGATCTCGAACGCGGGTTATCTGCTGCTCGGTCTTGTCGCGAACAATCTCTACGGCTATATCGGGTTGATCGTATATCTTTTCGTCTACACGCTGATGAACATGGGCGCGTTTGGCATCATTATCAGCCTGCGCCGCCGCGGGATCATCGGCGACAACGTCGATGACTTGAGCGGGCTTGGGCAGAAAGCGCCGGGCATGGCCGCGATGATGACTATCTTCATGTTGTCGCTCGGCGGGCTGCCGATTACGGGCGGGTTCATCGGTAAGTATTTTCTGTTTGGCGGGCTTATTCAACGTGGCGCCGGACCAGCCGGAAAGCACTGGTTCATCTGGCTAGCTATCTGGGCCATCATCAATACGGTCGTCTCTTTCTATTACTACTTCCGCTTCATCAAAGTGATGTATCTCGGCGATCGCATTGCGGACAACAGGCCGCTTGCGCTTTCACCGGCGCTGCAAACGGCGCTGGTCGTCTCGGTGATTGGCGTGCTAATCGTCGGCGTCTATCCGCAGCCATTGATCCGGATCGCGCAGGAATTGATTGGACCACTCGCGTCCGTTGGTGTTGTTGCGCTTAAGTAAAGAGATGATGGTATCCTCACCATTCGGAAGATATAACTATGCATTCTGAATCTCACTTACAAATTCGACTTCCCCTGTCCAGGAGAGGAAGGGTAATCGTTAAGCCCGGTCACCGGCTTTATGAAATCCACCATGCTGATGCTTTCCAGTGGCTAGAGAAGAGGCCGATGAATTCAGTTGAGGCCGTGGTCACGGATCCGCCGTATGGTTGGGTCGAATACACCGAGAAGGAATTGAATAAACGTGAGAACGGAAAAGGCGGCGTGTGGCGAATTCCCCCAGCTTTTGATGGTAGCAAACGAATGCCCTTACCCCGATTCACCATTCTCACCGACTCAGATCAGAAAACGTTGAAAGAGTTTCTATATAGGCTCGCCTGCCTCTTGAAAGTCGTCCTGGTTCCGGGAGGGCATGTTTTCATCGCCACCAATCCTTTAATCTCTCATTTTGTATACGATAGTTTCATCAGAGCTAAGTTCGAGAAAAGAGCCGACATCATTCGAACTGTCTATACTCTTAGAGGCGGCGATCGACCTAAAAATGCTCATGACGAGTTCAGCGACGTGACCGTGATGCCGAAGTCGTGTTGGGAGCCTTGGGGACTTTTCCGCAAGCCTTGCGAAGGACGCGTTCAGGACAATTTACGCAAGTGGAACACAGGGGGATTGCGACGAATCTCTGCGACCGAGCCTTTCAAGGATTTGATTCCATCCTCGCCGGCGAGAAAACGCGAGCGTCAAATCGCTCCACATCCCTCACTTAAGCCGCAGAGCTTTCTGAGGCAGATTGTCAGAGCCTCATTACCTCTAGGTAAGGGAACAATTTTAGACCCGTTTATGGGCTCTGGTTCCACAATTGCCGCTGCAACAGCTTGCGGGTTAGAAAGTATAGGCCTCGAACTGCGCAAAGAATATTTCTCAATGGCTGAGACAGCGATTCCACTTTTAGCAAAACTGAAAGCGTAGCGTATGGCGAAGAAGGAGGATTTTGACTCGGACGTCCTGCTTCCTCCGGGCCTGAGTATTACTGCCATTCAGAAGGCCATAGACTACATCGAGAAAGGTTTGGTTGACCTGATCGATATTTATATTGAACAGGCGAACGTGTTCAGTGCCTTAGTTGGCATTTACGGAGTTAAGGCTTTAGATGCGACCAGCGTATATGAAAAGAACCGACACCTTGATTTGGCCCAACAGCGTTTTCCTGATCTAAGAAAACGAGGGAGTGGTGCAAATCCTCCAGCTACGTTATCGCTTGAGTCAAAAGCCAGTAAGCGGCCATGGGCACTTCAATCTCACTACGATCATTCTGGTTGGTACATCGTTTGGAGATATCTGGTCGATCCTACAATGTCGCTCGAGAGTGGAAAGCCCGTCATAATTTGGAGGGTCGACATCGCGTTCCTGGAAAAGGACGACTGGAAATACGAAGGCAGTTCAGCGGGTAGTGGTGGCGGCGGGCGCACGCATACGTTCGGATTGCGCAATGCAGCACAAAAACTGAGAGATAAAGCAGTCTATCGAAGAAGAGATGTCAAGCTGGTTGGTGGAAAAGCTGTTCCAGCCAACGGAACTTAATGACAGGCTGTGATCGCCTATTATTTCCTCGCCGTACTTTCCTGCTGGATCGGGATCAAGTCGTTGCTTGGTGGCGTGCGTTATGCGCGTTACGTTCGTGAGGAAACGGCACGCCGACCCGCTGACTACCAGCCGTTTGTCTCGGTGATAGCGCCAACGCGCGGTCTAGAGCAGGGGCTGGTCGACAATATCAAACCGCTCCTCTCACAAGTGTATACCAAGTACGAAGTTCTGTTTGTTTTTGACAACCCTCAAGATCCCTCTCTTCCTGCCGTAAAGAAGCTAAACGCCCGAACTGTGATTAGCGGGCCGGCAGATGGGATGGGCCAGAAGGTTCACAACTTGATCGTAGCTGTGCGTGAGATCGATCCGCGCACGGAAGTGATCGTGTTTGTCGACACGGATGCGAGACCGAGTGAGAACTGGTTGCGCCAGCTTGTTGCGCCGCTGGCGGATGAAAACGTCGGTGCTTCGACGGGCTATCGCTGGTTTGTTCCCGCGCGTGGCGGATTCGCTTCACGGTTGCGCGGCGTGTGGAACGCATCCGTTGCATCAGCGCTCGGCGCGGATACAACCAAAAATTTCTGCTGGGGCGGTTCGACTGCGATTCGCCGCTCGACGTTTGAACGACTGAACGTGGTGGACCACTGGCGCGGTACGGTGTCGGATGATTTCACGATCACACGCGTGTTGAAGGAAGCGAAGCTGCCGATTCACTTCACGCCTGACTGTCTCGTGGCTTCGGTTGGCGATTGCGGATGGGATGAGCTCGTGGAGTTTACGACGCGACAGATCAAGATTACGCGGGTTTACGCGTCGCATTTGTGGCTGCCGCTGTTGCTCGGATCGGGGCTGTTCGCGATCGCGTTCTTTGGCGGCGTTGCGCTGCTCGGGTGGAGGATCTTTGCAGGTAAGTCGTTCTCGTTAGTACTGGGTTTTCTGATCGTGATCTTCGCGCTTGGCGCGGCGAAGGGTTTCATCCGCTGGCGTGCGGTCAGCATTCCGCTCGCGCGCTATCGTTCCGCGTTGCGACGCGATCTGGCGGCGCACCTTTTCCTATGGCCGTTCGCGTCGTTGCTCTATCTTTACAACGCGATCGTGGCGGGTTTCTCGCGCCGCATCTCGTGGCGCGGCATAACCTATAATTTGCGCTCACCAAACGAAGCTGTCATTATCTCCCGCGACTCCTGATGGCCAATAAAGCGGTCCAACTCGTGCAATTGTTGCGCTCGTCGAAGCGTGAGAAGCGACTCGGCACGGTGATCCTTTTTGTGACTTCGCGCTGCAACGCGTTTTGCCAGACCTGCTTCTACCACGAAGAACTGAACCAGCCCGGCGATCTCACGTTCGCGCAACTCGAAAAGATTTCACAAACGATGCCGCCGATCACTGACCTCTGGCTTTCCGGCGGCGAGCCCACGCTGAGACGCGACGTCCCGGACGTCATCGATATGTTCGTCAGGAACAACGGTGTCAACCGAATCATCATTCCGACGAACGGTCTCATCAAAGCGCGCGTGTTCGAGATCGTCGATCGCGCTCTCGCTAGCAATCCGAAGATCGATCTCTACCTGAACATCGCGCTCGACGGTTATGGCCAAACACACGATCGCATTCGCGGTGTGCCAGGCAACTGGACCAAAGCTCTCGATTGCATCGAATTTCTCTACCCGTTGAAAACGAAATACACCGATCGCTTCCGCCTCAACGTCAACACCGTCGTCTGCGCGGAAAACTACACCGAGATCGACATGCTCGCCGAGTTCATGTGGGCCAACTACAAACTCGACGGACAATACTTCAACATCATTCGCGGCGAGACGCTTGTTGGCGAGCAGATCAAGCAAGTGCCGCCGGAGATCTTGCCCGGGATGTATGCGAAAGTCGCGAAGCTCACGAAGCGTTACGGAGATCGGATGTTTGCCGGTGACGACGCGAGCAAACGCTTCGTGAAGAACGTCGCGTACGTCGGCACGATCACCACGCACTATCGCACGCAACACGCTAACTTCAACCGGGCGACGCCGTGGGCCTTTCCGTGCACCGCCGGCGAGACGACCGCCGTGATCGACTACAACGGCGACGTGCGTGCGTGTGAGCTGCGCGAGAAGTTTGCGACGCTGGCGGACTTTGATTACGACTTCGGCGCTTTGTGGGACGCGCAATCAAGAACCAGCGAGCTCGCCGAAATTGACGGCGGCAAGTCGTGCTGGTGCACGCACGTCTGCTTTATTCACGACTCAATGCGCCACTCCCGGCGCGCGCTGCTCTACGAAGTGCCCAAAAACTTTCTCACTCGCGAGAGTTGGTGACGCTGTGCCGGAAACGCCGAATCCAGACGAAAACCGAAAGACGGGCTACGCTTACGCTGCCGGTATCACCTTGTTTGCCTCGGTGGCTGCGTTCTGCGGTGCTGGCTGGCTGCTGGACAGGTGGCTAGGCACCGAGCCCTGGCTCCTCATCGTGGGCATCGTCGTCGGCTCCGCGGCCGGGCTATTCGAGTTCGTCCGTTTGAGTTCAAGGACGTATTAAATTAAAATCACCCGCTTCGCGCATGGCTGATTCTTCAGACAAAGCCATCAATCAGAGGATTTTCCGGACGATGGCGATTGCCACCGGGCTGAGTGTAGCTGTGTCTGCGCTCCTCGGCCCGTGGCGCGTCACGACTGGTCTGCTGCTCGGTGGACTGCTGGCGCTGTTTAGTCATCGCTGGTTGAAAAACTCCGCCGCGGCCGCGATTCAACTCGCGACTGATCGCGGAGTGAAGCAACTGCGGCTGGCGCAGTTTCTGCTCCGTTATGTTGTGATCGCCGGGGTCGTATTCGCGACATACACGCTGGACCTCGTGTCGTTGCCGGCGGTGCTTGCCGGGTTATGCAGTTTTGTGGTCGCCCTGATGGTCGAAGCTTTCAGAGAGTTCTATTTCGCAATTATCGAGCGAGAGGAAAAAATTAGTTGATGTTCTGGTTGCAGCACGCCGCCGCGCAGGCGGCAGAGCACGGGGGAGAAGTGGCCGAGCACGCCGAGGAAGCCGAACACCAGGCGCCCATCGTCGTGCAGTTTGTAAACCACTACTTTGGTCCAGCGGCGCTCGAGTTCGAGCTCAAGTACACCAAACCGATCTGGGACAAGGTGCTGGGCTGGTTCGGCTCCACGCCCGAAGCTGCCTTTGGACCATATACGGCTGACAACGCGATTCCGTGGTACACGGTGATGTTCTTCATCGCCTGCGTTTTGAGCGTGGTGATCATCTGGATTTTCAAGGGCAAGCTCTCCGAATCAGAACCCGGCCACGGGCAGCAGACGCTCGAAGTCAGCGTGCTCGCGGTGCGCAGCATGGTCCAGGACATCATCGGACCACACGGCTTGAAATACTTCCCGGTCGTGATGACGTTCGCAGTGCTGATTCTCGTCTCGAACCTGATGGGACTGTTCCCGCTCTTCATGAGTCCGACTTCAGCGACCAGCGTCACGTTCGCGCTCGGTTTGGCTTCGTTTCTTTACTACAACTTCATCGGCATCAAAGAGAATGGAATCGGTGGTCACCTGGCCCACCTGGCTGGTCCCATCTGGTGGATTGCGCCGCTGATCTTTCCGATCGAGTTGATCAGTAATCTGATTCGTCCGTTTTCACTCGGCATCCGTTTGTTCGGCAACTTGTTTGCCGACGAAAAGGTGCTGGAGACGCTCTCCGGGCTGGCGCCGCCGTGGACGTGGCCGGCGCCGATTCTGCTGATGCCGTTGAGCGTGTTCGTGGCTTTGATTCAGACTTTCGTTTTCATACTGCTCTCGCAGTTGTACATCAGCGAAGTGTCGCATCCGCCGCACGAGGCGCACGGCGCGCACGGCGAGGAACACTACGACGGCGACGAGTATATTGCTCCAGTCCTGACTTGATTCGGCTTTATCTGTAGCGCGTGGCGAGCGATACGGTCAGTGCGGCTGTACACGTTGTCGCGCACGTCGAGATTGCACCAGCAAGGGGTTGGGCAGTACCGGCACATTCATAGCAAGGGAAATGTCTGTCTCGCAGGAGCGCCGTTGTAAGAGGGGCGGTGGATACCGGATGCAGGCGAAATAATAACGCCGGAATTGTTCGCAAGGTGCAATCGCTGATCAACTTTGAGGAGGAAACCATGAGCAAATTCAGAATGTTGCTCTTTGCCGTCGCCGGCATTCTCATGAGCGGCTTGACGGTGTTTGCGCAGGAGGTTGGCGGCGCAGCCGATAACGCGAGCTCGGTGAGCAAGTATCGCGCACTCGCGGCGGGCATCGGCTTCGGCATCGCCGTGATTGGCGGCGCCATCGGGCAGTCGCGCGTGGGCGCGGCGGCGTGCGAAGGCGCGGCGCGCAATCCGGGCGCGGCCGGTCGTATCCAGACGATGATGATTCTTGGTCTGGCGCTGATCGAGTCGCTGGTGTTGTTTGCGCTGCTGGTCGTGTTTGCGGTCGTCAAGCCGAGCTAGGTCAGGAGCAAACGCTAACTTACGCAAAGGTTAACTGCGGGCGAGGGAGTCTGACTCCTTCGCCCGTTTTGTGCTCTGAACGCTACTACTCTTTGCTTTGAACGCCGAAGGCGTTGACTAATGTGAGCCCAGGGTTGTTCCAACCCTTGGGGATCCTGGGGGATTTTCTTTACAAACGCTGAAACCGTTGGCGACGCGTTCGAGGGGTGTGATAGGCTGGCGTTCTCCCGATGAACCGAGAAGAGGCGCAACCGACTGATGAAGAAATGTCCGCACTGCGGAGTTGAATATCCTGACGCCAACACACTTTGCCCCGCTGACGGCGTTGCGCTCGAAAAGACCACCGACTCACTAATCGGCTCCACTCTCGCCGGAAAATATCGCATCGACGAACGGCTCAACGAAGGCGGCATGGGCACTGTCTATCGTGGCACGCACGTGCTGATGGACAAGACGGTGGCGATCAAGGTCCTGCGTCCGTCACTCGCCGCTGATGAAAAGATCGTCGCGCGCTTCTCGCGCGAAGCGCGCGCCGCATCTCGTATCTCACATCCGAACGCACTGACCGTCACCGACTTCGGTGAAGACGAGAACGGGATCGTCTTTCTCGTGATGGAATATCTGAGCGGCCGGACTCTCAAACAAGTCATACGCGAAGAAGGTCCGCTGCCGTTGCCGCGCATGGTGGACATCACACGCCAGGTCGGAGACGCGCTCAACGCGGCGCACGAACAGGGCGTGATTCATCGCGATCTCAAAAGCGACAACATCATGTTGATCGATACGATGACGGGCGACCACGCAAAAGTGCTCGACTTCGGCATCGCGAAAATCAAGGAACCGGACGGCAACCGCGATACCGGCGGTCTGACCGCGCCGAACCTCGTGATCGGCACGCCACAGTACATGTCGCCGGAACAATGCTCGCAGGACTCCGAGATCGACGCGCGCTCCGACATCTATTCGCTCGGCGTGATCATGTACGAGATGCTGGTCGGACACGTCCCGTTCTCGGCGGAGTCGCCGACCATGGTGATGATGAAGCACCTTCAGGAGCCGGTGCCGTCGGTGCTCGACGAACGCAAGGATCTGCCCGCGTCCATCGGTCGCGTGATTGCGCGCGCGATGGCGAAGCTGCCGGCGAATCGTTATCAAAACGTTGCGGAGTTGATTGACGATCTGATGATCGCGTCGGGCACGGCGCAGTTTGCTCCGGTGCCGGCTGTTAATACTGGTTCGACACCCGCGGACGCGAGTGACGATCGCGACGAGATCACGGTCGTGCGGGCCAGACAAGAAGCGTTGCCGCCGGCGCCAGTAACGCCGCGGCGTGCTCCCGTGACGGTGCCGATTCACGATCCGGCGACGCCACCGCCGCTGGCTCCGGCTGCGGCTGTTGCGGCGCCGCCGAGTTTCAATCCGTTGAAAGTGATCATTCCTTCAATCGTCGCGTTGCTCGTGGTGTTTGCGGCGATCTACGCGCTGAAGCAAACGTCAGCCACCGAGACGACGAACACGAACCAGCCGCAGCAAAACCTTGCTGCCGATCCGAACAGTCAACCGGTGCAACCAGGGCCGTCGCCATCCGGTAAAGGTGAAGAGGGAATTCCCGCGGGCGGCAGGGTGAGTGCGAACGCGAATGCGAATGTGAATGCAAACGCAAACGCCGAGGTTTCGCCAGAGGTGGTGACAGATGTGAGTCCGACGGCTAACGTGAATGCGAACGAGAACAGCAACGCGAACGCGAACTCCAACACGAACCGCAAAGCGCCGGCTTTGCCTGAGCCCACGCGCAGTGTCGTCCCCGAAGCAGTGCCTTCACCCGTAGCGCCGAAGCCGTCTGTTGAGAAAGCCTCACCGGTCCCGACACCCACACCGCCGCTATAACACTGCGACGATCATCTGCCTGAACGCGTCTTCATTCTCAAGCGAGATTTCTATCTCCAGCACACACCAGGGAAGTGAAAAGGACAGTGAGCGTAACTTCACGGCGTCCTTCGCCGTGGTGATCAAACTCTGTGCTCCTGCGTCACGCGCCGCCTGGACCAGGCTGTTAACGTCCTGTTGTGAATAGGTGTGGTGGTCCCGGAAGGCTTTTTCGAACACGAGTTCATAGCCGCGGTTTCTCGCTTGTGCAAAAAAGGATTGCGGGTTTCCCACCGCACAAAAAGCGGCGACTGGACCGGTCACGACCTGCGCGTAGGCGGCCTTCATTGTCGACTGGAAGACGGCACGGCCGCGGGTGAGATCACGGATTTGGTTGGTGAGTTCGCCGATGTTGCCGGCTTGATCGCAACGGGTGAGTACGACGCAATCGGCGCGGGCTAAACCTTGGCGCGGCTCGCGCAAACGGCCGTGAGGTAACAGTTGTTCGCCGCCCCAGGGATTTGTTGCGTCGATCGTGACGATGTTGAGATCGCGCGCGAGGCGCAGGTGCTGGAAGCCATCGTCCAGCACAAAGCAATCCGCGCCAAGATTTTCAATCGCGTAACGGCCGGCACTGATGCGATCGATGTTGCTGATCACGGCAGCGGATCCGAGTAGCTTCGTCGCGAGCAGATAAGGTTCGTCGCCGGCTTCGACCGGTGTGGCGAGTATCGTCTGGCCGTCAGACACGACGACCTGGCGCTGCGGGTGCTCGCGTCCGTAGCCGCGCGTGAGGATGCAGACGTTTTTGCCTTGAGCAGCGATCGTTTTGGAAATCCATTCGACGAGCGGCGTCTTGCCGGTACCGCCGGCGGTGATATTGCCGACGCTGATCACCGGACGGTCGAGTTTGGTCGTGTGAAACGTGCCACGTTGATAGAGCGAGAGCCGCGTGCGTGTGACCGCGCCGTAGAGCGCACTGAGTGGGGGCAGTAGCAACGATTTCATAGGCTACGTGGAATAAGGCTGTTCATGAGCCATGTGCGTTAACGGGCAGGAGCGAGTCGGATGCCGAGCCGCTGGACGACGGTGCTGAAAAGAGCGGCGCGATCAGTTTCATCGTTCGTTCAGCCGCGCCCTGGTTGGCATTGACGAGTTCTTTTGCGCGGAAGCCCAACTGTGCGCGCCATTCGGGATCGATGAGCAAGCGGCGCAACGCGTCGGTTAACGCTGTCACCGCTTCCGCGCCTTCCACGGGCGGGAGTTGCACTATCGCGTTTGCCTGGTTGAGCAGATCGACGATCGCATGAAAGTTGTGCGTGTGCGCGCCGGTGACGACTGCAACGCCGTGCGCGGCAGGCTCGAGCACGTTGTGTCCGCCACGATCCACGATGCTGCCACCGACGAAGACAACCGTCGCGAGCGAATAGGTTGACGGCAACTCGCCAATCGTATCCAGCAGAATTACGGACGCGTCGGCGTCACTCAACTTTGGCGGGTTAGTCCGTCTGGCCCAACTCAACCCCGACCCTTCAATCAACGCAGCCACTTCATCGAACCGCTCGGGCTTTCTCGGCGCGATTATCAACCGCGCGCCCGACGACTCCCGCAGTCTCTTAAAACTATCCAGCACGATCTTCTCTTCCGGCGCGTGCGTACTCGCCGCGAGTACCAGCGGCACGTTTGTTTGCAGGTTGAACCTCTGCTTTAGATCCGTGCTTTTGTCCGCGAAAATCCCCGTTTCAAACTTCAAGTTACCTGACGTAAACGTCCTTTGCGGCAACATGCCAAGTGCTTGAATCCGTTCCGCATCCCTTTCTGACTGCATCACCGCGATCGTCACACCCTCCAGCACACGCTTCAGAAAAAACCTGATCTTCCGATACCTTGCAAACGACTTGCGCGAAATTCGTCCATTCACCAACGCGACTGGAATCTCCCGCACCCGGCACTCCCGCAAAAAATTCGGCCACAGTTCCGTCTCCATGACTAGCACCACCGCCGGACTAATTGCCCGCAACACACGCCGCACGGTCCAGCGCCAGTCAAATGGAAAATAGATCACCCGCGCAGCCTGCGTCCGAAACAGATCGCGCGCGAGCTTCTGTCCCGTCAAAGTCACGGTCGAAACCACAAGCGTGTGATGCGGCCACTCGCGCCGCAGTCGTTCAACCAGCGGCCGCGCCGCCTGCGTCTCTCCTACGGAAACACAGTGCAGCCAGATCACCGGTTGTTTGTCGAGCGGAGGAATAAAACCAAGACGCTCGCGCAAACCGTCGATGTACTTGCGGTGCGCGAGCGCCTGAAACAGGAAGTAAGGTGAGAACAGCAGCAGGCCCAGCGATAACAGTAAGCTGTAGGCCAGATACATTTATTTCGCCCGTTCGATGTAACGCCCTTCCGTCGGATCGACTCTGATCCGGTCGCCTTCGTTGATGAATGGAGGCACTGTAATCGTCACGCCGTTCTCGAGCGTGGCGGGTTTGTTGACGTTGGAAACAGTCGCGCTCTTCAAAGTCGGTTCGGTTTGCACAACAGTCAATTCCATCGACGGCGGCAAGTCGATACCGATCGGCGCGCCTTCGTAAAACTCCGCTTGAAGTTTTAGTCCCGGTGTCAGCCACTGCGTGGCATCGCCGAGATCTTCTTCGCTCAATGCGATCTGCTCGTAGTTCTCCGTGTTCATGAAGTGATGGTGCGAGCCGTCGGAATAGAGATACTCCATCTCGTGCTGTTCGAGGTTTGCGCGGTCGACTGTGTCGGCGGAACGGAAACGATGTTCAAAAGAAGCGCCAGTACGAATGTTGCGCAGCTTGGTTTGCACCATCGCGCGCAGGTTGCCGGGCGTGTGATGGCGAAAGTCGACGACCTTGCAGGGTTGACCTTCGAAAACGATCACCATGCCGCGCCGTATCTGGGTTGCAGGAATAGCCATATAACTGAATTCTCCGTTTGAAAATCAGGTGGTTTGACAAAGGGCGTAGTCTAGCATGGAACAAATATTAAGGGCGATCCTCTGAATCCGTGTCCAGAGCGACCGCCCTTGTTTGAGGAGCCCACCTACCTCGGTTGTATTCACTCGAAGCCCTACGGATAGTTCCACAAATTACGCGGCGCAAATATTTACGCGGCACGGGCGCGCGGCACGCGACGCAGACGCGCCAGGCGATCGAGCCACTTCTGCGCCTGCTCATAATACGGAAAGCGCCGCTCGTCCATTCGAAACGCGCTCGTGTGATAGTAACGACGCCCTTTGATCAGTCGCGCCGGATGCTTGATATGCAGCATCTCGTGATAAAGGATGTACTCGACAAACCACTCGGGCACGTCTTGCGCATCGAGTGTCTTGCTGATGGTGATGCTGTCAAAACTGTGATCGTGATGGCCGAGAATGCTGCGCGTGCGTCGCTGCGACCACGTGAGCGTCGGTTTCGGAATCTCGCCGTCGAAGTAGCGCCGGTTCAATTTCACGAACATCCGGTCGAGATCGTAGACCTCGCCTTGCGCCGTCGAGATCATCTTGCGCCCGCGCCCGCGGCGCGCCAGGTCCGACGAACGCATCACCGATGGCGTCAGCGAATACTCGCGATAAACGCGATCGTGAATAGTCGGCACTTTCTTCCCGAGCAGCCGCGCGACGAGAATCCACGCGAGCGCTCGCAGCACTTCCGGCGGCGCATCCTTGCAGATGTCTGACAGTCTCACGTAAACGCGGCCCGAGCGCAGCCGAATCGTGTGTCGCAGGCCGGCGTACGGGTAAAAACGGACTTCGATCGCAGGCAAACCCCGGTTGCCGCCCATATGACGAAACGCGTCGGCGAAAAATTGTCTGACTTCGTTCATGTGAGTACTGCGCCCTGAGTCACCGACCTGAAGGAGGCTCAATCTTAAGGAGGGGAAAGTAGAACCGTCAACCTGTGGCGGGCCGGGAACCACAAACCTACTAAAATCAGCCAGTTAGTTGGCCGCACAGAAGCCAAGGCTATTGTTTGCAGGTGTTTGAGTAAATCTTTATACTGCCAGGCGGTCGAATTTATGCCCCGTCGAGCCTCCAATCTGCAAGCCCCTGAAAAAGGCGCACTCGATTCGCGCGCGGAGATCCTGCTGGCTGCGCTAATCAAGGAACATCTCGTGACCGGCGAAGCGGTCGGTTCGCGTGTGTTGTCTGACCGGTTCGCGCATGGTTACGGCTGGAGTCCCGCGACGATTCGAAACGTGATGGGCGAGCTGGAAGAAGCAGGCTTCGTCGATCAGCCGCACACGTCCGCCGGCCGCGTCCCGACTGACAAAGGTTATCGCTACTACGTCGACAACATGCTCGGCGAGGCGCGCCTGTCGCGCAGCGATCTAAAGGCGATCGATCACCTGTTCTCAATGAGCGACATCGATGCCGCGTCGTCGCCGGATCGTCTAATGGAAACGGCGTCGCACGTGCTCTCGGCGCTCTCGCAGAACGTCGGCATTGTCATCTCACCGTCGCTGGCTGAGAACCGTCTGAAGCACATAGAGTTTGTGCAGCTTCCCGACAAGCGCATTCTCGTCGTGCTCGTTTCGAGCGCGAGCATCATTCACAACAAGGTCATTCGGGTTTCGGACGAGTTCAGTCAGGACGAGCTCGACCGCACCGCACGCTACCTGAATACGGAATTCAGCGGCAAGAGTTTGTTGACTATCCGCGCCGAGATCGTCGAGCGCATGAAAGAGGAGAAGGCGCTCTACGATCGGCTGCTGCAAAACGCGGTGCTCCTGTGTGAGCGCAGTCTCGAAGGCGAGGAATCGAGCGGCGGCGAGGTTTACGTCGACGGCGCTTCAAACATCCTGACCAAGCCCGACTTCGACGACATCGAACGCATGCGCGACCTGTTTCGCATGTTCGAAGAGAAGTCTCGCTTGATCAAGATTCTTAACGAGTGTGTACACGAGCATCCTTTCTCCGGCGACGTGCACGTCGTCATCGGCCGCGAACATCCGGCCGACTCGATGCGCAGTTGTGCCCTGATCACTGCGCCATATCAGGTGGGGCAGAATGGAAGCCTGGGCACATTGGGCGTTGTCGGACCGATGAGAATCGAGTATGCGCGGATAATGGCTATGGTAAACTACATGGCGCGTTTGATAGAGCATCGCCTCGGAGAACAGACCGCCCCGTAATCGTAAAGGTCCCGGTCCTTCCTAATGAAATCAGACAGAGGTAAGCCGCAGCGCATTCCGATCAAATTCATGGACGTTGATCCCGACAGCGAAAACGACCTCTATTCCGCCGGCGAGGAAGACAATCTTCCGCCGCCTCTTGAGCCGGAAGCTCAGCCGGAAACGAGCGAAACCACGGGCGGACCCGATACGGCAGAACTGATCGCGACGCGCTCCGAACTGAAGCGAGTCGAAGCCGAAAACGCGCAACTGAAAGATCAGCTCGCGCGCCGGCAGGCCGATTTTGAAAACTACCGCAAACGCGTCGAGCGTGAACGCAGCGAGACTTACAATCGCGTCGTCGCCGACGTCGCGGCGAAGTTGTTGCCGGTTTCAGACAATCTGAAACGCGCGCTCGAAGCTGAGTCATCCGTCGAAGCAGCGGAGTCTGACGAGTTTCGCCACTTTCTGAGTGGCGTGGATCTAATCTGGAAGCAACTCAACGGCGTCCTCGAGGCGCTCGGCGTCAAGCCGATCCCGGCCGTTGGCGAACCATTTGATCCTCACGTTCATGAAGCGGTGGTTACCGAACCCACCGACGAATACGAGCCCGACACGGTGATACAGGAGATTGTTGCCGGCTACCGCCTCGGCGATAAACTGATTCGCCCCGCCCTGGTGAAGGTTGCGACCCGAAAGTAGCCCCGCAGTAATCGCGCGGACCGAAGATAAATGGGAAAAGCTATCGGCATTGATTTAGGCACGACCAATTGCTGCGTCGCCGTGCTGGAAGGCGGCGCAGTACAGATCGTGCCCAATAAAGAAGGCGGCCGCACGACGCCGACCGTCGTTGGTTTTACTGAGAAAGGCGAGCGTCTCGTCGGGCAGATCGCCAAACGCCAGGCCGTGACGAATGCAGCGAACACCGTTTACGCAGTCAAACGTCTCATCGGCCGCAAGTTCAGCTCGCCGGAAGTCGAACGCATGCGCGCGACATCCGCGTTCGAGATCGTCGATTCATCGAACGGCGACGCGCGCGTGAACGTGCAGGGGCGCGGTTATAGTCCGCCCGAACTGTCCGGCATCGTACTGCAACGTTTGAAAGCCGCCGCGGAAGATTTCCTCGGCGAGGCCGTGACTGACGCGATCATCACCGTTCCCGCTTACTTCGACGACACGCAGCGCCAGGCGACAAAAGACGCAGGCAAGATCGCGGGACTGAAAGTCGAACGCATCATCAACGAGCCGACAGCCGCCGCGCTGGCTTATGGTCTCGGCAAGTCAAACTCGGAACGGATCGCGGTTTACGATCTCGGGGGCGGCACGTTTGATATTTCGATTCTCGAGATGAACGACGGCGTGTTCGAGGTGTTGTCGACTTCGGGAAACACGTTTCTCGGCGGCGAGGATTTCGACGAACGCATCATGAACTGGATGGCGGGACAGTTTCTGGACGACACCGGAATCGACCTGCGTCAGGACCGGCTCGCGTTGCAGCGTCTGAAGGAAGTCGCGGAGCGCGCGAAGTGCGATCTGTCATCGGCAATGGAGACGGGCATCAATCTTCCGTTTATCGCCGCGGATGCTTCCGGGCCGAAGCATTTCAACAAGACGTTGACACGCGAACAGTTCGAAACGCTCGTCAGCGATCTCGTCGACCAGACGATCGAGCCGTGTCTGACAGCGCTGAAAGACGCGAACCTGCAACCGGCGGACATTCACAAAGTGATCCTCGTCGGCGGCCAGACGCGCTCGCCGATCGTGGAGCGCACAGTGGAGAAGATCTTCGGCCACAAGCCTTCATCCGAGATCAATCCGGACGAAGTCGTGGCGATGGGCGCGGCGATTCAAGGGGGCGTTTTGAGTGGCGACGTGAAAGACATCGTGCTGCTCGACGTGCTGCCGCTGAGTCTTGGACTGGAAACGCGCGGCGGTTTGTTTACGAAGATTATCCCGCGCAACTCGACGATTCCGTTGCGTGAGAGCCGCACGTTTACAACCGTTGTCGATAATCAATCATCCGTTGACATTCACGTTTTGCAGGGCGAGCGCGAGGTCGCGCAGGGGAATCGCAGCCTGGGCAAGTTTGAGCTCGTCGGGATTCCGCCGAGTCCGCGCGGCGTGCCGCAGATCGAGGTTTCGTTCGAAGTCGACGCGAACGGCATCGTGTCCGTGTCGGCGCGCGACAAAGCCACTGGACGTGAACAAGCGATGCGCATAACGCCGACCTCCGGTCTCGCGCCAGAGGAAATCGATCGCCTGCTGCACGAGGCGGAAGAACTCGCCGACAGCGATCGAAACGCCAAAGAAGTCGTGTTGATGCGTAACAAGCTGGAATCGCTGCTGCGAAATACGAAGAAGTCGTTCATGAAATTCGGTGGGATGCTGAGTGCGGAACAGCAGAATCAGGCCGACCAGGTTTTCGCCGAGGCGCAGGAGGCGGCCAAGTCCGACCGTATTGATGAAATCAAAAAGGCCATGGCAAGTCTGGAGTCTGTGGCCATGTTATTAACCTCCGCGATGCTAGGCGCGGCGGATGCAACCACGAGTGAAGTATAGAGAATGAGCAAACGAGATTATTACGAAGTTTTAAGTGTCAGCCGCACTGCGACGGACCAGGAGATTAAGAGTGCGTACCGGCGGCTGGCGGTGAAATATCACCCTGACAAGAATCCTAACGACGCGACAGCGGAAGAGAAGTTCAAGGAAGCAGCCGAAGCTTACAGCGTGTTGTCGGATGCGCAACAACGGCAGCGCTACGATCGCTTTGGCCATGCGGGCGTTTCGAGCAGCGCCGCGGGCGGCGCGGGAAACTGGGGCGCACCCGGTTTCGGTGGCATCGAGGACATCCTCGGCGACCTGTTCGGTTTCGGCGACGTGTTTGGCGGCGGGCGTGGCGGCGCGCGGCGTTCGAGCGCGCAACGCGGCGCTGATCTGCGTTACGACCTCGAGATATCGCTCGAAGAAGCCGCGACCGGCATGACGGCGCAACTGCGCATTCCGCGTCTCGAAACGTGCGAGACCTGCAAAGGCTCGGGCGCGAAAGAAGGTACGCAACCGGAAACCTGTTCTACTTGCGCGGGCAGCGGCCAGGTTCGTTATCAGCAAGGGTTCTTTTCCGTTGCGCGGACGTGTCACGTGTGCCGTGGCGCGGGCCGTGTGGTCAAGAATCCCTGTGCGACCTGTAACGGCGCGGGCCGCGTCGAGCGCGAGAAGCAGTTGGAAGTAAAGATTCCGGCAGGGGTCGAAACCGGCTCGCGATTACGCGTTTCAGGTGAAGGGGAGTCGGGCACGCAGGGTGGCGCGCCGGGCGATCTTTACGTGGTTATCCACGTTGCCGAGCACGACCAGTTTGAGCGACAAGGTAGCAATCTTTACGAGGCGGTGCCGATCACGTTTGCACAAGCCGCGCTCGGCGCCGATCTGATGGTGAAGACGCTCGATGGCGAGGAGAAACTCAAGATTCCGATGGGTACGCAAACCGGCACGGTGTTTCGCCTCCGTGGCAAGGGCATGCCCGCGCTTGGTGGACGCGGTCGCGGCGATCTCTTTGTTTCCGTGACCGTGATGACGCCGACCTCGCTCACGCGCGAACAACGCCGGCTGCTCGAGCAGTTGGCCGAAGTTGAAAGCAAGGATCTGGAAGACAAAGGACTGGTCGATAAGGTACGGGATATCTTTGGTTGATTCGGTTTGGAGGTCTTTATGATTTCAGTTACCCGACACATTCGTTTTCTTATCTCCCTGTGCGGGTTGGTGCTCTTGTTGTCCTTAACTGCATTCGCGCAGGATCCGATGGACGCGTGGAAGGACTACAACTTCCGCAGCAACGCGATCAAGCAAGCCCAGGTTCAGAACCTCGAACTCTACGAATTAAAACTACTGCGCGGTCTGGTGTTCGGCCGGCACGGACGCGTCTTTAAAGACAGCGAGATCAGCGCGTTTCTTAAGGATCAGTCGTGGTACAAGCCGGATCCCGATTTCAGCAACTCGATGCTCAACGATACGGAGCGTCGTAGTCTGGACGTGATTCGTATCGCCGAGGCGGCGAAGCACGACATGATTGAACCCGGCGACATGCGTTACTGGCGCGACCGTGCGATTCCGGCGAAGAAACTCGGCAAGCACAGCGGCGCTGAGTGGAAAGTCTTGATCGCTGAAGTCGAAGCGATTCACGGCAAGCGTTTCGACGATGACCCGTGGCTGCAAAAATACTTCGACGAGCGTTACTGGTATGTTCCGAGCGACAAGTACGACGCGAAGAAGCTCACGCCCGTCGAGGTCAAGAACATCGAGATACTCAGTGGCGCGCAGAAAAAACAGCGCAACGTCGCGTTGTTGCCGGGCGACATGGAGTATTTCGAAAACCGGACTATCTCCGAGCAGATGCTGCAAGGGTTGAGCCTGCACGAGCTGCGGTTGTTGCGCAACGAGATCTACGCGCGCCACGGCCGCCAGTTTCGCGCCGAGTGGCTGCAGCAGTATTTCTTCTCGCAGCCGTGGTACGCGCCGGATGAGAACTTCAAGGACGAAGAGCTTTCGGGCAACGACAAAACCAACGTCGAAACGATCGTTGCTTACGAGAACCGGCTGCACCAGGAGTTGAGCACGAAACCGATTGCGCGGACGCTGCTGGAAGGATTGTTTCTCGAAGATGCGAAGCAGATGCGCGACGAGATCTACGCGCGTCACGGCAAGGTTTTCAAGGAGCCCTGGCTGCAAAAATACTTCTCGAGTTTCGACTGGTACAAGGCCGACCCGAACTTTACTGACGCGGCGCTAACGGAGGTGGAGAAGAAAAACATCGCCACCATTGCCGCGTACGAGAAGCGTGCCGTCACCGCGATGAGCACGATAGAGGGTTGATAAGGCCCACTCAGGCCTCGCGTGACGAGGCCCACCACAGATAAGCCACAGATAAACACGGACGAACACGGATCAGAACTCTTTCTGATCTGTGTCCGTCCGTGTTTGTCTGTGGCTAAAGTCTGTAACGAGCACCAGCGCGTTTAGCGGCTTCTTCCGCGAGGCCGATGTTTTGCAGTCGAAGCGTAACGTCTGCGTTTAAATCGAGCGCGTCGTGTTGGCCGGCTTGCAGCTTCACCGTGCCTGCGGCGGCGATCATGGCTGCGTTGTCGGTCGAGAGATGCGGTGAAGGGAAGTAAACGGGCAGTTCGAGCCGCGTGGCCATCGCGCGCGCAACCTCACGTAGCTTTCCATTACACGCCACGCCACCCGCGATGATTAGAGTTCGCGGATAATTCTCTTCCGCGACGCGTTCCATCGTCTTCACCAACGACTGCACCACCGTGTGCTGAAAACTCGCCGCGAGATCCTTGATCTCCTGCGACGGCTCGTCACCATTCTCCACCGGCCGCAATCCACTCTCGCGCACGTGCTTCGTCACTGCCGTCTTCAAACCACTGAAACTGAAATCCGGCAAACCATCACCCATGCGCGGCAACGAGAACGGCACCGCCCGCGGATCGCCTTCGCGCGCGAGCCGTTCGATGATTGGCCCACCCGGATAACCGAGCCCGAGCAGCTTCGCCACCTTGTCAAACGCTTCACCCGCCGCGTCGTCGCGCGTGCGCGAGAGCACCTTGTACTTGCCGGGTTCGGGAATGAAGAAGATGTTTGTGTGTCCGCCCGAAACGATCAGCGCTTCCGCCGGATGCTCGATCGGCGGGTTCTCAAACGCGACCGAGTAGATGTGACCTTCGATGTGATTCACGCCGACGAACGGCTTGCCGAGCGCGTAAGCCATCGCTTTCGCGTACGACACGCCGACGAGCAACGAGCCTACGAGACCCGGTCCGACAGTTACCGCGAGACCGTCGACATCGCGCGCGGTCAGGTTCGCCCGCTCGAACGCTTCGTTGACCACAGGAACGATCTTGTCGAGATGTTCGCGCGAGGCGAGCTCGGGGACGACGCCGCCGAAGCGTTTGTGAACAGGGACTTGCGAAGAGATCACGGACGACAGAATCTCGCGGCCGTCGCGCACGAGCGCGGCCGCTGTTTCATCGCAGGAAGTTTCGATACCGAGAACTAACATAGGCCACAGATGAACACGGAGAACACGGACAGGATTTTAGCAAACGTAGAAGCTCAGCGAAGAATCACCCTGTTTGAGGATGCGCGTGCGCCGCAACGTCCCAATGGTCTCGGGAAGATCGGTCTTATGATGATGCTCAACGACGAGCAGACCATCATCCCTGGAGATCGGCGCCGAACCGAGTAGTTGCAGTATCCGAAGGTAATCTGTCTTGTAAGGTGGATCCAGAAACACGAGATCCCATTTATCTCCCTCCCACTGCCGCACGAATTCGGTCACCTCCGCACAATAGATGTCTGCTTCTTCCTCCGGGATCTGGCAGAGCTTCAGGTTCGACTCGATAAGCTGACAACTCCTGCGCGAACGATCGACAAACGTTGCGTGCGCCGCGCCGCGCGAGAGCGCTTCAATGCCGACGGCGCCCGAGCCGGCGCACAGATCGAGAAAGCGCGCGTCGGGCACGCGGGCAGCGATCACATTGAAGAGCGTTTCGCGCAGACGGTCCGACGTCGGCCGCACCTGCATCGATGGTGGGCTCTTCAAGTTTCGCCCTTTAAACTTCCCGGCGATAACACGCATCGTTAATTATCCAATTGCCGCGAGCTCGAATCGCGTGTCCTGTCTGATGCGTTCAATCAACTTCGCCGTCACCGGCGACCGCTCTTTATTCAAATAAAATTCGGCTTCGCGCTTTGCGCTCTCCAGCAACTCGCGATCCCGCACCAAATTCCCGATCCGAAACTCCGGCAAACCCGACTGCCTCGTGCCCAGCAACTCGCCTGGCCCACGAATCTCCAGATCCTTCTCTGCGATGACGAAGCCGTCGCTTGTCTTCGCCATGATGCCGAGACGTTCTTCCGCCACGGCAGTCTTCTTGTCGCTCGTCAACAGCACGCAATAACTCTTCTTCGCGCCGCGTCCGACCCGCCCGCGCAACTGGTGCAGTTGCGAGAGCCCGAACCTTTCCGCGTGCTCCACGATCATCACCGACGCGTTCGGCACGTCGACGCCGACCTCGATCACGGTCGTCGACACGAGGATCTTGATCTCGCCGGCGACGAACGCCCGCATCACCTCCTCCTTTTCCGCCGGCTTCATCTTGCCATGCAACAGGCCGACGCGCAGTTTGGGAAAGACAACGTCGCGCAAGTACTCGTAGCGCCTCGTCGCGTCTTTCAGGTCGACTTTCTCCGACTCTTCAACGAGCGGATACACGACGTAAACCTGGTGGCCGGCTTTCACCTCACGCTCAATCAAACGCTTCACGTCCTGTCGCTGATCTTCGCCCGCGACGATCGTCTGGATCGGCGTGCGACCGGGCGGCAGTTCGTCGATCACCGACACGTCGAGATCGCCGTAAACCGTCATCGCGAGGGAACGCGGGATCGGTGTTGCGGTCATCACGAGCACGTCGGGATTCAAGCCGCGCGCGCGCAGTTCGGCGCGTTGCATCACGCCGAAACGATGTTGCTCGTCGATCACGGCGAGCCCGAGTTTCGCAAAAGTGACGCCTTCCTGTACGAGCGCGTGCGTGCCGATGCAGGCGTGGATCTCGCCATCTTGCAAAGCGACGCGCAGTTTTCGCTTTTCTGCGGCGCGGAGCGAACCGGTCAGTAGTTCGACGCGATACGGTGTCCTGGCGAGAAGTCGTTTGATGTTGCGCGCGTGCTGCTCGGCGAGGATTTCAGTAGGCGCCATTAACGCGGTTTGCATACCGTTCTCCATGGCCGCGATCATCGCGATGGCGGCGACGATCGTTTTGCCGCTACCGACGTCGCCTTGCAGCAGACGATTCATCGGCGCGGTCGATCTCAGATCGCTGAAGATTTCGCGCGTGGCTTTTACCTGGGCTGCGGTCAACTTAAACGGCAGCACTGCGGCTATCTTGTTTTTGACGGGTTTATCGATCTTGAGTGTCGCGCCTTTTGTTTCTTTCGCGCGGCGGCCGCGCTTCAGGCCGAGCGCAAACGTGACCCAGAAGAAGTCTTCGAAGATCATGCGCGCGTGCGCCGGGCTGCGCGCGAGTTCGTAATCTTCCATTGACGCGTCGGGCGGTGGGAAGTGAATCTCGTGCAACGCTTGCGCGCGACCGATCAGGCGATGACGTTGTAGCAGGTCCGCGGGCAGTGTTTCCTCGATTGCCAGCGCGTCGAGGTTTGCGAAGACACCGTGGACGATCTCACGCACGCGTTTCGAGTTGAATGGTCCAAGCTTGCGGTAAACCGGCACGCGGCGGCCGACGTGAATCGCCGCGAGTGCAGGATCGGAAACGTTTTCTTCCGATTGTCCGAGATCGACTGTGCTTTCGCCTTGATCGGGCGAGGGAAGGATTTCGAGTTCGTCCGCTGGACGGTGTAACTGGAGTTTGTAGGTGCTCTTCGTGGCGTTCCACTCCCAGCGGCCGAAAGTGATGAAACGCGTTCCGGCGACGAGCTTCTCCGAGTAGTATTTGACGATGTCGTACGCGCGGCCGCCCGAGACAAACCACCAGACGATCACTTCGCGTCCGGTCCGCGCCGCATCGTAGGCGGTGACTTCGAAGATGAAGAGACGCGACCGGCCGTAGCCCTTTTTAACCTGGTAGCCGTGAGCGCGTTGGACCACCAGCTCGAGCGATGCTTCGAGGCCGTCGCTGAGATCCCTGATCGCGGCCGGATGCGAACGATCCTCGTAGCGCATCGGCAAATAGTTGAGCAGATCTTCGACCGTGGCTTCGGCGGCGTTTCGTTTGTTTGCGTGCGACGCGAGGGCGAGCGCGAGTTTGTGTGAAAGCTGATCTCCCAGACGTGCGATGCGGAATTTGTGAAGATCCTCAATTCGAGTGTTGAGGCAGATGGCGCTGGGCATCGGCGGGATCATAGCATTAGCAGGCCGTGGGATATACTGAGGGCAACAGGGGGCTTTATGAGTAAGGAGACGGCGTCAGTGCTAACGCGGGATGCGTTGAAGGAACTGCGGCAGGGGCTGTTGCGGCTGCACAAGCTGCTGCTCGAACTGGAGCGGCGCGATTACGAGCGGGCGCGCGGAAGGATTAATAACAGTTACGAGTTTTTGCAGTTGGTGTTGAAGGATCCGTGGTTTGACTGGTTGCACCGTTTGTCGGAACTGATCGTGCAGATCGACGAGTCGCTCGACACGCGCGATCCGGAGACGCCGATGACCGAGGACGATGCGCAGGCGTTGACGGAGCGCGCGAAGGTGTTGCTGGCGCCGTCGGAAACGGGCACGCAGTTTCAGAAGAATTATTTTCTCGCGTTGCAGCAGTCACCGGACGTGGTGTTGCTGCACTCGGAGGTGATGAGGCTGTTAGGACGTTAGTTATGCTGGGCCGTTAGTGATGCGGGCGCGTTAGTGATGCGGGCGCGTTAGTGATGCGTGCGCGTTATTTCTGCTTTAGTTCCGTGTATACGCCGAAGGCGTTGGCAAGTTTTAGCCCAGGGTTTATACCCTGGGTACTATTCATACCCTTTCGCACTAAACTCCGAAGGAGTTGGCGAACTCTTACAGAGTTCGATTAGCCGTTACGCGTTATTCCCAAGGTAGGAAAACCCTGGGCTGAAATTTGCGAACTCCTACGGAGTTTGACCCTAGCGCGCCGAGATCGCCTTTCACGCGGTGCAGTGTTCGTCGAAGGCTTTTGTGAGTTCCGTGGCGATCTGACTCGCGTCGCGGCCTTCGATCTGCCAACGCTCCAGCATGTAGACCAACTCGCCGTCCTTCAACAACGCAATCGACGGTGAGGATGGACCATAACCGGTGAAGTAACTGCGCGCGCGTTCGGTGGCTTCCACATCCGCGCCGGCGAAAACGGTCGCGACCTTATCCGGCTTGACGCCGTGTTGCAGCGCCAGGGCGACGCCCGGACGCGCCTTGCCCGCGGCGCAACCGCAGATCGAGTTCACCACCACCATCAAAGTGCCCTTGCTGTTTTTGACGGTCTCATCAACTGCTTCCGGCGTTCTCAACTCCTCCACTCCGAGCCGCGTCAAATCCTCGCGCATCGGACGAATCATGATCTCAGGGTAAGGCATCGCTAAGGTTCTCCTTGTTTGTTAACGAATCAGGATGTTAGCACACGAGCTATATTGGTCGAGAATGTCCAGTCTCTGTGTCATTCTCACCGGGCTTCAGCCCCGTGTCCAGGCCATGAACTTGTGTCACGCTGAATCCGGATATGCCGCGGGGAGACGCCGTCGCCGCGGAGGGAGATGCGCCAGACGTTCGGGGGCAAGTGGTAGTTGCCCATGCGCTCCGCCCACTCGATGACGATTACGGCGCGCTCGTCGGAGAGGAGTTCGTCGAGGTCAACGGCGTGCGCGGCGCTGGCGCCTTCGTCGAGACGATAGAGATCGATGTGGTAAAGCCTTAAACGTCCGGCGTAAGGATTCACCAGCGTAAACGACGGACTCGTAACCTCATCTTCCCCGATTCCTAGTGCAGCACAGATTCCTTTCACGAGCATCGTCTTGCCCGCGCCGAGTGGACCACTCAGCAGCAGTATCTCGCCGCCTTCGAGACGCGAGCCGAGTTGGTGGCCGTAGTTGAACGTCTCCTCGGGCGACGAGCTGACGAAGTCGCCTTCCCGAAGGTTCGCGCTTTCGTTCATCGCTTTATGGCTGTTCTCCTTCACGATCAAGCAGGCGCACGGCGTCGCTAAAGTGCTCGCGAATGTCGGAAGCGACCATCGTGCGCATCCCGAGCTTTCGCGCCGCCAGATCCCCCGCGAGTCCGCCAACATAAAGCGCCGCGAGCGTTGCGGCAAGCGCATCCGCGTCATCGCGCAACGTGCCGTAAGCCTGCGCCACAAACCCCGCGATCAAACCGGTGAGCGTATCACCAGCGCCTGCCGTACCTAGTCCGGCATTGCCGGTCGGATTAATGAACACGCGTCCGTCAGGCGACGCAACCAGCGGCCGCGAACCCTTCAACACGAGAATCAATCCGTGCCGCGTCGCAAACTCACGCGCCACCGAAACCCGATCCTCAAGCGCCTCTCGCTGGCCGGTTCCAATCAAACGCAACATCTCACCCGGATGCGGCGTCAGAATCAACGGCTGCGCCTCGGACCCGCGCAACGAAGCGGGCCACGGCGCGAGACAGTTCAACCCATCAGCGTCGATCACACACGGGCGCGACCGCCGCTCCACGATCTGCCGCACAAACCGCCGCGTGCGCTCATCGTCCGAAGTCAATCCTGGTCCAACCGCCACAACCGCCGCTTTGTCTGCCAGGCTGAGAAAATGATCCGCCGCCTCGTCACTCACCGCGCCGCGATCAGTCTCCGCCAGCGCGGTCGTCATCACTTCCGGCATCGTGCGCGTAGCGACGAGCGGCTGCGCCGACCCCGGCGTTGCGACTGTCACCAGGCCGGCACCGCTGCGCATCGCCGCGTTGCCACAGAGCGCCGCCGCGCCCGAGTAGCCACGCGAACCAGCGGCAATCAAAACATGCCCGTGCGTGTTCTTGTACGACTCCGGCGTGTAACGCGTCGTAGTCAACCATTGCCTCACGTCGTCAGCTTCAACCAGAAACAGCCAGGGCTTTGTCGCGGTAATAAGCGAAGCCGGCGAGCCGATGTCAGCGACGATCAACTCACCGCCGTAATGACTCGCCGGCGGTAACACGTTCGCCGGTTTCGCGGCGGTAAACGTCACGGTCACATCGGCGCGTACTGCTGGTCCAATCGGTCCAGGCTTGTCTGCGTTGAGGCCGGAAGGAATGTCGATCGAGAGCACGAGCGGATGCGAATCACCGGCCAGATCGCGCGCCTCTTGCAGCAGTGAAAGGTGTTCGATGACTTTGAGAAACACGCCTTCGAGCGGGCGCGTCAGACCGGTGCCGAAAAGCGCGTCGACGATGACGTCGTAGGAAAGGCGCGGTTTGGCGAGCCGTTCCCAGGCCGAGACGCTTTCACATTCGATGAACGTCAGCGGCGCGGGCGCTTCGGGCGATCCGGCTGCGAAACTGGCAAGGTGTCGCACCGATTCGAAGTTGGTATGCGCGTCGCCGGCAGTCTCGGAGAATTTGCCAAACAGCACCACGTCGCATTGAACACCTGCACGACAGAGACCGCGGGCGAGGGCAGCGCCGTCGCCGCCGTTGTTGCCTTTGCCGCAGAGCACGCGCGCGCGCCGGCCGGCCAGCTCGCCATTAAAACGGGCGCGAATCGCCTCGAGGCAGGCAGCGCTTGCCGATTCCATGAGCAGCAGTGATGTCGTGTGGTAGTTCTCGACGGTGAGACGATCGATCTCCCGCATCTGTTCGGCGAAGATTACCGGTTGCACGCGGGAATGATAGCAGGTTTAGTCCACCGGCTGGCGTCGGTGGAACCCGCCCCCCGCCTGCCTGCCGCTGCACCAAATTGTCCGTTTTTCCAGGATACCTAAGGTAAAGATCTAATCCGCGAGGAACTCCAGAAAAAACTTTGCCGCAGCAGAAAAGTTTTTGCGAACCTGCCTTAAATCGTGATGGCGGCGCGGATGTTGTTGGCCTGGGCCGTGGCCGTGTTCTCGGTGACGGGTGAAAGTCCGGCGGCGATCAGCCGCATCAGCCTTTCACACACTTCGCGCGAGCCTGAGCCCACGACTTGTCCGTTCTTGTCCTGAAGCACATAGACTCGACCCGTTCCATCAAGCGGAAGAATCATCGGTACGGTGTACATAGGGGGCACTCCTACGTTTGGGGTTACTTGGCCTGCTTTCAGGCCCTGAAAAGGAAAACGATCAATTGCGGAGAGTTTCCAGGAATCAGTTTAGCGGCGAGCGAGTCCGGCGGTGCGCAGCAGACGATCGATGATGAGCCGGGCTTGGGTCAGACCGAAAAGATAGCCAACAGCGAAGTACGTCGTCCCGTAACCGCCAAGGACGACGATCGCGAGCGGGATCGGATGCCACCGCAGGACGAGCAGTTTCAGGCCCCAGCCAACCGCCACGCCCACCAGCGCGCCAACCCAAAGCTTCGCCGTGTAAGAGAAGGTCAGTCCGGTATGGCCGATGCGCAGATTAAGACTGCGCCGCAGAAATACAAACTCAACCCAACCAGCGATACCTGCTGACACAGTCAGTCCGGCCGCGCCGAGCCGCGGATCGATACCGAGGTAACGCGGCAACGGCAGCGCGAACAGATAACCGAGAATCGTCGTGAGCACGACGCGCACGATCGCATAAAGCAGCGGCGTCTTCGTGTCCTGAAGCGCGTAGTAAGTCGAGGAGTAAAGCCGTCCGAGCGTGGAAGCGAGCAGGCCGACAGCCGAGCCTGCAAGGATGGTCCAGACGTAAACCGAATCAGCGCGCGTGAATTTGCCTGTCTGATAGAGAACTGCGGCGATCACATCACCAAGCGCTAGAAACGCCATCGCCGACGGCACGATAAAAAAACTGATGCGCTGAAGTCCCGCGTCCAGACGGCGCCGCAATGTCTCGGCAACGACTTCCGTCGCGCCCAAAGACTTCGACATCGCCGGCAGCTCCGCCGCCGAAACAGACATGCCAAACAAACTCACCGGCAACGTGTAAAGACTCTGCGCGTAATTCAAAGCGACCACCGCGCCGGTGCCAAGAAAGCTCGCCAGAAACGCGTCGACAAACGCGCTGATCTGGACCACGCCGCGACTGACGAACACCGGCAGGAAATTTCGCAACACTTGCTGGACGTGTTCGCTCGCAAGACTCAGCGCCGGACGAAAATGGTGAATCAACCGCAACACCGTCGGCAGTTGCACGCCGAATTGCAGCGCGCTTCCCGCGACTGAGCCCCACGCCGTAGCCACCGCGAGGTTCGAGAGGTCTACGCGGTTTCCGAAAAAGATGAGACAGAAGATGAGCGCCGCGTTCCAGGCCACCGGCGCGGTGTAGGAAATGAAGAACCGGTGATGACTGTTGAGAACACCGAGACACCACGCGGAGATCACGAGCAGACCAGCGCCCGGAAAGAAGATACGCACGAGTCGGATCGTTAACTCTCTTCGCTCAGCCTCGAAGCCGGCAGCGATCGCGGTCACGATATACGGCGTCGCCAGCACGCCAATCAGAACGATGATCGCGGTGACGAGGGCGAGAATGCCAAACACCGCATTCGCCACCCGCCCGGCTTGTTCTTCGTCTTCCTGGGCCAGCAGCTTCGCGTAAACGGGAATGAACGACGCCGAGAGCGCGCCTTCGCCGAAGACGTTCTGCAGAAAATTCGGAATGCGAAACGCCGCGCTGAACGCGTCGCCTTCGCCGGAACTGCCGAAGTAATGCGCGAAGATGCGCTGGCGAATGAGCCCGACGATGCGGCTGATGAGAATGCCCGCGCCGACATAGACCGCGGAGCGTCCGGTGCTCGTTTCGCTTTTTGCAGGCACGGTTTTCGGTTTCGCTTCGAGAGTGCCGGCGCCGACTTGTTCGAGAGTCTCGCCGGCCACGTCGCCGACAGGTTTTTCGGGCTTCGCGATGTTTACTTGGTTTACCTGAGCTTCGTTCATCTGGGCGTCAGAGAGAGTAGTCCTTCATCTTGTTGAGGAGCGTTTTGTAACTGACGCCCAGATCTTCGGCAGTCTTGCTCTTGTTTGCGTGATTCGCTTCAAGCGCAGTCTGGATTTTGCGGCGTTCGACGAGACGTAACACGCGATGAGCCACATCTGACAGAGTGCCCGAGAGATCGAGCTCGTTGAGCGCTTCGTCTGAGTCGTCCACGACGGCTGCGCCGAAACCGAGATCAGAAGGCTCGAGTGTCAACGTGTCAGACAGAATACAGGCGCGTTCGATCGCATTTTCGAGCTCACGCACGTTGCCCGGCCAGCGATGACGTTTCAGAGTGGCGAGTGCGGCGTCGCTGAGATGCGCTTCACGGCCGCGTAGCTC